>JFJP01005648.1_pt1 | contig 14757 bp, 16 predicted proteins | sample 431651 | NCBI WGS metagenome assembly JFJP01 (sample SAMN02602958, study PRJNA72255) | Microbial mat metagenome, whole genome shotgun sequencing project. | biome: fresh water; feature: sink hole; material: water; isolation source: purple microbial (photo- and chemosynthetic) mats found in...
CGCGACACCGAAAGCCAGGTGCTGGCGCGCGCCGTCAAGTGGCACAGCGAGCACCGGGTGCTGATCAACGGGCACAAGACGGTGATTTTCAGGTAGTCACAGCCCCCCGCCCGGCCTCTTGGCTGGGCAGCACTTGCATCAAATCTGCCCGCCGCCATTCGGTTGAATGGCCGGTGTAAACCGCCCATATCCGCCAAACAGGAGGCCCAGCGTCAGCATGATCGTCAGGGCCGGCAGCGGTGCAAGCACATGGTATTGGCCGTGGCGCGGGCCTTTTTGTTGGCTGCCATAAAAGCCGGGGTCACGTTGCAGATACAGACGGCGGCTGCCATCGGCTGCGGTGGCCATGCCGCCCGGAGGTACTGTTTCAGTGGGCGTGACGGCAACACGGCCAATCAGCAGGGCTGCCACCAGCGCCAATGTCAGTATCGCGGCCAACATCCAGGTGAGTACCGGCGGGTTACGCTCTGGCAGACCAGTGGGCAGCGGTGCCGTACCGTAATACAGCAGCATGCCCGCTGCTGCAGCGACCAGATTGGTCAGAAAGTCGTTGAAATCCAGGTAGTCGCTGTAGCTGGTGGTGATCCACAGGTATTGCAGCAGCTCGTCGCCCATGCCCAGCAGCGTGGCCCAGAACAGCACGCGACCCACCAGCCAGCGGGTTCGATCCGGGTCCAGCGTGCGCGCCAGCAGCCAGGCCAGCAGGGCGTATTGCGGGTAATGGGCGTATTCGTTGGCGGAAAAGGTCAAAAACCGGTCGATCAGCACCACGCTGACCAACCACAGCAGCCACATGGCAGCAGTCAGCCGGGGGAGGGCGCTGCGACGCAACTGCCAGGCTATCCAGGCCAGCAGCGCCAAGCCAGCGGCTACGGCCAGTCCAGGCACCAGATCAGCCAACGCCATGCGCCCCAGAAAGGTCTCGCGTTTGCGTACCAGCCACAGCGAAAACTGCAAATGTGCAAGACAAATGGTCACGTCATAGACCAGCGTGGTCAGCGCCCAGCGCCAGGCCAATGCAGACTGCTGCGTGGGGTGGCCTGCCAGCGTCATGGTGTTTTCAGGACCGGTTGCGCTGCCGGGGTGAGGGTGCGGATGGTCAGGGGCAGGGCGGCCACACCGTCCCAGCCCGCACCGGCTTCGCTGGGCAACGCGAGCGTTGGCCAGACGCGCGGGCTGGACCAGGCGGACTGGTTGCCGGCGCGCGCGCATTGGGCAGGGTAGCGGTCGGTGCCAGCCAGGTCCAAAAACAGGCCCAGGTTCAGCACACTCTCGCGCAAACTGCCCCAGGCGCTGAGGTGTGCTGCGCCCAATGCCCGACAGGCACTGGCGCTGACCTGGTAAATGTCGTCACCCGCAGCGTCAGCAAACAGGGCGGTGCTGTTGTCGTGGGCAGCACCCAGCCCCAGGTCGCCCAGTGCGTACTGGTCATCACCGCCTTCATCGACAAAAATGCCGACAGAAAAATCATGCGCTGCCCCCAGCGAGGTGACATGACTGACCCGGTATTGGTCATGCCCGCTGCCACGCTTGAGCAACACCCCCGCACCCCGATGCGCTGCCGCACCCATGGCGTACCAGGCGGCATCAAACTGGTCATGACCCGCGTCGTCCACCAATATCCCCAGGCCTTCGTAATACCCCGTGCCTTGCGCAAAAACCTGCGCGGTGTAATGGTCGTCGCCCGCCAGATCGACCAGCATGCCGATGCCGCCGGCGCAGGACCTGCCGTCTTGCGCATCGGCGCGAATGCCGCGCCCTGCACCTTGCCCCATCGAGGCGTTGCGCTCAGGCAACTGGGGCGATGGGCGAATCAGCGGCGTGTTGTCCAGCCTGTAGTGCTCATCACCGGCCGGGTCAAGCAACAGTGCCACCCCCAGCGGGCCAGCCGAGGCTTGGGCATGGGTTTGGGCGCGGTAACTGTCGTGCCCCGTGCTGCCCTGCAAAACGGCCAGGCCACCAATGGCGTATCCCTGTGCGTGGCTGCTCGCCACAAACTGGTTGTCACCCCCGCCATCGACCAGCAGCGCCGCACCAAACAGCGCTGAGGCTTGCGCGTGTTGGCTGCCGTGGTAATGGTCGTTGCCCTGGGTGTCCCACAAAATGCCGTAGCCCAGCGTGGCGGCAGAGGGGTCGGCCCCCGGTGTGCTGGCGCTGTAGTGGTCATGGCCCTGATGGTCCAGCAGCACGCTGACGCGCTGCGAGGCACTGCGTGGCAGAAAGTCGTAATGGTCATCACCGCCGACATCGAGCACCAGCAACGGGTCTTTGATCTGGTGATGATTGGCGCGACCGGTGGTGTCCACCACGATCTGCCCCATCGGGGTGTCAAGCGTCCAGTTGATGGCAGGCAAATCATGCTCTTCGGTGACAAATTGCTTGAGCCGCACGGTCGCAGCGACCAGGTCCTGCATGCCGCCCAGCAGGGCTTCGCGGTCAAGCAGCGGCAGCAGCGTGCGGTAGTCGGGCGCTTCAAACAGTTGCAAATCACCGTCAAGCGCCTGGCGCTGTAGCAGTCCGGTTGTCAGCGTGGCTGGCAGTTGGGCCAGCGCGCGTTGCAAGAATTGCTGCGACTGGCCCATGCTTGCCAGCAGCATGGCCAGTTCAAACCGCAGCGGATCGGGCAAGAGCTGCGTGTCTGGCACGGCGGGAGGCCAGGTCACTGTTGAGCCGATTGGGGGTGTCATCCACGCCAGGCTGGCCGTCAGTGCATCGGGCGCGCTGCGCAGCTTTTTTTCGATGGCAGCCAGCGTCGTCTCTGGTGAACGCGCTACTGCCAGACCCGCCAGCGCACCCGCCAGGCCAAGCAGTGACGAGGGTGAATCGCGCAGCACGCGCGTGGTGTCGGCCAGCACACCAGCGCGGTAGGGCGCGTTCAGGGGCTGAGCCATCACCGCGCGGTACAGCGGCAACTGCTGCGCACGGGTGGCCGAGGATTCCAGCCGCTGCGGGTCTGGCGCAGTCTGGCTGACCGGGATGCCGGTCAATTCAAACAATGCAGCCATTGGCCCGGAGGCCGTTACCTGCGCTGGCAGCAGGGGCTGCGCGCCAGCCAGGCCTGGCATCAGCCAGCAAGCCAGCCAGATGGCAAGCAGCAAGCTGCGCACCAGCGCCGGCCGTGTCAGTTTTTCAGGCCGGGTTGCCGGCATGGGCCATCACCTCGCCCAAGCGCACCGGCGCACCCGGCTGCCAGGCCGGGTTGAACTGTAGCGCGCCTTTGGGGAACAGCATGACCACCGTCGAGCCCAGCAAAAATCGCCCCATCTCCTGGCCCTGCTTGAGGGAAATGCTCGTATTGTCATAGCGCACATCGGCCAGCCGGCCAGTGCGCGGCGGGTTCACCACGCCATGCCAGACGGTGGCCATGCTGCCGACGATGGTGGCCCCTACCAGCACCAGCACAAACGGACCGGCAGCGCTGTCAAACACGCACACCACCCGCTCGTTGCGTGCGAATAGCCCCGGCACACCGCGTGCAGTGGCCGGGTTGACGGAAAACAGGTCGCCTGGCACATAAATCATGCGCCGCAACACGCCGTCGCACGGCATGTGGATGCGGTGGTAGTCGCGCGGGCTGAGGTACAGCGTGGCAAAGTGGCCGTCGTCAAACTGGCTTGCCAGCGCCGCGTCACCGCCGACCAGTGCGGTGCTGCTGTACTGGTGCCCCTTGGCCTGAAAGATCTGCTGCCCCTGAATGCGGCCAAACTGGCTGATGGCCCCATCAACCGGGCAGATCAAGGGCGCGTCGGCCAGCGGACGTGCTCCGGCCTGGAGTGCACGCGTGAAAAAGTCATTGAACGTGGCATAGCTGCCGATGTCAGGGTGGGCTGCCTCGGCCAGGTTGACCCGGTAGCGCCGGGCAAACCAGCCAATCAGGGCGGTGGTGGCGCGTCCACCGCGCCAGCCAGCCACGAGCCCGGCGAATTGGGTCAAGGCCTGCTTGGGCAAAAGGTACTGCAAAAGCACACTGAAACGGTGGGACATGGGGCGCAGTGGGAGTGGCTGAGCGTTGCATTTTATGGGGCTGCCAACCGGGCTGAAACAGCCGCTCTGGCAAAGCTTGCCGCCGCCCATCGACTGCGGCTGCGGCAAGCCGGGTTGAGGTGCAGGAATTTCCCGGGTGATGTGGGCGGCGGGCGGTGCCACAATCCTTGCATGAGCACTGCCCGCATTCCACCCATTCAATGTTTGCTGACGTTTGAGGCGCTGGCGCGCCTGCGCAGCGTGACCCAAACCGCTGAAGAGCTGTGTGTGACCCCCAGCGCGGTGAGTCATCGCGTCAAGCAGTTGGAGCAGATCATTGGCACGCGGCTGTTTGGTCGCGCTGATTTTTCGCTCACGGTGGAGGGTGTGGCCTACCTGGCCCATGTACGCGAGGGGCTGGCCATGCTGCAGCGCTTTCCCAGCGCTGCGGCGGCCCCGGGCAAGCGCAAGCTGCGGCTGGCGGTTACCCCTACTTTTGCCCGCTCCATTCTGATACCGCGCCTGCGCCAGTTTACCGAGGCTTATCCCGAGATTGACCTGACGCTGCAGGTGTCGATACCGCTGCTGGACGTGGTGGCCGAAGATGCCGACCTGATCATCCGCTTTGGGACTGGTCGTTATGCCGACCTGGAACACCTTTGTCTGGTCAAGGACGAGGTCACGCCGCTGGCATCGCCCACGTTTGTGCGTGAACACGGGCCGTTTGAAGTGGCGCTTGACCTGGAAGGTGAGCCGCTGCTGCGCAGTCCGCTTGAGCCATGGCGCACCTGGTTTGCCGCCAACGGGCTGGACTGGCCGGAGCCAGTCGATGGCTCGCAGTTCAACGACATCGGCCTGATGTGCGACTGCGCCGCCGCTGGCATGGGTATTGCGTTGGCACGACTCAAACTGGCGCAGCCCTGGCTGGAAAATGGCACGCTGGTGCGCCTGGGCACGCAAGCTGTGTTTGCCGGCAACGTGCCCAGCCCGCATGCCCACTACCTGTGCTGGCGCACCGGCTTGATGGAACGCTGGGAATGTGTCGCGTTTGCCGAGTGGCTGCAAAACAGCCTGGGTTAGTGTTTATATGCCAAATTGGACTCTAGCCATTGCTGATATTGCGCTGGCAGCTATTTAATTTGAAGTTTGATTATTTCAACAGACGTTTCAAAAATGTTCACGCACAGCGATACCTGCAGGCAGTAGAGTTCCACACCTCTCTGCCATAACCCACCCAAGGAACCGACATGAACGTCAGCAGCTTGCCGCAGGACTCCGGCACACTACAAAGATCAGAGCTGCAAGCGCAGATAGTAAAAGGGCTACAGGCTCATTTGCCATCACACGCGCTGCTGTGGAATAACGAGGACACCACGCCCTACGAATGCGATGGCCTGACTGCCTACCGGCAGCGCCCGCTGGTGGTGGCCTTGCCCGAGAACGAAGCGCAGGTACAGGCGGTACTGCGCGTCTGCCATGCGTTGCAAGTGCCGGTGGTGGCGCGTGGTGCGGGCACTGGCTTGTCGGGTGGGGCGCTGCCGCATGCGCTGGGGGTCACGCTGTCGCTGGCCCGGTTCAACAAGATCATCAAGATTGACCCGATCTCCCGCACCGCTGTGGTGCAGTGTGGCGTGCGCAACCTGGCCATCAGCGATGCCGCAGCCGTGCATGGCCTGTATTACGCGCCTGACCCGAGCAGCCAGATTGCCTGCACGATTGGCGGCAACGTGGCCGAAAACTCGGGTGGTGTGCATTGCCTGAAATACGGCCTGACCATGCACAACATCCTCAAGGTCAAAGGCTTCACCATGGAGGGTGAAGGCATCACGCTGGGTTCGGATGCGCTCGATAGCACCGGCTTTGACCTGCTGGGGGTGGTGATTGGGTCTGAGGGCATGTTGGCCGTCACCACCGAGGTCACCGTCAAACTGATCCCAAAACCGCAACTGGCGCGCTGCATCATGGCCAGTTTTGACGATATGCGCAAATGCGGCGATGCGGTGGCCAGCGTGATTGCTGCGGGCATCATCCCGGCGGGGCTGGAGATGATGGACAAGCCAATGACCGCTGCCGTGGAAGACTTTGTCCACGCCGGCTATGACCTGAATGCCGAGGCGATTTTGCTGTGCGAGAGCGATGGCACGCCCGAGGAGGTCGAGGAAGAAATTGGCCGCATGAGCGACGTGCTGCGCGCCTGCGGCGCCACCGCCATCGTGGTCAGCCGCGACGAGGCCGAGCGGCTGCGCTTCTGGAGTGGTCGCAAAAATGCGTTTCCGGCCAGCGGGCGCATCAGCCCAGATTACATGTGCATGGATTCGACCATCCCGCGCAAGCGCCTGGCCGATTTGTTGCTATCGATTGCAGAGATGGAAAAAAAATACGGCCTGCGCTGCGCCAACGTGTTTCACGCCGGCGACGGCAACCTGCACCCGCTGATTCTGTTTGATGCCAACGATGCCGACCAGTTGCACCGCTGCGAGCTGTTTGGCGCTGACATTCTGGAAACCAGCGTGGCCATGGGTGGCACGGTGACGGGTGAGCATGGCGTGGGCATTGAAAAACTCAACAGCATGTGCGTGCAGTTCAGCGCTGCCGAGAACGAGCAGATGTTTGGTATCAAGCGCGCCTTTGACCCCAAGGGCCTGCTTAACCCCGGCAAGGTCATCCCGACACTGCACCGCTGCGCCGAATACGGCAAGATGCTGGTGCGCGGTGGCCAGCTCAAGCACCCCGAATTGCCCAGGTTTTGAGATGATGCAAGCGCAGCGCCTGCCAAACGTCGGTTGTTGGGCCGCCGGGAAAGCATCGTGCGCATGACCGGCTTGCGCGGACTGGCCTGGCTGCTGGCGATGCAATCGCTGGGTGAACTGCTGTCGCGTGGGTTGGCTTTGCCGTTTCCGGGGCCGGTGATTGGCATGTTGTTGCTGCTGCTGGCTTTGCGCTGGCCAGTAGTACGAGAACCGGTGGCAGCCTGTGCTGACTTTTTGCTGTCGCATCTGTCGCTGCTGTTTGTGCCGGTGGGGGTTGGGGTGATGACGCACCTGGGGCTGCTGAGCCAGTACGGGGTGCGCATGTTGCTGGTGATTGTGCTGTCCACCTGGGTTGGGCTGGCAGCCACGGCGCTGGTGTTGCACGCCAGCCGAGGCCGCTGAACATGCCCGGCTTTGTCGAGCTATGGGTCTATCTGTCGGCTACACCGCTGTTTGGCCTGACCGCCACGCTGGTCATTTATGTGCTGGCGCACGCCGCCTATGTGCAGTGGCGGCAGGCGGCCTGGGCCAACCCGGTGTTGTGGTCGGTGGTTGTGATTGCCAGCCTGTTGACGCTGACCGGGGTCAGCTATCCGACCTATTTTTCTGGTGCGCAGTTCATCCACTTTTTACTCGGACCTGCCGTGGTGGCGCTGGCCTGGCCGCTGTGGCAGCGCCGGGTTGAGCTACTGGCGCGCTGGCGCGGCTTGTTGCTGGCGGCGCTGGCGGGCGGTCTGGCTGCCAGCGGGTCGGCGTTGCTGCTGGGCTGGGCGGTTGGTTTGCCGTTGGAGGTGGTGTTGTCGCTGGCACCCAAGTCGGTTACCGCACCGGTGGCGATGGGCATTGCCGACAAAATTGGCGGCATTCCGGCGTTGGCGGCAGTGTTTGCTGTGGTCACTGGCATGGTCGGGGCGCTGAGTGACAAACTGCTGTTTGGCCGCCTGGGCATCGGTACCGACCGCGCTGGCCAGATTGCGCGGGGTTTTGCGCTGGGTACTGCGGCGCATGGCATTGGGGCTGCGCGCGCCATGCAGGTTAATGCCGATGCCGGGGCTTACGCCGGTCTGGCGCTGGGGCTGCAGGTGGTGCTGGCATCGCTGCTGATTCCGCTGGTGTTTCGCCTGTTCTAGGGCGGGTGCTGCCGTGCAGGCTGGCTGCGTGGGCGCGGCCAGTCAGAGGGTTTTTGCAATCCGTTTGGCGGGTTCGTCGTCGGCCATCACGGCCTGCGCCCAGGGTTTGAGCTTGGCTGTATCGGCGCGCAATATTTCTTGCTTGACCGCCAGAATCTGCGCCGGATGCATCGAGAAGCTGCGCAAGCCCATCCCCAGCAGCAGCCGGGTCAGGGTCACGTCACCCGCCATTTCGCCGCACACGCTGACCGGTTTGCCTTGCGCCTGGCCTTCGGCAATGGTGCCGGCAATCAGACGCAGCACCGCCGGGTGCAGTGGGTCGTACAGGTGCGCCACCGATTCGTCGGCACGGTCAATCGCCAGCGTGTACTGGATCAGGTCATTGGTGCCGATTGAGAGGAAGTCAAAGTACTTTAGAAACACCTTGAGCGTTAAAGCTGCCGCCGGTATTTCGATCATGGCACCGACCTGAAGCGGGCCGTAGGCGATACCCCGGTTGTCTAGCTGCACGCGGGCGTGGTCGATCAGCGCCATGGTCTGGCGGATTTCACTGGCGTGCACCAGCATCGGAATTAGCAGGTGTACCGGGCCGTGCAGCGCGGCACGCAAAATGGCGCGCAACTGGGTCAAAAACATGGCGGGGTCGGCCAGGCTCCAGCGGATGGCGCGCAGGCCCAGTGCCGGGTTCAGGTTGGCATCGCCGCGCACCGACTCGTCAAGTGGCTTGTCGGCTCCCACATCCACGGTGCGAATCGTTACCGGCAGGCCTTGCATGCCTTCGACGGCACGCCGGTACGCCTTGTATTGCTCCTCTTCGTTTGGCAGCTTGCCGTGGCGGCCCATGAATAAAAATTCACTGCGAAACAGGCCAACGCCCACGGCCCCGGCGTTAAGTGCGGCAGCAGCATCGTCGGGCATCTCGATATTGGCCAGCAGCTCGATGCGCTGCTTGTCCATGGTGATGGCCGGGGTGTGCAGCAGGCGCGTCAGGCGGCCGCGCTCCAGTTCGCCCTGGCGTTGCTTGAAACCGTATTCGGCCAGGATGATGGGTGACGGGTCAACCACCACCACGCCGGCATCACCGTCAATGATGACCCAGTCGTCCTGGCGCATCAACTGGCTGGCCCAGCGCGCGCCGACCACCGCCGGAATGTCCAGGCTGCGTGCCACGATGGCGGTGTGCGAGGTTTTGCCGCCAACGTCGGTGACAAAGCCGGCAAACACGCTTTGCTTGAACTGCAACATGTCGGCGGGTGACAGGTCGTGCGCCACCAGAATCAAGGGCACATCAACGGTGTCGTCGAGCAGCAAATCCTGCGACGAGGTCTTGCGACTGCTGCGCGCCAAGGGCTGGATGATCGGCGAAGACACACCGCGCATGGCACGCAGGACTTTTTCGGTGATTTGTTCCAGATCGGCCTTGCGCTCGCGCAGGTAGTCGTCCTCCATCTCGTCAAACTGGCGTGCCACCACTTCGAGCTGGCTGGTCAGCGCCCACTCGGCGTTGTAGAGACGGTCCTTGATCCAGTGTTTGACACCGGCTGCCAATTCCTCGTCGGCCAGCAGCATCAGATGCACGTCAAGCATGGCCTTGAGTTCATGGGGTGCTTCTTTGGGCCCCATGTGCGCCACGCTAGCCTGCAAGCGTTGAATTTCGTTGACGACTGCGTCCCGGGCATCACGCGCCCGGTGGATTTCGGCGGTGACTTGCGCGGGCTTGATGAAATAGTGTGCAACATCGAGCCGACTCGATGCCACCAACACGGCGCGCCCGATGGCAATGCCGCGTGCAACCGCCAGGCCGTGAATCGAAAAGGTCATGAGCGATGCGTCCGCAAATCAGGAGTCAAGGGGGTCATTCCCCCTCGCCAAACTTGTCGTTGATGAGTGCCAGCAAGGCATCCATGGCTTCTTGCTCGCGCGCACCGTGGGTTTCGACATCGACCTGGCTGCCCATGCCGGCTGCCAGCATCATCACGCCCATGATGCTTTTGGCGTTGACGCGGCGCTCCCCCCGGTACATCCAGACTTCACACGGGAAGCTGCCGGCGAGTTTGGTCAGCTTGGCCGAGGCACGGGCGTGCAGGCCAAGCTTATTGCTGATGCTCGTGGTGGTTCTGATCATGGTTTTTCCGAATCTGGTTTTGCGGTGCGGTGACGGCGACTTGCATGACCCCCTGGGTCCCCCCAGCCAGTGCGCGCGCCACCAGTGCGTCGAGCGGCTCGTTGCGGTAGGTCACAGCGCGCATCAGCATTGGCAGGTTGACCCCGGCAATCAGCCGCGAACTGACGCCATCCACCAGTTTTTGGGCCACATTACAGGGGGTGGCACCAAACAGGTCGGTCAGCACCAAGGTGTTTTTTCTGTTCATCAGCGCCAGCGCCATACGGGCGCCAACCAGGGTTTCGTCAGCGGGCATGTTGGGTTGCACGTCGAGCGCTGCCAGCGCGCTAGCGGCATCCGGAAACACGTGCAGCACACATTGCCGCAAGGCGCTGGCCAATGGTGCGTGGGCGATGATGAAAATACCGTTGTTCATGTCACTCTAACGACACCAGGCGGCAGGCATGGCGGGTAAATCGGTTGGCGGGCGGGGCTAGACTCGATTATGGCTTTTCGCCATCAAAAAATAGGCATACGACAGCACGCAGCACAGCAAATATACCGTCATGGCGGTTTGAAATGCTCGCTCCGGCGTGTAGCCCAGTGTCATCATGGCATCGACAATCAGGCCAATGCCCCACTGCACCACAAAAACGCCAGAAAAAATCAGCAGGTTATAGGCCGACAAAGCACGCCCGGCCAGTGTCGGAGCAAAAGCCATGGCGACTGCAGGCTGCGTCAGTGCCACAAAGGTGCAGCTCACACAATATAAGGCAAATAGGGCTCCAGCCCATATACCAATTGCGCTACCAGCTATGATGATGGTAGCAAGAATAAAAAAGCTCAATGGTATGCCATTGCGAATCAAACGGTCGGCCCCATAGCCACGGTGCGTCAGCCACGGGCTGAGCATGCCCCAGGTCCAAAAAGCGATCAGCATGGCTACGTTGATCCAGAACATGCCTGAAGCCGCCTGCAGCGCCGTCCAGCCCGCCACCTGAATCATCCACGGTGTTGCCCACAGGGTCTGGATGCCCACCAAGCCGCCATAAATGAATACCCCCAGCGGTGCCAATTTGCGGAAGTAGGCGTGCCGCCAGACCTCGGCGTAGCCGGGGCTGTTGGCGCTGGCGGTCGGGTTCGTCGGCACAGATGATGGTGGGCGAGTCTCCCAGGTCGGCACCCTGGCGGCAATCAGCAACATGGCCAGTAGCAGCAGAGCGGCCAGTGCCCAAAACAGTGGCCGCCAGCCGTAAAACGGCATCAGCCATTGCACTGGCAAGGTGGCTGCAACCATGCCCATGGAGCCCGTCATCAACATCCATGAATTGCTGCGTAACTGGGAGGCCGCCGAAAACCAGCGCCGATAGCCGGTCAGGGGGGCCATCAAACACGCGCTTACCCCGATGCCGCTGAGGATTCTGGCCAACAGCAGGCTGTAAAAACTGTTGGCCTGGGCAAACGCGGCGCAGCCGATCACCGCTACCGACAAAAACCACAGGATCACTTTTTTCGGGCCAAACCGGTCAAGCCAACTGCCCAGCGGCAATTGCGTGGCGGCAAAGCCCAAAAAGTAGCCGCCCGCCAGCAAGCCCAAATCTCGGGCACTCAGGGAAAATTCCTGCGTCAATACCGGCGACAGGGTGGCGGTGATGGCGCGAATCAATGCCGACAGGAAGTAGGCGCAGGCAAATGCCAAAAACACCATCACGGCAGTACGCCGTGGCAAAGTATCCATGGGGGTGTCTGGCCTGAATTTGCCTTATTTGAGCGCGCCGAAGACCTTCTTGAGCAAGTCGCTGCCCGTGCCTACAGGGTCCTGGCGAATTTTTTTCTCTTCTTCGGCGATCATGAAATACAGACCGTCAAGGGTTTTTCCGGTCACATAGGTTTCGATGCGTTGGGCATCACCTTTGACCAGACCCATGCTGGCTGCCTTTTGCGCCAGCTTGTTGTATTTTTCAGTCAGGTTGACGCGAGCGGTGACTTGGGTGACGACCGGCAAGAATTTTTCTGACAGTGGCGAGCGTGTTTTGTCTGCAAAAAAAGTTGTCACGGAGGTGTCGCCGCCGGTCAGGATGCCTTTGGCATCGGCAATGCTCATCGACTTGACTGCACCCAGCAACATGTCTTTGGCCAGCGGCACAGCTTCTTCGGCGGCATGGTTCATGGCGTTGACCAATTCGTCCAGACGCGCGCCCTGACCCAGTGTGCGCAATAGTTTGGCCCCGTCATTCAAATAGCCCGGCAACGGAATGCGCACCTTGTCATTGCCAAGGAAACCATTCGGGCGGCCCAGCAAACCAATGGCCGACAGCGCCCCACGCTCCAGTGCCGCCGTGAGCCCTTGCGATGCCTGCAAGTTGGTCAGACCGGCCAGCGATTGCGCCTGTACCGATGCAGGGAACATGGCCGCTGGCGCAAGCAGCAGTGAGGACAGGGTGACTGTAAAGTCGCGTCGAAGCATGAGGTCGCCTTAGGGCAGAGGGTTACGTGGGGGAAGACACTGCGCCAGGCGATGCTGCCTGGCGCAGCACAGAGGCTGGTCGATTATTTGGCGCGGAAATCGTCGTGGCAGGACTTGGAGGTACCACCCACGGCATTGGCCGCGACCTTGATGTTGTCAAGGTTGCCGGTCTTTGCTGCGGCTGACAGCTTGACCATCTCGGCATCCATCTTTTTGGCGATATCGTCAAACTTGGCTTTGTTGGCCCAAATTTCGGGTTTCGCCTTGGTGTCACCGGTGTCAGTACCGGGGCCAAAAGCGACCCATGGCAGCTTGCCGACAAACTCTGCCACCGCTGCACTGTCGGCAGCGACCTTGGCATCAAACGGAATTTTGCCGGCGGCCATGCCGGCCACGCGGCCAAAGTTTTGTTGCATCACGAACAAAGCGTTTTTGCGGTATTTGATGGCATCTTCTGGCTTGGCAAACTGGGCAGCAGCAGGCAGCACAAATGAAGCGGCAATACCGGCAAGAAGGATGGCAGAGATTTTTTTCATGGATTTCCGATCAAAGTTAAACTAAAAATGAAAACGAACGCTACCAGAGTTTATTGTGATTGTTCAGAACTTGCTGGCGGCGTGCAACTTTGAGGATGAAATGAAAACAATTGTTCGTGTATGGGATGCGCCTACGCGCTTGTTCCACTGGGTGCTGGCCGTCTGCGTGGTGGGTTTGGTTGTGACTGCGCAAATCGGTGGCTCGGCGATGGACTGGCATTTCCGGCTTGGCTACGGGGTGCTGGCTTTGTTGCTGTTTCGGCTGACGTGGGGTTTTGTCGGTGGGCATTGGTCGCGTTTTGGCAGCTTTGTCGTTGGCCCGGCCAAGGCGATCGCTTACTTGCGCGCGGGTGCTGCTGCGCCACAGGCGGTCGGACACAACCCCTTGGGTGCCCTGTCGGTACTGGCTTTGATGGGGTTTTTGGCCCTGCAGGTCGGCTCCGGACTGCTCAGCGACGACGAAATTGCTGCCAGCGGTCCGCTGGTGAAATTTGTCGCTTCGGTCTGGGTGGGCAACGCCACTTTCTATCACAAAGAAATTGGCAAGCTGATTTTGCTGGTGCTGGTTGCCTTGCACTTGGCAGCCATCGCGTTTTACCGCCTGAAAAAGGGCGAGGACCTGGTTCGGCCCATGTTGACCGGTGACAAGACGCTGGATGCGCCAGTGCCTGCGTCCAACGACAACACCAGCGACCGCATCAAGGCTGCGGTACTTCTTGCCGCGTGTGTTGCGTTGGTTTCTGGCTTCGTGGTCTGGCTGGGTTGATGTGGAACAAGGCTGATGTTCTGTAGCAGCCGGGCCCTCGCGGCAACATCCATTCGCATCGAGGATGCCGCTTCAGCAAAGTCTTGTTTTCCGGCGGGAATGTTGCCGCCAGTTTGGCCATGTTTCAAACCTGCAAAGCGGCGGCATCAACAAAAAAGGCCCACATCAGTGAGCCTTTTCTCTTCTGTGCGGTAACACTACCGCCGTCGTACAGACTTAAACCAGCGAAGCTTTCTCGACCAGGCGGGTAGCGACCCAGTTCTTGGTCTTTGAAATGGGGCGACTTTCGGTAATTTCGATCATGTCACCCATCTTGTATTCGCCCTTTTCATCATGGGCGTGGTACTTGCTGGATTTACCAACAATCTTGCCGTAGAGCTCGTGCTTGACGCGACGCTCGATCAACACAGTGACTGTCTTGGCACGCTTGTCGCTGACCACCTTGCCAATCAGGGTGCGCTTGAGGGATGTCTTGGCTTCCGTCATAGTTCGCTCCTTAGTTGGCGGATGAGGCAGCAGCAAGCTTTTCGACCAGAATGGTCTTGGCGCGAGCAATATCACGGCGCGCAATGCGCAACGTGGCTGTGTTGTTGAGTTGTTGCGTTGCCTTTTGCATGCGCAGGCCGAAATGGGCTTTTTGCAGGCTCTTGACTTCGGCCTGGAGGCCGGCCACGTCTTTGGTGCGTAATTCAGTCGTTTTCATATCATTTGCTCCTGATTACTGGCCGATCATGCGTGCCACGAAAGTGGTGCGCAATGGCAACTTGGCAGCAGCCAGACGGAACGCTTCACGCGCCAGCTCTTCGCTGACACCGACAATCTCGAACACGATCTTGCCAGGCTGAATTTCGGCCACGTAATACTCGGGGTTACCTTTACCATTACCCATCCGCACTTCAGCGGGCTTTTGGGAAATGGGTTTGTCCGGAAACACCCGGATCCAGATGCGGCCACCACGCTTGACGTGGCGTGAAATCGCCCGACGGGCAGCTTCAATCTGGCGCGCGGTCAAGCGACCCCGGTCAGTACATTTCAGACCGA
>JFJP01039026.1_pt1 | contig 14757 bp, 5 predicted proteins | sample 431651 | NCBI WGS metagenome assembly JFJP01 (sample SAMN02602958, study PRJNA72255) | Microbial mat metagenome, whole genome shotgun sequencing project. | biome: fresh water; feature: sink hole; material: water; isolation source: purple microbial (photo- and chemosynthetic) mats found in...
AAAAAAATTTCGTGTTCTTCGTGTTTTTCGTGGAAAAAAATCGAACATTGATTTCAGATTTAACACAATCTAATTTCAAAGTCTTACTTAGGGCTTTCATGTACAAAGGTTCATCACTTTCGCTGTCAACCGCTCTTGAAGCCTTCACTTCAATTCTTATTCCGTCCAGCCATAAGTCGTAGTCCCCTGAATAGCTTGGGTCAAGTTTTTTACTTGGGCGTTTTAGCTTGGAACATTTTCCCTGAACATACGTTTGGGCAAATTTTTCACCGAACCCTCTGGGCGCTGACAGCTCAAAGATCCAAAGATTTGGATTGGCACTGATGTATTCGGTTCTAATATCTCTGTATTGCTCATTGGTTAACCCGCCTCTTTCTATTAGATTGCAAATCAAATGTTCATATTCATTAAAAGGGAAAATAGATTGGTCATCATCAACCATTTGAAGAACTTCTTCAAGGTCGCTGGCTGAACCAGAAAATAATTCAATAATTTTAGCTTTTAACGCAGTAAGTTCCATCGCTTGTTTTGATTATTTGCAAGTAGTTTAAGTAGTCCGTTTCAGTAAATTCTTGCTTGCTTGAAAAGTAGCCGATGTGAATGGGAAGCAACTCAAGGTCTCCCCTAAGAACCTTGTGGGTTGAAAATAGTTTCTTGAAAAGCCAGTTGATGATTTCACTATTCAATAGCATTGTTAGCTGTTTGGCAGTTATTTCAAGGTTTACAGGAATGAGAAGATTGGCACTGTTTAATATGTATCGTTGTTGATCATCACAAAAGAAGCACAAATCAGAAGAGATAAACTTGTAAATGATTTTCTCTTTTGAAAGATACATTTCCAAGGGTGCAACCTGTTGAAAATTAGAAAAATCATTCAAGATGAACGTGCCTGGTTCTTTCAATCCAGATTTTGTAATATCTGAGCCTTTGTAAATCGGGATGTAACCCTCTTGGGGTTCATCAATACAAAACCTATCGTTATTGCCAGTTACAATTCCTAATGCCCAATTCGCTCTATCTTTGAGCGTAATATGCTGTATTGCATAGAGTTGATGGATTACTTGTGCTTCTGTTTCATGGGTCCGAAAGTTGAATATGCTTTTGGGATTCTCGATAAATGATGCTAAGGTTCTATTGAATACTTTATCTTCTAAACAACATTCTATGAGGTCGAGTGAATTGGATGGTTTGTTCTCTACCACAATAGCCTGTGCTTTGGTTACTAAACCTTTGAATGCTTTGCCGTAATCTACAAAGCGTAAAATTCTTTTTGATACTACCTTTCTTCTAATATCTTCAAAAGTAGTAATATTGAAAAACGCCTCTTGAATTAAAAATCCCAAGAATCCATTGGGTTTGAGTATCGACAAACTTGCTCCAAAGAATAAAGAAGTCGTATCCAAACTGTTTCCGCATCCATACCATGTTGAGTACATTTCTTTGGAAGTCTTTTCAATTTTCTTGCCCCAAGGTGGATTGGTGAAGATCAGGTCAAAAGAATTGTTTTCTCTACCCAATTTGATTGCTTCTTGCAAAAAGTCGCCAACTTTTATATTTTCTGTTTCATAGCCGAACTCATCTGCTATTCTCTGCTTGGCGATCAAAACAGCATTTTCATCTATGTCAAATCCATACACGTTTTCAGGTGCAACTCCTTGTCTGATGGCTTCAATTAGAAAATTTCCTGAACCGCAGCAGGGGTCTAAAAATCTTAAATCGGGAATAATTTTTATGTTCTTAAACAAATCTTTCACAATCCATGAAGGCGTGTAATATACCCCCTCTTTGTTTCGATGCGAATCTGAGAGTGAACTTTCGTATTCAATACCTATACTTTCCCCTTTGAGTTTTTTTATCAGCCCACTAACTTTATCCGATGCCTCTTTGTGGTCGTGTTCGTCTTTCAGTAATTTGTTAGCTCTTGAATTTAATTTTTCTTTGCCAGCTACCTCAACAAGAAATTTTTCTAAAGACTTTTGAGAAATAATTCCCTTGCCAGATTGAATTAAGTAACCTGTCTTGATCCAATTCCGAATTGTTGCAGTTGATACATGAACGGTTTTTGCCGCTTGTTCTATTGTAACTCCGAGTGTTTCTATTTCACCGAATAGGTTTGTCTGCATAGCTCAAATGTCGTTAAAATTGTTGTCAAATCATTAGGTCTCCGTCTTTTTAGCATTGCCTACAACGTCATGACTTCCACCCTCCCCAATTTCTTCCCCAAAGCACCCTTGCGCAAGTGCGAATCCAATGCGCACCTCCTGGAGCCGCGCCAATCCGTCAAACTTTCGAATCGACAGATTGGGAATGTTTTGAGCCTAGGGACGCCGTAGGCGAGCATCCGCCAGCTTTGCCCCTGGAAATCCGCAATTTTGAAGGACTGCTTGTTCATCGGGCGCGGGTGAATTGGCGATGCCCAAATCTACAAACTATACCTTGGAAAAGCAAGCGCCTGCACCATCTTTTCTGCGCTCGAAGGGGTTGGCCCCGCTTGCTTCCTGGTAAGCTTTCAAGTTATTGATTTCCAGCAGGAAGATTGCGTTTTCATGCGAAGCCCTGCTCAAGCGTACTGGGAACATCTTGTTTTTGATGGGAGCCAAGAACACGCAGACCAAAGGCGAGCAGGATCGAAAAAAGGACTTGGATTTCAAGGACTTGGCCGTGCAAATCCGCCCCATGCGTGTCCTCAGCGCCCATTTCAACCCAAATTTGGCCCGCCGCTGGCGGTTTGCATGTTCCACCATCGAACGAAGTTGGGCCTGAAAATGGTTCCGAAATCTGTTTCTTTGCCCAAACAAAATGCGGCCTGAACGACTTGGCCTTTTGTAGGGCAATGCTTTCAAGGGGTTTGTGGAGGACCCTCCTGGGCTTGGGACGAATCCCCAAAGGATTTTGAAGGACGCTGTAAGGCTTTCGCGCTGGCTTTCATGCTTTTCGCCAAGATTATCTTTGGGTTAAGTCTCGGAGCACGTGTTTCTACTTATTAAAAAAAGCTAATTTCGCGCCGTGATAGTTTAGGCCCTATCATGGCCCAAGCGTTCCGCTTGCTCTGAATCCATCGCTCGCTTCTCCCACTCGCTTTCTCACCTCAAACCTTTGGCAGATGAAAAACTCTACGACATTCAAACGCATCCTTCAACCGCTGATCCTCGCTTGGCTTTTCCTCGGAATAAGCCAAGTTGGGTGGGGACAATGGACCACCGTTGCTTCCGACAATTTTGACAATTTTCCTACCGGTTTCTCTCAATCAGGCTTTACCATACAGTCATATGGAGCTGAGACGGGCGGCACGTCCGATTGGTCTGCCTATGACGCTAATGTGGGGGCATCTCCAACGGGTTATGTATCCAAACAAATTACGCTGGAAGCAGGCTACACTTATCGTTTTAGCTATATGGCGAAAAGAGCCAATGCTGCAACTTGCGCACTTACACTAAGGTACGATGCATCTGTTGGAACAGCAGGAACAGACGCCTCTTCGGCATTTACACCTCCACAAAGGGGGGGGAGCGTGGCTGGCGATCAACTCAGTTCAAACGAGATTGCTGGGGACGGAAATTCCTATTATCTGAAAATAGTGGTGACAACAGGTAATGGTTCTGACGTGAAATTAAGGATAGATGGTTTTCTTGTTGAGCGGAAACCTGCTTCGGCCACCCCCACACTGGCCGTCACCCCCCCGTCCCTGACGGGCTTAGCGTACACGGTGGGCAGCGGGCCTTCGGCGGAGCAGAGCTTCGCGCTTACGGGGGCTGACCTGAATGGCATGGACGTAACGGTAACGGCGCCAGCATCTTTCGAGATTTCCAAGACTTCGGGCAGCGGCTTCACGACGGGCTCGCTGACCTACGCGGCCTACAACGGCAGCAGCCAGACGGTTTACGTGCGGCTGGCGAGCGGCCTTTCGGCGAACTACTACAGCGGCAACGTAACGATCAGCGGCGGGGGCGACACGGACGGCGAGGCGGTGGCCGTCACCGGGGCGGCGGGCATAGGCCCGAGCATCACGAACATCGCGCACAGCCCCGCCAGCCCCACGTCGGCCCAGACGGTCTCGGTTTCGGCGGACATCGCGGACGCAGCCGACGGCATCGGCGGCGCGGAGCTGCATTGGGGGACGACCTCGGGCAGCCTGACCAACACCATCAACATGAGCCAGGCTTCGGGCAATACCTACACCACCGACGCCAACATCCCGGCCCAGACGGCGGGAACGACGGTTTACTACGAAGTCTATGCCCTCGACGGCGAAGCCGTCGAGACCACCAGCGCCGAGCAAAGCTACACGGTAACGGGGGCCGCCACGGCCACCATCACGGTATCGCCGAGCACAATCAACTTCGACAACGTGTACGCGGGCGGGCAGTCGGAGCCGGCGCTCTACACGGTCTCGGCCACGGGCCTGACGGGCAACCTGAGCATCGCGGCGCCCACGGGCTTCCAGGTTTCGACGACCTGCGGCTCGGGCTACGCCAGCAGCCTGGCGCTGACGCCCAGCGCGGGCACGGTTTCGAGCACCACGATCTACGCCCGCTTCGCGCCGGGCAGCACGGGCAGCTTCTCGGGCAGCATCGCGCACAGCGCCTCCGGGGCCACCACGCAGAACATCACCGTGAACGAGACCAACACGGCCACCAACCTGCCGGGCAGCTACTACAGCACCGCCACGGGCACGGGCCGCGCCTTGCTGAACCAGCTCCACCAGATTGTCAACGGGCACACCAAGCGCGGCTACGACGACCTCTGGACGGACTTCCAAACCACGGACAAGCGCCCCGACGGAACCGTGTGGGACATGTACTCCGACGAGGTTTGCAGCGCCGACCCTTACGAATTTACCTTTATTACAGAGCAATGTGGTTCTTACGGCATTGAGGGCGACTGCTACAACCGCGAGCACAGTTTTCCGAAGTCGTGGTGGGGCGGTTCAACTGATACCATGTACACCGACCTGTTCCACCTGGTGCCCACCGACGGCAAGGTCAACGGGATGCGCAGCAGCTACGAGTTTGGCCAGGTCAGTTCGCCCACGTGGACTTCCCGGAACGGGGGCAAGCTGGGCCCGAACGTCTATCCGGGCTCTTCGGGCGCCGTAGCCTTCGAGCCGGTGGACGAGTACAAGGGCGACTTCGCGCGGGCCTACCTCTACATGGCCACTCGCTACGCCAACAAGATCGACGCATGGGCCAGCTCGCCCATGGTGGACGGCGACCTGGCCGATGCCGACGGCTCGTCGTTCGAGGCCTGGGCGCTGGAGATGCTCCTGGCCTGGCACGCGGCCGACCCCGTGGACCAGAAGGAACGCAACCGCAACGACGCCATCTTCCTGATCCAAGACAACCGCAACCCCTTCATCGACAACCCCAGCTACGCCACCCAGATCTGGAGCGCTACCGTCAATCCCGAGCCGAGCAACCACGTTACGGCCTTCGCGGCCACGGCGGCCAGCTCCACGCAGATCAACCTGAGCTGGACGGACGCCACGGGCACCAACCTGCCCGACGGCTACCTGGTCATGGCCAACACCACCGGAACCTTCACGGCGCCCACCGACGGCACCGACCCGGCCACCGACACCATCCTCGGCGATGGCAGCGCCCTGATCAAGGTCGCGCACGGCGCAGGAGCCACGGCTTCCTTCACGGGCCTGACCGCCAGCACCACCTACCACTTCAAAATCTGGCCCTACGCCAACTCCAGCAGCACCATCGACTTCAAGACCGATGGAACCGTGCCCACGGCTTCCGCGACAACCCCGGCCGCCCCGCTGGCTTGCGCCACGGATCTGATCATCTCGCAGGTGAGCGAGAACGCAGCAAGCAAGTTTGTCGAAATCGCCAACTACACAGGAGCGGCCGTGAGCTTGGCCAATTACAATTTGGTTTTTTACGCCAACGGTGGAACAAGTGTCTCTTACACCATCGACTTGACGGACGCGTCAAGCATCCCCGACCAAGATGTCTGGGTCTTGGGCGCTGCGGCTTTGGCGGGTGTTACAGACCAGGTTTCGGCTTCTCTCCAAATCAATGGCAACGATGTTGTCGCGTTGAGGAAGTCTGGCGCAAACATCGACGTTTTCGGCACGATAGGGACCTCAGCGGACTGGTACGCAGACCAAAGCGCGATCCGCAACGAGGCCATCACGGCTGCCACCACCACCTACACGGCCAGCGAATGGACCTTTAGCGCTTATGCAGGCGGAAGCACTCCTTGGCTGGGCTCCCACACCATGACCTGCTCTTCGAACGACAGGGACAGCAAGGTGGACGGCCCGGCGCTGGGCTCGCAGCCGAACCCGGGCACGGTCTCCTCGCTGGCGGACACGCAGGCGGAGCAGGTGCGGGTGTTCGACTTCACGATCCGGGACTACGGCACCGCCGACGGCCTGGCCACGAAGGTGACGCAAGTGGTGATCAAGGCCGGAGCCAGCAACACGGCCAACTGGACCACGCAACTGGCCGGGGCGCGGCTGTCGCTGGACGGCGGCACGAGCTTCGTAACCACGGGCACTCCGGTCATCACGGCCAGCCAGATCAGCTTCCCGATCGCGGCGGGCAACCTGGACATCGCCGACGGCGGCACGGCCACGGCCTCGCTGTTCGTCCACCTGCCCAGCACGGGCCTGACGGACGGCGGGGTGCTGCACTTCCAGATCCCGGCCACGAGCCACGGCTTCACGGCCGACGCCGCGGGCTCGCAGTTCGCGACCAGCTTCGGCGCGGCCACGGCCTCCAACACGATCGCGATCGCCGTTGTGGCCACGGAGCTGCGCTTCGTGCAGCAGCCCACCAGCACGGCCACCAACACCGCGATGAGCCCCTCGCCCACGGTGCAGGCCACGGACGCCAACGGCAACCGCGACCTGGGCTTCGCGGGCGCGGTCTCGCTGACTTCCAGCGGAACCCTGACGGGCAGCCCGCTTTCGGCCACCGCCAGCAGCGGCCTGGCCACCTTCGCGGGCGTCACGCACACGGCCACGGGCACGGGCCTCCAGCTCACGGCGGCGGCCTCCGGCCTGACCAGCGCGACCAGCGGCACCTTCGCCATCACGCTCCAGCCCAAGATCGTCATCACCGAGGCCGCTGGCGCGGGCATCGCAGGCGACGCTAACGACGAGTACATCGAGCTGAGCAACCTGAGCGGCTTCGACGTGGACCTGACAGGCTGGAAGCTCAAGTATTACGAAAGCGCCCTGGAGGCCACGCTGACACTGACGGGAACCCTGGCCGACAACGACGCCTACGTCATCGCGGTAAGGACTACGCACACGGCAGCGCTCGTGCCGGACTTCGTGCCGGGGAGCAGTTTCAGCATCAACAACAACTTCTACATCGTCTTGGAAAACGCCTCGGTCGTGGTCATGGACCAGGCCGGGACCAGCGGAAGCAAGTTCACCGATACCAAGAACTACGAGTTCACGAACTGCTCAGCCGACAACCAGCCGGTGGCGAACTGGGTTGACCTGGGCTCCGGCAATGGCACTCCAGGCGTGATGAACTGCTGCCTGGACCCGACGCAGGTGGCCACGGGCCTGAACTTCACGGGCACGACGGACCTGGCCACGACGCTGAACTGGACCAACGGCAACGGCACGAACCGCATCGTGGTGGCCAAGTTGGGCTCGGCAGTGGACTGGAGCCCAGTGGACGGCCAGACCTACGCGGCCAACGCCTCCTTCGGCAGTGGCACCGAGCGCGGCACGGGCAACTTCGTGGTCTTCAACGGCACCGGAAGCAGCGTGGCGGTTACGAGCCTCGTCCCCGCGACCACCTACCACTTCGCGGTCTTCGAGTACAAATGCACCGAGTACATGGCCACGGCGGCCACGGCCAACGTTACCACGCTTGCCGCCGTGCCGGAGATCAACCTGAAATGGGGCGTTACCAGCTATGCCAGCGGCGAGACCTTCGACTTCGGCGCGGTGGCCTGGGGCAGCTCGGCCGATAGGACCTTCACGATCGAGAACACGGGCTCGGGCCCCATGACGCTGACCCTGCCGCTGGCGACCACGGGCAACTACGCCGTAACTTCGGCTCCGGCGGGCACAATCGCCTCGGGCGGCACGACGAGCTTCACGGTCCGCTTCACGCCCGGAGGCGTCGGCGCGGAAACGGGATCGCTGAGCATCACCAGCGATGATGCGGACGAAAACCCCTACCTGCTCGACTTCGCGGGCACGGGCGGCCCGAGCGCGCTGTCGGACGTGGTGGCCGAGCCAGCCTCGGAGCAAAGCACGATTTCGTCGGTGGAGAACGACCCCGCGCCGCTGGCCTCGACCGACGGCGTGCAGGTCTGGCAGATCCGCCTGCGCGACGGCGGCGCCAGCCTGAACGACGCGGACAACCTGCCGACCATCTTCACGGGCTTCACCCTGGCGCAAGATCCGGGCAACAGCGCGGACGCCTGGGCGGCGGCCATCAAGACGGCGGCCCTTTTCGACGGCGGCACGCTGGCGGGCAGCGCGACGGTCTCGGCCAACCAGCTCGTTTTCACGGGCTTGAGCATTTCGGTGCCCGATGGCGGGCAGAAGGTGCTGAGCCTGCGCCTTTCGCTCAACGCCAGCCTGGGCAGCAACGCCGAGGGCGAGGACTTCGTCTTCAGCCTGAGCAACGCCAACACCAGCACGCTGGCCAATGGCACCAGCTCGCGCTGCGACACCTTCGCGGCGGCGAGCTCGACCAACGGCATGAACGCCCTTGACGTGGTGGCCACGGAGCTGCGCTTCGTGCAACAGCCCACCGACTATGCCCAGGACGAAGCCATGAACCCTGCCCCCACGGTGCAGGCCACGGACGCAGGCGGCAACCGCGACCTCGGCTTCACCAGCGCGGTCTCGCTGACTTCCAGCGGCACCCTGACGGGCAGCCCGCTTTCGGCCAACGCCAGCAGCGGCCTGGCCACCTTCTCCAGCGTAACGCACACGGCCGAGGGAACGGGCCTGGTCTTGACGGCCAGCTCCGCGGGCCTGGCCGATGCCACCAGCGCTTCCTTCGAAATCACCTCGATCACCCTCTTCGACTATGGCGACCTGGTCATCGTGGCCGTCAACACGGCTGCGACTGCGGGTGACGAAATCAGCTTCGTCTGCTTCGTGGACGTCAAGCCCAACACGTCCATCGACTTCACGGACAACGGCTACGAAAGGATAACCTGCGGCCTTTGGGGCGACACCGAAGGGGTGCTCCGCTGGACCCGCACAGGGCCGACCCTCCCCGCCGGCACCGTCGTAACCTTCGCGGGGGACGACGGAGGAGCGACCCCCGCTTTGGGAACCGACTTTAACATTTTTGTCAACGGAGCCAACGACAATACCAACTGGAGCATCCAGAGCCTGAACGGGGACAAGAACTTCAACATGAACGCCAGCGACCAAATCTGGATGATGCAGGGTGGCGAATGGGTGCAGGGCAGTGGTAGCCATGACGATTCCTACACAGGCAAGGTGCTCTACGGCTGGACTGCGACGGACTGGAAGGACACGTGCAACTATGCTTCCACCTCCGGTTCCACCATCTTCCCCGGCAGCGACTGCTCGTCCACCAACGTTACGGGCGTTACGAACCAGGACAAGGTGAAGTACAATGGCCCCATGACCATCACCAGCACCTCGGGCTGGCTGGACCGGGTCAACAACAGCGCCTACTGGGTGGGATTTGCGACCTCCGGCGCATTTGACTTGGGAACGCCACTTTACAGGACCACGGACATCGACTTCCCCATCGGGGGCCTCAGCTCCACGGGCGACACGGTCTATTGGCAAGGCGGCACGGACACCGACTGGTTCAACTGCTCGAACTGGAGCACCCGCCGGGTTCCTGACGCGACCAAAATCGTGATTTTCAACACCGAAACGGGCAACACCTTCAACAACATCGTCCTGTTGGCAGGCGAGACGGCCCGCTGCAAAGAGCTGATCGTGGAAGGCACGACCTCGGGCCGCTCCATCAAGGGCGAAGGCAGCGCCACCGCCGTGCTGCGGATCGAACAGGACATCACCATCGGCGGCCCGGAAGCGCTGGACTTCGACGACGGCAACAACGCGACGGCCGACGGCACCATCCGCCTGGGCGGCCACTGGCGCAACCTGAGCGGCCAGGCGAGCTTCGCCGAGGGCAACTCCACGGTGGTGTTCCAAGGCACCACGGCCCAGAACATCCTGCCCGCAGCCGCCGACGGCCTCGAGCAGTTCGCGAACCTGACGCTGAACAACGCCGCCGGCCTCGCGCTGGGCGACTCGACCTCCATCGCGGGCACGCTGACCTTCACCAACGGCCTGCTCCGGACGCAAGGCCACCTGCTGACGGTGAGCAACACGGCCCCGGCGGCCATCACCGGCCAGGGCATGAGCCGCTACGTGGTGGGCACGCTGCGCCGCCACGTGGCCGCCACGGGCAGCTACGCCTTCCCCATCGGCACGGCCACGCGCTACGAGCTGGCCACGGTCAACCTGACCAGCTCCTCGGGCCTCAGCTACCTCGACGCCAGCTTCATCACGCCCAGCGGCGGCGCGGCCCCGGCCTACGGCCTGCTGCTCAACGCCGGGCACTGGAGCCTGGTCCCCGACGCCGGAACCCTGACGGCCAGCGTAACGCTGACCTCCCGCGGGCACACCAACGGATCGACCACGACCACCCACCACGAGCTGGCCTCGCGGACGGACGACACCGACGACTGGACGGCCATCGCGAGCACGGGCCAAAGCGGCACGGGCACCAGCGCCATCAGCGTAACAGGCTCGCCCGTAACGCTGGCCGAGACCGAGCTGGCCATCGTGCGCCGGATGCCGAAGACCTGGACGGGCGCCACCAGCACCGCCTGGGCCGTGGGCACCAACTGGACTCCGGTCGGAGCGCCCACCATCACCGACGACGCCTACATCCCCTTGACGACCAACAAGCCGATCATCTCGGCCGCGGGCGCCGAATGCAAGGACCTTTTCATCAGCGAGAACACCGGGCTTGAGCTGCAAGCCGCGGGCGGCCTGGCCGTGGGCGGCAACCTGACGCTCATGTCGGCCACCGACGGCGCCTTCACGGGCTCGATCCTCGACTTCGGCACGCTGAGTGTCTCGGGCACGATCCAGGTGCAGCGCTTCATGTCGGGCGGCAACAACGGCACGCTGGCCACGGGCCGCTCGTACCACTTCTCAAGCCCGGTCGCGGGGGCCACGGCCAGCGTGCTGGGGCCGCTCACGGGCACGAGCGCCAACCGGGTACACTTCTGGAACGAGGCCCAGCACCAGTGGACGCAGGTAACGAACACCGCCGACGCCCTGCAAGTGGGCCTGGGCTACGTGACGCGCCAATGGGCCGACAACACCCTGGTTTTCACGGGCAACTTCAACACGGGCGCGCAAAGCTACACCCTGGCGCGCACCTCGCCGGGCTACAAGGAAGGCTACAACCTGATCGGCAACCCGTATCCCTCGCACGTCAACATCCAGGCCGCCACCCGCGCCAACCTCGACGAGACGATGTGGTACTACGAAAACGGCGGCTTCCGCACCGTCAACCTGACTTCGGCCGTGGGCACGCCCGCCGGCACCACGGCGCAACTGCCGCCGCTGCAATCGTTCTGGCTGCGCACCACCGCGGGCCAGGCCTCGGGCACGCTGTCGTTCGACAACAGCCACCGCAGCATCAGCACGCAAGGCTTCTACAAGAACGGCCTGAGCAACCAGATCTTCCGCCTCCAGGCCGTTGCCAACGGGCACCAGCAGCAGGCCGTGGTCTATTTCAACACCGAAGCCAAGCTCAGCCTGGACCGCTACGACTCCGAGATGTGGAGCTCGGCCAACCCGCAGAAGCCTGAAATCTTCACCACGGCGGACGGCGTCCGGCTGGTCATCAACGGCTTTCCGCGCCCGCAGGAGCAGACCAGCGTGCCGCTGGGCCTGACCGTCGGCGTGGCCAGCGAGGTCAGCGTCAGCCGCTTCATGGTCGAGAACTTCCCCAGCGACGCGATGGTTTTCCTGGAAGACCTCCACACCGGGGCCATGACCGACCTCGGCGCGGGTGAGGTTTACACGTTCCAGACGGCGGCCATGGACAACGCCAACCGCTTCCTGCTGCACTTCTTCGCTCCCGTGGTTACCGAAAGCCCGGAAATCTCCGGCGAGCCGGTCCGGGTACACAGCTTCGAGCGGACGGCTTACGTGCTTCTGCCGCAAAACCGGGGCATGGCCCAGGTCGAAGTTTTCAACCTCTTGGGTTCCAAGGTTTTGGACACTAGGCTTTCCGAAGGCTTCCACGCCTTGCCCTTGTCTGTCGTAACCGGGGTTTACCTGGTCCGGGTCAGCCAAGGCGGAGAAGTCTCCTCGCACAAGATTTGGATTGATTGAGAATGGATTATATTTGGCATTTTATTTGAACTTGTTTCAAGGGAAATGCCTTTTCCACTCCCAAGACCACGAAAAAACGGCCGCACATGAAAGAACAACAACAAACGGAGACCCGCCGCCCCTACGTCAAGCCGACTGTAGAAGTCATCGAAATGGATACGGAGATTTCTCTGGTCATGGTAAGCCCTCCTCCCTTGCCGCCCTCCGCTCCGCCCCAGCCCGAACCTGATAAATCCGACCCCAGCCCCATCTGGGACTAAACAATCCATCGCATCATGGAAAAGCTATTTCGATTCCGCCACCTGCTGGTGGCCGCCACGCTGGGCCTTTCGCTGGCCGCCTGCGAAAAGGACAAGGACGCAGACCCCAACGCGAACCCTGCCGAAAGCGAGGCGGACTTCAAGGCGGCCAGCCAGGCCGTCATGGCCACCGACAAGGCCGCCTTCGACGCCTTCGCCCAAAGCTCCATCACCGATGGGGCCTTCTCGAAGGACCTGATAACGGGCTGTGCCACCGTGGACATCAGCCCGCTGATCCCCTGGAACCAGTTCCCGAAGACCATCACCATCGACTTCGGCACCGAGCAGGATTGCCAAGACCCTGACGGGCAGTACCGCAAGGGCAAGATCATCACGGTGCTGAGCGCCCTGCCCCGCAGCCTGGACGCTTCCAAGACCACGACCTTCCAGGGCTACGCCGTGGGCGAGATCGGCCTGGAGGGCTCCGTGCAGTCCACCTTCGGCCTGAACGAGCAGGAGCAAGCCGAGTACGTGCTCAAAGTGGTCGATTTCCTGATCTCGACTCCCTCGGGCAACTTCGAGCATGGCTCGGACCGCGTGGCCACCTGGGTGGAGGGCGACGACACGCCCTTCCAGCCCTGGGACGACGCCTACAGCCTCACCGGAACCGCCACGGGCAGCCACCCCAACGGCATCCGCTACGCCACGACCATCCAGACGCCTCTGCTCTACAAGGTCGAGTGCCAGGAGTACGTGAGCGGCTCGATGCTGGTAACGCTCTCCGACGGCCGGAGCTTCACGGTCGATTTCGGCGACGGCGCCTGCGATGGCAGCGCCACGCTTTCCTCGGGCGCCTGGTCCACGGAGCTGGAGTTCTGAGGCGGAACCGGGAAAAGGCAATCCCTTCGCCCCCCCACCAACGACGACGGCCTTCGCCCCTTGCGGGCGAGGGCCGTCGCTGTTTTTGGGGGGGACGGGCATCCTACCAGTTGCGTTCAAAGGCGATGGAATGCCTGGAAGCCTCGCCCAACCCCGAAGGGGTGTAATGATTGTAGAAGGCGGATCCAGGCCAAAGAAGAGAACCCCGAAGGGGTGACATTATCCTCCTAGGGAGCAAGGGCCAGATAATGCCACCCTTTCGGGGTTGGACGAGGCTTCGCGGCATTCCATCATCCATGAGGACAATTTCGCCCCTTCGGGGCTCTATTTTGGGTTTGGCTCCGCTTTCTACAATCATGTCACCCCTTCGGGGTTCTCATCTTCGCGGCATTCCATCACAATGGAACGCGATTTGGCATCAGCCGAAGGCACCGCCGAAATGCTCGGCCAGCCAGGCCAGGGGCAGGACGACCAGCAGGCTGGGCAGCATGTTTAGGACTTTCACTTCCTTGATTTCGAGCACGTTGAAGCCCAGGCCGATGAGCAGGATGCCGCCCAGCGAGCTGAGCTCGACGATCATGTACTGGGGGAAGAACTCGCCGAGCCACATGGCCAGCAGGGTGATGCCGCCCTGGAAGATGAGCAGGGGCAGGGCCGAGAACATGACGCCGATGCCCAGCGCGGCGGCCAGGGCCACGGACGAGATGCCGTCCATGAGCGACTTGGTGAGCAGCAGGGTGGGAGGGTTGCCGAGGCCTTCCTCAATGGCCCCGAGGATGGTCATGGCCCCGACGCAGTAGAGCAGGAAGGCCGTGGTCATGCCCTGGGTGAACTTGTCGTTGTTGGAATGGAAGAGCCTGCGGAGCCTATCGCCCATGCCGTCGATGCGCTCATCGAGGCGGAAGGCCTGGCCGAGGAGGCCACCGAGGGCCAGGCTAAAAACCAGAACAATTATTTTGTCGCCGCCCAAGGCCATCTTGGTGCCCAGGAAAATGGTGAAAAGCCCGAAGGCCTGGAAGACGATTTCGACCATTTTCTGGGGCAGGCGCGAGCGCACGAGCAGCCCAATGGCACTGCCGACGACAACCGCGACGACATTGACGATGGTTCCTAGCATGTTTTTGGTGATTGGGGTTGGGTTGGGGGGCGAATTTCAGAAAAATGTGGCCAAATGCCTCCGAAAAGGCGGAAAGGATTTTTTTTCGTCCGATTGTAATTATTTAGGTATATTTGCGTTAGTATAAAAAAAACAGGTTCCGAATCCACATCCACGGCAGCGCATGGTCATTCCTTCCGACA
>JFJP01012262.1_pt1 | contig 14756 bp, 10 predicted proteins | sample 431651 | NCBI WGS metagenome assembly JFJP01 (sample SAMN02602958, study PRJNA72255) | Microbial mat metagenome, whole genome shotgun sequencing project. | biome: fresh water; feature: sink hole; material: water; isolation source: purple microbial (photo- and chemosynthetic) mats found in...
TATATTGCGAAAAATTGGGGATGTATTATGGAAAATATTATGGTCAAAAACATTTGGATGAGAAACCACCCCTGATGCTGGATTTTCGGGCACTTCGCTTTCCCGGCTTGATCAGTGCCTTCACCCTGCCGAGCGGAGGGACAAGTGACTACGGTCCCGAGATGCTGCATGCGGCGGCGCAGGGCAAACCTTATTCATGTTTTGTGCGTGCCGATACAAAAATTTCCTTCATGGCAATGCCCGATGCGATCAAATCCCTGTTGGTGATGACGGATGTGCCGCGTGAAAAACTTTCCAATAATGTGTATAACATCGCGGCGTTTGCCATCACCGCCGACCAGTTTCGCCAGCGCGCGTTGAAAGCCTTCCCTGATGCAAAGATCACCTTTGAGCCCAATCCGCGCAGGCAGGGCATTGTGGATTCATGGCCCGAGGATGTGGATGATTCCCTCGCCCGCAGCGAATGGAACTGGAAACCCGATTACGATGTGGACCGCTTCTTCGACGATTACTTCCTGCCTGAAATTCGCAAACGGTACGGGAAATAAAGATAAAGGTGACTGTCGCAAATGAAATTGGCAGTCACCTTTTCATAAAAATGGGTCTGGAAATTGGGAGGTGATTCGTGCTACAGTATAGATGAGAAAGTTATTTTCGCATAAAAGGAGGCAGAAAATGACTTCGATAAAACGGATGAACATCCTGATGGCGGATGACAGTTCACAGCATGCCCAGTCTGCAGTGGAGTTGATCCAAGATCTTCCTTTACCACCCAAAAGCCGCGTGTTCGTTTTGCGGGTTTTCACTCCCGGACAGATTTCAGCCATACCTGATTTTGAAAGTTCTCTTGAAAAGACCAAACGCCAGTTTTTAAATGCGGGGATACCAGCCGAAACGGACCTGATGCTTGGCTCGCCGGCGGAAAAGATCATTGAGATCGCACACAATAAAAAATCCAATCTGATCGTGCTGGGCGCAAAGGGATTGCGCGCCACGCTTGGTATCCTGTTGGGTGGTGTGGCGCAGCAGGTAGTGGAATATGCCCACGGCCCGGTTTTGATCGTGCGCGCGCCGTATCAGGGTTTGCGGCGTATTTTGTTCGTAACGGACGGGTCTGTGACCAGCCAGTACGCTGCCCGTTATCTGGCGAAATTCCCCCTGCCCGAAAAAGCAGATGTGCAGGTCATGCACGTTGTCCCTCCGCCACAGCCTCTTTTAACCATGGAGCCTCATCTGGGGGGCTGGCAGTCCATATACGTGCTGCCTCCAGACGATGAGAATTCTGCTTTGCAAAAGCAGCAGGAGCGCAAAGGGCAGGCTCTCCTAAAGCGGACCTGCGCTTTGCTTCAGCGTCATGGGGTCTCATCCACCCCAATTTTGCGCCAGGGCGACGCGGCAACCGAGATCATGGATTATGTCAAAGGCAATAAGGTTGATCTGATCGTGGCCGGGTCGCGCGGACTGGGTCAGTTCAGGAGTTTGTGGATGGGGAGTGTTTCGCGCAAGCTGGTCCACTACTCGGATTGTTCGGTTTTGATCGTGAAGAGACCGTAAAAGGAGGCGGCTTATGGAAGTGGAGATCGGCCGGGTGACTCATTATTTCAATCACCTCAATGTGGCAGTATTGAACCTTGAAGATGATTTGAAATTGGGCGATAAGATACATATTCTCGGACATGTGACTGACCTGACAGAGAGGGTCATATCCATGCAGGTAAACCATCACGCGGTTGTGTGGGTCAAACCTGGCCATGATGTCGCTGTTACTGTTAATGAACCTGTCCGCGAACACGACATAGTCTATCGCGTCACCGAAGAAGTACCGGATCCGCATTTTGCGTAAGCGCATTGGCGGATAGATTTATGGTGAAAGGGGGCAATTTTGATTCCTGCTGTTGTCATACTCCCGTTTTTTGTGCGCAGGCGTAGTTTCCGATCCCAATTTATCACATATCCTTCATCATTCAACCTATCCATTGGTATAATTCGGCACGCAATTATTAAAATCATTTGGAGTTTGAATGAAAAAACTAACAGGCAACCAGATCCGCCAGGACTTTATAGACTTCTTTGTTGAACACGGACATACCGCTGTACCGTCCATGTCGCTTGTGCCGGGCGGGGATGCCACTTTGTTATTCACCAATTCGGGCATGGTGCAGTTCAAGGATGTGTTCGTTGGTACGGATACACGCCCGTACAAGCGCGCAGTCGACTCGCAGAAGTGCATGCGTGTAGCGGGCAAGCATAATGATCTTGAAGATGTGGGGCGTGATGACACGCATCATACATTCTTTGAAATGCTTGGGAACTGGTCGTTTGGCGACTATTACAAAAAGGAAGCCATTGCCTGGTCGTGGCAGCTGCTGACCGGGGTCTGGGGCTTGCCCAAGGATAAGCTCTACGCGACCTGTTTCAGGGATGATAAAGGCAATGTGCCGCAGGATGATGAAGCCGCCGACATCTGGAAGGAACAGGCTGGCTTCGACCCATCGCATGTTTTGTTTTTTGGGCGTAAGGAAAATTTTTGGCAAATGGCTGAGTTTGGTCCATGCGGACCGTGCTCCGAGATCCACATTGACCTCGGCGAAGAGCGTGATAACCTGCGCGGCACAGACCATGTCTGCGGCGTGAATGGCGAATGCACGCGCTTCCTTGAACTTTGGAACAACGTATTCATTCAATACAACCTTTTCGAAGACGGCCGCCTTGAGCCGCTGCCTGCCAAACATGTTGATACGGGCATGGGTTTCGAGCGTATCGTCTCTGTTTTGCAGGGTGTCGACTCCAATTACAAGACCGACCTCTTCACCGGCTCTCTCGATGTTTTGCGGTCTCTCACGGGTCATTCTGAAAAAGAAATGCTCGCTGATTTCACTCCCTACCGGGTCATCTGTGACCATGCGCGTTCTGCCGCCTTCCTCATTGCGGACGGTGTGGTTCCAGGGAATGGCGGGCGCAACTACATTACACGTATGATCATCCGCCGCGGTGCGCGCTTTGGCACCAAGATCGGACTCAAAGAGCCGTTCCTCGCCAAAGTTGCCGAAGCTGTCATTGCAGAATATGGTGGCTTTTATCCCGAACTGGAAAAGAACAAGGCTACCATTTTAGACAACCTGACTCGTGAGGAAGTTCGCTTTGCGCGAACCGTTGAAGCGGGTACCGCCCATTTGGAAAATCTCCTCTCTCAGATTCGCGCCGCCAACCAAACCACCCTGGACGGCCACGAAGCCTTTGATCTCTATGCCACTTACGGCTTACCCTTTGAGATCTCGCGCGATATCGCCCGTGAACAGGGACTTGATATTGATGAAGCAGGTTTCAGCGCTGCAAAGGATGAACATGCCAAAGCCTCCGGCGGCGGTAAAGCCATGGGTAAGCTCGGTGGTGAAGACTCAGAATATTTTGCGAATATCTTCAAAGACCTGCAAGCCAAAAATAAGCTTGGCGCGAGCGGTGTTGAATATGATCCGTATACCGGCACCCAAGTGGACCGGTACTCAAATCTTGAGGTGCTGGCGTTGATCGTGAATGGTCAATCGGTTGAATCTGCAGCCCTCGATGACCAGGTTGAGGTTATTCTGCCGAAGACGGGTTTCTACATTGAAGCGGGCGGTCAGGTGGGGGATGAAGGATACATTCGTGGTGAGGATTGGGAGGTTGAAGTTTCCGCCGTCCGCCGTGCCGCGGCCGGCATCATCACCCATATTGGTCAGGTCATCTCTGGTCAGCCTAAAGTGGGCAGCAAAGCCACCGCCGAAGTGGATGCCGTCCGCCGCCATAACATCATGCGCAATCATACAGCCACGCATTTGCTCCACAAGGCACTGCATGAAGTTCTCGGTGACCATGCCCGTCAGGCGGGTTCGCTGGTCTCTCCCACACACCTGCGCTTTGATTTCACCCAGCCCGACGCGATGACTCCTGAACAAATCGAACGGGTTGAGAAGATGGTCAACGAAGCGATCGCCGAGGATATGCCTGTCCATAAGGAAACCAAGTCTTTGGATGAAGCCAAAAAAGAAGGCGCAATGGCGCTCTTTGGTGAAAAGTATGGTGAGACGGTCCGCACGATCTCCATTCTTGAAGATGAAGACGATAAATATTCCTATGAACTTTGCGGCGGCACCCATCTCGACCGCACTTCAGATATTGGCGCATTTCTTATCGTCAGCGAGGGTTCGGCAGCGGCTGGTATTCGCCGCATCGAGGCTGTTACAGGCCGGGGCGCATATGAATTGATCAGTAAACGCTTTAAGACCCTCAAACAAACCGCCGGGGTGTTGAAATCTTCGGTCGAAGAAGTGCCCGCCAAGGTGGAGGCTTTGCAGGACGAAGTTTCCGAGTTGAAGAAGGAACTGGCCAGCCTGCGTACACAGTCGGCCCTTGCCATGTTCCAATCCCTGCTTTCCAATGTACAGACCGTGAAGGATGTCAATGTGCTGGGTGTTGAGATCCCCAATGCCGATGTGGATACCTTGCGTTCGCTTGCCGATAAGTTTCGTGAGAGGCACCCCAAAAACGGGGCTGCGGTCCTGGTCACAGGAACAACCGTCATCGCCGTGTTGACCGAAGATGTGGTCAAACGCGGGCTCAAAGCGGGCGATCTCATCACGGGGATCGGCGGGAAAGGCGGCGGACGTCCAAACCTGGCGCAAGGCAGTTTGCCGGGCGGCGATACCCGATCTGCGCTGGAGAAACTTCCAAAGGTTCTTGAAGAAAAATTGAAGTAATGGAAAAAAACAGGGCAGACACAAATATCTGCCCTGTTTTTATTACCTTCCTCCGTTAAAAAATTTCCCAGCCTGGAATCATTCCGAATGCTTTTTAACTCCCTCGAATTTGCCCTTTTCTTCCCGCTCGTCACCATTTTATATTTTATATTGCCGCACAGACACCGCTGGTGGCTTTTACTTGGCGCCAGCGCTTATTTTTACATGGCGTTTGTGCCGGTCTACATCTTGATTTTGGGCGTTACCATTGTCGTGGATTATTTTGCTGGAATATTTATCGAAGAAGCACGATCCCTTGAAAGAAAAAAAGCATATCTGACTTTGAGTTTGATCGCCAATATTGGCTTCCTTGCCTTTTTCAAATACTTCAATTTTCTAAATTCAAACGTAGTTGCGTTTGCGGAATTTGTCGGCTGGAACTATCCCATTCATAATCTCAATATCATCCTGCCGATCGGCTTGTCATTTCACACCTTTCAAGCCATGAGTTACACCATCGAGGTGTTTCGTGGACGTCAGAAAACCGAGCGGCATTTTGGGATCTATGCACTGTATGTATTATTTTTTCCGCAGCTGGTGGCGGGTCCCATTGAACGTCCTCAAAATGTACTGCACCAATTTCACGAGGAACACTTTTTTGACTATCAGCGGGTCGCCGATGGGTTGAAATTAATGGCATGGGGCTTGTTCAAAAAAGTGGTGATCGCTGACAGGCTGGCTCCTTTGATCGATCCGTACTATACCAACCCGCAGGCATTTTCGGGTCCCGAACTGGTTCTGGCGACTGCCTTTTTTGCTGTGCAGATATTCTGCGATTTTTCGGGATACAGCGATATTGCCATCGGGGCGGCGCAGGTGCTGGGTTTTAAACTCATGGTCAACTTCAAAAGACCCTACCTGGCCCTTTCCGTTTCCGAGTTTTGGAAGCGTTGGCACATCTCCCTCTCCAGTTGGTTTCGCGATTATCTTTTTTTCCCGCTCGAAAGGCACCGCTCCAGGTGGCTGGGACAATCAGCCAACCTCTTTTTTGTTTTTCTCATCAGCGGATTATGGCATGGCGCAAACTGGACATACATCATCTGGGGTGGTCTGCATGGTTTGTATCTGGCGTTGGAGGTTCAAATTCAAAGGGCATGGCGGTCTCTGCCTGAAAAATTCCACGCTGTTTTCCCCGGCTGGGTCCTGTTCCCTGTGCAAAGGATCGCCGTTCTGCTGCTCGTGGGCTATGCCTGGGTCTTTTTTCGCGCTGAGTCTGTAGGATCTGCCTTGTTAATTTCCTCCAGATTATTTAGCGGCTGGACTGATGGCGCAGCCCTGCTGGAGTTGGCTCGCTCCACATTTTCGAGTTACGAATTACTCATCACATTTTCTGCCATGGCTGTCATGGGCATCGTCCACCGCTTTCAAGAGCGCGGTTCACTCAGGGCGCTGCTTGCCCAAAAACCTGCCGCCTTGCGTTGGGTGCTGTATGTTGGGATCCTGGTCTGCATTCTGGTCTTTGGGAAGATTTACGAAGTCCCCACTGATTTCATTTATTTTCAATTTTAGACATGCTCAAACTCGCCCGTAATTTATTTTCTCTTGGTTTTCTTGTGACACTGGTGATGTCCCTGCTTGTGCTGTTCAGCCCGCACGATACCGATAATTATATGGCTGCTGCCGCAGATAAACACCGCCTGTTGGTTTCCGTTGACTCTCCCCGCATGATCCTGATCGGAGGGTCCAACACCGCGTTCAGCTTGGACAGCCAGGAAATGGCGAAATATTTTGGAATGCCTGTCATCAACATGGGTTTGAACGTTGACCTCGGTTTGCGTTACATGCTCAACGAAGTCCAGCCTGCGTTGAGAGACGGTGACATTCTATTGATCTTTCCCGAATATGCCCACTTTTCCGACATCCCGTTGGATGGGAGAGCGCGCGAACTCGGTACGCTGATAAAATTTTGCCCTGCATGTATATCCGGGATCACTACGCCGGTTCAGGCTTACAATGTGGCAGCGGGACTTTTTCAAGCCGCAGAAAGCGATATTTTACGAATTGTCAGGCAGCCTGAAGATCCTTCCCCGGTGTATGTGCGGCAGGGCTTCAACGCGTGGGGCGATATGGTTGCCCACCTGGGTCAGCCTGCCCCTTCGGGGTTTGCCAATTCAATACCAAAGATCAAGGTTTCATCTCCCAACCCGGCCATTGAACTACTCAATACCTTTTATCGCTCACTTGATGGGGCGGGGATTCAGGTTTTTCTGGTTTACCCCGCCATACCCATCAATATTTATAAAGCCCAGCAGGAGAACTTTAATACCCTGGCGAAACTTATGGAAACTGATCTCGAAATTCCCATCATTGGCGTGCCTCAGGATTTTATCTACGCCGCAAAACTTTTTTACGATACCACCTACCACCTGAATCGTGAGGGGCGCGAAGCGCACACAGACCACGTAATTGACATGCTGCCGTTAATGCCCTCAAAATAGACTTGAATCTTTCTGCAAATTAAACAAGAGACAGCCGCAGCAGAAGCGGCTGTCTCTTGTTTTGTGGAGGTGGGCACGGGTACGGATGGCCTATCCCAGTAATGGATTTTTCCTGGGAACTTTCCTGTAAAGAACTGCGTCATTCCATAAATCAATGAGACGCATTATTCTGAAAGATGGGCTTTTGCTGATACCAGGTTTGTGAAGTATCGCGGGACGCCGCCCGCTGACTTGCTGAAGTTTGATCATAACGACGTAAGTCGTTCCAAAAATTAAACAAGGAGAAAAAATGAAAACCTTACGCAAAGCCACTGGCTTTAGTGTCCTGTTCGTCCTGTTCGTGCTGTTGTTTTTGAATGCTTGTGGAGTATTTGCCCCAGCCGCCACAAAGGAGAACGTTTCAGAAGCGCCTGTGGCCGCTGGACAGAACCTGGAGGATGAATACCCGGCCCCTGAAGAACCTGCTATGGAAGTTCCCAGCTACGCGCCAACGCAAGCATTGGATGATGCAAGTCAACCCCTATTTATTGCACCAGCCCCTTTGTCCAAAAATGAACCTGACGACATGTTCTTTGAGAACTATGGAGTTAATCCATCCATTGATACCGAGGATGATAACCTCTCCACTTTTGCATTGGATGTGGATACGGGTTCCTATACCGTCATGCGCAATTATCTGAAGGATGGCAATTTGCCGCCCGCTGATTCTGTGCGTGTTGAGGAATATATTAACTACTTCGAACAGGGATATCCGATCCCCCCTGCACATCAGGCATTCGGTGTCTATGTGGATGGCGGTCCCTCACCTTTCACACAGTCTGAACGCTACGATATGCTTCGCATTGGCATTCAGGGCTACGAAGTCTCTGACGAGGAACGCAAGGATGCGAACCTGGTCTTTGTGATCGATGTGTCCGGTTCGATGGACATGGATAACCGCCTCGGACTGGTAAAACGTTCGTTGGAACTGCTGGTTGAAAGGCTGCGCCGTGATGACACGGTCAGCATTGTGGTCTATGGGACGGAAGCCCGTGTAGTGCTGGAGCCGACACGCGGTTCCAAAAAGGGGAGTATTCTTGAGGCGATCTACAGTCTCCAACCTGAAGGTGTGACCAATGCCGAAGCGGGCATCCGCCTGGGATATCGGATGGCGATGCAGGACTTCAAGCCGGATGGCATCAACCGCGTCATCCTTTGTTCGGATGGAGTCGCTAATATGGGGCAGACCGAATCCGATGCCATACTGGATGAGATCCACGGGCATGTGCAGGAAGGCGTGTTGATGACCACCATCGGTTTTGGCATGGATAATTACAACGACACACTGATGGAACAGCTTGCCAATGATGGCAATGGCTTTTACGCCTATGTGGATGATATTGATGAGGCCGAGCGCCTGTTTATTGACGATCTCACCAGCACACTGCAAACCATCGCGTTGGATGCAAAAGTGCAGGTGGATTTCAACTCTGAGGTGGTCATGCGCTACCGTCTGGTCGGGTACGAAAACCGCGCCGTTGCTGATGATGATTTTCGCGATAACAGCGTGGATGCAGGCGAGATCGGCGCAGGGCATACAGTGACGGCACTTTATGAGATCAAACTGTATCCCGATGCATACGGCAGGGTCGCAACGGTCAACATGCGCTGGGAAGACCCCGATACCCATCAGGTCACCGAAATTTCGAAGGACTTTAATTCCGGGCAGATCGCTGTTGATTTCCGCGAGACCGACCCTTATTTCCAGCGGGCAGTGGTCGTGGCAGAATACGCCGAGATCTTGAAGCAGAGTTACTGGGCAGAGGATGGTTCGATGGGGGATGTGTATCAGGAAGCAGAGCGCATCAGTGAAGACCTTTACGGTGATGAAGTCATGGATGAATTTGTGGATCTGGTTCGCCAGGCGCGCAGGATCAAAGACTAAAAAAACAACTCCCCGCTTTTTGAAACGGGGAGTTGTTTTTTATTTACCTGTTCACCTGTCCATCTGCCATCCTACTCATACTTCCAGTTCTGTGAGCTCCAGCTCATACTGCCCCAGGTGTTGGGTGTGTAACCAGTGAGGTTGTCGGCATATCCGTAGCCGTCAATGAAGACGTACAGATATATCTGCGGCAGGTCCTTATTGACTTGCTCTGCGACCGTGCAATAGGCATCCTTGCGGGTTTCAATGTCGAAGCTGCTGCCGGCGGTTTCAAGAGCGGCATCCACTTCGGGGTTTATCCAGCGGAAATAATTTCCTCCGGTGGGATTTTCAGCAGTCGGGATGCGTGAGGAATGATAGGCATCAAAGTTATAACTCTGCGGCTCGGTGGTGAAGCCGCGGTCAAAGATCAGCATGTCAAAGTCGCCGACTGCACGCGGTGAATTATCTTCGTACGTGCCGAAGATGATCGAGAAATCATAGTTCTGGATGCGCGCTTCCACGCCGACGGCTTTGAGGTTTTCGACGATGAATTCCTCGGTGCGCTGCAGTGGATCGAATGCCGTGTAGCCCTGCAGTTCCAGTGCGAGGCGGGTTCCATCCTTGGCGTACATCGCACCTTGTGCCACACGGATTCCATCATCGCCCATCACCCAGCCGGCCTCATCCAACAGTTGGTTTGCCTTCTCCACATCATAGGGGAAGGGACGCGGCAGGTCACATTGATACCAACCGTAGGCGAAGGGGTTGGTTGATGGCGAGGTGATGCCGTCAGTTACATCCTTGATCAGGGTATCGTAGTCAATGGCGGAGGCAATTGCCTGGCGCACACGCAGGTCACCCAGGATCGGGTGAGGGGCGGCGGCTGTCGGGTCCCCGTCAAAGGGGGCGCTCAGGTTGAAGTCGACCGACATGTTCCAAATACCAGGCACGGTGGCGTAGGCAGCTGTGCCTTCCAGCAGGGTGTTGTATTCTTCCGGCGTTTCACCGGGCCACAAATGTACCTGCGCTTCACTGTTCATCATCATGGCGGTTTGCGCGGCAGGCTCAGGCACCACGCGGAACACGAGCGAGTCCAGATAGGGCTTGCCTTCTTCAAAATAATAAGGGTTGCGGGTCATGGTGATGCTTTCGCCCGAAGCCCAATCGCTGACGATGAATGGACCCGCGCTGACGGGGCTGCGGTTCCATTCCCAGTTCAACATATCGGCAGGTTCACCTGTTGCATGGCGCGGGAACAAGCCATATGCAAACTGGTCAATGTAGCCGGGGTATGGGCTGGAGTAGGTCAACACTGCGGTCTGGTCGTCAGGCGTTTCGACCGAGGTGATCAAGTCAAAGCCGGTTGTCCCCACCAGCGCGCCAGAATCAGGTGTGGATAAGACTTCAACAGTAAACTTGATATCGTCGGAGGTGAGCGGTTCGCCATCAGACCATTTCAAGTCGGGCTTTAATTTCCAGGTCACGGTCAGGTAGTCTTGCGAAAGACCGCCGTTTTCGAGGGTGGGAAGGTCCTCTGCCAGCACTGCCACGAAATTGCCATCTTCGTTGATGGTGGCGAGACCGGTCATTGACGTTGCATCAGCCGCCTGGCGCACAATGGCGGCATCTGCCAGAAAGTAATTGAGATTGGCGGGTTCTTCCGGAAGGATAAGCGTGACGGTTCCTCCACCGGCTTGTGTTTCGCTTTCCACCGCACTCGGAACGGCTTCGGTTGCTGGGGCGGTTTCCTCATTTTCCGCTTCACTGCCTCCTCCGCCGCAGGCGCTAAGGACGAGTCCAAAGATCACGAACAGGGTCAACAACTTTAGTTTCATCTCTTCTCCTTTTTTTGAATCCCGACAGTTTTTCGAAACTTATCGGGGTTTGGCTATTTTTCTGTATGGATCACATACGGGTCAAACGCATCCCGCAAACCGTCGCCGATGTAATTGATGGTCATGACGGTGATGAAGATCATCAGGCCGGGGTAGAACGCGATCCACGGTGCGCGGAAAACCTGGTTTTGGGCTGTGGCTAAAATACTGCCCCAGGTGGGGGTGGGTGGCTGCACCCCGAACCCCAAATAACTCAACCCTGACTCGGTGATGATCGCCGCTGCCATTTGCAATGTGCCGCTGACCAAAATGGGACCGATGCAATTCGGCAGGATGTGACGAACGATGATCCGCAAATGACTTCCGCCCAGGGCGCGTGAGGCGGTCACAAATTCACGTTCGCGCAGCACCAGGAATAGTCCGCGCACCATGCGGGCGGGCCACATCCACGAGAGCACGGCAATGATGATGATCACGATAACCACGCTGTTTTTCAACCAGGGGACCTGTTGTTCGCGCAGGTAGGCACCGAGGATGATCAGCACAAATATTGTGGGGAAGGTTAAAAAGGCATCGGTGATGCGCATGAGGAGCGAGTCCACCCAGCCGCCGAAGTACCCTGAGAGCGCGCCGACGATCACGCCCAGGGCGATGGAAAGGAAGGTTGATAACAGACCAACTGCCAGAGAGACACGTCCGCCGTACAAAATGCGGGTAAAGATATCCCGCCCCAGTTCATCCGTCCCAAACCAGTGATCCAGGCTTGATGTCTGAAATTTGTTGGCGGGTTCCTGCTCAGTGGGCGTGTAAGGGGATGAAAAGGCGAACAATGCCGCCAGCACTAAAACCATGAGCACAGCAACGGCAATTCCCGCCAGTTTATGTTTGAAAAAGCGCCGAATGATGGTGCGTGCCATGCTTTGTTCTGTGTGGGTGGTCAACTCACTCATACTTCACCTGCGGGTTGAGCCAGCCATAAGCAAGGTCGGCAAGAATGTTACAGACGATGATCAATACCGCGGTGATCATCACAACGCCCAGCAAAACAGGATAGTCACGTCCCTTGGCGGCATCCCAAAAAAGACGACCCATGCCGGGCCAGGAGAAAATTGTCTCTACAAAAAGCGCACCTGCAAAAAGGCTTGGCAGGTCAAGCGCGATCAATGTCACCAAAGGCAGGATGGCGTTGCGCAGCGCGTGCCGGTAGTACACCGCGTTTTCAGACGCACCCTTTGCCTTTGCCGTGCGGACGTAATCTTCATGTAAAACATCCATCATGCTTGAACGCAGGAAGCGTGAATACCAGGCGATCCAACCAAGGCTTAGGGCGGTGACGGGCAGAACCAGGTGCCAGAGCAAGTCCGGCAGGTCACCGCTTTTGCCCTGGGTGTTCATGCCTCCGACTGGCAGGAAAGGCTCGCCTGTAAGCGGATTCTTGATGGTGACGTAAAAGATGACGATCAACCCCAACCCCAGCCAATAGACGGGAATGGATTGCCCGATAAAGGTAATGGTGGTCATCGAATAATCGAACGCCGAGTATGGCCTGCGTGCCGACAAGACCCCAATGGGAATGGCAACCAGCAGCGTGATCAAAAATGATACACCGACCAGCAGCAGGGTGTTGGGGATGCGTTCGGCGATCATGTCGTTCACGGGGCGGCGGAATTTAATGGATTCACCAAGGTCACCCGCCAGCAGGGCGCCCATCCATCTGCCATACTGCACGGGAAGCGGGTCATTCAGCCCCAATTTTTCCTCCAGCGCTTCGATCTGTTCCTTGGTGACATTGGGGTTGCGGCGTGCAGAGGTCAACGGTCCGCCGGGTGCACTGCGCACCAGGAAGAAAAGCATGATGCTGATGATGAACAGGATCGGGATGGTTTGCAAAATACGACGGATGGCGTAGATGGTCATTTATGCCTCTATGCCTCGAATACGACCTTCCCATCCACCATTGTCAGGGCGGCTTTGGCGGTCATGATCTCTGCCCGCGGCAGGGTGAACAGGTCATGGGTGAACAAAACCAGGTCGGCGAGATAGCCTTCCTTGATCCGTCCTTTTTCGTTTTCCTTGAATTCGGCATAGGCGGCGTCCCGAGTGTAGCCAAGGATAACCTCTTCCAGTGACAAGGTCTGGTCGGGATCTTTGGCTGACCATTTTTCACGATTCATGGCAACGTTCATATTGATCATTGGGTCGAAGGGCGCCACCGTCCAGTCACTGCCCAGAATAAGGCGCGCTCCTGCGTTTTTTATATCGCGCCATGCAAATGACCGTCCCCAGCGCTGCTCACCCGTGCGGACGAGCCAGACGTCCCCTTCATCTGCGCTGAATGGCGCATGGCTGGTCTGCATGGACGCGATTACGCCTAACTCTTTGAAGCGGGGCAGGTCGTCAGGGTGGATGACTTCAATATGTTCCACGCGATGACGGCTGTCGCGCTTTCCGTTGATCTTTTGCACAGCCTGATAACCGTCAAGGGTGCGCCGCACTGCGCCATCTCCGCAGCAGTGGACGAACATCTGTAAACCTTGTTTGTCACAGGCGGCCGCCATGCGGGAAAAATTCTCAGCAGTATAAATGCCTTCAGGGGCGGCATCCGGGTTATCAGCATAGGGCTCAAGGTTCAGCGCCGTGTAAGATTCCCAGACGCCATCCATGAAGAATTTAACACAACCACCGCGTGCAAAGTCACCCTGGAGTTTTGCCATTTCCACCGCTTCACTCAAGTCCTGCTCTGTACTTTCGGGTTTGATGTGGTACGGGGTGTACACACGCACGGTCATTTCTCCCGCATCTTCCATGGCTGCGAAGAAATGCAATTCATTTAGATCGCCGTTCATGTTGTGGACGCTGGTGACACCTGTGGCGTTGATTTTCTTCATCGCCATCTTGAGTAGTTCGCGCTTGCGTGCCTCGCTGGGAGTGGGGATCAGGTCGGCGACCAGGTCCATGGCGGTTTCGCGCAGTTCGCCTGTCGCGAGTCCTTTTTCATCACGCACAATGACCCCAACCCCGGGGGCTTCCCTGCCTGGCTGTAAAATGCCAGCCATTTCAAGCGCCCTGGTATTGGCCCAGGAGGTATGCCCATCGTAGGCGTTGATGTACACCGGACGGTCCGGGACGATCTCATCCAATTCCTGCCGGGTGGAAATGATGCTGTATTTGATCCCGCGCCCATCGACCCACTCAGAGGTTTTGTTTTGCGCGGCAAAAGTCTGCAGGCTTTCCTTTACATCGTCCCTGGTTTTGGCATTATATAGTTGGGCGGCACCCATCCAGATCGAACCCCACAATAAATGGAAATGTGAATCAATGAAACCCGCTGTGACCGTGCATCCTTTTCCATCGATCATGCGTGTGGTTTCATCCTGGTATTCCTTCGCCCCCTGGTTGTTTCCCACAAATACAATGCGATTGCCTTTTACGGCAATGGCTTCCGCCTGTGGATTCGCCTCATCGCTGGTGAAGACACGGGCATTATTGATGATGAAATCTGATTTGGACGGCATGGGTTCTCCTTCGTCATTTTTTTGCTTCAAGGTTGTTGCGACTTCAGCCGCTGCTAGCCTGTAAAACACGATTGAGGTCGTTGCTGCAAAATTCAAATTTCTGGGGGTGAATATACATAATAAAGATGCTTAGGTCAAGAGAGACTTTATTTAATTCTCTACCGTACATCTCATAAATTTATACCGCACTCGGGTATTATATGTCATTGCGAGCCGCCGCTCTTGCTCGTCCCTGGCACCGCCCGCCAGGGCAGGTGTGGCGGCGTGGCAATCCTCTTTTGACCAGA
>JFJP01027548.1_pt1 | contig 14756 bp, 14 predicted proteins | sample 431651 | NCBI WGS metagenome assembly JFJP01 (sample SAMN02602958, study PRJNA72255) | Microbial mat metagenome, whole genome shotgun sequencing project. | biome: fresh water; feature: sink hole; material: water; isolation source: purple microbial (photo- and chemosynthetic) mats found in...
CTTTTTTTTTTTAAAAAGAAAAAAAATTTCAGAAAAAAAATCTAATTGGGAATTCATTTGATTTTGTTTGATTTTGAGGGGGGGTTTTTTTTTTTCAAAAATAAAATTTAAGATTTTTAATTAAACTGAATTAAATTTTTAAAAAAATCATGCCAATAAAAATTTTTTTTTTAAAATATTTTTTTTTTTTTTTAATTTTCCAAAATTTTTTAATTATCATTTATTTTATTTTTATTTATAAATGGCATAATATGCACCTCAAATTCAAATACTTGATCAACTCCCTGCATGCATCATGAAAAAGATGATTGCAATCCTTCATTCCACTCGATTTATTACAAATTTTTTTGCAAATTCCGCACAACGTAGTTTTTTCAATCCCTTCAGGTTTCTCTCGTTCTGTGATAATTTTCAAACTAGCCCAATTGCAAACTCCGATTTCTTGAGGATCGAACAGAAGATAATGCTTTCCAACCTTCATTTCATTACCACTCACAATCTTCTGAGGAGCTTTTCCTTTTTCGAGCTTAACTCCTACATAACTATACATGCATTGCGTGAATGCGCATTTTTTTGTTTCCACATATTGATAACATATTGGACATGTATTTTCATGTTCATCATAAATCAAATCATAAGTTCCAAAAGACTTCTTTACAATGACCCAATTATCATATGCAGCACAATCCTTATTTTTGCATATTCCTTCAAGATTTAAGCCAGAAGAACAGTCTCTCCAATTGGGACCTTTCGAGCTAAACTCAATTTTTTTGGCTTTGTTTTCTTGGGTTATGTCCAAAAAACTCAGACCTTCATTTGGACAACATCCTCCTCCTCGAAGTATTAAGACTAAATGCAACGTTGACTCTGGTTGAATATTATAGAAATCAATTTTGTGTTTTTCTTCCAATAGTAAATTTGCAAATAGCAGGTTTTGTTGATCAGGAGGAATTCCTTCTTTATCTTTAATTTTCGTCTTCAAATCTCTAATGGTGTCTTTGAGAGAATTTATTTTAAGAGTTATGGTTTTGCCCGTTATTGTTTTGACATAAAGCTGCATGTCAGTATAGGTGGCATAATATAATCTCTCAACTGGCGGGATTTTATCACATTGCTTTAATTCAAGTCCTTTGTAATAAATTTTCGCTGGAATTCCAGACCTCTTAAAATGGTCTATTAAAAATTCGACATTTTCATTGTTTTTAACAATGAAATAAGTTGGTGCATAATTGTTTCTCAAAATTAGCAATCGATGATCCTTGCATGGAATGAGATTGAGTTCATCACCATTCTTGAATCCAAATTTATCCAATTTCACTTCAAGATCAAGCTCTTTATTCTTCCAAATTAAATTGTAATTGGATACAACTTGAAATGAATTTATTCGGTTCAATAGATCATTGAAACATACAGATGTATTGAATTTTCGAATTATCACTTGTTTATTCGGAAGATTTATAAATAGAAAAATATCTTCCTTTTCTGGTTTATCGTAGTCGTAAAATTTATTCACGAAGTCATCACTACCTATGTTTCTTCCAAATATTTTCCTAAATTCAATTTTTTGAATTTTCATTATTAATTTATAATTATATTTGCCAAAACCTTCAATATTTTCAAAGGTCTCATTCATATCTATCAGTTCAAGTTGATTTTTTTCATTGGAACCGTAAAATTCCTGTTTTTCCATCAAAACACCAGTTAATTCCTCTAATTGTGACCCAAATTCACTTAAATTATTAAAATTTTTTGCTGTTAAATGATAAATTTCCCCACCATAAGTAATCTGTAAATCAATAGTTTCTTTGATGGATTCAAAATAAAATGGTTGCAAAGGACGAGCTTTTTCAATTGTCCAATTAAGGCCTTCATTTAACTCTCTATCAAAACAATCATAAACTCTAAAAGGAAAATTTTTTTCAATTTGGATTTTTCTCACTAAATCTCTGAACATCATTGAATCTACTTCAGTTGCTTCCACAGGATAAGTAAATGAGTTCTTGAAATTATATTTGTCCATGAACAAAATAGAAGCTTGTTTTACGCTGATCATATGAAAATAAAAACTTTTAACTAAATTTTTTTGTTTATTTTTGAAGAAAATATTTTTGAATTTCTTTTTGGAAAATCAGAATTTAAGCTGTAGAAATATTAAAAAACTAGTAATTTATTCGAAGAATTAAAATTTAATCCATTTTCTATATTTAAATATTCTGATCTTTCTAAAAATATCAGAATTTGAATTTTGAAAGGGTTCATTTTTTTGATGAGAGAGAGAAAGATGATAACTAAATATTTTTTTTAATTTTACTGAATTTTATTTTTTCAAATATTATATGAAATGAAAGAAAAATTTTTTTAATAGTTGTTAAGAAATTTATTTAAAACGAAAACTAACCCAATAAAATTTCTTTAATTTCTAAACTTTTTTTTTTCTTATGTTCTTCAATGTAATTAGGTAGTTTTTTCCCAAAAGTTTCATTCATTCTCGTGATAAACCCCGCTGCAATTATCCCAACTAACCCGAAAACAAATAAAGGGTTTATCTCCTCAATTTGTATATAGTTCACAATTATTGGCATAGAAATGCTTGCTTTATTAAAATTTTTTTCAAAACCCCACACAAAAACAATGTATGAAACCAAACTTCCCCATAGATAAAGCAAATCCATAACCAAGACTTCTCACAACTGTGGGATATATTTCCCCTGTATAAGTGAGTAAAATACTGTTAAAAATTGTGATTGCAAATTTTATAAACTATTTAAAAATCAAACAAAAATTAATAAATCATTAAATTTTACAATCGCCAAAATAATCGTTAAAGTCTTTTCGTAGCACCCTTCCTTCACTGGATAGCAATCACTTGGAATTGAGAAAAATACCAAAGTAATGCTACAGATGGATGAAATCACAGCAAATACAAAAAGAGATTTCACTCTTGTGAATTTTATTTTAATAGGAGCTTTTTAAGATTTTAAAATTAAATTTTATAAACAAAAAAAACCAAAAATTTACCACTCAAAAGACATGCTAAAAATTCTCCAATAGCTGTAAAGAGGAAATTCTGATGCAATTCTGCGCCAAAAGAAGCCAAAGAGAAAACAAATCCAAAATAAATGAAGAATCTAAAGAACCACATCAAAGAAACACACATTGTGATTTTCCTCAAGGAAGCATATCTGAAAATATCCAAATAGTTATAGTTCGTTTTATTCGCATAAGGGTCGCTTTCAGATTGCAGAAACTGATCATCATTGAAATCCCCTTTATATTCAACTTCCCCTTCTAACAAATAATTGAAATTAGGTCTTCTATTATAAAGAGCTATGCTATTTAGAATAGTTCTTGCTTCAGAATATTTTTTTTTCGACAATAAATATCGTGGAGTTTCGACCAAAAACTTATATGCTACAAAAAATGACAATAGAAAAGGGGTGCCTATTATCGCAATACAAATTATTCTCCAATTGCCAATATAATAAGAAATAGGGGTATATATAATTTGTGATAAAGCCCACACAGAAGTTAGAATCACCAAAGAAATATTCCTGAATCTTTCAGCTTTTTTTAAAATTAGAAATGAAAGTTTACAATATTTTAAAAAAAACCTGAAACTTCACTCAAATACACATAGGTCATCGCCTCAAACCCACTGAACCCAACTCCGACGAAGAAAATAAACGGCAAAACCATATAAATATTAACTGAAACCCCTATTAAAATTATGGATATTCCTGCAGAAACAATTGAAATCAATAAAGAAAATTTCCGGCCCTTATGATTTGAAACCAAAGGGAAAAGAAAAGACCCTATAGTCGATCCTTTATTAAAAAAACTGAATAAAAAACAAGAGATCTTTAACAAAAAAAACCTACAAAAAACAAGGATTCGCTTAAAGCAATCCAAAACCTTTTTCCGCAATATAATTCAAAATCCAGAGATATTGAACTATCAAAATTTAGAGGATCAATGGCAAAATTATTGCTTTCACATGCTTGCGATTCAAAGCAATGGAACTGCACGTTGTTTGAATCAGAACAAATGAAGAGGGGAGTCGCGAAAAGAAAAGGCATTCCCATCATAAAGAAGGAATAGAGCATCCATTGCAAAGAGAAAAGAATCATCACTCTTTGCTGATAATCATAGTTATCCCCCACAAATTCAAGAGCCTAAACTTTTAAATAAAAAGCATTTCAAACCAAAAGAAATTAGGCTAACTTTATCAATACTAATGATAGTATGCTCCATTTTAAAACTTACATCATAAGGTGGTGTTTTTTTCATTTTCTTCTAATTTTTTTTTTTTTTTACTATTGGAATAATTTTTTTTTAATTTTCGAAAATTAAAAATACAATTTTATCAAAAAAACAAGTTTTTCATTATTTTCTTTGAAAATTAATAATTTTCAAAAAATAAAATTTTCTAAAAAAATTTTATTTTTTTTGAAATTAATCTATCTAATTTTTTCAAACGGCAACGCCAAAAACGTGCCAATCATAATTCCCAAATATAATGGATGTGTCATCAAGAACCCAGTGGTTTCCAATTCCTCCTTCTCTGCTTCTTCTGGCGCGAGTATCATCGAACAACTGGTTGTATATCCATTCAATAATGCAAAGCACGCCATATTTACAAGAGCGAACCAATCATCACAAATAACGGGAATATCATCTCTTGCAGCCATAATTAAATAGAAAACAAAGAACAAAAACCTGAACAAAATCCAAAAAACCGTGCTTCTTTTCGAATACCAGCTTCTCCTTGCTGAGAAATATTTCCCTATCGTATCAAAAACATTGAAGATAAATATAAGTATTGTTGAATTCCAGGCTTTACTCATCCCGTTCATCTCCTTCATTAAAGAAACCCCAGGGAACATCATAAAGGTCTGAACATAAATCAAACACACTAACAAAGGAAACGGCATGATTTTTTTGAAGACTTTCCAAATGAATTTCAAATCATGATTATAAACTTCTCTACTAATCTCCACGCTTTTTTCATTCATCTCTTCCTTCCCATTGGTTATTAATAAAGCCTCCCCTAATCTCTCTTGTGTTGCGAGCTCCAAAACCTCTGTCTTTGATTTTTCGCCTTTGGCCATCTTCAAATAAAATTTACAAAACTCGGTCTTTTGGAAAATTGAGTGTAAAAATAATGTAAAAAGCAAAAAACTGGCAGAAATCGTGAAATAAACTACAGTTCCAATCAAAATCCCGTCTTTATCTTCTGAGCCGAAGATCACAAGCATCAGCATTCGCAACAGACAAATCGTGGTTCCTGCGATGCCTGTTCCGGTAAAATAATAGCTTAAACATTCAAAAGGGAACATAGTCGCAAAAGAAACAGCACTCCCCTGCATTATAGCATTGGCACTGCCCAGAATAAAAATCAATGCGAGACTCAAATAAAAACCAATTTCATTAGGCATTAATTCTGCAAGAATAGGCATTAGAATCAATACAACAACCATTATCCATAACCCTAATACTATACGCGAGCTCAATGAAAGGAATTTGGCGACGGGATAGATCAAATAACTGAAAATGTTTGTAGAAATGAAGAGGGGGATGCCAAAAAGAAACGGGACGTTGTAGGGAAATTTGTCACCGAAGAAGTCCAGAGCGGTCAGGATGGAGTTCCAGCCGATGAGAGCACCAATACCCGCACAGATGAAGTTGAACTTGGCGATGGTTGGGATTGCTTCCATTTTTAGATATGCAATTTTTGGATTTTGATTTGATTTTTTTTTTTTTAAGAGAAAAATTAGTTCAAAAATCAATTTTATAAATAATTTTTTTCAAAACTATTTATAAAATTTCTTAATTTTTTATGGAAAAACAGGAGCATCTTCGTGAGGAAGTGAAATCCCAAGAGAGGATCTTCATCCAAAAGCTCGAAGACTTGATAAATAATCGTTATCGCCCCCTGCTTTTTGACAAATACGTGTTTTCTCTTTCCAAAATTCAAGCTTGTTACGCAGCCCCAAATCTAACTCTTAAACAATCTGACTCCTGTGCTCAAGAGCATACTGCAAACTACATGGAAATTGACGAAAATTACACAAGAATTTTAAGGAAATATGAAGATGGAATCACGCATTGTGTTGCTCAATGTTCGAAGGACCTTCAGCCAGTAATTTTACATATTTTTTTATTTCTTTTCAAACTCTTTTAAAAATTTTTATTTTTAGCTGATTTTTCTTTAAAACCCATTAAAATTAAAAAATTTCTTATAATTTTTCTTTGAAAAAAACAATTACAAAAAAATACAACTTTATTTTTTTATTTAGATTTTAGAGTGTTATAACGAATGTTTTTCAACATTCCAAATGATTTTGGACAAAAGACAGTCGAGTCATCCATCCCCCTTAAAAAACCAATATAAATGACATTAATTACATATAAGCAGACGCATAAATTTCTTTGCTGTTTTCCGGTAATTCCAGCAATAATTTCCCAGGGTCCTTTATGATAATGAACCCCACATAGGATATATTGTTTTTATTCAATTTATACGAGTTTTTCAGCCTAATTGAATTGAAATAATAATATGAGAATTCCCTATATAAACTCATCATCTCATATTTCTTCACAATCAATTGTCTATTTTCTTCACTTTCCCGGTCCATGGATATCCTGATCTTGTAATTATAAATGATATTCTCACACATAAACATGAAATAACTCAAAGCCCTATTGATTTTCTCTTGTTTTTTGACCTTTTTCTTTGGATTTTTCTCTTCAGAATTCCTATTTTTTTCTAAAGTCAAATTTGAATTTTTCTCAAAAATCGAACTTTTTTCAAAATTCAAACTTTTCTCAAAATACAAGCTTTTTTCACAATTCAAGCTTTTTTCATAATTTTTTAGTTCATAACACGAATTTTTCCATTCAAATTCTTCATAATTTTTAAGAATTTCGAAGTTTTTAGGCTTTTCTACATTAGAAACACCAAAAGTCAGTTTTTCATTAAGAGAATTTTCTTTGATATTCTCAAAAACCGCTCGGAATCGATTCCCGAAATTCTCGAATAAAATCTCGTTTTTTTTCTCAGAAAACGAGATTTTATCATTAACTTTCTTGAAATTCTCAAAGATCCTCACTTTCTTCACATTTTCTAAATATCTTTGTAGATATTTATCTGAATAAATGCCAAAATAGTCCAAATTGCAGTCCAAAACTGTGGGTTTTATCATCTTGTTTTCATTCATTAATTTCGTGATTTTTGATGAGAATTTGAAATATTCGCTTTCTGTTTTTTTTGAATTCAGCTTAAAATCCTTCTTTTTTTGTAACGGTTCAATGAATTGTTTCAGTTTTTCGTGGATAATATGCAAGGATTCCGCCACAGGCGTTTGACAGTTATTGCTTAAAGTCTCATATTGTTTTAATTCGGTTCGAGCGATAATCTTGCAAATATTCCAAAGAATTTGTGTATTTGTCAGTTCGAACTTATAATTCTCATAAAACTCAATAGAAATATTCGCGATTATATTGTCAATTTCTTTGAAATCCCTTGAAATCTTCAATTCTTTTTTCAAAACCTGTCTAAAACTCTTGACTTTTTCTTCTTTTTTCGAATCCTCCGCGTTTTTCTTTGGGCTTTTAGAGAAAAACTTCCCTAAAAGGTAGTTTTTCTTCAATAACCCCTCTTTAATCCCATTTAAATCCTGACTTTCCCTCGTTTTTTTATTCCATAAATCTCCTAAAAACGTGTTTTCTTTAGAAATCTCAATAAATTCATCTTCATGGATCGTTCCTTCAGCGAAAATCCCTGCATTTTTCTCTTTTATCCCATTGAAAATCCTGCTTAAATTCTCAAAGAAAAACTTTGCAATGCTTTTGACCCAGTGATCTAAAGGGAAAAAGTCCAGTATTTTAATCCTAACATAGAAGAAATTCGATTTATATGCCCTATCCTCCATTTTTTTTGTATTCATGCGATTATTAGGATTAAAGGAGTAATGGAAATCAGCAATGCAGAAACTCGCATGAAACTTGGGACTCCATGGCAAAATACTGTCAGGAATCAATAAAGAACTGAGGGCTAATCGAATAGCATTGGTGTTCATTGTATTGATTTCGCAATAAATAGGAAAAAGTCCTTCACTAATTATACATTTATACACCAAATTTTCGATTTCTATCAGGAATTCTGGATTTTCTTCATATTTAACGTCTTTTTTCAAGAGAGATAGAAGGAATTCGGCTATAGAGGTGCATTGACCGAAATTCTCGAATTTACATAGATACTTCACAATATCCTTGAAGCATTTGTCGATAATTGTGGATAATCGCTGTTTTATCTGGTGGATAATTGATATATTGCTGTAGCGAACCTCATAGTATAATTTCGCTAATGTAAGGGAAATTCGTTCTTTTGAACAATTGCTGAGACAATTGCAGCCGAAAACATCGAAAAAGAAGAGAATCTCATGATTTTCATCGATTTCTTTCTTACTGATCACTATCACATGGTCAGGAATATTGATACTTTTAGAAATTTCTGCATTTTTGAAGTCTTTTTCACTTTTGAAGGTCTTTTTAGGGTAGTAATGGAACTCGTATTCGTAAGAAATCCAAATTTCTTGGGATCTTAACTGGGAGTTCTTTGATTTTGATTTTATAGACAAAACGGGAAGCTTTTTATCAAATTTCTCTTTGAAACAAGCTTTGGTCTCTAGAAGAACCTGGATTTCTGCCTTTTCTTCAAAAAGATTCGTTTTATCGTTATAATAGAAAAGAGGTTCCTCGAATTCGACAGTTTTTTGCAAAGACTTTTTCATCAAAACTTATCGAAAATAAGGTTTTTTGATAAAAAAAAAAATTTTTAATTGAAAATCTTGGAAATCGAGTTTTTTTTTTACGTTTTAATATAAAATTTATAAAATTATTGAAGAAATGATCACGAATTTCTTTCAAGGAAGACAAGTTTATGCTGATTTCATCAATGATAAGGAATTCATTAGAAATGATACCAAAATGAATAGAACTATTGTGGATATGGCTATGTTGGGACTATTAGGATATGCGACAGGAGTCTTGGCTTCGGTCTTCTTTAAAAATAAAGGCTTTGTCAGGAATCTCGGATTGGGGTTCGGAGCGGGATATGGGTTCCATTACAACACCAAAGAACTTATGGACCATTGCAATTGTTCTAAAAAATAAATTCTTTTGGAGTTTTTTTTTTTTACAAAGAAAAAATTAGAAATTTTTACAATGAAAAAAAAATAGCAATTTTAATTCTTTTTAAACAAAAAAGAAATATTATTTTTGAGGTTTTTGTGTTTTAATGCATTATGTGTATCAAAATGAATATCAATAGGCATTAGGTTAAACTTGCTAGTTTTTTTAATGATGATTTCAACCTTTCCCAATGCAAAACCTTTTAAAAATGATCTTCCTTTTTAAAAAGAACTAATAAATAAATCAAATAAATAAAAAAATACAATAAATAATTATAAAAATGCAATTTTGTTAAAATCCCCATTATATTAAAATTGAACTCCAATGAACTTCCTTTTGTTTTTCCTTGTAAACCTGTTCACTCTCTCATTCCCCTACACTCTTTCTTCGCGAAGCCAGTTCCGCGTCTTCAATCTTTTCTTTGATTACATCAACGAAGTAATGGCCTATGACATCGATGATTCTCACATAACACTTTTCACCAGAAACAAACTTGGTTATATAATTTCTTTAACGACTTTTGAGACTGAATTGATGCTAAACCTTACAAACCTTAATGAAAATTTAACAAATACTGATAATTTTGACCCAGTTTATAAGACTTTAATGCGATACCCTCGAGGTTTATTTTATATAAACTCGATTTTCTTTTTGTTCGAGCTCGAAAACAAAATGAAAACCTCCCATAAATTGCATTCTTTTATAAATTCTGATATAAAAGATTTCGATTTCATTGATAAAGAGAAAATTCTTGTCTGGAACGATACAAACCCCATAAATCTTTACAATTTTTCATCCTTTGGGGAGAACATCACGATAGATTTATCAAAGAACCTGCAAATATCCCAGATTTCGCAATCTCAAATCCAAATCATATCATTTTATGATGAACTTTCTAATAAAACTGAATACTTTATATTGAATACTCGAAACAAAAAGACCAGGAAATTAGAAAGTGATTTTATTTTGCCATTTATCAAAGAAACCATAGAGAAAAGCATTGGTGAATGTATGTCAGAAGTTGGTTTCGAAAACGAATTAGACATAGATTTTGAGATAGATTTAAATTATTTCCTGCTTACTTGCAAAGCCCAAGTCTTTATTTTCGCTTTTGTGAGTGCTTACCAGCAGAATTTCTCAATAAACCATATTTTCTATAGAAATACTGTTGAACGAATGTTCATTTATTCAACAAATATAAAGATAATTGAAGGGACCAGTCTGCATTTAATGTATAGTATATACAGTTTTGATGCTATTTGCTATTATTTATATGAGCCTTATCAAGAAAATCTTAAATATTTCTCAAATAAACGAATACTTTGTATGAAAAATTCAGTGATAAACGCTAGAATTGAGAACGTTCATTACAATAAAGAGAACAATTATGTCAATATTTTCATGAGGAATGGAACTGATGGCACTGTTTTTTTCCCAAGTTTTCACAAATGCGTTCTGAATATGCACACAACCAATTTCATTTGCCAGATCTGTAACAGTTTCTATTGTCCCAAACAATGTGAAAGATATCAATATCCTGGCTGTAGCTTCGTCGGAGAGGTCCAAAGGACATTTTTTGTTGTTTTGACTATGATGATCATATTTTCAATCGGTTTTTTGTGCTGTGCACATATTTGCAAAAATCGAGAAAATCTTTGTGGGCTTTTGATTATGTGTTTCCAATGTTTTTATATGATGACAAAAAAAACACTGTGCTTTATTAGCGTGCTTTGGAGCATTCAATGCAGGAGAAAATTGAAATATGTAAGGAGCTATGGAGTTTATTGGTGCAAATGGGGATTTAGAAAATTTTATTGGTGCAAATGTGGGTTTAGAAAACTTGAAGATGAGCAAAATTGTCCGATATGCTTAGAAAATATCAATAATCGACCGAAAATGTTCTTTGCATGTGGGAGGCATGAAGTTCATGCGGATTGCTTCAGCCATTATGTGGCGAATAATCAGCAAAATAATACAAAGGAAGGATGCCCGTTTAGAGACGCTTGAGCCTTTATTCATATATTTTTTTTTGTTTAATGTTTTTTAAGAATAAAATGAAATAAAAATTTTTCTCTCTAAATTATAATTTAATTCATTTAAATTTTTTTCCTTTCATATTGTTTTTTCAATAAATTATGTGAATAAGAGCGATAAATAAAATAAAAAACTGTCATGTTTATGCATATAAATAATAATAAAATTAAGCTCTGTTGGAAAAAATGCTCAATAATTAATTTTAAGCCTTCAATGGATATTTATTTTTGTTTAAAATTCGTTATTTTTAACAATAAAATAAACTGGTAACCAAAAAAAAAAATCGTTCTTTTTTATCGTCTATCATTCTTTCCAATACCTCTTTTTCCACTATATAAATGTCTAGGCATCATGCAAGGAATTCTCTTATCAGTTTCTCCTCTTTGTCCTGCACTTCTCCATATTTTCTCAATTTTAACTTTCATTCTTTCTCCAGCCTATCAAAAACCAATAGTTTTAACTATTCTTTAAAAAAACAAATTAATTACCCTAGCCATTTCTGTTTTTTCGACTTTGAATCCTTTGCTTTTGCTTCTCGAAATAGATCTCTTCGTCCTGTCAAGATTCTTCTGCACCTCGTCTTTTTTCTCTTCTTCTTCATCTCTCATAGCTCCATTCTCTTCTTCTTCCATCTCCTCAGCTTCTTCTCTTCTCAGTTGACTTAATCTAGTTGGTCTTCTTTTATTTTTGACTCTTTCTTCTAAATTCTTAGTATCAACCCCCTTTTCCAAAAGTTTTTCCTTCACATCAGCTAGTTCTTTATTCTTTGGGAAGGCTCTCTTATGTTTTTTTAATTTATGCTGCAATTTTATCAAAGCTTTCCTTTGCCTAACCCCCTTATAATTTGACAGTAATTCAGGATCTATTTCATCATCGTCTTCCATAAGGTTTTTACGAGCTTCATCCAATTGTTCTTCCTCTTTTTCAAGCTCATCAAGCCTTGCTAATATTTCTGGATCGATAAAATCGCCAATGTTTTTCCCATCCATAAATTCGGGCACTATATCATATTTCCAATTTGGGTCCTCCAACAAGAAATGTTCTAATTTTTCATATTATTTATAAAGAAAAAATCACTTTTTATACCTTGTAATGGGAAATTAAAGACTCCTGCACCACCGCATTCCTCTTGTATTTGCCTCAAAGTTGGTCGATTCAGTTCTTTTTTCTCACCTTTAAAGATTGATTCAGGGATGTTCGCTGGTCTTTCTTTATTGTCTCGTCTCTTCGGAACTGATACATGCATGCCTTTCAGGAAATCCTCTTCTCTTCGAAGGATATTTGAACCTCCAGCCAATGCATCAGTCTTTTGACAGATTCTGTGTGCTAAAAGAAGGTCACATGCCTGAAGAAAATTAGAAAAAAAAGAGGTTTTTAATTTTTATTGAAGAAATATAAAGAAATTCACTTTATTTTTCACTAAATTGATGCCTTCACCACTTTTATTGCTCATTTCTACTGAAGAAAGAGATTCTTGTTGTGAAAGTTTCCTGAGTTTCTCTTGATCGTCTTGTGGTAAATCCTCGAATTTCTGCAAGTCAATCTTTGAGAACACAAAGAGCACAGGTTTATTCACAAAAAGTGGTTTGATGTTGTTATAAAGAGAAATTTGTTGATCAATAGTATATCCACATGATTCTGAAATATCAATAAAATACAAGATACAGGCCTTTAAATGAGCCAATGCAGTGATTGATTGCATTTCTATTGTGTTTCTCTCCTCTAAGGGATGGTCCAGGATTCCAGGAGAATCAATAACCTGCCATCTGACATAGTTATAATCTGTGTGACCAACATATAGTGATTGAGTGGTGAAAGGATATGGTTGAACCTTTATTAAAAATTGATCAAAATTAAAAAAAGGCAAAAAATTTAAAAGCTAAAATTTTATAAATATTAACAAAAAGTGAAAAAAAGCCAAATTAAAAAAAATCTTAAAAAATAATGGATTTACCTCAACATTCGCATGGGTTATTTGATTGATAAAGCTGGATTTCCCGACATTTGGGTATCCTGTAATAAGAAGTGTTCTTTCAAAGGGATTAATGGACGGTAATCTGGCTAAATGTTTTCGAACTTCCTCTAAAAAAGCAAGACTTGATGTTAATTTTTTCGTGATTGTGCACATTCTTCATATTTAAAAAAAAAAAAAAAATTAATAAAAAAAAAAAAAAAAAAATAACCTTACATAATCTTTTGCAACATTGTCAATCAGGTTTCTGGCTGAATGAACATGTCCCAATGCTAATTTGTAATGATCTTTGTCATATAAAACATTGATCAGATCTGCGAAAAACGGGTGAATATCCTCTAATTTCGGGAAATCCTCAAGGATTTGTGAAAATTTGTCATGGAGATTAGATTGGGTGAACTTGACTTTGCGCATATAGAACGTTCGAATACGAGGGATTTGAAAAGAGGCATGAACTACAGTCGGAGTTTTCCTTTGGGTTTTAGAAAGGACAATGTTGACAAGATCCTTTGAAGTCGCAATGGATTTGATTTGTTTGAAATTGTAATTCATTTTTTTTTTTTTTGGATATGCACAAATTTTTCACAAATTTATTATAATTTTTTCTGAGAAAATCAATATAATTTTTTTTTTTTTAATATAAATTCATTAAAGATCAAATAAAAAAAAAGATATACATTTTCTTTGAAAAATGAAGGGAATTTTTTTCATCAAACCAAATCACCAAATCATAGCATTCCTGAGAAATTCCCATTAAAGTTGCACAAAGTCATCGATTTTGATCATAATGACTTCGGATATAATGATTTTGTAGACGAAAAAAGCTAAAAAATTGATATGGGAATAAAATGGTAAAGAACAATATTTAAGACTGATTTTTAGTTTAGAAAAAACCGATGTTTTTAGAATTCAGTTTCTCTATCAGAATCCAAGAATAAATGTATTGAATCAGTGTTTCACAGTGATGATAAAAAGTTTGAAATATTTTTCCTTTCTTTTAAGTGAAGGCTTTACACATGTAGTTTTTCTTCAAGTGCAATGAAAAAAAAAATTAATTTATTAATATTTCGGTAATAATTTTTGCATAAGGTTGTAAAGTATTTGTTTAAGGGAATCATCCCAAAAAAATTTTCTCCAAAAGTATAGCAATTTATTTCTTTTTTTTGTCATTGAATTTAAAGTAATTTATAATCATTAAAAACTTAACACTTGAAAATTAAAAATGAAATTTGATATATATTTAGATTAGATTTAAGTCAAAATTCTAAAGTATAATTGAAAATCTTTCATTTCCAATCAAATAAACTTCAAAATTTCTTTTCAACCATTGTATTTTATCCTACAAAATTATAAATTTTTTTCCTCCCATTATTTTCCTTTGAAGAGTGCAATCAAAAAAACCCCAGCAAATAAATTTATAAATAATTTAATTTTAGAAAAAAATTCAACTTTTTGAATGTTCATGAAAATATTTTTTGATTAACTTTTTTTTTAAAAAAAATGAATTTTTTTTTTTTTAATCAAAATTTTTGTTTATTTTTCAATTTTTAACCTTAAT
>JFJP01007050.1_pt1 | contig 14755 bp, 19 predicted proteins | sample 431651 | NCBI WGS metagenome assembly JFJP01 (sample SAMN02602958, study PRJNA72255) | Microbial mat metagenome, whole genome shotgun sequencing project. | biome: fresh water; feature: sink hole; material: water; isolation source: purple microbial (photo- and chemosynthetic) mats found in...
CCAACACCGCAGAAAAATATTCCGCTTTAGTGTGACCATAAGGATGATCGCGATCAGCAGGCTGGTGCGCGACCCGCAGCGCAATAAACGCCGCGCCAGCGGCAGCGATATTGACAAAAGATTCCAGCGCGTCGGAATACAACGCGACCGAGCCAGTCAAATAATAAGCAGCCCATTTCAGCGCCAGCACCAAAAATCCAACGAAGAGGCTTAGCTTGGCGGCCCGTAATGCGATCAGGGAATGAGACATCTCAATGTGTGAACCTGTGGTTTGAGGGATAGGGGTGCATTGGTATGAATGAATTTCGTATGAATGAAAGCTCTTTCGCCTTAATGAGTTTAACGCCGTGTGCAACTTTCGTAACCAATTGATTTACAGTGGTAAATTTTTTGAGTGACTGAAACTTGAGAAAGTTACCTCAAGGTATATCAATGGGTTACAGAAAAAAGTTGCACACGGCGTGAGTTTATTTACCCAGCTAACTTGGTTATTAATTTTTGTGATGTAAGCCTGAGCAAATCGCTGTGGCTTGCGGCAAAACGGGATATTGAAGCCACCCTTTCGATTGAATCGAATCATGCCATTAAATCCTGCACGATTAACAAACAAAAAAATCGAGTGGTGAACGCTCAGAATTAAATCGGTCTCTCACAAAGTAATAGTGATCTTCGCCCTTGGACAATAATATTTCCCCTTCGCGGGTAAGATATTCTTTGACCACTTCTGGCGTTATTTCACCAGAGGCTATGCCAGAGTAGAAGTCAATAAGATGCGGGTTTGAATCGCACAGAAAGGAAACATCGCCATTTCTGTATTCAATAAATTCACGAAGTATAGCCACGTAGGGTAGGCAAAACATCTTTTTGTTTTGCCTAGCGTTTGACATATCGAAGTGGTGGGCAACGAAAAGAAGTTGTCCACCCTACCGGGCTGCTACCGATTTAGCAGGGCACATCACACAAAAGTTGCCACAGACAAATTAAAACGCTGGGCTAATGCCTTGGCATCGCTTAGAGTGAGCTGTTTTTTTCCGGTCAGCAAATCGGTTATGTAGGCTTTGTTGCCTAACTCTGGCAAATCATTCACAGTGATGTTTTGCTCATTCATGAGGTATTTTAAAATATCCACGCCATTTATCTCTGTTCTTGGACAGTAATTTTCTTCATAGGCACGAATTAAGGTGCCCAGTGTATCCAGTAAATCATACAGTGGGTGTTTCTCGTTCTCTCCAACCGTTTCTAATAAATGGTTGAGCGTCTCTATTGCCCGCTCATACTGCTGTGGAGTGCGGATAGGGAAAACCGGAATCAACGTATGTAGTTTACCCCAGGCAATTTCGAGTGGTTGGAGTGCAATGATCATGTCTTCCACTTTCCTTTGTCGTATTCGGTATGGGTCAACACATGCCGAATGTATACTTTTTGCCGGTTAAAATGAATGGCGGTTATCAGGCGGTATTTATTGCCACCGATATTGAACACATAAAGCTCACCCACTTTGTCGGCGCTGGGAAATATCTTGCGTAGCGCATCAAAACCGCCAAACTGATTTGTTTCTAAGATATGAAACCAAGCCTCCAAGGCAGTTCGGCTATCGGGATACCGTTGTGAAAATTCGATTAATACTTTCCGGGAGATGACGTGCATACTCTTCTCAGTGAGAATTTCAATGTCGTCTGCGTGTCATCTGGTCAGCGACACTTGACAATAGCTCACAGCGTTTGTAAAAAACGCCCGGCACGTGGCAGGTAATAATAGCCATAATCTAGCGACATCACCACGGTGTTGGAGCGACCGATCACTTCTTCGCGGGGTACAAAGCCAAATACCCGTGAGTCGGCGCTGTTGTCGCGGTTGTCGCCTAACACCAGATAGTGACCGGCTGGCACTTTGACTGGGCCAAAATTGCTCAGGCGGCTGGGAACATGCGGATCGATGCGAATTAAATGGGAAATCCCCGCCACGCTTTCAGTGAGATAGAGACTCTGGTCGCGGTATTCGAGGTTGCTGTAAAGCGCGGTTTTCCCGTTGATCGTGAGGCGATTATCGCGCAGACTGATGCGGTCGCCAGGCAAGCCTATCACCCGTTTGACCAAGCGTTTTTCGGCCTTGGCTGATTCAAACACGATAATCTCGCCGCGTTGCGGGTCAGCATGGTGATACAGTGAGAGGTGGGTGAAGGGCATCAAGATGTCATACGCCAGCTTATTGACCCAGATGCGATCCCCTTCGAGAATGGTGGGCTTCATGGAGCCGGTGGGTACGGTGTTCCAGTCGGCCACCGTGCTGCGGGCTGCAAACATGAATAAAATCAAAAAAATAAAACCGCGATTCTCGCGCCAAATGGGATACAAACGGGCAAACATACGTCTCACACCTCGGGTCATCTAAAAATCAGGAAGTCCATCACCAACACTGTTTATATTAACAGTAGTCTGCCTGGAATGCCTAGTGTTCCGAGGCTGGACTTGACAGTCAAGCGTTTCCTGGTGGTGTCAACGGTTTCATTCACTTAGCCTGAGTCGGCAGTATGCCAAATCCCTATCAATCTCCTAATTCATTGGTATTGCACGATTATTTTGAGTCTGCCGAAGGCGGTGGACGGCTGAGCAGCTTGCTGGCGGCGGGGGTGGGCGCGGATTTAGGCTATGGTTTTGCCCGTCCAGGTCATCCGTTCGTGCAGGGCGCGGCGCTTAATCCGCAGGAACGAGATTTGCGCTGCTACAGTCGGCTGCCGCTGTGGCGACAATGGAAGTTGGCGCGGGCTTTTGCAAGTCGCACCGCGTTTATTCGCGACTATCGTTGCGTGGTGTACAGCGGTTTTTATACGCCGTTGGCGGTGGTGCAGCGTCCCCAAGGGCGCAATCTGTTGTATTGCCACACTCCGCCGCGTTTTATCTACGATCAGCGTGATTTTTATCTTCAGCAAATAGCGCCGCCGTTGCGGCCTTTGCTGCTGGCCTTTATGCACTATTTGCAGCCGCGTTATGAAGCGGCAGTGCAGCAGATGGACGGCGTGATTGCCAATTCTGAGCATATTCGTCAGCGGATTAAACAGCATTTAGGGGTAACGGCGCAGGTGGTGTATCCGCCTTGTGAAGTCGAGCGTTTTCGTTGGTTGGAAGCGGGCAGTTATTATCTGTCCTTGGCGCGCTTAGACCCGTTAAAACGGGTGGATCGGATTATCCGCGCTTTTTTGGAGATGCCGGATCAGCAGTTGGTGGTGGCCTCCGGTTCGCTTCACTGGTTGGCTGAGCGATGCGGCTTTGCGTGACTTGTTGGGGCGTGCCATTGCCAGTCTTTACATCCCGACTGCGGAAGATTTTGGCATGTCGCCAGTCGAGTCGATGGCGGCGGGTAAGCCGGTGATCGGGGTGGCGGAAGGGGGTTTATTGCAACTGTGTGCGGCGGTGCGCTGGCTGGATGGGACACGGGCCACCCAGATGCGGGCGGCTTGTGAGTCCCGCGCCCGACAATTTCGGCTGGCGGTTTTTCTTGAAAAAATGCAGGCGTTGATGGCAGGTTGAGCGTCATCCTGGCTGGCAGTCGCGACGCGCCAGGAACGCGCCCTTTCAGCGCTGGGGCAGCTTGGCGGGGTATGCGGCGTTGGTCGTTACATACGGACGCGCTTCCAGTGCGTTGGCTTGTACCCCCCGCTCACACAACAGCCAACTGCGCTGATCCCATTGGTGTTCTCGCAACAAGCGAATGCTCTCGTAGTTGACCAGCAAGGTACAGATTAAACGCCGAATCGCACGCAAAGTGGGCGAGTCAATGTGTGTAAACTTCATGCCAGTGCGATAACAAGTGCCATTGGTTTCGCTCCAACGACTGGCCGCCGCAAACACCAGCGACTGATCGGGCACTGGGTCGCTGAGCAGGGCATAGGCCAAATCGGGATGGCGGATTTCTAAGGACAATTCAGCATCCGTGCGAATCTCGGTGTCGGTATAAATCAACAAGCCGGTGGTGCTGATGTCTGCCAACAAACCGACATAGGCGGCGGTGTCGCTGTCATAGATCGGTACGAGGGCTGGCAGCGGTCGCCGCTTGGTCTGTCTACGTTCGGACATGGCTGTTCTCCTGTGAAATCAGTGTGCGCCGACGTTGAGGAAAAGCCCAGGGCGTGGTTTTGTGTGGTGCTGGGACTCTCATGGCGACGCGAAGCATACGCGATTGAATATGGCACAAGCCGCGCCGGTATCGCAAGCATTCTTGATGGTGCGCCGCAATAATTCAGAGGAAATCCAGGCGTGCTGGGGCGGCTGTGAAATCGAGGGAACCGCGCATGGCAGGCTGAGTTAGCAAGATTTAGCTAGACTGATGCCCGTGTTTGAAAATGGTTTTTTAGGCGCTGCGCCAGTGCTGTAAACTCCGCATAGCCTGGGGTTTTTAACGCAGGTGTAGTTGGTTAGCATGGTTTTTCGAGCCGTCTTGGCAATCGAGGGCGGTTCGTCGCGAGAAATCCCCAATCCCGTGCCATTAATTTTTTTAATCTATCTGTTGACGCGCTCTATTGATTATTTTATGCTGTTTGCCTTCTCAACAACCACAGGCAGGATGGAACTGATGAAAAATAGCAAATATCTGTTGAGTGCCGCTTTATTAGCAGTTGGCTTAAGCACAGCCGCTTGGGCCGCCGAAGAAGTAGCCAGTCCAGATGAAGCCAAAGCCCTGAGCGAAAAAGCAGCGGCTGCGGTTGATGAAATGGGCAAAGACAAGGCTTTCAGCGCCTTTTCTGAAGCCACGGGCGGCTTCCAGCTTAAAGACTTATATGTTTTTTGTATGGATATGGAAGGTGTGATGCTGTCTCATGCTAAAAAGCCTGAGTTAGTCGGCAAAAACTTATTGGATTTCAATAAGTACGGCGACACCTTGTTCCAGAATATGGTGAACTTGGCGAAAAAAGACAGCAAGGGCTGGGTCGATTACAAATGGCCGTATCCTGGCAGCGAAGAAATTCGCCAAAAAACCAGTTACATCATGACCAACAAAGCCGGTTTCTTCTGCGGCGTGGGTGCGTATAAGTGAGGTAAGTGCTGGTTAAAAAAAACCGGGCCTGCTGGTGTGGCGCAGGCCCGGTTTTTTTATGGCTTTTTTAGACCTGAGCGTTATTTTTTCAGGACAAAAGCGGGGCACTTCTGAGGAACTGCGACGTTCTTCAGGGTGACATAATCCGGCATCCCGTTTTTGTAGGGCGGATAATCTTCTCCTTGAATCAGCGGAATCAGATATTCCTTGCAAGCGGCGGTGATACCAAAGCCGTCCTCAGAAATATAGGATTTGGGCATCATCTTCTCGACATTGGCGACATCGGCCAGGGCTGCCGAGCCGACATGCCACACGTAAGGCGTGCTGGAATCGCGCACGATGGTGGGCATCACCGAGTTTTTCCCGGCCAGTGCCAGTTCTACACCCGCTTTACCCATCGCATAGGCTTGTTCCACATCGGATTTTGAGGCCAGATGACGCGCTGCACGTTGCAGGTAATCCGCCACCGCCCAATGGAATTTATAGCCGAAAGCTTCCTTGATGAGATTGGCTACCACGGGCGCTGCCCCACCTAATTGCGCATGGCCGAACGCATCGCGGGTGCCTTGTTCGGCCAAAAATTTACCGTCCGGCCAGTGACAGCCTTCTGAAACCACAATGGTGCAAAAACCCTGTTGTTCAACATGGGCTTGGACTTTTGCCAAAAACTTGGCTTGGTCAAATTCCACTTCGGGGAACAACACCACCACCGGGATACCGTGGTCTTCAACCAAACCACCGGCTGCTGCAATCCAGCCCGCATGGCGGCCCATGACTTCCAGCACGAAAATCTTGGTGGAGGTTTTAGCCATAGAGCGCACGTCAAAGCTGGCTTCCAGCGTGGACACGGCGATGTATTTGGCGACTGAGCCAAAGCCGGGGCAATTGTCGGTCACGGGTAAGTCGTTATCGACGGTTTTAGGAATATGCACTGCCTGAATCGGATAGCCCATCGAATCAGAGAGTTGCGAGACTTTTAAGCAGGTATCCGCAGAATCGCCGCCGCCGTTGTAAAAGAAATAGCCGATGTCATGGGCTTTGAAAACTTCGATCAGGCGTTCGTATTCGTGCCGGTTGGCTTCCAGGCTTTTCATTTTGTAACGGCAAGAACCAAAGCCGCCAGAAGGCGTATGGCGCAATGCGGCAATCGCGGCGGCTGATTCTTGGCTGGTGTCGATCAATTCTTCGGTCAGCGCACCGATGATGCCATTACGACCGGCGTAAACCGTGCCGATTTGTTCGGGATGCTGACGGGCAGTTTCGATAACGCCACAGGCCGAGGCATTAATGACGGCGGTGACGCCGCCGGATTGGGCGTAAAAAGCATTTTTTGGCATTTAAAGTTCTCCTCAATGAGTGAAAAAAATCTAAGTGGTTATGGTGCCGGTTAAGGCTAGGATTCGGCGGCTAACTGGCGCTTGCGCTCGTGATCCGCTTGGGTTTGCAGCAAACTGACGACACAATCGCCGATATTGTCATATTCCTCGATGTTAGTGCCGTATTGTTCGTGCAAACGATAAAAAAATTGGCAACGGTAGCGCTCTGGGCCGGTTTTGAGGATCACAAAACGCACCTTGTCTACTTGCCAATATAAGCCTGCGCAAACGGTCAGCTCGCGGTCGCTGGGATTTAAGCGAATTTCGCTGTCGATGGTGTCGGGTTCCAGTGCTTGACCGTAACGTTCTTCCAGGGCACTTTTGACGACCCAGCGTTCAGAGTCATTGAAATGAGGCAGTGTGTGGCGCATGGATTCAGCAGAGTCTTTGTGTGTGAAGGCAAGGGGGAATGACTGAAGGGGATAGCTTAAACAGATGTGAAAAAGCCCGCAATAAATTCTTTGTCTATTGCGGGCTGGTGTTTTTATTACAGATGAATTTCAGCCATCGCAGCAACTGCCGGATTTGTGATGTTACCCTCTGAAATATCAGCAAATTTCTCTGCTAATTCTGAGGTAAGCAAGTTATACAGCAACTCTGCACGCACGGTATAAATCTGCGCGGCGGGCAATTCGTAATGCAGTTCGCGCACCTCAAACGGTTTGAGGCGGGTATCGGCCAGGACTTGGCTGGCGGTAAAGGGCACCACCACTTCTTGACCCGCCGCATCGCCAAGCCGATATTTCAAGAACGCCTGCGGATCATCGGCAGCCTGCAAGGGATAACTTTTGAAATTACTCCACAGCAGCGCATCGTCTTTAGAAAAAGCGCTGATTTTGAGCAAGGCGTTGCGATAAGGCACACCAGTCGGAAACTGGTGCGGCAACATATTTTGTAAGCGCACGGTCAATTTGACTTTGCCGCCCGTTACCGTTCCCGGCTGCAAACTCACCACCACCGCCCGTGTCAACATCGCATCATTGTGCGCACTCGGCCAGCTATGATCGGTCAAGCCATTGAGCTTGGGCATGTGACAAGACTGACAGGTGGGCGAGTTGCCCTGCACTTCAGTCCCGGTTTGGCAAATGGCGATGCCCTGGGCGTTCTTGTATTCCGCATGGCAACCCATGCACACGGTGCTGGTGCGCAAAGACAGTTGGTTTGGCTCCATCGGGATCGGATGGAAGGCATTATCTTCTGGCGATAAAAACCGCCCGGACGGGGCTTGCAGATGATTTTTCGACACTTCGTAGGCATTGATACCTAACAGCGGCTTGCCATCGGCATCCTGCTTGCCCCGGTAAGTTTTCAAAGTGTGACAGACCACACAATTGACCCCTTCGTGGTAATTGTATTGGTTGATTTTGGTTTTTTGATCTTTACTGGCATTCGGGGCATGACAATGCAAACAAACCGGATAAGCCCCATTTAATTGGAGACCTTCTTGATCAGGCGGGCCGACCACTTCGCGGTAAAGACCCGCATGAATAGGGTCTTTCAGCGGGGATGCCTGAGAGTGCATCGAGGTTTTCCACTGCGCATAAATTTCTTTATGACAGACACCGCAGCTTTCTGCCGACAAGTGGTGTGGATTGATCGCGCTGCTTTCGCTCCAGGCGGTGATTGGCGGGAGCAATGCGCCCAAGGCGGTGATGAGTAATAGGATAAAACGGGGCATGGTACGAGTCTCCAAAGGCGCGTCGAAATTATTTTTTTCAGGGTGAAATGCCCTGATATGCAATTGTGATGCACTTTTTTAGTGAATCATAGTAGTAATGCGCAATCAGCGAGAAATTTCGGCTGCCAATCTTGGGGTTTGCGACTGTACCTCCTGATTTTGCGCCCGGTGACGCAACAGATGATCCATCAACACCAGCGCTAACATCGCCTCTGCAATCGGTGTGGCACGAATCCCCACGCAAGGATCGTGGCGACCAGTGGTGATCACTTCGACCGCAGCCCCGTTGAGATCAATCGAACGTCCGGGCAAACGCAGGCTGGAGGTGGGTTTCAGCGCGATACTGGCGGTGATGGTTTGACCGCTGGAAATCCCGCCCAGTATGCCGCCTGCGTGGTTGCTCAAAAAACCCGCCGGAGTCATTTCATCGCGATGTTCCGTGCCTTTTTGCTCGATGCAGGCAAAACCGTCGCCGATTTCCACACCCTTAACCGCATTGATGCTCATCAGCGCATGGGCAATCTCGGCGTCCAAGCGGTCAAAAATAGGCTCGCCCAAGCCTGGCGGCACGCCAGTCGCCACCACGTTGATGCGCGCCCCGACGGAATTGCCTGCCTTGCGCAGCGCATCCATGTAGGCTTCCATCTCGGCGACTTTATCCGCATCGGGACAAAAAAACGGATTGCGCTCGACTTCCGCCCAATCCAGGCGCTCGGCCTTGATCGGGCCTAGTTGTGCCAAGTAACCGCGAATTTCAATGCCATGACGGTCGCGTAAATACTTCTTGGCAATCCCGCCAGCGGCTACCCGCACCGCCGTTTCCCGCGCCGAAGAGCGCCCGCCGCCGCGATAATCGCGCACACCATATTTTTGTTGATAAGTGTAATCGGCATGACCGGGGCGAAAGCGATCCAGAATCTCGGAATAGTCTTTAGAACGCTGGTCGGTGTTCTCGATCAATAGGGCTATCGGGGTGCCGGTGGTGTGCCCTTCAAACACCCCGGACAAGATGCGCACCTGATCTGCCTCGCGACGTTGCGTGGTGTGGCGCGATTGTCCTGGTTTGCGGCGATCCAAATCCTGTTGTAAATCGGCTTCGGACAGCGCTAATCCCGGCGGACAACCATCGACAATGCCGCCTATGGCGGGGCCGTGGCTTTCGCCAAAACTGGTGAAGGTAAATACTTTGCCGTAACTACTACCAGACATGTCGTTTCAGTTCCTAAAGGGTTATGCGATTCACTGGCACGGTCAGCACTCAGCCGCCGGTTTCTTCAATAAAGCGCAATAAGCTTTCTTCGGTAATCGGTTTTGCAATAAAACTGACTCCCAACGCAGCGGCTCCTTGCTGGATGCGGTGATTAACTTCAGCGGTGAGCAAGCCCAGTTTGGCGACAGGAAAACGACGACGCAAAGCCATCACCACTTCCAGTCCGTCCATGCCCGGCATATGCAAATCGACGGTGGCTAAATCCAGGCTGGTGGTCAAGGTTTTTGCCATACTCAGAGCCTGTTCACCATCACCCGCTTCAAGAATCCGTGCTTGTGGGTAGCGCTGACCGATAATCGCCCGGATCAGCATCCGCGAAGTGCGGCTGTCGTCAACCACCAGTACCGTTTGTACTGACATGAGTAAATTCCTTATGCTTTTGAAAGTACGACCGCCTTCATACTCAACGGCACGGCAATGATGGTTAAATTATACACATTTTGGCTTGTTTTACTGTTTGTTGCTAAGCCTGGCTAAGTGCTATGTTCCCTGCGGCTATGGTTCCCTTCGACTCCGCTCAGGGAACGCAAAGAGCGCCGTTCCCCCTTCGGCTCACTGCCATTAAGTTAAGCGGTTTGCCTGGAGTGCCAAACCGTAGGGGGTTTTAGGCGTCGTGTCCTGCGGGGAATTTTGCACCGCGTAAGCGCCGCAAACACACGCGGCGCTGTGCCAAACTACGGTTTGGCACTCCTCTCCTTCGCCTTAACTTAATGGCAGTGCCCCTTCGGCTCCGCTCAGGGAGCGTAAAGAACGCCGTTCCCCGAGCGGAGTCGAGGGGCGCTCTAATCAGACTGACTGGCATCTGGACGCTGCGGTTCTGTCGGCTCAGTCTCGACAGCAGCCCGGCTGCGCTTGATGTCTAAGTATAAGAAAATCCAGAAGCTTGCCAGCATCAAGGGCAGCAGGCAGTACCACAAAATTTTAAGATCGTCGGCCAAGCTGGGTTGGCTGAGGTTAAACAACGCCACCAAGATCATGATGCCCGCTAAAATCCACCGCAGGCGAAACGAACGGGATTTGAATACGGCCATGTTATTGTCTCCGCCAAGTGGTGTTGCCGGTGCTGTCTTCCAGCACAATCCCGGCGACTTTGAGTGCCTCGCGAATCCGATCCGCTTCAGCCCAGTCGCGGGCTTGGCGAGCGGCGATGCGGGCCAGAATCAGCGCATCAATCTCGGCATCGCTGAGACCGGTGGTCGTTCCCGGTTGGCTGCGCAGAAAATTCTCAGGATCATTTTGTAACAAACCCAAAATTGCGCCTAAACGCCGTAATTCTTGCCCTAAAGCCGCTGCTTTAGCGCCGTCGCTGTCGCGCAGCCGGTTGATGTCGCGTGCCAGTTCAAACAACACGGCGATGGCTTCCGGGGTGTTAAAGTCGTCATCCATCGCTCGGTGAAAGTGGTCAGCGTAGTCGCTGCTTACCGCTGAATCCTGATGTTCCGCCAAACCACGTAACGCGGTGTAAAGCCGAGTGAGTCCTTGTAGTGCCGCGTCCAAAGTTTGATCGGCGTAATTCAAGGGGCTGCGATAATGACTGGTCAGAATAAAATACCGAATCACTTCCGGGGTGTAACTTTTGAGCACTTCGCGCACGGTGAAGAAGTTGTTCAATGACTTGGACATTTTTTCTTCATTGATGCGCACAAAACCATTGTGCATCCAGGTGTCCACAAAAGGTTCACCGGTGGCGGCTTCAGATTGCGCAATTTCATTTTCATGGTGCGGGAACTGTAAGTCCATGCCGCCGCCATGTATATCAAAATGGTTGCCCAGGCATTGTGTAGACATGGCTGAACATTCGATATGCCAGCCAGGACGGCCTGGCCCCCAAGGAGAAGGCCAACTGGGTTCGTCGGGTTTGGCCACTTTCCACAGCACAAAATCCAGCGGATTGCGTTTGGCTGCTTCGATGTCAACTCGGCTGCCGGCTTGTAGTTCTTCCAGGTGTTTGCCCGACAACTTGCCATAGTCGGCAAAGCTGTTGACCGCATAATAAATATCGCCATTACTGCCCTGATAAGCGTGCTGTTTGTCCAACAGGGTCTGTACCATCGCAATAATCGGGTCTATCGTTTCGGTGGCGCGTGGTTCCACATCTGGGCGCAATACCCCTAAGGCATCGGCATCTTCGTGCATCGCCGTGATAAAACGGGCGGTTAGTGCCTGAAAATCTTCGCCATTTTCCTGGGCGCGGCGAATGATTTTGTCGTCAATATCGGTGATGTTACGCACATAATGCACGGTATAGCCTTGATGACGCAGATAGCGCACCACCATGTCAAACACCACCATCACCCGCGCATGACCGATATGACAATAATCATAAACGGTCATCCCGCACACATAGAGACGAACCGTGTTATCTTGCAAAGGCGTAAACAGGGCTTTTTGACGGGTCAGGCTGTTGTATACATGAAGCATGCAGTTTTCCTGTGGCTGGTTAAATTTCCGATTATAATACAGCGCATCGCGGTCGGTAGGCAGTCCGGCGGCGCATCTAGTCAGGTTGGCTGAATTCTCGACTGTCGATCACTGAGTGAATAGGATGATAAATAAACCAAGTGCAGTACCGGTGTTTTGGTATAAAGAATTTTATGTGTGGATGATCCTGTTTTTCCCGGCATTAGCGGTGGTCGCGGGTATTTACACCATCTATCTGGCGGTGATGTCCAACGATGGTTTGGTGGTCGATGATTATTACAAACAGGGCTTGGAAATCAACCGCAGTTTAGAACGAGACAAGGCCGCACTGGCGCATGGCTTGGACAGTTTGTTACAAATTAATCCCGAACGCAGCCAAGTGCGGGTTCATTTGAACAGCAGCACTGGTTACATCTTGCCCGCGCAAGTGACCCTGAGCCTTGCCCACCGTACCCGCCAAGGCTTCGATCAATCGATCACCTTGAACCGCATAGACACGCATCTGTACAGCGGTGCCTTGCCAAAACTCAGCATACGAGGCCGTTGGAACGTCCAATTGGAAGGGGAAGACTGGCGCATGAGCGGGGTACTGGATGCCGAGAGTTCGGCATTGCGTTTACACAGCGAAGTCAGCACGCCAGCCCACTCAGCAAAATGACCACTGCCCAAGCCTTGCGAAGGGCGGCGGCACCCCTCGCAATGGCCTGGGCAGAATTTTCGGGAGAGAATCTGGAAACGATTAGCCGCAGGCTTGCTTAGCGGCTTTTAGTTGATCGCCACTACAATCGTCCTGCCCAGTCCCTACGCACCATTTCTTGCGCTTGTCCCAAGCGGAAATTTTGCGGGTTTTACCATCTGAACAAGTGACATTGTAAATATAATACTCACCACCGAGCATACCGCCGCCCTTCGAGGCATAATTAATATCCTTAGGCGTTGCTGCCAGCAGTGGCGCACTCAGCAGGACTGCAAAGCAGGTCGCCGCGCCGCGTAACCAAGGTTTTTTTAACATTTCCATAGTGGGCTACCATTTCCTCATTGACAGGGTGGCTAAGTGCTGAGCGTAGCGACTTAGACAACACGGGGTGGTTATTTAGCGCAAGCCAATTGGGCTGCCTTCAACTGATCACTGGTACACTGACTGGAGGTACCGACGCACCATTTTTTGCGATTTTCCCAAGAGGTAATCTCGCGTTTTTTACCATCCGAACAACGCACAGTGTAAGTGGAATAAGAAGTTCCCAGAGCAGTTTTGCCTCTGGCACAATAGTTAATATCCGTTGGCTGCGCAGCAAAGCTGCCAGTACAACACAGCAACGCAGCACAACCCGCGCTCCAGAGAAACTTGTTCATGGCATCCCCCTTACATCTGCGTGACATGAATGATTATATGCAAAAAAAGAATTATGCGGATAAGTCTACCGCTACCGCTGCTATATCACAAGCAAACGACTGGATCGACACCTGCTTGACAGAATCGGCACTTGGCTGGAAAAAAGGATATGTTTAAATCAACCACAACCCCTGTTATCGCGGCAAAGCCCGCTACTCAAGCGCCTTCTCCGCGCTCCCAATCACCAAGCAAGTTAAACACCAAAACCCAAAAAAGCCCCAGTCAACAGCCTATTTATCTGACGCATCGGCGAATTTACATTGTACCGTCGAGAAACGGCTTGGTCTTTGCGGTGATACTGGCGGTCATGCTGCTGGGTTCGATGAATTATAACAACAGCATGGGGTTTTTATTGACTTTTATCCTGGGTAGCATGAGTCTAGCGGCAGTGCTGCACACGTATCGCAATGTTGCGCACCTGATTATTGATGCCGCACCGCCCACCCCCCTGTTTGCTGGCGAGATTTGCCAGTTTCCGCTGTGGCTGCAAAACCAAGGACAACCCGCCCGCTACGCACTGCGGCTGCAACGCCACGGGTCAGGTCAGCCTGCTGAAGCGCCGGTCATCGTCGATGTGACCGAAAACTGCCGCCAACGAGTCAATCTGCCAGTGCTGGCCCCACAGCGCGGACAGTTGGTTTTAGGCCGGGTCAAGCTCAGCACGGTGTTTCCTTTAGGGCTGTTTTACGCCTGGACTTATCTCGAATTTGCAGTTGCTGAGGCGCTGGTGTATCCGCGTCCGGCGGGACACGCGCCCGCACCGCTGGGCGCACCCAGTGCCCAGGGCGAACGTCAAGAAGCCGGTGCCCAAGGCGAAGATTTCACCGGCTATCGCGCTTACCAACTCGGTGACTCGCCGCGTCATGTCGATTGGAAAGCCGTGGCTCGTGAACGCGGTTGGCTGATCAAGCAATTTGGTGGCGAAGCGGGGAATCGCATACACTGGTTTAGCTGGGATGACGTGGCCGCTCTCGGTCACACCGAAGCGGGTTTGTCGCAATTGTGCCGCTGGATTGTGGAAGCCGATGCCCAACAACAGCGCTATGGCTTGCGCTTACCCGGCTTTGAACGCGCCCCCAGCCAAGGCGAAGCCCACCGCCATGCCTGCTTACAAGCCCTGGCCTTGTTTGGTCAGTAGTCCTGCCACTCCATTTATATCCTGAGACCTGATATGGCCCACACCCTGGAAATCACCGTACCTGACCTCGGCAACTTCAAAGAAGTCGCCATCATCGACATCTTGGTCGCCCCTGGCGATCTGATCAGCCCTGAAACTACCCTGGTGACCCTCGAAAGTGACAAGGCCGCGATGGACATCCCCGCACCCCAAGGCGGACGGGTAGCACGTCTGCTGGTCAAGCTTGGTGACAAAGTATCCACAGGCACCCCGTTGCTGATGTTGGAACCCACCGAGGCGGCTGCCAGCGCACCCGCCCCCGCAGCCACAGAAACCCCGTCCCCAGCCGCCGCCGTTGCCTCGCCCAATCCCAGCGAGTTACAAACCGAAGTGCTGGTGATCGGCGCGGGGCCGGGGGGCTACACCGCCGCTTTTCGAGCCGCCGATTTGGGCAAAAAAGTCGTGTTGG
>JFJP01010493.1_pt1 | contig 14755 bp, 11 predicted proteins | sample 431651 | NCBI WGS metagenome assembly JFJP01 (sample SAMN02602958, study PRJNA72255) | Microbial mat metagenome, whole genome shotgun sequencing project. | biome: fresh water; feature: sink hole; material: water; isolation source: purple microbial (photo- and chemosynthetic) mats found in...
CGCCGCAGGTCCACGCCGTCGACCAGGATCGCGCCGTCGGTCACGTCGTAGAAGCGGCAGATCAGGTTCACCAGCGTGCTCTTGCCCGAGCCGCTGTGGCCCACCAGCCCGACCATCTCGCCGGGCTGGATCTCGAGGTCCAGTCCGCGGATCACGCTGCGGTTGCCGTAGCGAAAGCCGATGCCGCGCATCGCGATCCGGCCTTCGGGCCGCGTCATCGGCACCGGCTCGGCCGGCTCGGGCACGTTGGACACATGGTCGAGGATGTCGAAGATGCGCTTGGCGCCGGCTGCCGCCTTCTGCGTCACGCTGACGATGCGGCTCATCGAATCCAGGCGCGTGTAGAAGCGTCCGATGTAGGCGATGAAAGCGGTCAGCACGCCGACCGTGATCTCGCTCTGACTCACCAGCCAGATGCCGAAGGCCCAGACCACCAGCAGGCCGATGTCGGTCAGCAGCGAGACGGTCGGCGAGAACAGGCTCCAGGTCTTGTTGAGCCGGTCGTTGACCGCGAGGTTCTGCCGGTTCGCTTCGGCAAAGCGCTGCGACTCGCGCTTCTCCTGTGCGAAGGCCTTGACCACCCGGATGCCGGGAATGGTGTCGGCCAGCACGTTGGTCACGTCGCCCCACACCCGGTCGATCTTCTCGAAGCCGGTGCGCAGCCGGTCGCGCACGACGTGGATCATCCATGCGATGAAGGGCAGCGGCAGCAGCGTCACGAGTGCCAGCCAGGGGTTGATCGAGAAAAGGATCACCGCCGTCATGCCGATCATCAGCACATCGGTCGCGAAGTCGAGCGCGTGCAGCGACAGGAACACCGAGATGCGGTCGGTCTCTGAGCCGACGCGTGTCATCAGGTCACCGGTGCGCTTGCCACCGAAATAGTCCAGGCTCAGCTGCAGCAGGTGATCGAACGAGGCGCTGCGCAGGTCGGCCGCGATGCGCTCGGACACGAGCGCCAGCAGCCAGGTCCGCCACCAGCCCAGGCCCCAGGCCAGCAGAGCCGAGCCCAGCAGGCCGCTGAGCAGGGTCATCACGTAGATCGGCTCGATGTGCTGGCCGTTCTGGAACGGGATCAGCACCTTGTCCATCAGGGGGATGGTGAGGTAGGGCGGCACCAGGGTTGCGGCGGTGGCAGCCAGCGTCAGCACGAAGCCCAGCAGCAGTTGGCGCTGGTACGGCCGGGCAAAGCGCCACAGGCGCAGCAGCACCCAGGTCGACGGCGGGCTGCTGCTCTCGACGCCGAAGTCCGCCTCGGGTTCGTCTTCGTCCTCGGGGGCGTTTCCAGTGCGGCGGCGCGCGCCTTCGCGCTCGAACTGCGCCACCAGCTTCAGTGCCTGCGGGTTGGCTCCCAGCGTGAAGCGCCAGCGTGCCAGGCGCTGCTGGCCGTCGTGCAGCTCCAGCGTGCCAACACCGGCATGGTCGGCGTGGCGCAGGGCCAGCAGATCGCCCAGCGGCCACTCCTGCCAGAGGCCGCCGGCGTCCAGCGCCAGCAGCCGGTGCTCGGTCAGAGCGACCAGTCCCTGCGCGAAGTGAAGCCTGTCGTCCAGGTCAACCGTCAGCGCGGCCAGCACGTTCTCGTGGTTCGCCAGCCGCTGCCGCAGAGATCGGAGCAGGGCGGCGGGTAGATCGCTGGCGTCGGATGGGGTGACAGATGTGAGCATCGGTGTCCAGCGCCAACCTGCACAATTCCAGGGCGACGTCGAGGTCGCGAATTCTCGCCCACCCCATGCCGCTTGCAGCGCACCCGGCACAGAATCAGCCCACTGTCAGGGCGCGCAGGACGATCGACAACGATGACCCAGAAGAACGACATCCAGCTGCTGCGCATCAACTACCTGCGCGGACCGAACGTCTGGACCTACCGCGCGGTGCTCGAGACCTGGCTCGACCTCGGCGAACTCGAGGAGTGCCCGTCCAACCAGCTGCCCGGCTTCAACCAGCGCCTGTGCGCCTGGTTGCCGGCGCTTGAGGAGCACCACTGCGGCGTCGGCGAGCGCGGCGGCTTCCTGCAGCGGCTGCAGGAGGGCACGTGGGCGGGTCATGTCCTCGAGCATGTGGTGATCGAGTTGCTCAACCTCGCTGGCATGCCCACCGGCTTCGGGCAGACGCGCAGCACCGCGCGGCGAGGCGTCTATCGGATGGTGTTCCGCGCCCGCGACGAGCGCGTGGCGCGCACCGCGCTCGCGCAGGGGCACCGGCTGCTGATGGCGGCGATCAATGACGAGCCCTTCGACGTGACCGCCGCGGTGGCCGCGGTGCGCGAGCAGCTCGACGACTGCTACCTCGGGCCCAGCACGGCGGCGATCGTCGCGGCTGCTACCGAGCGCGGTATCCCGCACCTGCGGCTCAACGACGGCAACCTGGTGCAGCTCGGCCACGCTTCGCGCCAGCGGCGCATCTGGACCGCCGAGACCGAGCGCACCAGCGCCATCGGCGAAGGCATCGCGCGCGACAAGGACCTGACCAAGAGCCTGCTGAAGGCGGTCGGCGTGCCGGTGCCCGAAGGCCGCGTGGCCGCCGCCCCGGCCGAGGCCTGGGCGGCGGCCGAGGACCTCGGCTTTCCCGTGGTGGTGAAGCCGAGCGACGGCAACCATGGCCGGGGCGTGACGCTCGACCTGAGGGCGCGCGAGGAGATCGAGGCCGCCTGGGCAGTGGCCGACCGCCACGGCAGCGAGGTGCTGGTCGAACGCTACATCCCCGGCCACGAACACCGCCTGCTGGTGGTGGGCGGCAAGCTGGTCGCCGCCGCGCGCGGCGAGATCGCCAGCGTCACCGGCGACGGCATCGCGAGGGTGGCCGACCTGGTCGATACCCAGATCAACAACGACCCGCGCCGCGGCCTGACCGAAGACCATCCGCTCAACCGCCTGAGCCCGCGCGAGGATGGCGTGATCCTGCTCGACCTGCAGCGCCAGGGCCTGACGCCGGACTCGGTACCTGCCGCCGGGCGGCGCGTGCTGATCCAGCGCAACGGCAACGTGGCGATCGACTGCACCGACGAGGTCCATCCCGAGGTGGCCCAGCTGGTGGCGCTGGCGGCCCGCACCGTCGGGCTCGACGTGGCGGGCATCGACGTGGTGGCCGAGGACATCGGCCGCCCGCTGCAGGAGCAAGGCGGCGCGGTGGTCGAGGTCAACGCCGGTCCGGGGCTGCTGATGCACCTCAAGCCTGCGGTCGGCCATCCGCGGCCGGTGGGCCGGGCGATCGTCGATCACCTGTTCCCGGAGACCGAAGGCACGGTCGGCCGCATCCCGATCATCGGCGTGGCCGGCTCCGAGGGCGCGAGTGCCGTGGCCCGGGTGGTGGCCTGGCTGGTGCAGCTCAGCGGGCGCTCGGTGGGTGTGGCCTGCCGCGAAGGCCTGTTCTTCGACCGGCGCCGCGTCGAGCACGGCGACTGCACGGGTTTCGAGTTCGGCCGGCGGCTGCTGATGAACCGCAGGATCGAAACGGCCGTGTTCGAGAACAGCGCCGCGAACATCCTGCGCGAAGGACTCGCCTACGACCGCTGTCAGGTCGGCGTGGTCACCGATCTCGGCGGCGCCGAGGGCCTGGCCGATTTCGACATCGACAACTCCGATCAGCTGCTCAAGGTGCTGCGCACGCAGGTCGACGTGGTGTTGCCTGGCGGCGTCGCCGTGCTCAACGCCGCCGACGAGCGCGTGGCGGGCCTGGCGCCGCTCTGTGACGGCGAGGTGCTGTTCTACGCGGCTGACGGCGAGCTGCCGTTGATGGCCGCGCACCGCGAGGCCGGCGGTCGAGTGGTGTTCGTGCGCGACGACCGTACGGTGCTGGCACAGGGCGCAGCGGAGATGCTTCTGCCGGACGTCGCCCGCCTGCCGCGGCGCGGCGGCCTGCGCTTCGCGCCGGAGGTGCTGCTGGCGGTGGTGGCCACCGCCTGGGCGATCGACATCTCGCCCGACCTGATGGTGGCCGGCATCGAGACTTTCGAGCCGGGCCCCGATCCGGTGCAAGGCCGCTGAGCCTTCTGCACCTGTCGCGCATCCAAGCCATCACCTGCAGTCAAGGAACCCAGAGAACCCCACGATGGAAGTTTCCCGTATCCGCGCCCTGCGCGGCCCCAACCTGTGGAGTCGGCACACGTCCATCGAGGCGGTGGTGCGCTGTACCGAGGCCGAGTGGGCGATCCGCCAGCTGCCCGGTTTCGAGCCGCGGCTGCGCGCGCTGTTTCCGGCGATCGGCGAGTACTGGCCGGGCGACGACGCCGGCCCGGTCTCGCTGGCGCAGGTCTTCGAGGCCACGGCGCTGGCGCTGCAGACCGAGGCCGGCTGCCGCGTCACCTTCAGCCGCTGCACGGCCACGCGCGAGCCGGGCGTCTACCGTGTGGTGGTCGAGTACAGCGAGGAGTCGGTCGGGCGCCGGTCGGTCGAGCTGGCCAGCGCCTTGCTGCAGGCCGCGGCCGACGGCGGCGCCTTCGAGGTGGATGCGGCGATTGCTTCGCTGCGCGAGATCGACGAGGACATCCGCCTGGGCCCGAGCACCGGCTCGATCGTCGATGCGGCCGTGGCCCGCGGCATCCCGATTCGCCGCCTGACCGACGGCAGCCTGGTGCAGTTCGGCTGGGGCGTGAAGCAACGCCGCATCTGGGCCGCCGAGGTCGATGCCACCAGCGCGGTCAGCGAATCGATCGCGCAGGACAAGGACCTCACCAAGACGCTGCTTCAGGCCGCCGGTGTGCCGGTGCCGACCGGCCGCCCGGTGGAGAGCGTCGACGACGCCTGGGTCGTGGCGCAGCGCATCGGCCTGCCGGTGGTCGTCAAGCCCCAGGACGGCAACCAGGGCAAGGGCGTCACAGTCAGCGTCACCAGCCGCGAGCAGATCGAGGTGGCGTATGGCGCCGCGCTCGAGATCGGCACGGTGATGGTCGAGAAGTTCCTGCCGGGCAGCGACTTCCGGCTGCTGGTGGTCGGCGACCGGCTGGTGGCCGCCGCCCGGCGCGACCCGCCGCACGTCATCGGTGATGGCAGGCTCACCGTCAAGGAGCTGGTCGACAAGGTCAATGCCGACCCTCGCCGCGGCGACGGGCATGCCACGCCGCTGACCAGGATCAAGTTCGACGACATCGCCGTGGCGCGGCTCACGCTGCAGTACCTGATGCCGGAGTCGGTGCCGCAGAAGGGTCGCCGGGTCGTGCTGCGCAACAACGCCAACCTGTCCACCGGCGGCACCGCGACCGACGTGACCGACGACGTGCATCCCGAGGTGGCGGCGCGCGCCGTGGCCGCCGCACGGATGATCGGCCTGCACGTCTGCGGTGTCGACGTGGTCTGCGAAACCGTGCAGCGCCCGCTCGAGGAGCAGAGTGGCGGCGTGGTCGAGGTCAACGCCGCGCCGGGGCTGCGCATGCACCTGCTGCCCTCCTACGGCAAGGGCCGGCTGGTCGGCGAGGCGATCATCAACCACCTGTTTCCGCCGGGCGATGACGGCCGCATCCCGGTGATCGCCGTGACCGGCACCAACGGCAAGACCACCGTCACGCGGTTGATCGCGCATCTGCTGGCCACCAGCGGCCTGACGGTGGGCATGACCAACACCGACGGTGTCTGGGTCGGTGGCCGGCGGACGGACAGCGGCGACTGCAGTGGACCCAAGAGCGCGCGCAACGTGCTGATGCACCCCGACACCGAAGCGGCCGTGTTCGAGACAGCGCGCGGCGGCATCCTGCGCGAAGGGCTCGGCTTCGACCGCTGCAGCGTCGCGGTCGTGACCAACATCGGTGCCGGCGATCACCTCGGCATGAACTATGTCGATACCTCCGATGAGCTGGCCGCCGTCAAGCAGGTAATCGTGCACAACGTGGCCCCCACCGGCTACGCGGTGCTCAATGCGGCCGATCCGCGCACCGCCGAGATGGCCGACGTGTGCCCCGGCCGGGTGATCTTCTTCGGTGCCGATCGCCGGCACCCCCTGATGGCGACGCACCGCGCGCAGGGCCTGCGCTCGGTGTTCGTCGAGGGCGACGAGATCATCGCGGCCGAGGGCGCCTGGCGCGAACGGATCGAACTGCGCGAGGTGCCGCTCACGCTGGCCGGCGCGATCGGCTTCCAGGTCGAGAACGTGATGGCGGCCGTCGCCGCGGCCTGGGCCACGGGGCTGGGCTGGGACGCGGTGCGCAGCGGCCTGGCGAGCTTCGCCAGCGACGCGGTCACGGTGCCGGGTCGCTTCAACCTGATGGACTACCGCGGTGCGACCGTGATTGCCGACTACGGCCACAACGCCGATGCGATGCGCGCGCTGGTGCAGGCCGCCGAGGCGATGCCGGCGCAGCGGCGCTTGGTCGTCATCAGCGCGGCCGGCGACCGGCGCGACGAGGACATCCGCGACCAGACTCGGGTGCTCGGCGGCGCCTTCGACGAGGTGATCCTTTACCAGGATGCCGCCCAGCGCGGCCGTGCCGATGGCGAGGTGATCGGCCTGCTGCGCGCGGGGCTGGAAGGCGCCGAGCGCGCGACGCGCATCGACGAGATCCAGGGCGAGTTCCTCGCGATCGACACGGCGCTTGCTCGGCTGAAGGCCGGTGACCTGTGCCTGATCCTGATCGACCAGGTCGAGGCGGCGCTCGCGCACCTGCAGCGACGCTGCAGCGAGGCGCCGCTCGGCTAGCATCGCCACGTCACGGTTTCATGCAGGAGGCGCCGATGTTTCCCTGGTTGTGGGTGTGGGCACCGCAGACGCACTTTCCCTGGAGCGGCGCGGTCACGCAGGACATCGCGCCCGAGGCCTTCTTCAACGCCATCCCGCCCTCGGCCGGTGATGGGCGGATCGAACACGAGGCCTTCGAACTGGCGTCCTACGGGCGCCAATTGGGCTGGATCACCGAGGTGCTGCTGGCGCAGGCGGGCGAGCACGACGCGGTGAGCCCGCAGCGCGCCGCGAAGTCGCTGCAGAAGCTCAAGCAGTTGCAGGGGCGCATTGAGGGATTGAAGTCGAAGCGGCGCGAGCGCCTGGAGACCGATGCCGATGCGGCCCTGACGCGTCTGGCGCAGGCCGATCCCGACGGCCTGCATCGCGTTCTGCGGCGGCATGCGGCGAGCGTTGCTCTCCCCACGGAATCCACGCCCACGCGCCGGATCGGGCGCTCGCCCACATGAAACGTCGGACTGCGCTCGTCGTCGCGACCGCGCTGGCGGCATGGGGAACGGCGAGCCGGGCCGGCGGCGGCCCAGCCGAGCGCCTGCCGCTGCGCAACCTGCTCGTCGAGCTGCGCCAGGGGGACGAGTCGCGCTTCTCCGGCTCAGGCGCGAGCGTCGACAACGGTGCGGTGGTGGTCGGAACGGACGGTTCGGTGTCGGCCCGCGCCGGTGTCACGGTCGAGGCACGCAGCGGCAATGCCGGGCGCGACACGGTGCAACAGCTGCGCGTGCTCAATGGCAGCCAGGCGTCGCTGCGCATCGGTGCCGACGTGCCGGTGTACTGGCTCCAGTGGTTCTGGACGGCCAACGGCCCGGGGCCGGCGGTGGGTACCCAGTTCGTGGCAACCGGCCGCGGTTTCATGGTCCAGCCGCGCTGGCCCGGCGGCAACGCGCCGGTCACGGTCGAGGTGAGCGCCGAGTCATCCGCTGTGTCGTCGGGTGGCCTGCCGCGCTACGGAAACCAGGGCCAGCCGCTGCCTCCGGGCAGCTTCGAGCGTGCCGGCGTGGTGACCACGTTGGCCTTGCCACTGGGCGAGTGGTTCACCGTCGCCAGCTCGGGCGATACCGCCACGGCGAGCGAACGCGGCGTCGTCTCCACCCGCGAGGTCGCCAGTCAGCGGCGCTACGTCGTGCAGATGCGGGTGACGGCGCCCTGAACTTCCCCGTCTGAGGCTGTCCGCCAGGCGGCAGACGACCGGCGGCGTTCCCGCATCCGGGCTCGCCGCCAGGGGGGGGCGGTGATGCCCCAGGCTGGGGCACGAACGCCCATCGATGAGGCGCACGGCCTGGGGGCGGGTGGCACGCGCCTTGCGCGGTTCATGCACGAGACCTGTATCCATGAACGCGCCCGCCATGCTCACGCCCCGCGCCACGACGCTCGCCGCCGCGCTCACCCCTGATCGCGACGAGCGCTGGCGTGAGCGGCTCGCACTGCTGCTCGAATCGACCGGCGAGGGCATGTTCGGCGTCGACATGGACGGCCGTTGCGTCTTCATCAACCGGGCCGGCGCCGAGATGCTCGGCTACACGCCACAGGAAGCGCTGCATCGCAACATGCATGCGCTGATCCACCACACCCACCCCGACGGTCGCCACTACCCCGAGAGCGAGTGCCCCATCTTCGCGGCCTTTCGCCAGGGCCTGCCTTGCCGTATCGATGACGAGGTGCTGTGGCGCAAGGACGGCAGCAGCTTCGCGGCCGAATACTCCTCGCACCCGATCGTGGAGCGCACGCCGGACGGGCCGGTGACGATCGGCGCCGTCGCGACCTTCGTCGACATCTCGCGCCGCAAGGAAGCCGAGGCACTGCTGAGGAGCGTCAACACGCAGCTCGAGCGCACGCGCGACGAGCTTGAGGCGCGCGTGGACGAGCGCACCCGGCAGCTCAGCGGCGCGCTGGCGCAACTGCGCGAGCTGTCGGCCCACCTGGAGATGGTGCGCGAGACCGAGCGCACCCGCATCGCTCGCGAGATCCACGACGAACTCGGCTCGCTGCTGGTGGCGCTGAAGATGGACGTCGGCTGGCTGGGCAAGCGGCTGGAGGACCGCCCCGAGCTGCAGCGCAAATGCCAGGCCATGGGCGGCCTGATCGACCGCGCCGTCGACAACGTCGGACGCATCATCACCGACCTGCGGCCGAGCATCCTCGATCACCAGGGCCTCTGGGCCGCGCTCGAGTGGCAGGCGCAGGAGTTCGCGCAGAGCGCGAGCGACCTGACGGTCGACGTGCGGCTGAACGTCGCGGCCGGCGTCGAGCCGCCGCAGGGTGCGCAGGCCATCGCGGTGTTCCGCATCTTTCAGGAGATGCTCTCCAACGTCGCGCGGCATGCACAGGCCCGGCAGCTGCATGTGCGCATCAGCGTGGACGACGCGCCGGTACCGGTGCTCTACCTCGAATTGCGCGACGACGGCGTGGGCGCCGAGTCGCAGGCGCTCAACGCGCCACGCAGCTATGGCGTGATGGGCATGCGCGAGCGGGCTGCACAGTTCGGCGGCCGGCTGGCGATCGACAGCGCGCCGGGCCATGGAACCCTGGTTCGACTGTGGATGCCGCTTCACGCTCCGACGGCGACAGGCGATCCGGCTGGACTGCCGGCCCGCGGGGAGGCGCCATGATCCACGTGCTGATCTGCGACGACCACCAGATCGTCCGGCAGGGCATCAAGCAGATGCTCTCGGATGCGAGCGACATCGCGCTGGCCGGCGAGGCCGACTGCGGCCCCGAGGCGCTGCGCCAGGTGCGCGCCGCCAAGACGCCCGGATCGGCCCAGGCGGCGATCGATGTCGTGCTGATGGACATCGCGATGCCGCATCGCGACGGCCTCGACGTGCTGCGGCAGCTGCGGCGCGAGTTTCCGAAGCTGCCCGTGCTGATGCTCAGCACCTATCCCGACAAGCAATACGCCGTGCGCAGCCTCAAGCTCGGCGCAGCGGGTTACCTGAACAAGAGCGCGGACTCGGAGCAGATGATCGCGGCGATCCGCCAGGTCGCCGCCGGCCGCTTGTTCATCACGCCCTCGGTCGCCGAGCAGCTGGCCGGCAGCATCGGTCCGGGTGCCGCTGGCCAGGCGCCGTTGCACGAGCGGCTGTCGCACCGCGAGTACCAGGTGTTCCGGCTGCTCTGCCAGGGTGCGAGCGTCGGCGAGATCGCCGAGCGCCTGGCGCTGTCGTCCAACACCGTCAGCACCTACCGGGCACGCATCCTGGAGAAGACCGGCGCGCGCAACGACGTGGAGCTGGCTCTTTATGCAGTGCGCGAGGACTTGCTGCCGGTATGAGTCCTCGCGGTGGCACGGCGTCAGGGCGCCTGGCGCCCGGAGCGATCGCTCGATTCGCCTGGCTTGTAGGGCTGGCCCTACACGGAAATCGCGCGCGGCGTGATGGCGCCCAGCGGCTGCGCTGCGCAGACTTGAATGCAACGAAGGAGTGAACCGATGAGCCGCTATTTCCGCCCGTTCGACCCCGACCAACCGCTGATGGTCAAGTGCAGCTGCGGTGGCGATCACCCGCCCGGCGAGCACGATGCGGCCTCGCGCCCTGCGGTGACCGAGGCCGCCGTGCAGGCCGATGCGCAGGCCTACTCGCGCGATTTCATCGAAGCCACAGTGATGAAGGCGCTGTTCCCTCACGAGCCGGTGCGGCGCCGCTTTCTGCAGGCGGTGGGCGCCAACACCGCGCGCGCCGCGATCGCCTCGCTTCTGCCGCTGGGCGCGCTCGAGGCCATGGCGCAGGACAAGGCGCCACTCGAGAAGAAAGACCTCAAGATCGGCTTCATCCCGATCACCTGCGCCAGCCCGCTGATCATGGCCGCGCCGCTGGGCTTCTACAAGCAGCAGGGGCTCAACGTCCAGCTCAACAAGACGGCCGGCTGGGCGCTGATTCGCGACAAGATGCTCAACAAGGAGCATGACGCCTCGCACTTCCTGAGCCCGATGCCGCTGGCGATCTCGCTCGGCCTGGGTTCGACCCAGGTGCCGATGAGCGTCGCCACGATCCAGAACATCAATGGCCAGGCCATCGTGCTGGCCAACAAGCACAAGGGCAACCGCGATCCGAAGGCCTGGAAGGGCTTCAAGTTCGCGATCCCCTTCGAGCACTCGATCCACAACTACCTGCTGCGCTACTACCTGGCCGAGAACGGCATCAATCCGGATACCGACGTGCAGTTGCGCGTGACGCCGCCGCCGGAGATGGTGGCCAACTTGCGTGCCGGCAACATCGACGGCTTCCTCGGCCCCGATCCATTCAATCAGCGCGCGGTGTTCGACGAGGTTGGTTTCATCCACATCCTGTCCAAGGAGATCTGGGACGGCCACCCCTGCTGCGCGTTCGGCACCTCGAACGAGTTCATCCAGCAGAACCCCAATACGTTCGCCGCGCTCTACCGCGCGGTGCTGACCGCCGCAGCGATGGCGCGCGAGCCCAAGAACCGCGAGCTGATCGCCAAGGTCATCAGCCCGGCGGCCTATCTGAACCAGCCCGAGGCGGTGCTGCAGCAGGTGCTGACCGGCAAGTTCGCCGACGGCCTGGGCAATGTGCGCAACGTGCCGGAGCGCGTCGACTTCGACCCGGTGCCGTGGCAGAGCATGGCGGTGTGGATGCTCACGCAGATGAAGCGCTGGGGCTACCTGAAGGGCGAGGTCAACTACAAGCAGATCGCCGAGCAGGTGTTCCTGATCACCGACGCCAAGAAGCAGATGAAGGGGCTCGGCCAGCCGGTGCCCGAGGGCGCTTTCCGCAAGTACAAGATCATGGGCAGGGAGTTCGATCCGGCCCGGGCCGACGAGTACGCCAGGAGCTTCGCGATCAACAAGCTGGCCTGAGCGGGGACTGCGCCCGATGAACACCGCGCGTACGCAGAGCCTCAAGGCCGGGGTGCTGTCGCTGCTGATCCTGCTGGTGCTGGTGGCGGCGTGGCAGTTGGCCACGCTGCCGCGCGGCACTGCGCCCGCGGTGTCGGTGGCCACGATGACCGCCGAAGAGATCGAATACGCCAAGCTGATGGGCAAGGACCCGACGGCCGGCGCGGCGGTCAAGAAGAGCGACGGCTTTCCGACGCCGATGCAGCTCGGCGCAGCGATCCGCGACAACCTCGCCAGCCCGTTCTACGACAACGGCCCCAACGACAAGGGCATCGGCATCCAGCTCGGGCACTCGCTGGCCCGCGTGGGGCTCGGCTTCCTCATCGCCGCACTGGTGGCCATTCCGCTGGGCTTCCTGATCGGCATGAGCCCGCTGCTCTACCGCGCGCTCGATCCCTTCATCCAGGTCCTCAAGCCGATCTCGCCGCTGGCGTGGATGCCGCTGGCGCTCTACACGATCAAGGACTCGTCGATCTCGGGCGTGTTCGTGATCTTCATCTGTTCGGTATGGCCGATGCTGCTCAACACCGCGTTCGGCGTGGCCGGCGTGCGGCGTGAATGGCTCAACGTCGCCAAGACGCTGGAAGTGCAGCCATTGCGCAAGGCCTTCGAGGTGATCCTGCCGGCCGCCGCGCCCACCATCCTCACCGGCATGCGGATCAGCATGGGGATCGCCTGGCTGGTAATCGTGGCTGCCGAGATGCTGGTCGGCGGCACCGGCATTGGCTACTTCGTCTGGAACGAGTGGAACAACCTCGCGCTGACCAACGTCATCTTCGCGATCCTGGTGATTGGCGTGGTGGGTATGCTGCTGGACCTCGCGTTCGGCCGGCTGCAGAAAGCAGTGACGTATGTGGATTGACCATCCCCGTTGCGGCTTCGCCGCTCCCCCTCAAGGGGGCGCCGCTGTCAGACCGGCCAAGCCGGCTCTGCGGCGGCTGCTCGAGGGGCTGCTGGCCCGGCCGAAGGTGTCGCGATGAGCAGGATGTTCCTTCAGGTCGAAGGCCTCGCGAAGACCTTCCCCGGCTCGTCCGAGCCGGTGTTCGACAGCGTCAACTTCGGCATTTCCAAGGGCGAGTTCGTCTGCATCATCGGCCACAGCGGCTGCGGCAAGACGACGATCCTCAATGCGCTGGCCGGCCTGGAGCAGGCGAGCGCGGGCCATGTGTTCATGGACAACCGCGAGGTCGTGGGTCCGAGCCTGGAACGCGGCGTGGTGTTCCAGGGCCATGCGCTGATGCCCTGGCTCACGGTGCGCAGGAACATCGCCTTCGCGGTGCGCAGCAAGTGGCCCGACTGGAGCGCGTCCCAGGTCAACGTCCAGGTCGAGAAGTACGTGGCGATGGTCGGTCTGAGTGGGGCGATCGACCAGAAGCCCTCGGCCCTGTCCGGCGGCATGAAGCAGCGCGTGGGCATCGCGCGGGCCTTCGCGATCGAGCCCAAGATGCTGCTGCTCGACGAACCGTTCGGCGCGCTCGACGCCCTCACCCGAGGCACGATCCAGGAGGAACTGCTGCGCATCTGCGCCGAGACGCACCAGACCGTCTTCATGATCACCCACGACGTGGACGAGGCGATCCTGCTGGCCGACACCATCCTGCTGATGAGCAACGGCCCGCAGGCGCGCGTGGCCGAGATCGTGCGCAATCCGCTGCCTCGCTCGCGCGAGCGCGCGACGCTGCACCATGAGCCGCTGTTCTACGCGGTCCGCAATCACCTGGTGGATTTCCTGGTGAGCCGGTCCAAGACCCTGTCGCATGGCAAGGCGCCCGCGCATCCACCCGAGGTGCGGCCGGGTGTCGATCCCGAACCCGAGCCCGCCCCGATCCCCGCTTCCCCGTCCACCACCACCGACCGCGTTGCGCTGCACCGCGTAGCCTGAACCATCGAAGGAGAACCGCCATGAGCCGTCTTGAAGTCACCGAGAAGATCATCGCCACCAAGGTGGCCAAGGGCCTGAAGTGGTCCGATGTGGCCACCAAGGTGGGCCTCAGCAAGGAGTGGGTCACGGCCGCCTGCCTGGGCCAGATGACGCTCACGGCCGAGCAGGCCGGCGTCGTCGGCCAGATCTTCGGTCTGAGCGATGCCGAGCAGAAATGGCTGATGGTCGTCCCCTACAAGGGCTCGCTGCCAACGAGCGTGCCGACCGATCCGCTGATCTACCGCTTCTACGAGCTGGTGAGCGTCTACGGCACCACCTTCAAGGAACTGATCCACGAGGAGTTCGGCGACGGCATCATGAGCGCGATCGACTTCAAGATGGACCTCAAGCGCGAGGCCAACCCGGCCGGCGATCGCGTCAGCATCGTGATGTCGGGCAAGTTCCTGCCGTACAAGACGTATTGAGGATCGAGCCTGGCGCGTACGCTGATCGGCCGCGTTCGAGCGGACACGGCGCCTGCGCGCCGCTCCGGTCAATGCAGCAGGCCAACCTCCTGCCTTCAGGGCCTGGCTGACTTCGCTCCCTCTCCCCTCGGGAGAGGGCCGGGGTGAGGGCCCCCGCCGAACGAGTCCGCCAGGAGACCCCGATGACAGAACCCCGCCCGCCCGTCCCGCCCTTCACGATCGAGACCGCCACCCGCAAGGTGCGCGGTGCCGAGGACGCCTGGAATACCCGCGATCCCGACGTCTGCGTGCGCGTCTACACCGAGGACACACGCTGGCGCAACCGCGCCGAGTTCCCGGTGGGCCGCGAGCAGGTGCGCCAGTTCCTGCAGCGCAAGTGGGCGCGCGAGCTCGACTACCGGTTGATCAAGGAACTGTGGTGCACCGAGGGCCCCCGCATCGCGGTGCGCTTCGTCTACGAGTGGCACGACGACTCCGGCCACTGGTTCCGCAGCCACGGCAACGAGAACTGGCAGTTCAACGAGCTCGGCCTGATGACGCACCGCCACGCCAGCATCAACGACCAACCGATCCGGCCCGAGGAACGCCGATTCCACTGGCCGCTCGGCCGGCGGCCGGAAGGGCATCCGGGGCTGAGTGAACTGGGGCTCTGAGGCTCGGTGCTCATGCGGCTTGGCGAAATCAGCACTCGGCCGTGTGCTTCAGAGCCGTGGCCGAGGATTCCAGGTCTTCATCTCACCAGCCAGCGCCTCTGACCGCCGCCCGATTCAGCCCTGAGAGGGTGGCGTGCCGGCAGTGAAGGACCGCTAACTCACGAAAGCGGCGGCCGCTATCGGCCATCAGCGGGTATTGGTGAGAGTCTGCATACCGGCGAGCCCGCATCTTTTCAGCGAG
>JFJP01040047.1_pt1 | contig 14755 bp, 7 predicted proteins | sample 431651 | NCBI WGS metagenome assembly JFJP01 (sample SAMN02602958, study PRJNA72255) | Microbial mat metagenome, whole genome shotgun sequencing project. | biome: fresh water; feature: sink hole; material: water; isolation source: purple microbial (photo- and chemosynthetic) mats found in...
CTTCATCCCTTCGCTGCGGAGATTGTTTATTGTATCGACCTTTAATATTGAGTCGTTTATAATTACTCCCGACATAACAATCAACCCGATCATTGTCATAAGATTAATTGTTCCACCCCAGAGTTTTACAAGAAGAAGTGCGCCTGCTATATCGATAGGAATCTCAAGAAGTACAATAATTGGCTGAGTGAGTGATTCAAACTGGGCAGCAAGGATAAAATAAAGAAGGAGAAGCGCAACAACAAGAATAATGGCCAGCTCCCTGAAAAGCTTTTGTCCGGTAATCAGCGACCCGCTGAACTTAACATCAATATTCTGATCGGTTGAGAGCAAATCTCTGATTTTTGTTGTCAAGACTTCAGGTTTATTGGTACTTACATTCATACTGACCGGAACAAACTCGCTGTGAAGACCGCCCTTAATTGTTTTGTAGTCATGAATTCTCTTTACACTTACCAGCTCATTAACAGGAATAGAAATGCCTTTTTTATTCAGAACAAAACCCGATGCCACAATGTCACTTATCTGCTGCTCCTTATCGGACAGCACTATCGGCAGTAATTCATATGATGCCCTAAGCTCTCCGATATTATTCTGATTCAACGATGTTTTAAGGGTGTTATAGACAGTCATTGGTTCAACATCATAGAGGAGCATCCTGTCGGGATCGAGCCTGAGAAGTATCTTATCCTCGAGTGGCGGAGAAGAGATTTCTGCACCCGGATAATTTTTCTGAAGCATTGCTACTATACTCATCATCTTGTCAACAGGAGGAACTTCCTTTTCTTTCATGAGACTAACCTCTGCCACTAGCGGTGATTCGGTTGCTGAAAAAATCTTTTCAAATATGTTTTGCTGGGCAGTTATTTCTATTAACGCTCCGGGGTAGTTTTTCCTGATAAAATCATATGAGTTCTTTTCGATAACATCCTTCACAGCGTAGTCCTTTGCTTTAATATAGATCCTCGCCTGAGTATAAGACTGATCATAATCGCGGTTAAAAAGAAATTGCTGTTCGCCAATAAATGCGTTGGTCTGCAGGGAATTCTCTTTATTGAAGACAAGGAGTTCACTAATCCTGCGGTGATTTTCATTCACATCTATATTCTCATTCCAGTCAACAGATATAACAAGTTCATCCTGACGAACTGCCGGGAATTTTCCTTTTTCCATTGTTATGAAGAGCCAAAGCATAACAAATATTATTGCCAGAAAAGAGAAGAGCATTGGTATCCTGAACCTGAAGAAAAAATTCATCCCGCCCTCATAGCTCTCCTCCATTCTTTTAAGACTTATTTTCTTAACAAGTCTTGTAAAAGCGCCTTCTTTTCCGTTTTTGTAAAGGAGGTAGTAAATAGTAGGTAGAAGAGTTATTCCAACCAGTAATGAGACACCCTGGCCAATTACAATTGCAATTGCCTGATCATAGAATAAAGCTCCGGATATGCCACTCAGAAATATCAGAGGGATAAATACAGCACATGTTGTAAGAACAGATGAAATCAGCGGAGTTATTATTTCATTTGTTCCTTTTATGCATGCTTCAACAAGCGACAATCCCCTGTCAATCCATTGCGTAATATTTTCAATTACCACAATGGAGTTATCTATCATCATCCCTATTCCGAGGATGAGTCCGGCAAGCGAAATGATATTGATCGATAAACCCACGACATAAAAAAACAGGAGACTGATAACGAGTGTCGCCGGTATGCTGAACCCGATAATAAGAGGCGATTTTGCATCTTTAAGAAAGAAGAACATCAGGAAGAAAGCAAGTATACCTCCTGCTAGCAGATTCTGTTTGAGATTTGAGATTGAATAGTCGAGCAGCCTTGTCTGATCCTGAGAGATCTCAAAGTCCATCTGTGGATAGTCTTTTCTGAAAATATCGAGGATCTCCGTCATTTTCGATTCGAGCGATGCCATCTTAGCTGTTGACTCTTTTATAATTGCCAGCGATATTGCCCTGTTGCCGTTTGAGTAGTATAAGCCCCGTGGCCTCTCCTGTCTGATACCAATCTCTGCAAAGTCTTTAAGCTGGAGTAGCCTGTTACCTGTTTTGATGTAAATATCCTTTACATCTTTAAGTTCTTTAAGGTAGGAGCTGAACTCGAGGTTATAGAGATATTTACCATCTTTTACAAGTATACTTCCTATGTTTATGTTGTTCAGCTTAACAGCCTGAGTAATGTCATCATCAGTTATCCCCAGACTCATCATTTTTTTCTTGTCGGGGGTTATGTAAATCTCCCTTTTGATTTGTCCGGTGATATCTGCCATGCCAACCTCCGGAAGCTGTTCAATTCTTTTCTTGATTACTGTCTCTGAAAATTCACTAAGCTCAATAAATTTCTCATCGCCGGCCTGTTTATCGAGAAGCGAGATATTCAGCATAAATACCGGTATATCCGTTGCGCTGGCTTTGATTATCCTGGGACGTTCAAGATCGCGGGGAAGGTTGTTCATGGCACCATCTACCTTCTCATTAACCTCCATGAATGCAAGGTTGATGTCATTACCATATTTGAATGAAAGCCTGATAAGTGCACTTCCATTGCGAGATTCTGATTCGATGTTATCGAGTCCGGGTACCTGAAGAAGGTTCCTGCGAAGTATGCTCACAACGCTGTTCTCAAGTTCTCTTGCGCTCACATCGGGACGTGATACGGCAACAGTTATCTCAGGGATATCTATATCGGGCATCAGGGATACCGGCAGTCTACCGGAGGCCACGATTCCGAGCATAATCAAGGCAAGGAATGTCATGATTACTGCTACCGGACGAGTGATTAAGAACTTTACCATACTTTTAAATATTGTCTTGCAGGTCTTGCGGTCTTGCAAGTCTTGCGGTCAACTCTTTTTTTAACATAATGGGCTGATAAACAAACAATCCAATAATACTAAACACCAGGCCCCCGATTGTAGCTGCTGCCAGTGCAAACCAGAATCTCTCATCTTTGCCGCTGAGGAGAAAGGGTATAAGCCCGATGATTGTTGAAAGCTTTGTAAGAAAGATAGGTATAATCTTGCCATTGAATGCCTTGAGATACGCTACTCTTTCAGGTAGCAGTGGTTTTCGTTTGCGGATGCTGTTGAAATCGTTCAGGATATATAATGTTGCATTTACAACGATACCGCAAAGCAGTATGAGTGCTGCGAAGACTCCTTCGTCGGGGGTGATTTTAAACAGATGGAACGTTAGAAATACACCAATGAATGAGAAGGGGATCAGGCTGATAACTGTAAATGGCTGTTTAAATGATTCAAGAAGTATTGAGCAGATGAAATAGATTATCAGTATCACAAGAAATATAAGCCAGTAATTAGCTGATTTCTGATCCCATGAAAAAGTGTATGAGCCGGATTGAGCTGTATAACCCAGAGGCAGCATGGCAGCTGTTTCGTCTATATTCCTGTCGAGGATTAGCTTACCGAGTTCATAGTTTCCAATAAAATCATACCCAACAGATATCACATATTGCTGATCTTCACGGCTTATTGTGTTATCCGTGACTTCGCGGCTTACCGATGAAAAGTCTTTCATTTTGACTGTCTGACCTGAATGAGTACGCAGAGGTGCGTTTAAAAAACTCCAGTAATCATACTGATCTGACTGAAGCGATTTTACAGAAAGAGGAGCCAGTATACCTCCGATATATACCGACTGAAACGGAGTTGCACCCTTTGAAAACCTGCTGGCTTCATTGTAAGCAAAGGCAACGTCGGAGCTGCTTTCTGTAAGGTAGTACTTATCCATATCGAGCCTGTTACGGTACGATTTCTTTTTACCCATGTTGATTATGTTACCTCCTGCAGAACTCCCAAGAAGAAATACTTCTTTTATTCGTCCTTTGCCACTTGCAATGAGCCTTTCGCGAAGAGCTTCGGAATAAGCATAAAGCTCATCATAATTGTAGCCCTTCATTATTACTGAATAAGTTGTACGGATATAATCACTGTAAACCTGGTTGCTGAATGCCTTGCCAACGCCGTAAACCGATGCATGGTAGCTGCCTATTCCGTTCATGTAATCTTCAATTCTCACCTTCAGAAGAAAGGGGAAAATTGAGAAGTCATGTTCAGATTTGAAAGTGATGCTGACATTTGCATCTTCAGCCCCTGAAATACTTGTTGTAAACATATCTATCTCAGTGTAGGCTGCCAGCATATTCTCGAGACCAATGCATGTGGTGTTTAAATCATCGATTGTAAGACCCTCCTCGCTGAGCCCAATATTTACCGTAAGCTTGGTTCGCTGCACTTCATCTGAATTGCCGTAATAGTAGAACCTGCTGTTTTTGACCTTCTCGCTGAAAAGTCTGAATGTACCGCCGAGAGCCTTATTTACAACCGGTTTTATATCCTGAACATACTTCTGATTACCGAGAGTTTTGTTGTAGAACTTCTGAAATTCGGTAAGCTGATTCAAATCAAAATTTCTCCCTTTTTCTTTTGGCAGTGAATCGGGCAGATAGAATACAGGGAGACCAAAGATTAAAATTGCTGCACAGATAAAAGCTATCCTGTGTTTAATAATGAAACCGATGACTCGGAGGTAGGTAGCGGTGAATCTTACCACCCTTCTTTTTCTTCTAATAATTAGAGCGCTGAAAACAGGTGTAAGTCTTATCTTTTGAAGCAGCGAGGGTATAAAAAAGAGAGCAACGGCAAGAGATACTGTTAAATTGATTATAACAACCGCGGCAAAATCGGAAAGTGTGAGTTTTGATGCTTCATCGAGGAAGAAGATAACAATCAGGGCGCCAATTGTTGTCAGAGTGGCCGCCAGCAGAGAAATGCCAACCTTCAGGTTTTTGTGATATCTTATATGGTCGGTCATCACAATAGTGTTGTTTATTATGATCCCGAATGAAACAGTAATACCGGCGAGAGAGTACAGATGGATCTCAAGACGGAAGATATAATAGAATATAAAGGCTATAAAGATATTAGCTATGAGGCTGATAGTTATTATAAGCAAATATTTGAACTCGCGGCTTATAAGAAGGACAAACACGAGCAGGAGAATTACTGAGAGAATTGCCCGGTAGATATTCTTTGTAATTTCATCCTTGATAAAAGTGGTATTGTCGAACGAAGTTCTGATGCTGTAGCCGGGGGGCAGCTCTTTCTTTATCTTTTCTATTTCAGTCTTTACCTCATCTGCCACTTTAATATTGTTGACATTTTTACCCGCGCTCACATTTATGTTAACAGTATTCAGTCCGTTAATACGGTAATAACTCCGGGGCTGCTGTTCGGTGAGCATAATCTCAGCGACATCGGTGAGATGAATAATGCGTCCCGAAACTTTTGCCACAGGAATTTCTTCCCATCTGAATTCTTCTGAATTATTACCGGTGAGAGTCAGGTAAGTGCGTTTGGAGGCAGTTCCTGCAAATGACTCAGATGCTCCGCCAATTTCCCTTTCGAGGAGATAGTTATTTATTGAAGCGGCAATAAGTGACGGATTTATACCGGCAGAGCTGATTTTATCCTGATCATAAATGACCTCCCATTGCTGAGGAGTTGCACCGTAAATACTTACGCTGTAAACACCATCTATAACAGCTATCCGTGGTTTTATCAGTTCCTCGGCCAATGTATAGATATATGAAGTATTTGCATTGCCGTTTACCTGAAAAGAAAGGATTGAGCTGCCCGACTGGTTTGAAGGCATGTTTAGGCTTATGGCAGGGTAAGATACTCCTTCGGGAAGCCTCTGACGTGATTCCCTGAGAAGGGAGGCCACTTCGAAACGTTTGGCCCTGAGGTCGGTGTTTTTATCAAACTCAACGGTTATGCGACCGCTTTCATTATTTGTTGATGATGAGATCTTTTTTACGCCCGTTATAGTAGAAAGAATACCTTCGAGCACTGTTGTAACCTCCTGTTCAACAACCCGTACTGGAGCTTCGGGCCAGATCCAGCTTATTGAGAGAGAAGGAAGATACCTTGTTGGATTAAGCTGAAGAGAGAGCAAAGGAATAACAGCGGCGCCGATTATGATCAGCACAACAAAAATAATGTTGATCGTAAATGTTGAGAAAAGGGATCTGTGTGAAGACTCCTTGTTCATTGTTCCCTTACGGTAGTTTCGTGTGCAAGGTTTATATTACCGCTTATAATTACAAGGTCTCCTTCGGCAAGGCCCTCCTTTATCGAGAGGCTTGTACTATTCTCAAACTCGACAGTAACATATTTCCAGATGGCGAGGGAGTCCTGACGGACAAATATCACATCTTTCCCCTGACGGATTACAAGGGCCTCTTTTGGGACAACAAGGCGCCCGGGAACTGCTTTCCTGATAACCACCTTTACGTTCATACCATCGATCAGGCGACCGTTGTTTTTGAACTGTGCTTTTACCTTAATCATCCCGCTCTCATCGACCTGAGGATTTATTGAAGTGATTTTGCCGCTGATAAGTGAACTGTCGCTGATAAAGGGCACAATACCAACAGGCATTCCTTTGCTTATGAAACTGAATTCTGATTCAATTACCGGGAATTCCACTTCCATAAGTTCATCAAAAATAATGGTACAGAGGTTTTTATAGTTAGAGCTCGGGTTCCATTGCTTTGCTTCGAGGTTGGCGATAACCCCGTTTATTGGTGACCAGATGCGGGTATTATTAAAATTATACTCAGCAACTGTAAGAGCAGTTAGGGCATCATTGAGGCCCGACCTTATGCGTGATATTTTTATTTTGGCAGCTGATAATCCTGTTGAATCGGGAGTTGAATAATTGCTCAGCAGGTCGTCCTTGAAATTTATTTCAGCTTTTTCGAGACCCTGTTTTGCCTGAATAAGTTTTGTCTTAAAATCAAAATCATCGATTACAGCCAGCAGGTCACCTGCTTTTACCTTCTGCCCGTTCTGGATATTTAGTTCGTTTATTATACCATTCACCTTAAACGGCACAACGGCTTTTTCAGATGAATAAACCTTGCCATTACTTATCAGCTCATGGTAGAAAGTTGAAGACTCCAGTTTCACTGTTTTCACAAGCACTGCCTCGGGACGGGAAGAGCGACGAGCCATCTCCTCGAGGTTTTCGGTTGGTTTTGGTTTGCACGCGATGGCAACCACAAAAATCATAAGAGTTGCTGTGACAGTTCTTGTATTTATCATGAGAATTGACTTATAAACTTATTTGCATTAAGTATTTATAAAATTAAAGATTATTTTCAAATTGAGAAAAAACTATGACTAAATATTTCGTTGATACAAAAACTATTTTACATCTATAGTTGTCGGTCTCTTCAAAGTAGGTGCAGTTAAAATTAAAGTAAAATCTTTAATTTTAACTGCACCTATTATTAATAAAGCAAGACTTACATAAATGGTAAAGCCAGTAGCCCTGACCATTTTTCCCGGACTGATTTGACCATCCCCGGCTGGAATTAAGTACTTGTTGTCAAAATATTTATAATGGTTGTAATTAAACCAACCAAAAGTGGTCAAGGTGTCCGGCTTCTATAGGTAGTCTTAAATCCATAAATAAGAGGGGAAACATTCACCACATAAAGGTTTCGATAGGAGAGTGAATCACTAAATATTTATTGTTTTTTTAATCGTACCAGAACAAGAACTGGATTATCTGTTTCTTTAAGTCTATTTGCCAGAAATTCAAGTTCTTTCTTCTTTTCGGGGTATTTTGGGGTTGATTTCTTAAACTCTTCAGAGGCAACATGAGTTTTGAGTTTAATGGCTTCAACCCAACCGATTAATGTATTATCATCTTTAATAGTGAGCGCTAATACATTCAGGCCACCATCCAAATCATTAATTATACCTTTTTCTGGATCTATCAGAACCTGAGTATTATTTTTTTTTGAACCGATAAAGCCATACTTTTCGGAATTAGGAATAGCAAAATTATATGAAAACTCATAGTATACATAATCACCAAATTCAAATAAATTTCTAGGAGTAATATATTTTTTGGCAAGATCCATGCCAGCAAACTCAGTTCTCGCTTTTGGAGTTATCAGTTTCTCACCTACATTAATAACTAAATGAGGCTTAAAAGTCATGTTCTCAAAGGCATAAATTGTATCAGAATACACTTCTTTCTTAAAAAGTCTTTTATTAAATTGGTAGAAAATGTTTTCATGACTATACCCGAATGCGTCCTTGTTCATTTTAAATGGGTATTTATTTGGGAAACTTTTAATGACTTTTCCACCTTTATCAATCAGATTAAAACTATTTATAATATTGCCTAGATTATTTTGATTGTAGCACAGAAACATGCTTTCAACATACCTGTATTTAACACCGCCATAGAGTGGAAATGCAATTGTTTTGTTAAGCTCACCGGTCCCAGAATAAACAAAAAATTTCTTTTTCCAACCATCAACTATATATATTTGCCCTAGCTCATCAACTTCAACATCATTGCAGACCTGAAATTCATCAGGACCACGGCCTACTGTACCAATTTTTGCAATAAAAGATCCATCATTCTTAAATTTTAGTATAGAGTTGGCTTGTTTTAAAATAAAAGAATTGTCGCCAGATATTATTCTATCTCCTAAACTACTTATATTAAAATTTCTATGAATCAAGCTTCGCTCAGTAGTTTCCAGAGGGATATATTCAATATCAACAAATCCCAGATCAGAAAGCCTAACACTGGAGACATTAGGCAACTTTTTTAAATCAAAAGTTACAATTTTATCTTTATCCTTATTTTGTGTACTTTGATAGCAATAAACAAATAAGGAGATTACCAGAATTCGGATAAGTATGACCATATAAAAATTTTACGTGACGAATTATCTCAAAGCTATAACGAATATTCTAGTTTAACAAAACAGTATTAATTTTATTTTTCCAGTACCTTGGTAACTCTTCCACAAAATTCTTATGCGACAGGCCGCACCAATAAACACAGCGAATCGCTCATGGTACAAAAGTTTAAAAGTGGGTTCAAATTGGGTGATAGGCGTTAGGGTGATGTAGGATTTGTCCGGGCTGGCGAAGGCAACCGAGGACCGACCGAAATCTTAAATGCGCAGCTAAATAATACTATCACGGCCCGAGCTCAGCGAAGCCAATTAAGCCTACCCACTTGTTATGTTAAGGCGGAATTTCCCGTCCAGAGGTCCTTATCGAATATTTTGATAAAAAAGTACTGTGAAAGTCCATCCAAAAAAATATGATTTATGGATTGAAACGATTGTATAATTTATTTGCTAATAAAGTCAACTGTTTGAAAAAACAATTTGTCTCTTATATAGAATCTCCTGCCGCCCCATGATTGCATTACTTCACCCTCGGAATAATTCTCTAAATAGATTGTCTTTATGCTTTTTTGTGCATGCTTGTCCCACATAAAACAGGATCCTTTTTCTAAATGATAGGCCAATGTGTAGATAGTATCACCCTTATATGGCATATAATCATAGACTTTTAAGGAATTACTTATTATACCATCATTAATTGCCTTTGTTTTAAAAGTATTGTAATATCCATCGTGCAGATTGAATGGATGACCAAGAACGAAAGTGTCTAAAGGAGTTTTGATCAGATAATTGTTATCATCGAACAGAATAACATACTTAGAAAATATGGAAGCATTATCTTCAGCAATAAGATCAACTGGATCTCCTTTAATATCGAAATCTTCTTTTTTACACTGGTAATTTAAAGCCATAATTAGCAATAAAAACAAAAGCTTTTTCATATCAGATTAATTTTAAAGAAATTATAAAAATTCTATCAGCAAAAATTGTTCCAATATTTAACGAGTTTTACATGTTATAATACAATTAAATCTATTTTAATTTAATTACCATAATTGCCGGATTATTGTTTATCTCAAATTTATCAACTAGTTTTTTGAAATTTCCAGTGATCTTCGGATCATTCTTAAATTTGAGGATTGAATTGGGTGCAAGCGGAAGAATCAATTCTTTTGAATCTGTTCTAGAAATTCTTGGGACGAGTGTCGTGTAAAAGGCAGGTCCATTGTCAAAATTATTAATTATTCCCTTGTTTTGTCCAACATCTGGTCTATAGACAACAAGTTCTTTTGATATTTTCTCAAAACGACTTACACAAACTGATTTTCTAAATGTGAAGAATGTAAATATGTATTTATTTGTTTCAAAAATCCTATAGATTTCAATCGATTTTTCAAGGTCACTTGCTGAGATATTAAGAGGATTATACTTACCTAGATTAAATATATATTTTGGAACAACGCCATGATTTGTAATTTGATAAACTGTATCGTGTCTTACTTCTTTCACAAAAAGTTGGTCGTTGAACCAATAAGTTAAATTAGGAGCTTTACCTGTGAATGTGTTACTTTTACGAAAATTTTCGCTGCAAAAATTGAAAATGGATTTGCCATTCTTATCAACACCTTTTAACGATACTTTCGAGTGCATATTCATTCCACAATTAAGGATCAGAATGTCACTCTCTAATACATCCAGTCCACTTGAATATGTAATTGGATCAAGAGGGATACTACCTGAAAAATCACCGTTAAAATTATATACCAAGATTTGATGTGCATAGGCTGGAAGAACATATACTTTTTGAGCCACATCATCTACGTCAAATGCTAATATTGATGTAAATTCACCAGGTCCCCTTCCAGTTTTACCTATTTGACGCACGAATTTACCGGACCGTAAAAACAGAAAAATGCCACTATTTGCCTCTATAAAAAAATATTGCTTATTAGCATATACTCCAACTATTCGTGCTAATGCACATTCAGGTTTATATTCTAATTGTACATATTCAATGTCTTCTGCAATATCTTTAAGTCCAACCTCTTTATTGTTGGTTATATTTTCTCCTAATGGAATTGAAATGATATCGTTTTTTGGATTCCTCTGTACTTCATAAAGCAAAGAGGTCATAACAAGTAGAAAGTGTAAAATAGTCTCTGGCATACACTGAAGTATTGAATGCTCAAGGCATCTTAAGTGTTACAACCATAAGAATCGGATTATCTGTAATATCTGATTCTGATACTATCTTTTGAAGTTGACTTTGTTTTTCTGGATATTTAATAGATCCAGTCTTCTTTTTATTCTCTGCCAACACTTTCTGAAAGTTTAAAATATTGATAGGCATGAAGACCTTAGTGTCATTCACATTACCTTTAGGCCAAAAATCTAAGCCTCCATCCCAGTCGTTTACAATACCAACCGACTTACTATCTTCATTAATTAAAAGATTTCCAGTTTTACTGTTTTTATCAAATAAGAAAAATTTAATGTCCTTATGCCTGAAATTTGAAGCAGTTAGGAATATTTTGCCAGCATCTTCAAGTACATTACAATAAAAACATTCAAATCCTTTTTCAAGGAATAATTCCTTATTATCAGTATCGGTAATATAAACTTTTTCAGGTCTTAATTCCAGGGGTAATTTGAATTTTCCTAAATTTATAAAATACCCAGGTACAATTTTATCTCCTGAAATATAAAACACGGTATCATTATAAACTGATTTAAGATACCATCTGTTCCGATATTGAAAGAAGGGCTCAAAATAGGGATAAGAAATCATAAGAGATGTAGGCGAAGAATTCCTCCATTTATCATTATTTTTCACAAAAGATAAATTATCTCTATTCGCATTGGTCAGCTGAAAATTATATTCATCCATCCCAGTATTCCCGCTATTATATGCAATGTACCTTTCATCACTCATTACTTTTAGGCTTTCAAATCTGGGGATTGAAACATCTCTTACAAATTTCCCATCGAATGTAAAATACAGTAGTTTTTTTGGAATATCTTTATGAACCACAATAAGCTTTTTGTCAGGAATAAGAGACATTGTTAATATGAAATCAATTTCTTCTGGTCCTTTTCCGGTTTTCCCGATTCTTTGAAGAAATTTTCCGCGATGGGAAAATTTAAGAATATGATCTCTATTATTTACAAAAATCAGGCTGTCAATAAAGAAAAAACTTGCATTTCTTCCAATTACACAATCTGTCGTTGTTTCAAATTTAATGTAAAGAATTTATCAGGATCCGCAAGAAGCGATGATCTATTTTCATTTGGCTTAGTATTCTGTACTGAATCTGGGTTATTGGAGAATGAACAAACCAGAAGGATCAATGCAATTATGGATAAGTTTTTCATCTTAAAAAGTATAATAAATACCAATTATCTTTTACTTAAATCAAATGTATAACGATTATTTTAGTTATGCAACTAATAACTTAAACTTCTAATAAAAGTCTCCGAGTCTGAAAATTGGCTGGCGCAGGCAATTGTTCAATTTAGAAGTCTGATTATTGTGAATCAGTTTTAAGAGTTACAACCATTAAAATTGGGTTATCAGAGATATCCAATTCTGATGCCATTTTTTCCATTTGGGCACGCTTATCAGGGAATCTTACTATTGTCTTTAGTGAGGTGGAAGTCTTCCGGAATTTGACTATGTTCTTAAGGTCAGCAACATAAACTGGCATGAATACTGTATTGTCATTGACGCTGCCTTTTGGCCAAAAGAGTGCACCCCCATCCCAATCATTATCAATATATCCTTTGTAGACACCTGAATATTTGCTATCGGTATTTGTTATAAAGCCGCCTTTATTTATTACAAAGCGATCTATTTTGTAATCGCCCCCCCATTCATTAGCAATTAAAAAGAGTCTCTCACCGGCTTCAAAAACATATGAATAACAATAACCAAGCCGACTCGAATTAAAAGATCGCATTTCTCCGGGGCTTAATCTTTCAAATCTTTTTTCTACGGGAATTTGATACTTCCCTAAATTAATAAAATAGTCAGGTCTTATTTTATTTGCATTAACTACATAGACTGTATCATTATACATCGATTTAAGAAAGTATTTATCCTGGTATCTATAAAATGGTACAAAAGAAGGACTGCCAATCATTCCTATTTGTTTTGGGGTTGAAGTTTTCCAGGATTCGTGACTTTCAATACCAGAAATAGTATCTCCTGATTCATCAAGCATCAGATGGGTATATTTCACTGAAGCTTCACTTTCCTGATTGATTGCAATAGACCTTCCGTCCTGCATTACACTTATCTCCCTAAATCGAGGAGTATTTACAGTTTTTATCAGAACTCCATCGAAGTTAAAGTATAATAACCTATGAGGCACCATATCATAAATAATTATCAATTTCTTCTTAGGAATTATAGAAACATTGTTTATGCTATTTATTTCACCAGGCCCCCTTCCAGGAGTTCCAATCTGTTTTATAAACTTGCCATCGGATGAAAATTTAAGGATATGATCCATGTTTCTGACAAATATAAATCCGTCTGAGAAAAAATATTTTGCAGTATTCCCTATCAAACAGTTCTCATTTGTCTCTAATCGAATATATTCAACCTTTGTAGCCAACTGGCTTAATTTGATAGTGTTTTTCTGTTTAAGTAGTTCTTCATACTTAATCTCGAAAAATTTATCACTTCTTAAATTTGGTTGGGTTGATTTTTGAAAAAATGATATATTAATTATACCAAATGTAATTAGGAAAGTGAACATAATCTTTTTCATCGTTAAAGAGATTTAATTTGCTATAGTTTAATGACTTTATATTAGCAGAAGAATAAAACTGTCAAGCTAAGAATAGATTTTTGCAAGGTAGAATACAAATAAATTCGATATACTAAACTGAATTATTTTTTTAGTTTAGTAATTATGATTACTGGATTATTTGTCTCTTGGATATTCTTTAAGTTTTTTAAATGTTCGGGTAGTTGACTAATTTTTTCAGGATTTTTATCAAACCATTGTTTAATCTTTAGAGCAGTCATTGTGCAAATCAACTCGTCTTTTTCATTTATGCTTGAAAGCTCAAGTGGGACGAAATCATTTATATTATTAATGAATCCAAGACCAGATTCGGGACTGTAATCATTAACAACAGTAGTCTTATTATTTTTATCAAAGATGGCTGTGTAGTTTTTCTTATTTAGATTAAAGGAGCAAAACAGATACTTTGAAGATTCATTGAGAGTTTGCATCATAAAATATTTATCCTTTTCAAATTTGGACGATGTTTTCATTTTATACGGAGGGGAATAGATACCCATATTGAATATAAATTTCGGAGATAAAGAAGATGTATTAACATGAAAAAGTGTATCATTGAATAGTTCGTAAAAATAGAGTTGCTTGTTACGACTGTAAAACCATGAATTAGGATTCCACATAAAAAAACCATCAGATTTTGGCGCTGAAAGATAATTTGGGAATGCTATTCTTACAGAATTTTTTTGATTAAATACCACTATTTTATTTTTCTCATTACCCTGATAGTTTGGTAAAAATGCTGCAAAGGCAGTATCATTAATATCTCCAATTTCAGAGACCAATTCTGGTATAGTTAGCTCACCCAATAATTGCCCATCAGTAGAGTACATGAGCCGCTTCTTATTTCTGCCTGCATATATAACATTCTTTTCTTCATTATAAGGCATCACAGTATAAGTAACTAAATACTCCTCCGGACCATTCCCTTTATGGCCTATTTCCCGAATAAACTTTCCATCATTTCTGTCAAATAAAAGAATCCGCTCTCTGTCAATGCTTATCAAATATTTATTATTAGAGTATACCCTTGCTTTCGCTCCTATTAAGCATTCTATTTTGGTTTCAAGTTGGATGTAATTAGAACTTAGTGAGATATCTTTTATATTTATTGATTTCCTGTTTTCGAATGCCTCCTTTAACTCAATAATCCCAACAGCATTTTTATTTGCAGATAAATGTTGAGTA
>JFJP01005836.1_pt1 | contig 14754 bp, 13 predicted proteins | sample 431651 | NCBI WGS metagenome assembly JFJP01 (sample SAMN02602958, study PRJNA72255) | Microbial mat metagenome, whole genome shotgun sequencing project. | biome: fresh water; feature: sink hole; material: water; isolation source: purple microbial (photo- and chemosynthetic) mats found in...
CACCCAGCGCGGCAGTGGCGTGACGGTCAACCTGCTGTCGGGCCAGGAGGTGCTCACCGTGCCCAGCATGCAGCACAAGCTGGAGGCCCAATTGCGTGGCATGGGCTGCGGTTTTTTGCCGGTGCCGCTGGCGCAGCCGTATGTGGATGCAGGCCAACTCGTTCTGAAGGCCGTCGAGCGCGGCGCGCGCGTGGCACGGGTGGGCTATGCGTGGCGTTCCGGCGCGGGCAAGGGCAGCATCGGCAAGGCACTGCAGTGGTGGCTGGACCAATTGGCGAGCCAGGCCACACGCACGGCATTGCTGCACAACCACCACCGCCTTTGAAGCGCCGCTCGCACTGATACAGTCACCGCAGGAGCACACACCATGAAAAAAACCCAACCGTCCAGCGCCACCCCTTCAAGCACCGCCAAAGCAGGCAAAACACCCAAGCCCAGCAAACCCGCCAAGAAGGCCCCGCGATCACCTGCAGCCAATGCACCGGTGCGAGTGGCTGTCATCGGTGCGGGCATGGCCGGTGTGGCCTGTGCCCGCACGCTGGCGCAAGCGGGCTGCCATGTCACCCTGCTGGAAAAGAGCCGTGGCTACGGCGGGCGCATGTCCACCCGCCAGACCGAGTTCGGCGGGTTCGACCACGGCGCGCAGTACTTCACCGCCCGCGACGCCCGCTTCCAGAAAGCCCTGCAAACCACGCCTGACGTGGTGCGCCCCTGGAGCGCCAACACCGTGCGCGTGCTCGACGCGTTGGGCCATGTGCTGGCCAGCACGCCTCCCGCGCGCGAGCCCCACTTTGTGGCCAAGCCCGGCATGAACGCGCTGGTGCGCACCTGGAGCGAACCCCTGGCCGATGCCAAACACCCGCTGGCCCCCGTTCAAGGTGCCAGCGTCAAGCTCAACACCCGCGTGGTGCGCATCGCCCGTGACCCCATTCACCCCGACCAGTGGCAGCTGCACACCGAAGACGCCACCACCGAAGGCGCGCAGGCCGTGCTGGGTGGCTTCGACCGGGTGCTGCTGGCCATTCCCCACATGCAGACGCTGGACCTGTTGCGCGCCTCGGGCCTGGAAAAGGGCTCGACCGGCGCAATGGTCAAGGCCATCAAAAACGTCACCGTGGCGCCCTGCTGGACGCTGATGCTGGCCTTCCCCCAGGCCATGCAGCCAGGCCTGCCACACCTGGGCCCGCAGTGGAATGCCGCGCGCAGCACGCACCACCGCATCAGCTGGCTGGCGCGCGAAGGCAGCAAGCCGGGGCGCGACCCCATCGAGCGCTGGACGGTACAGGCCAGCCCTGCCTGGTCGGCCGAGCATCTGGAAGACCGCGAAGACCGCGTGGTGGCCAAGCTGCGCAAGGCTTTTTCCGAAGTGACCGGCATTCGCGCCGAGCCCACCCACGCTGTGGCACACCGCTGGCGTTACGCGCAAACCCAAACCCCGCTGGGCCAAACCCACCTGTGGGCTGGCGACATGGGCATTGGGGTGTGCGGCGACTGGTGCCTGGGGCACCGTGTGGAAGACGCTTTCATTTCGGGCCTGGAACTGGCATTGGCCACCTTGGGCTGAGACCGTCCCGTGGGGGCCAACGCCTGCAACAGCCCCTACCGGGGCCGTTTCGCCCCCTCTCCCACCGGGCCGCTGCACGCCGGCTCACTGGTGGCAGCACTGGCCAGCTGGCTCGACGCGCGGGCACACGGCGGACAGTGGCTGGTGCGGCTGGAAGACGTGGACACACCCCGCTGCGTGCCGGGCGCAGCCGAGCACATCCTGCAGCAACTCGCGACATTGGGCCTGGTGAGCGACGAGCCCGTGTGGGTGCAGTCGCAGCGCAGCGCAGCCTACGCAGCCGCCCTCACCCAACTGCAAGCCAACGGCCTTGCCTACCCCTGCGCGTGCACCCGCAAAGACATCGAACTCGCCCTGCAAGCCCAGGGCCGCAGCAAAGAACGGCACACCGAACTGGTGTACCCCGGCACCTGCCGCAACGGCACAGGCGGGCGCGAAGGCCGTGCCTGGCGGCTGAACACCTGCGCCGCACAGAATGTCAAACGAAAAAAGCCTCTACCGCTTTCCAGTATTGACTTCTCCGCTACACCTGTTGACAAATTTTGGCACGACCGCAGGCTGGGCGCCCAGCACCAGAACGTGCCCCTGGCCGTGGGGGACTTTGTGCTCCAACGCGCCGACGGCCTGTGGGCCTACCAACTGGCCGTGGTGGTGGACGACGCGGCGCAGGGCATCACACACGTGGTGCGCGGTGAAGACTTGGCCGACAACACTCCGCGCCAGTTGTTGCTGCAACAAGCCCTGGGCCTGCCGCAGCCCAGCTACCTGCACACACCCTTGGTGCGCGGTGCCAATGGAGAAAAGCTGAGCAAACAGAACGGTGCAGCAGCGCTGGACATCAGCGACCCGCTGGCCACACTGAATGCCGCCGCTGCCGTGTTGGGTTTGCCGCCGCAGCAAGGCCACCTGGTCGATGTGCTGGCAGCGTGGACCCAGCATTGGAAACACGCATGGCCCGCGAGCTGAAGGCCGCCCCAAGCCCTCACAGCCTGGCCGAGGCGTGGACGGTGTTCCGGGTGTTCCTGCGGTTGGGCCTCACGTCGTTCGGCGGCCCGGTGGCGCACCTGGGATTTTTCCGCACGGAGTTCGTGGAGCGCCGCCGGTGGTTGACCGATCAGGCCTACGCCGACTGGGTCGCCCTGTGCCAGTTTTTGCCCGGCCCGGCCAGCAGCCAGGTGGGCATGGTCGTGGGGCTGCTGCGGGCCGGGTACCCCGGTGCGCTGGCCGCATGGCTGGGCTTCACGCTGCCATCAGCCCTGGTGATGGCAGCGCTGGGCGCTGGGCTGGCCAGCAGCGGCTTTGATCACCCGGCGGCACAAGGTGCTCTGCACGGGCTGAAGGTGGCCGCCGTGGCTGTGGTGGCCCACGCCGTGTGGGGCATGGCCCGCAGCCTGTGCCCCACGGCGGCCCACCGGGTGCTGACAGCCGGGGCCGCAGTGCTGGCCCTTTGGCTGCCCTCGGCCTGGACACAGGTAGCCCTGGTGGCACTCGGTGCGGCGGTAGGTTTGGCGTGGCTGAGGCCCGCAGGAGGGAGCACCCGCACGGCTGACCTCAGCGTGCTGCAGCCAGTTGACGCCTTGCCCGTGTCTCGACGCATGGGCATGGTGTGGCTGCTGCTGTGCGCCGCCCTGCTGGTGGGCTTGCCACTGTGGGCAGCACACACAGGCCAAGCCTTGTGGCTGGTGATGGACGCGTTTTTCCGCACGGGCGCGCTGGTGTTTGGCGGCGGGCACGTGGTGTTGCCGCTCTTGCAAGCCGAGGTGGTCACCCCAGGCTGGGTGGACCCAAGCACCTTTGTGGCCGGTTACGCCGCCGCACAGGCCGTGCCCGGCCCCTTGTTCACCCTCGCGGCGTTTCTGGGTGCGGCCATGCCCAGCGTGTTGCCACCGGTGGTGGGGGCCGTGGTGGCCGTGGTGGGGGTGTTTGCCCCGTCTTTCCTTCTGGTGGCTGGTGCCTTGCCTTTTTGGGCGCTTGTGCGCCAACTCCCCGGCGCACGGGCCGCTTTGGGCGGAACCAACGCGGTGGTGGTGGGCCTGCTGCTGGCTGCGCTGGTGCACCCCGTGGCCAGCAGCGCGCTGTGGCCTGCATCCACCGCCAGTGGGGCTGGCATCTGGCCCTGGTGGGGCTTGGCCGCAGTGGCCATATGGGTGCTGCTGCGCGGCAAAGCGCCCGCGTGGGCAGTGGTGGCGGCCTGTGGCCTGGCCGGAGCGGGCTGGGGGGCTGGGGCGTTCATGTCGCCATGAGGGATGCACTCCTAAAATGCAGAGCCCTGTCCAAAGCCTGCTCATGTCTGAAGCCCCGAAAGAACCCATTCCGCCGAACCCCGCCAACCCGCGCGGCCACCAGCCGCCGCCAGAGGGCGTGTACCTGCGCACCATCAAGAGCTACGTGCTACGCGCCGGGCGCATGGGCTCGGGCCAGGTCAAGGCCTTCGAACAGTTTGGCCCCCGGTTTTTGCTGGACTACACCGCCCACCAGTTGCTGGACGCCCCTGCCACCTTTGGGCGCGAGGCGCCACTGGTGCTGGAAATCGGGTTTGGCATGGGCGACGCCACGGCCAAGATCGCGCTGGCCCGCCAGGCGGACAATTTTCTGTGCTGCGAGGTGCACGAGCCCGGCGTGGGCGCACTGCTGAAGCACTGCGGCGAGCAGGGCATTGAGAACATCCGCATCCTGCAGCACGACGCAGTGGAGGTGCTGGACCACATGCTGGACCCCGCCAGCCTGAGCGGCGTGCACATTTTCTTCCCCGACCCCTGGCACAAAACCAAACACAACAAGCGCCGCCTGATCCAGCCCGCGTTGGTGGCCAAGCTGGCCGCCCGCCTCAAACCTGGCGGCTACCTGCACTGCGCGACCGACTGGGAGCCCTATGCCCAGCAAATGCTGGAAGTGCTGGGTGCCGAGCCGCTGCTGGCCAACACCAGCACCGATCCGGCGCTGGCTGGTTACGCGCCCAAGCCCGAATACCGCCCGCTGACCAAGTTTGAGAACCGAGGCCTGAAGCTGGGCCACGGGGTGTGGGATCTGGTGTTTGCTCGGCACGCTGAAAAGTAAAGCAAAGCAACTTGCTTTACCGGTCGCTGCGTCATACATTCGAACGCAATTGAACCGCCCGCCCAAAGGAGCCATCATGCACGCCGATGCCATCGTTTCCAGCAAAGGACAGGTCACCCTGCCAGCCGCCATGCGCGCCCAACTGGGCATCGGACCGGGCTCGCATATTCAGTTTGAGCTGCGCGGGCGCGAGTTGGTCATCAAGCCGGAGCTGCCCATGAGCGCGTACTACGGCATGCTCAAGTCCTACAACCTCGACCCAGCGAACCTCGAAATCGAAAAAGAAATCGACAAGGAATTTGAATGACCACGTACAACGTGGTCGATTCATCGGGCTGGATCGAATTTTTCCGGGCAGGCACTAACGGGCCGGTGTTCAAGCCCGTAATCGAGCAACGCCAGGCCCTGCTGGTACCCACCATTGCATTGTTTGAGGTACACCGGGTGCTCAGCCGCAAGCTGCCGCCCGAAGTTGTGAGCGCTTGCCTGGATGTGATGCGCCTGGGACGTGTGCTCGACATCACCGCCGCACGTGCCGTGGCAGGGGCTGATGTGTCGCTGCGCCACAAACTGGCCATGGGCGACGCCCTCATGTACAGCCTGGCCTTGGAGCATCGAGCCACCTTCTGGACGCAAGACGTGGACTACCAAGGCCTGCCCAGCGTGCAATATTTCTCCAAGTGATGACCGCCATGCACGACCTGGACAACGCCCTGCAAGGCCTGAACGAACTGGCCACCCAGGCTGTGGGCCTGTCCGACCCCAACCCCCGCGTGGCCTGCCGACTGCTGTTGACCGATGGGCGGGTGTTTGAAGGCTTCACGCAAGAAGCCGGTGGCCCGCACGCCGAGGTGATGGCGCTGCGTGCCGCCCAGGCGGCGGGCGCGTCCACCCAAGGGGCCACGGCCCTGGTGACGCTGGAGCCCTGCAGCCACCATGGGCGCACGCCGCCGTGCTGCGACGCGCTCATTGCGGCAGGCGTGGCCCGCGTGGTGGTGGCACAGACCGACCCCAATCCCCGGGTCAACGGCCAGGGCGTGGCCCGCATGCGGGAAGCCGGATTGGTGGTGGATGTGTTGCCCGCCAGCCACCCGCTGGCCGTGGCCACGCACGAGCTGAACATTGGTTTTTTTAGCCGCATGGAACGCGGCCTGCCCTGGGTGCGAATGAAGGTGGCCGCGTCGCTGGACGGCACCACCGCACTGGACAACGGCGTGAGCCAGTGGATCACCAGCACCGAAGCGCGCACCGACGGCCACGCCTGGCGCCGCCGCGCCAGCGCCTTGCTGACCGGCGTGGGCACCGTGCTGGCCGACGACCCACGGCTCGACGTGCGGCTGGTGCCCACACAGCGCCAGCCCCTGCGCGTGGTGGTCGATTCGCGGCTGGACATGCCCGCCAGCGCCCGCATCCTGCAGCCACCGGGTGAGGTGCTGGTGTACGCCGCGCTGGCTGCGCCGGCAGACCATGCGCTCGCACTGGGTGGCGCCACCGTGGTCAGTCTGCCCGAGACGGAGCGCGAGAAGGTGGACCTGCCCGCCGTGCTGCGCGACCTGGCCCAGCGCGGCATGAACGAGCTGCACGTGGAAGCGGGCCACAAACTGAACGGCTCGTTCCTGAGGGCGGGCCTGGTGGACGAGTTGCTGGTTTATCTGGCCCCCAAGCTCATGGGCCCCGGCGCAGGGCTGGCCGCGCTCGGCCCCTTCACGGCCATGGACCAGGCGCTGCCTTGGGCCTACACAGACGTGGCCTCCGTGGGGCCTGACCTGCGGCTGCGGCTGCGCCGTGCCTGAGCAGATGATCCACACCACGCCGCCCGCCCTGCCTCTGCGCGACGGGGTGTCGGCCAGTTGTGTGGTACTCCCTTGTACCCGCCAGCCGCAGTGGCCCACGCTGCTCGACGCCCTGTCCGAACGCCTGCCCGGCGTGGCCCGTGCCGACTGGCAACAGCGGCTGGATGCGGGGCTGGTGTGCAATGCCAACGGCCTGCCTCTGGCCGCCAACAGCCCGGCGCTGGGCGGCGAACGCATCTTCTATTGGCGCCATGTACCCGACGAGCCCGAGCTGCCGTTTGAGCACCAGGTGCTCTACCAAGATGAGCATCTGGTGGTGGCCGACAAACCCCACTTTGTGCCGGTGACCCCGGCAGGGCGCTATGTGCGCAGCTGCCTGCTGGCGCGCCTGAAGCGTGAGCTGGGGCTGCCACACCTCAGTCCCATTCACCGCATTGACCGCGAAACCGCAGGGCTGGTGGTGTTTGCCGTGCGCCCACAAGATCGGGATGCATACCAGTCGCTGTTCCGAGAACGTGCGGTGACCAAGGTGTACGAGGCCCTGGCACGGTTGCCCTTTGGCACCGCTGAAACACCTGGTCGGCCCACGCCACACCCGCACTGGCCTTTGGCGCACCGCAGCCGAATGGTGGAGGACAGCACAGCGTTTTTTCGCATGTGCGAGGTACCGGGTGAGCCGAACAGCGAAACGGGGGTGGAATTGCTGAACACCCTGCTCCACCCCGCCGGCGGCACCTTGGGCCTGTTCCGGTTGCACCCCGTCACGGGCAAGCGCCACCAGTTGCGCGTGCACATGGCCGCGCTGGGTCTGCCCCTGGTGGGCGATGCGTTTTACCCCACTGTGACGCGTGGCCCCGATGAGCCCGACGACTGGGCTCAACCCCTGCAGTTGCTGGCACGCGGGCTGGGGTTCAGCGATCCGCTGACCGGCCAGACGCGTTGGTTTGAGAGCCAGCGCACCCTGGCGTTCGGCTGAGGGGAAAGAGCCCGGAGGCTCAGACCCGCAGGGGTTCGGGCGTGGCAGCTGGCAACAGCCGCTCGATGGCAACCACGTCCACCGCATCGCACTGGTCGGGCTTCATGAAACGCTCGGCAAAAGTGCGCCACAGCCCGCTGTGAAGGAAGTAGCGGAACAGCTCGGTGTCCAGGTGCTGGTCTTTGCACATGAAAGCCATGATGCGCAGTGACTCGGTCAGGGTTTTGGGCGCTTTGTACGGACGGTCTGCTGCGGTGAGGGCTTCGAACACGTCGGCCAAGGCCATCACCCGGTCGAGCACGGTCAGCCGTCCGGCGGGCAGTTTGCGAGGGTAGCCCTTGCCATCCATTTTCTCGTGATGCGTGGCAGCAATCTCGGGCACACGGGCAAGATGCTGGGGCCAGGGCAGGCCTTTGAGCATGATGTAAGTCTGGACGATGTGATCGTTGATTTTGAAGCGGTCTTCATCGGTCAGCGTGCCCCGGCGGGTGCTGAGGTTGTAGAGCTCGCCCATGTTTTGCTGTGTGGCGGGCAGCACCATGTCAAAGCCATGCACATTGCGCGGGTCGCCCGTTTCGACGGCGGGCTTGCGTTCGCCCCAGGGCACCACATGCTCTGGCCGATCGGCCAGCAAAGGCTCGGTCACGGGAAGCTTCGGGGCTGCGGGCTCAGCTTTGGCCAGGCGGGTGGCCTCTTCGGTGGCAAGACCCAAGCGGTTGTCGAAGTGACGCTGCCAGGTTTGCGCCGCAATGGACTTGAGACGGGCCAGCGCATCGTCTGCCATGAATTCCCCGCCAACGTTGCACTGGGCCACAAAGGCAAAGTCGCTTTGCAGTTGCTGATGTTGTTGCGCCAGCGTGGCCTGGCTGATGGCAGTGTCGGCCCCAGCGGCCAGGCGTTGCAGGTGGGCAATCTCTGCGTCGCGCCACAGCACCTCGAAACGGGTGCGCACTTCATGGATGCGGTTGTGAATGACCTCCAGCTTGGTGGCCTTGTCGACGATGTATTCGGGGCTGGTGACCTTGCCGCAGTCATGCAGCCAGGCACCGAGGTGGAATTCGTAGCGCTGATCCTCGCTCAGGCTGAAAGCCTTGTAGGGCCCCTCGGTGTCGGCACTCATTCGGTCAACCAGCATGGTGGCCAGCTCCGGCACCCGTTCGCAATGCCCGCCTGTATAGGGGCTCTTGGCGTCAATGGCATCGGCCATCAGCCGGATGATCGCATCGAGCAGGTTTTTTTGCGCCTCGATGAGCTGCCGGGTTTCGATGGACACGGCCAACATGCCTGAAAGCCGGTGTGCAAAGTCCAGAAACGCAGGATCGGCATGCTCCTCGTCAGCCCAGTGCACCAACACCAGATGCCCCTGGAGTGGTCCTGCACGGCCCTTCAGTTCAATGCCCAAGTGTGCCAAGCCCGGCCCCCACACGGGTGCAGCGCTGGAGCTGCCCGTGGATGGGTCTCGATCCCCCCACCGGGCCGGGAACATCTGCGCCAAGCCTTGGGCGGGTGCCTGGGCATCTACAGCGTGAAGTTTCAAGGCCTGTTCGCCGTCATCCCACAGATAAATGGCTGCGGCCTGGCAACGCGTGGCCAACACCAACTGGTGCATGACCTCGTCGAGCATGCGCTCCATGTGCGGCTCGGTGGCCATGGTCTGGCTCAGGGCCAAAAAGCGCTGGATGGTGTGGCTCATGCCCGAGACCGCGCCGTTGAGGGTGTTGACCTCCCTCACGAAAGACGGGCCCAACGGCGCAGCGGAAAAATCGAAGCACCCCACCTGCCTGGCTGCGCGTGCCAGCCGGTTCAGGCTGTGGCCAATGCGACCACCCGCCAGCCAGCCCAAGGGCAACATCAAAGCCACCAGGGCCAGCACGGTCCACAACACCCGGCGGCGCTTGGAGGGCAAATCGCCCAACACCTCGTCCACGGGTGCCGTCAACAACAAACGGATGTCGTGCTCCGGCCACGCATGGAAAGGCAGCACCACGCCCAGGACCGCCTCGCCGCCCACGTCCATCACGATGGGCTGCCCAGGCTGTGGGTTGGCTTGTTCGAGCTGCGTGAGGGCGGGTTCGTTGATATCGGCAATGTTCTTGAACGAAAACTGGCCATCTGCCCCGGCGTGCAACACGCGGTGCATCTCATGATGGGCCAGCACCTCGTGCCGGTCGTTCACCAGCGCCAGCTCGGAGCGCGGCGTGAGGCGCAATTGACCCAGCAGTTCGCTCAGATCGTCCAGAGCGACGTCCATGCCCACCACCGCCCCGCCCTCCCGCGCCACCTGGCTGAGCGTCACGCCCACGCGCTGAGTGCTGAAAAACACATACGGCGCCGACAGCACCGGCCCGGTGGTTTTCTGGGCTGCGGCAAACCAGGGGCGGCTGCGCGCATCAAACCGGTAGTCCGGGACCTCGCGCCGTTGCAACAAGCGACCAGCGGTGTCGTAAAACAGGTAACTGCCGTGCAGTTGCCGGTCAGAGGCCAGTGATTGCAACTGCACCAGCACGCGAGCTTCCTCGGGGGCCTCAAAGCGGGCCCTGATGTCGGGCAAATCCAGACGCCGGGTCAGCAAAAACTCACCGTCGGGGTAAGCCACGTAAAGAGCAGCGACCAGCGGGCTGGCCTTGAGCTCCTCAGTCAGCACGTGCAGGCGTTGCAGCCGTTCGCCCTGGCTGCGGGCCGTCAACATGGGGTCGAAAGAAAGTTGTCGCAGGGTGGACTGCACGGGCTCCAACAAGCGCAACGCCCGCTCGTTGGTGAGGGCCCCCGCGTCTTGTGCGGTGCGCGACGCCGTGTCTAGCAGGGCGCTGCGTGCCCCAACCCATCCGAGCCCCACCACCACCACTGCCACCACCAGCATGGCCAGCACCACCACGCTGGCCACGGTGACGCTCATTGACCATCCGCGAGCCACAGGCTCGGTTGCAGTAGAGCCCGTGTGCGTCATGGTCCGTCCAGGGTCAGGCGCGTTCGCTCACCCAGGCCACCACACCGGCCAGTGCCTGCGGCAGTGCCGCTGCGTTGGTGCCACCGGCCATGGCCATGTCGGGCTTGCCGCCGCCCTTGCCGCCCACTTGCTGGGCCACAAAGTTGACCAGCTCGCCTGCCTTGACCTTGCCAATGCTGTCAGCTGTGACGCCTGCGGCCAGTTGCACTTTGTCCCCGTCCACAGCTGCCAGCACGATGGCAGCGGTTTTCAGCTTGTCCTTCAGCTTGTCCATGGTGTCGCGCAGCACTTTGGCATCTGCGCCTTGCAACACGGCTGCCAGCACTTTGATGCCCTTGACATCGACTGCCTGCGTCAGCAGCTCGTCGCCCTGGGCTGAGGCCAGCTTGCCTTTGAGGGCAGCCATTTCTTTTTCCAGCTCACGCACCTGGCCCAGCAGGCCGTCCACGCGGGCGTGTACCTCGGCAGGCGTCACTTTCAGCGTGCCGGCTACGCCACCCAACATGGTTTCCATGCCCTGCATGTAGGCCAGAGCGTTCAGGCCCGTGACGGCTTCGACGCGGCGCACACCGGCGGCCACGCCACCCTCGGCGGTGATGGAGAACACGCCAATGTCGCCCGTGCGCTGCACGTGGGTGCCGCCACACAGTTCGCGGCTGGTGCCGATGTCGAGCACGCGCACGGTGTCGCCGTACTTTTCGCCGAACAGCATCATGGCACCGGTCTGTTTGGCGCTTTCAATGTCCATCACGCGGGCCTGAGCCGCCACGTTGGCCAGGATTTCGGCGTTCACGCGGCGCTCCACCTCGCGGATTTGTGCGTCGGTCATGGGGGCGTTGTGCACAAAGTCGAAGCGGGTTTTGTCGGCATCTACCAGGCTGCCCTTTTGTTGCACATGGTCACCCAGCACTTCGCGCAGGGCTTTGTGCATCAGGTGGGTGGCGCTGTGGTTGCGCACGGTGGCGGCGCGGGCAGCGGTGTCCACCACTGCGGTCACCTTGTCGCCCACCTTGAGGCTGCCGCTGGTCAGTGTGCCGTGGTGGCCGAACACGTCGGCCTTGATTTTTTGCACATCGCCCACGGCAAACACGGCGCCGCTGGCGGTGCGAATCTCGCCTTGGTCTCCCACCTGGCCGCCGCTCTCGGCGTAGAAAGGTGTGGTGGCCAAAACCACCACACCATTTTCACCATCTTTTATGCCTCCAGCGCTTACCCCATATACATAGACAGCTACCACTTCTGATTCAGCCTGCAACTGCTCGTAGCCGACAAAAGTGTTGCCTGCGCCGGTGTATTCCAGCGCCTTGTCCATCTTGAACTTGCCTGCTGCGCGGCCCTTGGCTTTTTGCGCTTCCATGGCGGCTTTGAAACCGTCTTCGTCCACCGTCACGTCGCGCTCGCGGCACACGTCGGCACTCAGGTCGAGGGGGAAGCCGTAGGTGTCGTGCAGCTTGAAGGCCACGTCTCCGGGCAGCACAGTCACACCGCCGCTCAAAGCGCTGTCCAGAATCTCCATGCCGGTGGCCAGCGTTTCGTAAAAACGCTCTTCTTCCGCCTTCAGGATGTCGGTGATGCGCTGGGCTTGGGATGCCATGTTGGGGTAGGCGTCGCCCATCATGCGCACCAGGTCGGGCACCAGTTTGTGGAAGAACGGGGTTTTCTGGCCCAGCTTGTAGCCGTGGCGGATGGCGCGGCGCACGATTCGGCGTTGCACATAGCCCCGGCCTTCGTTGGACGGAATCACACCGTCGCTGATGAGGAAGGATGTGGCGCGGATGTGGTCGGCAATCACCTTCAGCGACGGGTTGCTCAGGTCAGCCGTGCCGGTTTCGCGGCCAGCGGCTTTGATGAGCTGGTCAAAAATGTCGATTTCGTAGTTGCTGTGCACGTGCTGCAGGATGGCATGCCGGTGTCCACACAGGGTGCGGGCAGCGGCGTGACGGCACCGGTTTCGTCCATGTTGAACTGCATGAACACGTTGTTCCAGATTTCAATGAAGCGGTCGCCGTCTTCATCAGGGCTGCCGGGAGGGCCGCCGGGGATGTGGTCGCCGTGGTCATAGAAGATTTCGGAGCAAGGGCCGCAGGGGCCGGTGTCGGCCATCATCCAGAAGTTGTCGGACTTGTAGCGGCCGCCCTTGTTGTCGCCAATGCGGATCACGCGCTCGGGCGGCAGGCCGATTTCCTTGGTCCAGATGTCAAACGCTTCGTCGTCTTCGGCGTACACCGTTGCCAGCAGGCGCTCTTTGGGCAGTTTGTAGACCTCGGTCAGCAGCTCCCAGGCCCACTTCAGGCTTTCGCGCTTGAAGTAGTCGCCAAAGCTCCAGTTGCCCAGCATTTCAAAGAAGGTGTGGTGGCGGGCGGTGTAGCCCACGTTTTCCAGGTCGTTGTGTTTGCCACCGGCGCGCAGACAGGCCTGAACGGAGGCCGCGCGCACGTAGTTGCGCTTGTCAGTGCCCAGAAACACGTCTTTGAACTGAACCATGCCGCTGTTGGTGAACATCAGCGTGGGGTCGTTGCCGGGCACCAGCGGGCTGGACGCCACCACGGTGTGGCCCTTGGAAGCAAAGAAGTCGAGGAAAGACTTGCGGATATCGGCAACGGAGGCGACGGGTGCGGTGATGGTCATGTCGTGTCCCAATGGGTAAAGCGGTGCAGCAAACCCGTTATTTTCCTTCACTCTGGCGCGCTTCGTCGCATGCGGCACCGTCGGTCGGGGTGGCAAAGGCTATGCTGCTTCTCGTTGTTTTTTGCTCACCCCCCTTTCAACCCTATGCCACACACACCCCTGTCCCAACTCAAAGACCCCACCCTGCTCAAAACCGACGCGCTGGTCAATGGCCAGTGGGTGGGCGGCACCAGCCGTTTCGCCGTGACCGACCCCGCCACCGGGCCGACGTGGCCAACCTGGGAGCCGCCGATGCAGAGGCAGCGATTGCCGCCGCCAACGCGGCTTGGCCAGCCTGGCGCAGCAAGACCGCCAAAGAGCGCAGCATCATCCTGCGCAAGTGGTACGACCTGCTGATGGCCAACCAGGACGATCTGGGCCGCATCATGACCGCCGAACAAGGCAAACCTCTGCCTGAGGCGAAAGGCGAAGTGGCCTACGGTGCCAGCTTTGTGGAGTGGTTCGCCGAAGAAGCCAAGCGCGTCAACGGCGAAACCCTGCCCCAGTTCGATAACAACCGCCGCCTGATGGTGCTGAAACAGCCCATCGGCGTGTGCGCCGCCATCACGCCCTGGAACTTCCCGCTGGCCATGATCACCCGCAAGGTGGCCCCGGCACTGGCGGCCGGCTGCCCCGTCATCATCAAACCGGCCGAGCTGACACCGCTGACCGCGCTGGCCGCCGCCGATCTGGCCATCCGTGCGGGCATTCCTGCAGGGGTGCTGAACATGGTGACGGCCGATGCCAACAACAGCATTGCCGTGGGCAAGGTGCTGTGCGCCAGCGACGTGGTGCAAGTGGGCCGTATTTTGATGGCGCAAAGCGCCCCCACCGTCAAGAAAATGAGCCTGGAGCTGGGTGGCAACGCACCGTTCATTGTGTTCAACGACGCCGATGTGGACAGCGCCGTGGAAGGCGCGTTTGCCAGCAAGTACCGCAACGCTGGCCAAACCTGCGTGTGCAGCAACCGCCTGTACGTGCAAAGCGGCGTTTGCCGCCAAGGTCAAAACCGCCAAAGTGGGCAACGGGTTTGAAGATGGCGTGAACCAGGGCCCGCTGATTGAAGAAGCCGCGCTCGAAAAAGTGCAGCGCCACGTGGACGACGCCGTGGCCAAGGGCGCACGCGTGTTGGCCGGTGGCAAGCGTCTGGCCGGGCAGTTCTTCGAGCCCACCGTGGTGGCCGACGCCACGGCCGACATGCTGTGCGCCAAAGAAGAAACATTCGGGCCCTTTGCCCCAGTGTTCAAGTTCGAAACCGAGCAAGAGGCCGTTGACGCCGCCAACAACACCGAATTTGGCCTGGCCAGCTATTTCTACAGCCGCGACATTGGCCGCATTTACCGCGTGGCCGAGGCGCTGGAGTCCGTTTGGTGGCGTGAAGCAGTCCGGCCTGGGCCGCGAGGGCTCACACCACGGCATGGACGACTACGTGGAAATCAAATACCTGTGCATTGGCGACATCCTGAAGTGACCCGCCCGCCTTGGTAGGGCTAAGCAGACCGAGGGGCTGGGCTAGAATCCAGCTCACTTCTGCGGGTGTCGTTCAATGGTAGGACTCTTGCTTCCCAAGCAAATAACGTGGGTTCGATTCCCATCACCCGCCCCAAATCGAAATACAAAAGCCCGCCCGGTTTCCCGAGGCGGGCTTTTTTGTTGGGGGCTGCGTAATCAGGTGTTGCTCATGGCCCGCACGTCTTCCAGGCTGGTCAGGCCTTGCAGCACTTTTTCAATGCCGTCCTGGCGCAGGGTT
>JFJP01040978.1_pt1 | contig 14754 bp, 7 predicted proteins | sample 431651 | NCBI WGS metagenome assembly JFJP01 (sample SAMN02602958, study PRJNA72255) | Microbial mat metagenome, whole genome shotgun sequencing project. | biome: fresh water; feature: sink hole; material: water; isolation source: purple microbial (photo- and chemosynthetic) mats found in...
AGTCGGGATGACAAGATTCGAACTTGCGACCTCGCGCCCCCCAGACGCGCACTCTAAACCGGGCTGAGCTACATCCCGCTCATATTTTTTTTTGGGAATGCAAAAGTACACAAAATAATGATTGGAACGATGCACTTAAGCATATTTTTAAAAAATAATTTTGCTTTACATTAACGGACTGAAAAGTCGTGCAAATGATTCCTTTAGTCTTTGTCTCTTTTTTCGCTTCGCCCATGCTTCTAACGTTAATTCTTCGCAATTTTCCATGTCTTTCATAAAAAGCTGTTTGAGTTTTAATGCTGTTTTATTTTCATAAATAAAAGCATTGGCTTCAAAGTTCTGAGAAAAACTACGCTCATCAATATTGCATGAGCCTACAATAGATACAAAGTCGTCAATTACAATGGCTTTACTGTGTAAAAATCCCCTATGATACCTAAAAACGCGCACGCCAGCTTCGAGTGCCTGCTCCAAAAAGCTACTTGTGCTAGCATACGAAAAGCTTGCATCTGATTTTAGTGGTATCATTAATCTAATGTCTACTCCGCTGAGCGAGGCCATTACTATGCATGTGGATAGAACTTCTGTGGGCATATAATAAGGCGAGTGAATGTACACATATTTTGTGGCCGACATAATGGCTGAGGCAATACCCTGCATTATGGCCTCCCAATCGGAGTCTGGTCCAGAACTTACTATTTGAACCAAGTTATCATCAAATTTAGTTGGTTCTGGAAAATACTTAGGGTCATCAAGCATTTTTCGTTCAACAAAATACCAATCAACTATAAACAGAAGTTGAAGTCCATGAACAGCTGAGCCCTCAATACTAACAAAAGTATCACGCCATCGTCCTAAAGTGTCACCATAAATATACCTATCGGCAACATTTAATCCACCAGTAAAGCCAATTTTGCCATCTATTATAACCAATTTACGATGATTGCGATAATTAATTTTGCTGTTTGAAAAATGGAAACGAAATTTGAAAGGCAGGAATGACTGAACATAAACACCGGCATCGCGCAAAGATTTCAAATACCTTTTTGACAAATCAAAACTCCCCCAGTAATCATATATCATTCTCACACGCACGCCTTCCTTTGCTTTCAGAATAAGAAGTTCCCGTAATTGATTGGAGATTTTGTCGTCGGCAAAAATGAAAAACTCAATATGAATGTGATCTTTTGCATTTCGAATGGCATCGAAAACAGCATCAAAAGTACTTTCACCATTGGATAAAATTTCAATTTTATTAAATGTATAACCAGCAGCTTCACTATTTTTGTAAAGCATCTTAATCAAATTCAACTGATTATTGTCAAAAAGTGTTGCATCTAATTTACTTATATCAAATGATGCTACAGGGCGGTCGGTAAGACGTTTGATGCTTTTTTTGGAAATGATTTTTTTCTTACGCAAATTTTGCCCTAAAATCAAATAAAAAAACAACCCAATTATAGGCAAAAAAAGCAAAACTAAAACCCATGATAGCGATTTTGCAGGATTGCGATTTTCGAGTAATAATACCGAAATAATACTTACAAGGGTGTAAGCATATATTGCTATAAAAACAATAATTATTAAACTGGGCATATAACTGATTGGTTTTTTTTACAACGAAATTTGGTATTTAAAATTCAACTCGCCAAACTTAATTTTTAATCCAAAGAACTAAAAATCAACCATTCAAAAGAAAATTGTTGAAGAATTGACCTAGCCTTCAATCATTTCTATCACTTCTATCATTACTATAAAATAGCCATTCGTGTCCATCAATATTTTTTCGAGTAACGGGCATTAATGATATAGATGGAGCAGTTACACCTTCGCCTATTTGCTGTGTAGAAACCTCAATATTTGCTTCATCCCACAACCCATATTGAATAAAATTATTTAACAGTTTAGCTCCACCTTCCACCAAAATCGAATGCACATTTCTTTGGTAAATATTTTGCAGAATAGTAGTCAAACAATTTTCATCAAATACTATAGTGACAAACTCCAAGTTTTTACTTTTAGGCTTTTCTAATTCTGTAAAAATAATTGTAGGCAAACTTCCATCCAATAAATGATAATGTGCTGGAATTCGCCCTACTCTATCAATCGCAATTCGAATGGGCGATTTGCCAGACCAATTACGGACAGTAAGTGATGGGTTGTCCAGCAACACAGTATTAGTACTCACCATAATAGCTTGATTTTGAGAGCGCATTTTATGGGTAAGTTGTTTGGTAATGTCGTTGGATATGAGCAAAGGTGCTTCGGATACATCCATCCGTTTTTTGTCAATAAATCCATCTTGGGTTTGCGCCCATTTAAGTAGTATATATGGACGTTTTTGTTCTTGAAAAATAAAAAATCGTTTATTCAGAGTGCGGCACTCATTTTCTAGTACACCCACTTGAACATCTACTCCTGCTTTTCGAAGAATTTCTACCCCTCTACCTGCTACTTTTGGATTTGGGTCGAGCGTACCAATTACAACCCTTGGTATACCTGATCTTACAATCAAATCGGCACATGGTGGCGTTTTTCCAAAATGAGAACAAGGCTCAAGATTCACATACAAAGTAGCGTTTTTCAATAATTCTTTATTCCTAACAGCATTGATGGCATTGGGTTCGGCATGAGGCTCACCATATCGTTGGTGGAATCCTTCGCCAATAATTTTACTATCGCACACAAGCACTGCTCCCACCATTGGATTTGGGGCTACATAACTTTGACCATATCCGGCCAACTGGAGGCAGCGATGCATGTATTTATCATTCATAATTAAGCACTTATAATATCTAAAATTGTATAATTCACAAAAAGCAGAATAGTAATATGCATCTATTTACTAACAATTGATAACCTAAATTTGATAACTATCAACTAGAATTTGTATCTTTGCATCATGCAAACTGCCATTCAACACATTCAATCACAGCTTCAAGGACTTTATCCTGACTCTGAAATTAAAAGTTTCACTTATTTAATAATTGAAAAACTAACTGGATTTTCGAGGACACAAATAATAGTTAACAAAAATACGCTTTTTTCATTGAAACAACATCATGAAATAGAAAGTTTTATTGAAAAACTAAAAAGATTTATTCCAATTCAGTATATTTTGGAAGAAACTGAATTTTATAATCTAAATTTCATAGTGAATGATTCGGTACTAATTCCTCGTCCCGAAACCGAAGAGTTGGTAGATTGGATTCAAAAAGATAACGAGCGTAATGCGATGTTAAGCATTCTTGACATTGGCACTGGCAGTGGTTGTATAGCCATTTCATTGAAACAGCAATTTCCTAACGCCTGTGTTGATGCATTTGATATTTCGGAAAAAGCATTGGAAACAGCCAATCGGAATGCAAAAAGAAACAATTTGGTGGTTGGTTTTTCAATTGTAGACATATTAAAACAGCCTGATATTTCACAAAAATGGGACATAATTGTTAGTAATCCACCCTATATTCCCGAAGCAGAGAAAAGTGAAATTCATGCCAATGTTTTAGACTACGAACCGCATTTGGCCTTATTTGTGCCAACTAATAACCCGCTACTTTTTTATCGTGAGATTGGAGTCTTTGCCCAAAAGCATCTTAAAAAAAATGGCAAACTCTATTTCGAAATTCATCGTGATGCTGGGCTTTCGTGCGTAAATTTATTAAAAGAGAAGGGGTTTCAAAATATTGAACTGCGAAAAGACATTTCGCAAAATGACAGAATGATAAAAGCAGAGAAAGTGGATTGAGATTTCTTACAAATTGCTTGGGTATTTATTCTGATTGGTATTTTATAACTAGAAAAACGGATAACCCCTGATGAGTTATCCGTTTTTGTTTGTATTCGATCTACTAAAAATTAATCTTCCCGAAGCTTTAATTGTTCAACGCCAATGTAGGTTTTACAATTTTAGCTTTGATAATTTTAGTCTCATCGTTAATGTCCATCAAGATGGTATCTCCAGCTTCCAATTCGCCACCCAACACAACGTCAGCCAATTCGTCTTCTAGGTACTTTTGAATGGCACGCTTTAACGGACGAGCTCCAAATTGCACATCATATCCCTTTTCAGCAATATAATCTTTGGCTTCAGTAGAAAGTTGTAAGTTGTAGCCCATGCCTATTACACGACTAAACAAACCTTTGAGTTCCAAATCAATAATTTGTGCAATAGACTCTTTACTCAATTGGTCGAACATGATTACATCGTCCACACGATTCAAAAATTCTGGTGCAAAAGCTTTATTCAACGCTTTTTGAATGACACCACGTGAAAATTCCGAATCAGCTTCGGGAGTAGAAGCTGTAGTAAAGCCAACTCCTTTTCCAAAGTCTTTCAACTGACGTGTTCCCACATTGGAAGTCATAATAATAATAGTATTTTTAAAGTCAATACGTCGTCCCAAACTATCGGTCAAGCGACCTTCGTCCATCACTTGTAATAAAATATTAAAAACATCAGGATGTGCTTTTTCAATCTCATCGAGCAGAATAATAGAATATGGTTTTCTACGCACTTTTTCAGTGAGCTGTCCACCCTCTTCGTAACCAATATAACCTGGAGGTGCTCCAATAAGACGAGAAACGCTAAATTTTTCCATGTATTCACTCATGTCCACACGAATTAACGAATCGGAACTATCGAACATAAATTCGGCTAGTATTTTGGCTAAATGAGTTTTTCCGACACCTGTAGGGCCAAGGAAAATAAAAGAACCAATTGGTTTGTTAGGATCTTTGAGTCCAATTCTATTACGTTGAATAGCTTTTACTATTTTATTTACAGCATCATCTTGTCCTATTACTTTATTTTGCAATACTTCTTTCATTTGACGCAGTTTTAGACCTTCTGCTTGAGCAATTCTCTGTACAGGAATGCCCGACATCATTGCCACCACTTCTGCTACTTGCTCTTCATCTACCGTTTCGGGGTGCAATTGGGCCTCTTGTTCCCAACGTTTTACGGCATCTTCTAGCTGATACTGAGTTTGTTTTTCTTGGTCGCGTATAGGGCCAGCCAATTCGTATTTTTGGTCAGAAAGCACTTTCATTTTTTCTTTTCGCAGCTCTTCGATGCGTTTTTCAAGCACTTCTATTTCGGCAGGAACGGACACTGTACCAATGTGTACGCGTGACCCAGCCTCGTCCAGTGCATCAATTGCCTTATCGGGGAAACAACGGTCGGTAATATATCGGTCGGTCAAATGCACACAAGCTTTAATTGCATCTGGCGTATAGCGTACATTGTGGTGATATTCATACCTATCCTGAATATTTTCGAGTATTTGCAATGTTTCATCAGCAGTAGTTGGATCCACCATTATTTTTTGGAAACGACGTTCTAATGCACCATCTTTTTCAATACTTTTACGGTATTCGTCCAAGGTAGTGGCTCCTACACATTGAATTTCGCCACGCGCTAAAGCGGGTTTCAGCATATTGGCAGCATCTAGTGAACCGGGAGCACCACCAGCACCTACAATGGTGTGAATTTCGTCAATAAACAAAATCACATCCGGGTTTTTAGACAATTCGTTCAAAATTGCTTTAATGCGCTCCTCAAATTGCCCACGATATTTTGTACCAGCCACAATTGATGCCATGTCAAGCGAAACCACACGTTTATCAAACAACACACGTGAAACACGTCGTTGGATAATACGCAGTGCTAAACCTTCCACAATGGCAGATTTACCAACACCTGGATCACCGATTAATACTGGGTTATTTTTTTTGCGGCGACTCAAAATTTGAGCCAATCGCTCTATTTCACGATTACGACCTACAATTGGATCTAGTCTATTTTCGATAGCCGCTTTGGTAATATCGGTTCCAAAAGTATCCAATGCTGGGGTATCACTTTGTTTTGCACCTACTGACGTTGGAGGAGTTTTCTTTTTGCGTCGTGGATCATCTTCATCGTCGTCTTCGTCCTGAAAACTAGAACCCATACGTACATCTTTGGGCTCTTCAATAAAAGCTTTAGCAAGGTCGTAGGTTATATTTTCAGCCAATAATATATCACCTGCCAAATTGTTTTTATCTTTTAAAATAGCTAGCAATAAATGCTCAGTATCAGCAGTTTCTATGGACAAAGATCGTGTTTCCAGCTCCATAATCTTCTTTATTTTTTCGGTGCTCTTTAGGTTTGGAATCTCTTCGCCACTGGGTTCGGCATCTGTTCTTATTTGACTTTCGATAATTTGTTTTATTTTGGACAAATTAACGTGAGAACCATTTAATATATCAATGGCTTTTCCACTTCCATTGCGCAAAATGCCCAACAGTAGATGCTCTGGCCCCACATAGTTATTTCCCAATCGTTCAGCTTCTTGTGAGCTGTAAAGAAGCACATTATGTAATTGTTCTGAATAGTTGACTGTCATATAATTAAAGGGTATTAAAAAAACGTTTCGCGCTTTTGCACCGCGTCAGGTTAAAGAACCTACTACTGTTAGCAATTATTGTTTGTATATTGGTTTACAAAAATAGAAATAAATACTATATAACTGATGAAATGCATTAAAATATTAAGATTTAAAAAATGGTCATATAACATCACTTACACAATTGAGTTGTCAAAAATAATACCGTATTTCCAAACTAAAAAATATCGGCAATTTTGTCAGTATAACTCAGAAAATGTTTTTTTTATGTAGATTTGCGGACTTTTAATATTTTAATAAGCAAAGTGGTCATACAATTTACAATTATACAAAACAAATTAATAAACAAATAGTTTATGTCGGAACAAATTCAGAAATCAATGCGCGACTCATCTTTTGCAAGATGGACTTCCCTCGTTATTGTTTCATTCACCATGTTTTGCGGTTATTTTTTAGCAGATGCCATGAGTCCGCTAAAACCATTATTAGAGAGCCAATTACTGTGGGACAATTTAGATTATGGCATTTTTACTAGTGCTTACGGTTGGTTCAATGTGTTTCTAATGATGCTAATCTTCAGTGGTATATTGTTAGACAAAACTGGTGTTCGATTTACAGGAATTCTTTCGAGTGCGATAATGGTAGTAGGTGCAGGACTAAAATACTATGCAATTTCGCACTACTTCCCTACGGATATGGCACCAATTTTTGGCATAAAAGCTCAAGTTATGATAGCATCATTGGGCTATGCTATTTTTGCTGTTGGTATGGAAACAATAGGAATAACTATTTCACGTATTATAGTCAAATGGTTTAAAGGCAAGGAAATGGCGTTGGCAATGGGACTAAATGTGGCGTTTGCTCGCATTGGAACATTATTGGCTGTGGCTATTCCACTTCCCATTGCAAAACACGTTGGGGATGTTTCAGCCCCCATTTTATTTGCAGTATTATTGCTTTGTATTGGTTTTATTGTGTACATTGTGTATGTACGAATGGATAAACAACTTGAACAATCGGAAGCAAATATTGAAAAAGAGGACGAGGAACCATTCAAAGTAACTGACATAGTAAGCATTATCACCAATAAAGGTTTTTGGTTAATTGCTATATTGTGCTTATTATTCTATTCTGCTGTTTTTCCATGGATAAAATTTGCTACCGATTTAGTAATTAATAAATATCAAGTAGATCCCGATTTGGCGGGTTTAATTCCTAGTGTTTTACCACTAGGAACATTATTTCTAACTCCTTTTTTTGGTAATTTGTACGATAAAAAAGGGAAAGGGGCTACAATAATGATTATTGGTGCATTATTGTTAATTTTAGTACACGGTATTTTTTCCATACCGTTTTTAAATAATTGGATACTTGCTATGGTAGTGACAGTAGTGCTAGGTATTGCTTTATCGCTTGTGCCATCAGCAATGTGGCCTTCGGTTCCTAAAATCATTCCCGAAAATCAACTTGGAACAGCTTATGCACTTATTTTTTGGATTCAAAACTGGGGTTTAATGGGCGTTCCTTTGTTAATCGGAATTGTATTAAGCGCTACCAACCCAACTGTATCGCAAGCCAAAGAAACCGTAAAAAGTGCTATTAATGAAACATATACACAGCTTCAACCACAATTAAATTTAAACAAAATTGAATTTGAAAATGCCGTAGATGCTACTACTACACGACTTATTAATCAAGTATTGGTCTATACAGAATATGAAGGAAAACAAGACAGTACGGGTTTCGGACACTTAAAACAAGAAATGGTAAGATTGAATTTGAAAACCACAACTAGCCTACAACTTGATGACAATAAAAAAGAATCGTTACAAAAAGTAGAAACTGCCTGTGTAAAAGCTGGATACGACGTAATTAACAAAAAACAGATTGCGCTTCGGTATAATTATAGTAAAGCCAATTTAATATTTGTGATTTTTGGAGTCATGGCTTTCATTGTTGCATTATTGCTCAAAGCAGAAGACAAGAAAAAAGGTTATGGGCTTGAATTACCAAATATTAAAGAATAAAAAACCGATTTGTTATGTTTAAAATGAACCTTTTATAGAATAATTTCATTTGATAAAGAAAAACTATATTTATTTTTTTCAATCAAAAAAAAAGCGTATTTTTATCCTCTCAAAAATAAGACAAATCCAAAAATAGTTAACAACATGGAAAACAACAATTTACAAATGGACGTAATTGCCAAAGCGCAGACTTGGCTCACAGGTAACTATAACGAAGAAACAAAAAATGAGATTAGACGCATGATTGACGCGGAGGATAAAACTGAGTTGATTGAATCTTTTTACCGTAATTTGGAGTTTGGTACTGGAGGACTGCGTGGTATTATGGGTGCTGGTACCAATAGAATGAATATTTACACTGTGGGAGCAGCCACTCAAGGATTGAGCAACTATTTGAAAGCTCAATTTCCATCCGTAGCCCAAATAAGTGTTGTAATTGGGCATGATTGTCGCAACAATAGCCGCTTATTTGCAGAAGTTTCGGCCAATATTTTTTCGGCAAATGGCATAAAAGTATATCTTTTTGAAGACCTCCGCCCCACCCCAGAAGTTTCGTTTGCTATTCGAAAATTGGGCTGCCAAAGTGGAATTATCCTTACTGCATCGCACAATCCGAAAGAATATAATGGCTACAAAGCTTACTGGAACGATGGTGGACAAATGATTGCGCCTCATGACGAAAATGTAATTTTGGAAGTGAATAAAATCAATAAAGTGGATGAAATTAAGTTTGATGGAAATCCAGCTTTGATAGAAATTATTGGAGAAGAAATTGACAAAGCTTATATTGAAGCCATCAAAGGCATTACACTTTCGCCAGCATCAATTAAACGAAATAGTGATTTAAAAATAGTATATACTCCTATCCACGGAACGGGCGTTAAATTGATACCTCGTGCACTGCGCGAATTTGGATTTACCAACATTATAAATGTTCCCGAACAAGATGTTACAAGCGGTGATTTTCCTACAGTAGTGTCGCCCAACCCCGAAGAACCTGCAGCTTTGGATATGGCTGTAAAAAAAGCAATTGCCACCAATGCTGACATTGTAATGGCCTCAGACCCTGATGCTGACAGACTTGGCATTGCAGTAAAAAATGACAAAGGAGAATGGATTTTGGTAAATGGAAATCAAACCGCTTTATTGTTTATTTATTATTTAATACGTAGATGGACGGAACTTGGAAAAATTAAAGGGAATGAATATGTAGTAAAAACAATTGTAACTACAGAAATCATTAAACAAATTGCCGAACGTAATAATGTAGAAATTTATGACTGTTTTACAGGTTTCAAATGGATAGCAGCTGTAATTAGAGAAAATGAGGGCAAAAAACAATATATAGGTGGTGGTGAAGAAAGCTACGGATTCCTACCCGAAGAATTTGCACGCGATAAAGATGCTGTTTCTTCATGTGCCATGATGGCAGAGATTGCTGCTTGGGCCAAAGACAATGGCAAAACTTTGTTTGAACTTTTGCAAGATATTTACATAGAATATGGCTACGGAAAAGAAAAAGGTATTTCGGTGGTGCGAAAAGGAAAATCTGGAGCAGAAGAAATTATTGAAATGATGAAGAATTTCAGCAGCAATCCACCTAAAGAAATTGCAGGTTCAAAAGTAACTTATATTAAGGATTACGAGACCCTGAAAATGACCAATGTAGTGACAGGTGAAGTGACTGACCTTATTATGCCTACTACGGCCAATGTATTACAGTATTTTACTGAAGACGGCACCAAAATTTCTGTACGTCCATCGGGCACTGAGCCAAAAATTAAGTTTTACATAGAAGTACGTGGCGAAATGAAGTCTAGGTCCGATTACGATGCTGCAGATAGTGCTGCAAATGTAAAAATAGAAGCAGTAAGAACTTCGCTAGGTGTATAATAAACTATTGAGCACTAAGTGCTAATTAGTTAGTAATATAATGAGTTTTCAGAAAATTCAAATTAACGAATGTCGGTTTTTTTTTATTTCCATTGCTGTTGAATCATTAAAGTTTTTTCAGAATTTTAGGAATAAATCATTTTCAAATAAAACGGCATTTAACTAGGTTTTATTGATACAACACTTTGATTTTCTATAAATAAAATTATCTTTGTACAACAAAAGAAAAAACGTTTATTTTTCACCTCTTTTTTTTGATTAGAATATGAAATTTTATGATGCTAGTTTCGTGGATAGTGGCTATTCATACAGAACAAGAGTTGAAAAATGTGCTACTGTTACAGACAAATATTGGAGCAAATTCAGTAAATGTAGACCAAGTAAAAAATCTTTCGGGCACTTTATCAGATTTAAAATCAGCAGATTACTTGCGACTAAAAGAGCAGTTTGCTAATATGCTGAAAGCCGATAAAAATTTGCGGTTTGTATACCTAATGGGCGTTAACGACAAGGGAACTTTATTTTTTTACGCAGATGATAAACCTCAGGGACACAAAGAAGAATCTTTACCTGGGAGTCTTTATGAAGATGCTCCCGAAGAATTCAAGCAAGTAATGAAAACAGGAGTATCTATTATCGAGGGTCCATCTACCGATTCATGGGGTACTTATGCAAGTGGTTGTGCACCAATAATAGATCCAAAAACAGGAAAAACAATAGCCATTTTTGCTATCGATTTTGATGCACAATTATGGTATTGGGAAATAGTATCGGGTGCTGCATTGCCAGTAGGGTTAATATTGCTTCTGATTTTAGTTGGCATCGCATATTATAGATCGATAGAAAGAGACCAAAAACTGAGAGCTAGCGAGGCAAAGCTTAAAACAATAATTGAAACTTCGCCCGATGGTATAGTCATTTGTGGATTGGATGGAAACTTACAATTTGTTACAGCTCAAACCGTTTCGATATTAGGATATGAAAGTTCAGATGAGCTAATTGGAAAAAACGCAATGGATTTTATGCATCCAAGCTTTAGAGAAAAAGCACAGCAATTTATGACAAAGATAGTTGAAGGTGAGATAAAAGGAACGTTAGAGTATTTAACTATTAGAAAAGACAACAGCACAATGTATGTTGAAGCAAACGCTAGTATTTTAAAGGATTCGAAGAACTCACCCATTGGCATAATTTATATTTTAAGAGATATTACAGAAAGAAAAAACAACGAGAAAGAGCTAGAAAGAATAACCCAACGCTTAACTATGGCTACCAAAGCTGGTGGAGTTGGAATTTGGGATTATGACCCAATAAATAATATATTCCTGTGGGACGACCAAATGTATACGCTCTATGGAGTTGATAAAAAAGATTTTAGTGGCGCATACCAGTTTTGGGCAGAAGGATTGCATCCGGATGATAAGGCCAGGGGAAATACCGAGATAGAATTAGCGCTCAAAGGCGAAAAGGACTTTGATACGGAGTTTAGGGTGATATGGCCAGATGGAACAATACATACTATAAAAGCGCTTGGTACTGTTTTGCGTGATGAGTTTGGACAATCACTCCATCTTATTGGTACCAATTGGGATATAACTGAGAAAAAAAAGATAGAAGAAGCTCTTTTAAATGCTGCGCAAGCTGCGGAAAATGCCAACAAAGCAAAATCTGAATTTTTGGCTAACATGAGCCACGAAATACGAACTCCACTTAATGGGGTTATTGGTTTTACCGATTTGCTTAAAACAACCCCACTATCGCAAGTACAAGAGTTATATGTAAATAATGCAAATGCTTCGGGGCATACATTGCTAGGAATTATTAACGACATACTCGATTTTTCGAAAATTGAGGCAGGTATGTTGGACTTGGATATAAACAAAACGGATTTAATAGAGCTTCTTGGAGCAAGCTCAGATGTAATAAAATATGCTTTGGGAAAAAAGGATATAGAATTATTACTGGACATTGATAAAGAGATGCCTCGTTTTGCTGCTGTTGATTCAGTTCGCCTGAAACAAATACTCGCCAATTTATTATCGAATGCTGTTAAATTTACCGAAAAAGGTGAAATTGAGTTGAAAGTAAAATATACGCCCTTGGATATGAATCACGGCAGATTTAGATTTTCAGTGAGCGACACAGGCATAGGCATTACTGCCGAACAACAAGAAAAGCTATTTAAAGCATTTAGCCAAGCAGACAACTCAACTACTCGGAAATATGGTGGCACAGGACTCGGTTTAATAATTTCGGAAATGATTGCTCAGAAAATGGGTAGCGGCATTAAACTTGAAAGCACAATTAACAAAGGCTCAACTTTTTATTTTGAGATTGAAACGAATATAGAATATGGAGAAAAGAAAGTAAATTTTGAGATTAATACTATCAAAAAATGCTTGATTATTGACGACAATGAAAACAATCGTACTATCCTTGAAGCCACATTGGCAAATTGGGAAATAGAATGTGTGAGTGTGGACAATGGACTTTCTGCTGTAAACGTACTTTCAACGGCATCTTCTAATTTTGATGTTGTTATTTGCGATTACCACATGCCATTTATCGACGGATTGGATACAATAAAAATGATTCGTAAAAACCCATTATTCACAGCAAAACATCTACCAATTATCTTACTTCACTCGTCATCGGATGATGCTGAGCTACATAAAAAATGTGATGAATTGGGCATTAAGTTTAGATTAACAAAGCCTGTAAAATCTGATGAGTTGTACAGCTATTTATGCAATGTAAACAAACCAGATGAAACAGATGAAATGCTACAAGAACATATAACTTGCACACCCTCTGAAGCTAGAACTTCAAACAACTCTAGTAGCACTTTGCTAATAGCAGAAGACAACGAGTTCAACATGATGCTAGTTAAAGCTTTAGTATCAAGAATTTTACCATCTATAAAAATTCTTGAGGCCATTAATGGAAAAGAAGCAGTGTCTAGTTGGGAAACCGAAAATCCAGACTTAATACTAATGGATATGCAGATGCCAGAAATGAGTGGAATTGAGGCTACCTTAGCAATACGAAAAAATGAAAAAACAAATCAAAAACAACCTACCCCTATTGTAGCACTTACCGCAGGTGCTTTAAAGGAAGAAAAAGACAAATGTTTTGATGCAGGGATGAATGATTTTCTAACAAAACCAATTGAACAAGATAAATTGGAAAAAGTTTTAAGGTTGTATTTAAACACAAAAAATGAATAGAAACCTACCTATGAGCTAGCTGAATAAAAAATGGGATAAACAAAAAGCCACCCTGAACAAAATCAGAGTGGCTTCTACCGAAACAAAAATGTATTATTGTTCTATTTTGACATTTCTACCTTTTTGGTAGCTTCCATGGTATCATTTCTAAATTCTACTCTATCTACCACTTTTTGTGCCAATTCAGTAAACGCCAATGATACAATGCTATTTTTATCATAAGCAATTGGTCTGCCTGCATCTCCACATTCGCGAATACTTTGAACCAACGGAATTTGAGCCAAAAGTGGCACATCTAATTCTTCGGCCAATCTTTTTCCTCCGTCTTTTCCAAAAATATAATACTTGTTATCGGGCAATTCGGCAGGAGTAAACCAGGCCATATTTTCCACCAATCCAAGTACTGGCACGTTTACTTTTTCACCCATAAACATATTAACCCCTTTTCTGGCATCTGCCAACGCTACATCTTGAGGAGTGGTAACAATAACTACTCCTGTAATTCCCATTGTTTGCACCAAAGTAAGTTGAATATCGCCTGTACCAGGTGGCAAGTCCATAACGAAATAATCCAATTCACCCCAATTGCCATCAGTAATCAATTGTTTTAGAGCATTACTAGCCACCGTACCTCTCCAAACCAATGCTTGATCGGGGTCTACAAAGAAACCAATGGATAACATTTTTACACCATATTTTTCTACTGGCATTAGCATTTGTTTTCCATCTACCTCCTCCATAACAGGTTTAGCATCCTCCACTCCAAACATTTTAGGAAGTGATGGGCCATGAATATCAGCATCAAGCAAACCTACTTTATACCCTAACGAAGCAAGCGCAATGGCCAAATTGGATGAAACTGTAGATTTTCCTACGCCGCCTTTTCCAGAAGTAACAGCAATAATATTTTTTACATTTGGGAGTATCGAAACAGGCTTTGCCTTTGGAGCCTCTTTAAATACAATACCTATATTTCCCTTAATATCAACCGATTGGTGTACATAAGTAAGAATGGCTTGTTCAGCAGCTTTTACTACCGATTTTGCAAACGGATCGTTAGGTTTTTCAAAATACAAAGAAAATGTAATTTTAGTTCCTTCTATTTGAATATTGTCATGTACCATATTGGACGAAACAATATCTTTTCCTGTGCCTGGATAACGCACATGAACCAATGCTTCTATAATTTGATCTTGTGTTATTGTCATAATTAAAAAAAAA
>JFJP01058882.1_pt1 | contig 14754 bp, 23 predicted proteins | sample 431651 | NCBI WGS metagenome assembly JFJP01 (sample SAMN02602958, study PRJNA72255) | Microbial mat metagenome, whole genome shotgun sequencing project. | biome: fresh water; feature: sink hole; material: water; isolation source: purple microbial (photo- and chemosynthetic) mats found in...
GGCATCGGTGGCGAGTTCCCGCTCGATCCTGATCCGTGCGATGACCCACCACGCGAGGGGGTTCCACCAGTGGGTGATGGCGACGGCGAGAGAAATCCAGTGCGTCCAGAGATCAAAGCGTTTCAGGTGCATGCACTCGTGGAGGATCACGAGGCGCAGGCGCGCGGGCTCGATGCGCGTCTGGATGTCGGGCGGCAGGAGGAGTGTCGGGGCGAGAAAACCGAAAAGCGAGGGGCCCGCCGTCCCTGAGGTCAGGTAGGCGCGGGGCGGTTGGCGCAGCCCGCAGTCTTGCGCGGCGGCCTTGATGAGGTGCTGGAGCGCGGCATCGGGGCGTGTGCGCTCTCGGAGAAAGTGGCGATAAAATGCGACCTGCTTGATGAGCAACCAGCCCAACCCCACGGCAACACCTGCCAGCCAGAGGGCGAAAAGGATCTCCGTCCGCTCCCACTGCCGTTTTGTGATCTGGGACGGCGCGGGACCAGGTTCGTGCAACGAGGAGGGAGGTGCTGGGGTTGGCGTTGTTGGCAAGAGATTGGGGGCGGGGGTTTCTGGAAGAGCCTGTTCCCACGCCACGGCTGGGGTGGGCGGGATGTAACGATATGCACTGGCTGGGCTGGACGGGAGGGCGGGGAGCAGCAGACGACAGGCGACCAAGAGCCAGAGCGCGTGCCGCCAGCGGGGGGGGATGCTACCTCTGAAAATGGCGAGCAACACAAAGGTGCAAAGTGCCATGCACCCCGCTTGCCAACCCGATTCTACCAACCAATTTAATACGAATTCTTGCATGTTCATTTGGAGCCTTTTTCTTTCTGGTCGAGGATTTGGCGCAACGCAGCGATGTCTCCAGGGGAAAACTTGGCTTGCTTGGCGAAGTGGACGAGGAGGGGTGTGGGTGCTCCGCCGAATACTTTGGCGAGAAAACTTTTCCCTTCTTTTTCTACGCACTGCTGGCGGGTGATGGTGGTGGAGTAGAGAAACTTGCCGTCGAGCTTCTTAGCTGCGACACATTTTTTTTCCATTAATCGGGCGAGGAGAGTGCGGACGGTATTGGGAGCCCACTTGCGCTGTTTTTGAATGCGTCTGGTGATTTCAGCGGAAGTTAGCGAGGCCTGGGTCCACAAAACCTCCATCACCTCCCATTCCGCTTCTGATATTTTTATATTTTTCATAGACGACGAATAAACTACATTCATAGTTTCGTCAATTACATTTGTTGTTTTTATGGCGGTTTTTTTGATGAGTCACCATGTTCTGCGGGCACAAGAAGCGATGAAAATGTGGTGCGGACATTCCTGTCTGCATCTTCAGATTTTGACAGCGAGACACATAGAATGGGATTTTGAGATGGTCGGTGTCTTTTCTATCCTTCGCGGTTTCCTGCCTTCGTGTGAGTCATTCCGTTTTGTCTTGTGAATATTACAGGCTCGACAATTTACATTCTAAGCCTAGAATAATCAGCCACATGAAAAAAGCATTGATTACAGGGATAACCGGGCAGGATGGCTCGTATTTGGCAGAACTGTTGCTGGACAAAGGCTACGAAGTGCATGGCATCATACGCCGCGCCAGTTCGTTTAACACGGGGCGACTGGAGCATATCTACAAGGACTCTCACTACAAAGATGCCCGCCTTTTTTTGCACTACGGCGACCTGACCGATGCAGTCATGCTTTCCAAGCTGCTTTACCAAGTCAAACCCGATGAAATTTATAATCTCGCCGCGCAGAGCCATGTTCGCGTGAGCTTCGATATCCCAGAATATACGGGCGATGTGACCGCGCTAGGCACACTTCGCATCCTTGAGGCGATCCGCGAGACGGAACTCCAGTGCAAGTTTTACCAAGCGTCCAGCAGCGAGATGTTCGGCAAAGTAATGGAGACACCGCAGAAGGAGACCACGCCGTTTTACCCGCGCAGCCCCTATGCTTGCGCGAAAGTTTTCGGGCACTGGCTGACGGTGAACTACAGAGAGAGCTACAACATGTTCGCGTGCAGCGGAATCTTATTCAACCACGAGTCTCCTAGGCGTGGCGAAACATTCGTTACGCGCAAAGTCACCCGCGCCGTGGCCCGCATCAAGGCTGGCGTGCAGGATGCGCTTTACATGGGCAACCTCGATGCCAAACGCGACTGGGGTTACGCGCCAGAGTATGTCGAGGCCATGTGGCGTATGCTGCAGCAGGACGCCCCAGATGATTATGTGGTTGCTACGGGCGAGACACACACGGTTCGCGAATTTTTGGAAGAGTCCTTCGGCTATGTTGGCTTGGACTGGCAAAAATATGTGAAACAGGACCCGCGCTACTACCGCCCGGCGGAAGTGGACTTGCTTTTGGGCGACCCGTCCAAAGCCAAAGAGAAACTGGGTTGGGTTCCTAAAACCCTATTCGTTGATCTGGTGCGCATCATGGTGGATGCGGACATGAAGGCGCTGGACTTAGAGCTGCACGGGACACGCAACGCTGGCCAATGAGCTTCTGGGAAAAACAGCGCGTGCTTGTAACTGGTGGCTCCGGTTTTTTGGGCTCCCATCTGATGCGCCTTTTGCAGGCGCAGAATTGCGGTGCGCTTATTGCACCGAGGAGCAGCGAGTACGATCTGGTCAAAGGCGGCGAGGCGGAGCGTCTTATAGCGGATACTCGCCCCACGCTCCTGTTCCACTTGGCCGCTATCTGTGGTGGCATAGGTGTCAACCGTGCGCACCCGTCTCGTTTTTTTTACGGTAACGCGATGATGGGCATACAGCTCATCGAAGAAGCGCGGAAGGCTGGCGTGGAGAAGGCTGTGATAGTGGGGACGATTTGCGCGTACCCGAAATTCACGCCTGTTCCGTTCAAAGAGGAAGATTTGTGGTCGGGCTACCCGGAGGAGACCAACGCCCCATACGGGCTGGCAAAAAAAATGCTCCTCGTTCAGGCGCAGGCGTGCCGCCAGGAGTTCGGTTCCAATTTTATATATTTGCTGCCCGTCAATCTCTACGGGCCAGGCGATAATTTTAACCTCGAAACCTCGCATGTCATACCTGCGCTGATCCGCAAGATGGAAGACGCACGACTGAGCGGCGCGAAAGATGTAGTGCTGTGGGGGACAGGAGGGGCGTCGCGCGAATTTCTTTTCGTGGAAGATTGCGCAAGAGGGATGCTGCGTGCGGCAGAAAAATACCACGGAGCAGAGCCAATTAACCTCGGGGCGGGCTTCGAAATTACGATACGCGAGCTGGCCGAGAAAATCAAAAAACTCACTGGGTTTACCGGGGATATTATATGGGACGAAACGAGGCCGGACGGGCAGCCGCGCCGCATGTTAGATGTTAGCCGCGCCGAGAGGGAATTTGGTTTTTGCGCATCAACTACGCTTGACGAAGGGCTGCTCAAAACGATCGCATCTTACCGCTCTGAGCACGCAAAATGAAGTGTGTGCGCCTGATTTTTCAAAAAATAACATGCACGAAAAAAATCGTTTTTTCAGAGGTAAAACAGCCTTTATTTTCGTGGTTAAAATAAAAAATCAAAAAAAATTAAAAAAGTTATTGCCAGAGAATTTGTTTTCACTATATTCAGCGTTCCTTTCGCTTCTGGAGAACACATTACTGAGTGTGTTTTCAGAGGAAAAAGGGGCGGCTGCAAAGCGAGTGAAAGATTGCGGTGGAGCTGCTGAATAATTTAAAAGAAGGAAAAGTTTGTGCCGACGATAAACCAGTTAGTGAGAAAAGGACGCAGCAAGGTGGGCTACAAGAGCAAGTCACCATCGCTCCAAAAAGCACCGCAACGCCGTGGCGTGTGCGTGCAGGTGATGACCCGCACGCCCAAGAAGCCTAACTCGGCTTTGCGCAAAGTTGCCAAGGTCAAGCTGACCAACGGGCAGGTAGTTATCGCGTACATTCCTGGTGAAGGGCACAACCTGCAAGAGCACTCAATCGTGCTGATTCGTGGCGGTCGTGTGAAGGATTTGCCGGGCGTTCGTTATCATATCGTCCGTGGCACACTGGATTCTCTTGGAGCTGTTGGTCCGAGCAACACCAACAAGTTGAATCGCAATGTTTCCCGCAGTAAGTATGGGGTAAAGAAGCCCAAGGCAGGTGCCGCGGGTGCCTCAGCGAAAAAGTAAAAACAACTGATAAAACTAACAACGAATTATAAATTTGTATGGCACGCCGTCGCAGAGCAATTAAAAGGGAGGTCAATGTGGATCCCCGTTACGCCAGTTCCCAGGTTTCTCGCCTGATAAGCACCGTTATGAAATGCGGCAAGCGTTCCGTGGCTGAGAGAATTGTTTACGGGGCAATTGATGAGGTTAATAAAAATGCGCAGCCTGGCGCGGCTCCTCTGGATATTTTTAACAAAGCGGTTGACATGGCGAAGCCCCGCGTGGAAGTGAAGGCGCGGCGGGTTGGTGGTGCTACTTACCAAGTGCCAACGGAAGTTGCGGGCGACCGCGGTGCTTCGTTGGCTATCCGTTGGCTTGTGGCTTTCTCGCAGAAGCGTAAAGGCATAACTGCACGCAAAGCGCTGGCGCAAGAAATCAAAGATGCTGCTGCCGGCCAAGGTGGCGCAGTGAAAAAGCGTGATGATGTTCACAAGATGGCGCAGGCTAACAAGGCGTTCGCGCATTTCAGGTGGTAATTTTTAAAATTTTGTTGTATGAGCAATCCTAATTCACCAAAACGAGCCTATGCCCTTGAGCGGACGCGCAACATAGGAATATGTGCGCACATTGACGCTGGAAAAACTACGCTTACTGAGCGAATCCTTTTTTATACGGGCATGATCCATAAGATCGGTGAAGTTCACGAGGGAACGACCGTTACTGACTGGATGGATCAGGAGCGCGAGCGTGGTATCACAATCACATCCGCTGCTACAACATGTTTCTGGGGACAGCGCAAAGATGAGGGTGTTTACAAGGCGTTTGAAGGTGTCAAGCACAGGGTTAATATTATTGATACCCCAGGCCATGTGGACTTCACTGCTGAGGTAGAGCGTTCACTTCGTGTTCTTGATGGCGCAATTGCAGTTTTCTGTGGTGTTGCAGGTGTTCAGCCGCAGTCAGAGACAGTCTGGCGGCAGGCTACTAAGTACAATGTTCCGCGTATTGCTTTCGTGAACAAGATGGATCGCGTTGGGGCGAATTTTGAAAACGCTATCAAGACGATGCGTGAGAAGCTGAGTGCGAATGCTTGGCCGATTCTCTATCCGATGGGTGCAGAAGATCAGCTCAAGGGGCAGATTGATATTATCAATCTCAAGGGAGTGATTTACAGCGACAACGACAAGATCGGTTCTACATATCAGATTGTTGAGTTGACGCCTGAACAGCTCGAATTGGCTGAAAATGCTCGCCAAGAACTGATTGAGGCATTGTCAAATGTTGATGATGAGATGGCAGAACTTTTCCTTGAAGAAAAAGTTCCCACGGTTGAGCAGATCAAGGCGGCAGTGCGCAGGGCGACGATAGCTAACAAGTTTGTTCCTGTTGTGGGTGGAAGTGCATTCAAGAACAAGGGTGTGCAATTTTTAGTGGACGCAGTGATTGATTATCTGCCGAGCCCCGTTGATATTCCTGCTGCTAAGGGTCTGGATCCCGATGATATATCTAAGAGCATAATCGCTGAGCCGGATGATAGTGGTAAATTTTGCGGTCTAGCGTTTAAGCTTTGGACTGACCCATTTGTTGGAAAATTGATTTTCTTCCGTGTTTACAGCGGCTCCATCAAGAAGGGTGATACGGTTTACAACCCGCGCACGAACAAGCGCGAACGCGTCAGTCGCATCATTCAGATACAGGCTGATAGGCGTGAGGATATTGACGAGGTGTTTTCTGGCGACATAGCCGCGACGGTCGGCATGAAAGATGTCAAAACTGGCGACACATGGTGCGATGAAGATCGTCCGATCATGCTTGAGCCGCCTTCATTCCCTGAGCCAGTTATAAGCATGGCTGTTGAGCCTAAAACCAAGGCCGATCGCGAGAAAATGGGCGAGTCGCTTGGTCGCTTGGCGTCCGAAGATCCCACGCTTACCGTTTGCACGAACGAGGAGACGGGGCAGACAATTTTGGCGGGCATGGGCGAGTTGCACCTGGACATTATTTTAGATCGTTTGAAAAGGGAGCACAATGTTGAGACGAATGCAGGAGCTCCGCAGATCGCATACCGTGAAACAATTTTGCAGCCTGCCGATGGTGAAGGCAAACTAGTCAAGCAGTCGGGTGGGCGTGGTCAATACGGGCATGTCATTTTGGATGTGGCTCCTCTGGAACGCGGCAAAGGTTTAGTCATAGAGAATAAAGTTGTTGGGGGTAATATTCCCAAAGAATACATCCCGGCTGTCAAGAAAGGCATCGAAGAAGCAGTTCTTAATGGTGTGGTGGCTGGATATCGCGTTATAGACATCCAGGTCAATATTCTCGATGGTTCATACCATGAAGTTGACTCCAATGAGTTAGCTTTTAAAATGGCTGGTATTTTTGCAGTTAAAGATGCGATGAAAAAAGCGAAGCCTATTTTGCTTGAGCCTATGATGAAAGTCGAAGCGGTGACGCCCGATGAGTTTCAGGGCGACATCATGGGCGATCTCAACCGCAGGCGCGGGCGCATCATGAATATCGAAAACAAACAGGGGGCGTCTTTGGTTCATGCGGAGGTGCCGCTGGCAGAAATGTTTGGATACTCGACCGCGATTCGTTCGATGTCGAAAGGCCGAGCGGCCTATTCGATGGAACCATCGCATTTTGAACAGGTGCCGACGCAAATTCAGGCGGCTATTGTGGATCAGAAGAAATAAGGAACAGGACGGAGTTATGGCAGGCCAACGAGTTCGTATTAGATTGAAAGCTTTCGATCACCGGATTTTGGATCATTCCACATCTGAGATCGTAGAAACAGCAAAGCGCACTGGAGCGAAAGTTTCAGGTCCAGTGCCGCTACCTGTAAAAATTGAGCGATTCACAGTAAATCGTTCACCGCATGTTGACAAGAAGAGCATGGATCAATTCGAGATGCGCACGCACAAGCGTATGCTAGACATCATTGATCCAACAGCCAAAACGATTGATGAACTGAAAAAACTTAACCTGCCTGCGGGCGTGGATATCACCATCAAGATATAAAGTTATGAGCGTAGGATTGATTGGAAAAAAATTGGGCATGACCCGTGTGTATAACGAAAAGGGCGTCGTGCAGCCTGTGACGGTGCTGCATGTGGGCGGCAATATTGTTACGCAGGTAAAAAGTGTAGAAAAAGAAGGCTACTCCTCAGTGCAAGTCGCCTATGGCGATCAGAAGGAATCTCGTCTTAGCAAATCCCAGCAAGGGCATCTAAAAAAAGCTGGTGTGACGCCAAAGAGCATTCTCCGCGAGTTTCGCGCAGAGGCTGGGGATTGGAAAGCTGGGGTAGCTGTTCCTCCTAGCGTATTTGTCAAAGGACAAAAAGTTGATGTGATGGGAGAGTCAAAGGGGCGCGGTTTTGCTGGTGTTGTTAAAAAGCACGGCATGGCTGGTCAGCCTGAGACGCACGGCTCGATGATGCATCGTCGAAACGGTTCGATAGGTAATCGTTCTACGCCAGGTCGTATTTGGAAAAACAAAGGTATGCCAGGCCACATGGGAACTGACCGTGTGACAACACAGAACTTGGAAGTTGTTCAGGTTCGCGATGAGGATGGAGTGATTTTGGTCAAAGGAGCGATTCCTGGAGCCACAGGATCCATAGTTATAGTTTGTGAAGCCATTAAAAAACCCAAAGCGGTGGTGGCAAAAAAATAATCAGTCCGATAAAGGGTTGGTGAATATAGAAAAAATATGAGCGCAAAGATTCTTACATTGGATGAGGCAGCCAAAGAGATGGCGGTGGACTTCATCAAGAACGGGCGGGGAACGCAGGCGGTTCACGAAACCGTGGTAGCGCTCCGCGCTAATCGTCGGTCGGGCACGCACTGTGTCAAGACCAAGGCGACCGTGCAAAAATCAGGTTCCAAGCCGTGGCGTCAAAAAGGAACTGGACGTGCGCGTGCTGGTTATGCTGCTTCGCCTATTTGGCGTGGCGGTGGAGTGGTGTTCGGCCCACACCCGAGGGATTATTCGAAGACGGTTCCCAAAAAAGTTCGTCAACTTGCTTTGAAGAAAGCACTTGGTGAACGCATCCGCTCTGGGGATGTGATAGTGGTAGAAGCCATCAAACTTGAGGCTCCCAAGACTAAGTTTTTCATAGAAGCACTAAAAAAAGGCGGCGTGGTTGGTTCGGTGCTTGTAGTGGTGGACAAATACGATGAAATGCTTTTGCAGGCTTCGCGTAATGTGTCTGAAAAGTTGGCGACGGTAGTGATGGCTGACTTGGTGAACACCGAGCAACTTTTGCGTTATAAAAAGATATTGATGACCCAGGCTTCTCTGGGCGTAGTAGGAAAACGGCTGGCTTGACCGGCTACGGAGAAAGTTCATGAGAGACCCTTTCGACATTATTAAGACAGTTCGTGTGACCGAGAAGACAACCCTTCTCAACGAGTCCAACCAGTATGTTTTTGTGGTGAATGTCCGAGCGACTAAGGTTGAGATCAAGCACGCGGTGGAAAAAATTTTCAATAAAAAAGTGGATCGCGTCAATACCATGCAGGTGCTGGGCAAGAAAAAACGCGAGAGGCGTGCTGATTTTGGAAAGAAGCCCGACTGGAAAAAAGCGATTGTCACGCTCAAAGAGGGCGAGAAAATTTCACTGGCATAATTGGAGATAGAATATGGCGATAAAAAAATTTAGACCGTTGACGCCCAGCTTGCGTTACACAGTTCGGCCCAAATTCGAGGATATTACAAAGTCGAAGCCGGAAAAGTCACTGACACAGCCAAAAAAGAAATCTGGTGGGCGCAACGCATACGGTCGCTTGACCACTCGGCATATCGGCGGAGGACATAAGCAGCGCATAAGAATAATTGATTTCAAGCGTGTCAAGCGGGATATGCCTGCTGTTGTAGAGGCTATTGAGTATGACCCGAACCGCACAGCAAGGCTTGCCCTGCTAAAATACGAAGATGGAGAAAAGGCATATATTTTGGCACCTATAGGGCTTGAAGTTGGACATAAAGTGGTAGCGGGTGAAAAGGCTGAACCGAAAGTCGGTAATTGTCTTCCGTTAAACAAAATTCCGCTTTCCTCCACTATACATAATATTGAGTTGATGCCAGGGCGTGGGGCGCAGATGGTTCGGTCTGCAGGTGGAGGAGCGACACTGATGTCCATAGATTCAGGCTATGCGCAGGTTCGTTTACCATCATCGGAAATTCGTAAAATTCATGAGACATGCTATGCCACGATGGGGCAGGTGGGCAACAAGTCGCACGAATATGAGACGGTCGGTAAAGCGGGTCGTTCTCGTTGGAAGGGTATAAGACCCACAGTGCGCGGTATGGTCATGAATCCAATTGATCACCCGAACGGCGGTGGACAAGGCAAGAGCAAGGGTGGTGGTGGACGCCAGCATCTGGTGTCGCCTTGGGGGCAGCTTGCACGCGGTTTGAAGACGCGTCAGAAATCGAAGCCTTCAAATAAACTGATTGTAGAACGCAGGAAAAAATAACCGTTGAGGCAATATGGGACGATCACTAAAAAAAGGGCCATTTGTTGATGAGCATCTCATCGAAAAAATTGAGAAGATGAGCGATGCTGGACTAAAAAAGCCGATCAAAACATGGTCTAGGCGTTCGATGATTACGCCAGATTTTGTTGGACACACATTCCTGGTGCATAACGGGAAAATTTTCAACTCCGTGTTTGTGACGGAAAACATGGTTGGGCACAGGTTGGGCGAGTTTTCGCCAACACGCACCTTCAAGCGCCACGGGGCGCACACGGAGAAGGCGGCGGCCAAGTAATATTTGCCGTCTGGCGATGGATTTATGAAGTCCGCCACAGTATTGTTTGTGGTGGCAGCGGTGGTAGGCATCGCATGTTCTTTGAATGGTGAGTATAGGACGGATGCAGCGGCTGTGCGTTCTGGTGGCTTGAAAGAAGCTACGGACAGGCGAGCCGGATCGGATGAGAATGGCAAGTACATCTCGTCGAGTGAAGCTGAACTGAGAAGGCGTATCGAGGCGAAAGAAGCCATGATGCGAGTATTGGGCGAACGGCTGAAATCGGCGAATGCAGAGGCCGAAGTATGCCGACGCGAGCTGGACGAAAAAAAGCTTCGCGATGCAGCTATGGGGCTGGAGCTGCTGACAGATGATGTCAAGCAGATGCAGCAGAAACTGGTTTACGCGGTGCGCGATCTTTATCAGGCCGAGCAGTCGCGAAAAGAAGCTAGAGAAATGCTGGCGAAACTGGCTGATAGCGTTGAGCCGCTCCTGCTGAAACAGCCGGAGAAATGGGATGCGAAGGCGAGGGCCGACTTGGTGCAGGTGGTGGCGGGGGCGAGAAAAACGCTCCAGCACGAATCATCTGGCGGGTTGCCAGAAGCAGCAGATTGGCGTTCGGCAAAAGTTGTCGAGGTGATGAAGGATCGACCGTTCGTGGTGCTCAATACAGGTTGGGCGCATGGAGTGAAGTCTGGTATGGTTTTTGAAATTGTCAGGGCTGGTCGGGTATTGGCTCTGTGCAAGGCGGTAGATGTCAGGGAACGGCTCTGCGGAGCGTTGCTTGAGGAAGAGGGAAAAACAGCCCTTCCTAGGATCGGAGACGGTGCTAGGGTAAGGGTTGAAAGAAGTGGCAAACAGTAGAAAAAAGAGTGTTTGGATATGGAAGTAAAGGCGATAACAAAATATGCGAAGATCTCGGCCTTCAAGGCGCGGGAAGTGAGTCGTGAGGTTCAGGGGCTGCTGGCTTCTGATGCTCTGGATGTGCTCAAATTTTCTGCAAAGAAGGCGGCTCGCTTGATTGAAAAAACCCTCAAGTCTGCCATCGCGAATGCAGAGAATAATGCGAATTTAAAAGTGGCTGGGCTCTATGTTAAAGAGGCTGTGATCGGGGAAGGCCCGACCATCAAGCGCATGCGCCCGAAAGCCCGTGGCAGTGCAGGGCCGATATTAAAGCGCACAAGCCATGTCAGAGTTGTTTTGACGGACGAAGCCCCGGCTCCCGTCAAAGAAAAGAAGCCCCATGTCAGCAAGAATAAGGGCGAGAAACAGGTCGGGAAGAAGCAGGTCGCTAAAGCGGCTGATAACGAAAAAAAGGACTGAGTCATGGGACAAAAAGTTAACCCCATCGGATTGAGGCTTGGAATAAACCAGAATTGGCGTTCCATCTGGTTCGCCAACAAGAAGGACTACCTCATATTTTTGCACGAAGATTTCGCCATCCGCGATTTCCTCAAGAATAAGCTGCAAACTGCAGCGGTTTCTAAAATAGTGATTGAGCGTGCTACCAACCGCATCCGTGTGAATATTTTCACGGCACGCCCGGGTGTGATCATCGGGCGCAAAGGGGCGGAGTTAGATTCGCTCAAAAAAGAAATTGCGCAACTCACCACAGCCACTGAAGTCGCGGTTGATGTGAAAGAGATTAAGACTCCCGAATTAGACGCGCAACTGGTGGCTGAAAATATTGCTTTGCAGCTTGAACGGCGTATTTCGTTCCGCCGTGCGATGAAAAAATCGCTTCAGACCGCCATGGATTTCGGGGCGGAAGGGATTAAGATTCGTTGCTCTGGTCGTTTAGGCGGGGCGGAAATAGCACGCACAGAGCAGTACCATGAGGGCAAAGTGCCACTGCACACACTGCGTGCTCTGATAGATTACGGTTTTGCCGAGGCTAACACGATAGCTGGTAAAATCGGCATCAAATGCTGGATTTGTAAAAAGGAGGAGGCGGCGGGGAGACCTGCCTGATTTAAGGTATGCCATTGTTACCAAAACGAGTTAAATATCGGAAGACCCAGCGTGGGAGCCGTTCAGGTTTTGCATCGCGCAACAAGAGCTTAGATTTCGGTGAGTTCGGCTTGCAGGCCATGGATCGCTGCTGGATGACCAATATCCAGATTGAGGCAGCCCGCGTGGCACTCACTCGCAACATGAAGAGGAAAGGGAAACTCTGGATACGCATATTCCCAGACAAGTCCGTGACTTCCCGTCCGCCTGAAACGCGAATGGGTAAAGGAAAAGGTTCGCCTGAATACTGGGTAGCGGTTATCCGCCCGGGCAACATGCTTTTTGAACTGGGCGGTCTGCCTGAATCCGTGGCCAAGGAATCGCTGCGGCTTGCGGCAAACAAGCTTCCGATACGGACGCGTTTTGTAACGCGCCATCACAAATAGGAGCCTATGAAGATTATTGAAGCCAGAGAGTTGACGGAAACCGAACTCGTAGCAAAGAAGAGCGAGTTGAGGCGTGAATATTTCAACCTGAAATTGCAGCAGGCCAGCGGCCAGATAGAAAAGCCTAGTCGTTTGCGGGATGTCCGCAGGGCCGTGGCCAAAGTAGAAACGGCACTGACGGAAAAACGCAAGGGATTGAAGGTGACGAGCCGCAAGACGGCCGTGAAAAACAAGTAAGGCAGGTTCAACATGAGCACAGCATTGGCAGAAAACAAGGTTGAGGAAAAAGTCCCAGTTCGCAAAGAGCGGGTGGGTGTGGTAGTGTCTGACAAGATGCAGAAAACCATCGTCGTAGAAGTAGAGCGACGCGTCCCGCACCCGCGCTACGGCAAAATTGTCCGGGTCAGCAAAAAATTTTATGCGCATGACGAAGAGCGCAAAGCGAAAGTGGGCGATCGGGTGAGAATACGCGAGACACGCCCCATGAGCCGCACGAAGCGTTGGGAACTAGTGGAAGTATTGGGTAAATAGCCGTTCACCCTTTGGGTAGGGTGGCGATGAAGGAAAAAACCGTATGATACAGATTCGAAGCAGAGTGGATGTGGCAGACAACACGGGCGCACGCATGGCCACGATGATAGGCGTCCTAGGCAAGAAGACAGCGATCGCTGGAATAGGCGACATAATCAAAGCCAATGTCAAAGTGGCGTCGCCCGATGGGACAGTTAAGAAGTCCGATGTGGTGATGGCAGTGGTTGTGAGAACTAAATACCCGATACGCCGTGCGGACGGGAGCTATCTTAGGTTCGACAGCAATGCGATTGTTATAATAGACAAGGATCACAATCCGAAAGGCACACGCATTTTCGGCCCAGTGGCTCGCGAGCTGCGCGAAAAAAATTTCATGAAGATCATCTCACTTGCACCAGAGGTGCTGTGAGTCAGGGAAGGTGAAAGCAGGTATGGCAAAACGAATTAAAAAATTGGACGGGAAACGCAAATCTTTCCATGTCAAAAAAGGTGATGAGGTTGTTGTGATCTCTGGGGCACACCGTGGCAAGCGCGGCAAAATTGAAACAGTTTTAGCAGCGAAAGAGCGTGTGATCATAGAAGGCGTGTCCATGGTGAAACGGGCGGTTCGCAAGTCGCCCAAACATCCAGAAGGTGGCATAATCGAGAAGGAAGGCACAATATCTATATCGAATGTGATGCTCCTTTCGGATTATGAGAAGAGCCGGGCAGTCGCCGGGAAGAAAGGCAATTGAGGGGAAGATTTATGAGCGATCAGGTTCCGCAAATGTTGAAAGAGTACCGTGAGCAAATTTTGCCCGCCATGAAAGAGAAGCTTGGCGTGAAAAATGTCCACCAAATACCAAAGATATCCAAAGTGGTGGTGAACTGTAGCGTAGCATCCTCGCAGGATACGAAACTGGCAATGGAAGATGCAGTGCGTGAGGTTGCTCTCATCACTGGACAGCAGCCGGTGCGCACACGAGCCAAAAAGAGCATTTCCAACTTCAAGCTGCGCGAAAATCAGGAGATAGGCGTGAAAGTGACGCTAAGGGGGCGTATAATGTACGAGTTCCTAGAGCGCCTAATACGCTTAGCTTTACCGGCCATACGAGATTTTCGTGGCGTGCCAAATCGCGCTTTTGACGGCAACGGCAACTACACACTTGGAATTAAAGACCAGACTATTTTCCCTGAAATCGAGCTGGAAAAGGTCAAACGCAACTTAGGTTTTGATATTACGATCGTGACAACAGCAAAAAAAGACAATGAAGCTAAGGAACTGCTGGCTCTGATGGGCATGCCGTTCGCAGGCAAATCTAAATAACGATTATGGCAAAGACTTGTTGGATAAATAAACAGAAAAGAAAACCGAAATTCACTTCACGCGGCTACAATCGCTGCAAAGTGACGGGTCGCCGTCGCGCTTATTTACGCCGTTTCGGGGTTAGCCGCATTGAATTCCGTGAGCGTGCCCTGAAAGGCGAGCTACCGGGCGTAGTCAAAGCCAGTTGGTAACAAGGAGAAAATATGGTCACAGACCCATTAGCAGATTTATTAACGCAGATTCGTAACGCGGTGAACGCGGGCAAGCAAGAAGTGCTGGTTCCGTACTCCCGCATCAAAAAAGATGTTTCGGATGTTTTCAAAAAAGAGGGCTACATTCGTGAAACGGAAGTAGTTGAGAAAGATAAAAAGAAGTCTATCAAAGTGTTCCTGAAAACTGGCGGCAAAGTTAAGACGATAGCGGGCATCCGCAGAATCAGTCGTCCAGGCCAGAGGCGTTTTGTTGGATGCCAAGACATCCCGCGTGTGTTGGGTGGAATGGGTGTTGCTGTGCTTTCTACGCCGCAGGGCGTGATGAGTGGGCACGAGGCTCGCAAAAATAAAGTCGGCGGGGAGCTGATTTGCTTCATCTGGTAAGGCTTAAAGTTAAGAGGATTTTTTTATGTCAAGGATTGGAAAAAAAGCTGTTTTAGTGCCAGCGACCGTAAAGGTGGCTCTTGC
>JFJP01030279.1_pt1 | contig 14753 bp, 13 predicted proteins | sample 431651 | NCBI WGS metagenome assembly JFJP01 (sample SAMN02602958, study PRJNA72255) | Microbial mat metagenome, whole genome shotgun sequencing project. | biome: fresh water; feature: sink hole; material: water; isolation source: purple microbial (photo- and chemosynthetic) mats found in...
GCGTCGCGCAGGGCGTCGGCCTTGTCGGTGCGCTCCCAGGTGAATTCCGGTTCTTCGCGGCCAAAATGCCCGTAGGCGGCAGTTTTGCAGTAAATGGGTCGAATCAGATCCAGCATTTTCACCAGCCCGTAGGGGCGCAGATCGAAATGGCCGCGCACGATCTCGACCAGCCGCTCTTCGTCAATCTTGCCGGTACCAAAGGTGTTGATGCTGATTGAGGTCGGCTCGGCGACGCCAATCGCATAGGACACCTGAATTTCGCATTTGTCTGCCAGACCGGCGGCGACGATGTTCTTGGCGACATAGCGGCAGGCATAAGCGGCGGAACGGTCGACCTTGGACGGGTCTTTGCCAGAGAAAGCGCCGCCGCCGTGATGGGCAGAACCGCCGTAGGTATCGACGATGATCTTACGCCCGGTCAGCCCGCAGTCGCCCACCGGTCCGCCAATCACGAAGCTGCCGGTCGGATTAATATGATACCGCGTGTGCTTGTCCAGCCATTCCGCAGGCAGCACCGGCAGGATGATGTTTTCCATCACCGCTTCGCAGAGCAATTTGTAGCTGATGTCGGCATCATGCTGGGTGGACAGCACGACCGCTTCAATGCCGACGGCTTTATTGCCTTCGTAGCGGAACGTGACCTGGCTCTTGGCATCGGGCCGCAGCCAGGGCAGGACACCGCTCTTGCGCATCTCCGCTTGTCGCTGCACCAGCCGGTGAGCATAGGTGATCGGCGCAGGCATCAGCACGTCAGTTTCGTTCGTCGCGTAGCCGAACATCAAGCCCTGGTCGCCAGCGCCCTGTTCTTCGGGCTTGTCGCGGTTCACGCCTTGGGCGATATTTGGCGATTGTTTGCCGATGCACGACAGCACCGCGCAGGTGGCGCCGTCGAAGCCGACATGGGAATTGTCGTAGCCGATGCCGACCACGGTGTTGCGCACGATCTGGTCAAAGTCGACCCAGGCCGTAGTGGTAATTTCGCCGGCCAGCACCACGACGCCGGTTTTAATCAGCGTTTCGCAGGCAACCCGAGCTTTGGGATCTTCAGCGATAATAGCGTCCAGTACAGCATCGGAAATCTGATCGGCGATTTTATCCGGATGCCCTTCGGAAACAGATTCGGAAGTGAACAGGTAGGTGCGGCTCATGAGGTGGCGTATCCTTGGACGACGATTGCAGCGAAGGTTCGTGCGCCGAAACGGCGGTATCATGGAAAGGGGGGCAGTTTAACCGGAAAATCGTGAATTTGCATCGGTATTTTTTATACTATTTAGTTATTTAAACTTTCGTAAACTGGATAAAGTCGATGATGAACGCGCCTTCCAAACGCCCCGTTTTGACCTGCGCTGACTTGGGCTGTGAACCGTTAATGGTGCTGCTGGCGCGCTATGGGTTGCGCGTGGATTGGGTGTCAGCAGGTAGTGTGATTCCCGGCAGTTATTGGGGCGACAGTGAGGCCGGGTTGATCGGAGATTGTGTGTGGGTCAGGGAGGATACGCCGGTGCATTCTGCATTGCACGAGGCTTGCCACGCGATTTGTATGGACAGTGCGCGTCGCGCCCGGCTGCATACCAACGCGGGGGGAACCTATCTCGAGGAAAATGGCGTCTGCTATCTGCAAATTCTGCTGGCCGATGGGTTGCCGGGCGTGGGGCGGGAGCGGATGTGGGCGGATATGGATGCCTGGGGCTACAGTTTTCGGCTGGGTTCGACCCGCGCCTGGTTTGAACAGGATGCTGAAGACGCCCGGAAATGGCTGATTCAGCATGAGTTGATTGATCAGAACGAGCAGCCACTCTGGCGGTTGCGGCAGGACTGACAGGTGGGTAATCTATCCCGACAGCAACGGCAAATCCATAGCCGATAACCCCCGGCAATTGGATTACATCGTGACAATTGAAGGCGGACTAATCGCGATGTTCGTGGAAATGGAGCGCCACGCTGACGCTGAACGGCAGCAAGACCGTGAGGACGGGGGATTTAGCTTGACATACTCCCCGCCCTGAAGGACGGGGATTCCTCTGTAGAGGGTATGATGCCCCATACCGAGAACACTGAATGTTCTCTGCTCTCCCCCATAGGGCAAGCCCTATGGGTGGCACAACCCACCGGCAGCAGATGAGCCGAAACAGAATGCTTTTGAACACGATCCAGGTTTTACCTGCTCATCTTTTGAGCAGAACCGCATACCTTAGAATTGCCAAAGAGCGAACAATCGTCGGTGGCGTCATCGCGATGGCCGACTTAGGGAGCATAGCAAAAAAGAAGGCGAACTGCGTTCGCCGCGCTATCCATCCCCGCCCTGAAGGGCGAGGCTTTCCGCGCAATTCAGGTAATTTGTGTTATGCCGGAACCCGCTTTAAGCTTACAGATTCATTTGGGCAGGAGGTAGTTAATGGCTGGAAAAACGCTCTACGACAAGCTTTGGGACGCCCATCAGGTGCGGATCGATCCTGATGGCACGGCGCTGCTGTATATCGACCGTCACCTGGTGCATGAAGTCACTTCCCCGCAGGCCTTTGAAGGTCTGCAACTGGCGGGACGCCCACCGTGGCGGCGGGAATCCATGGTCGCCATGCCCGATCACAATACGCCGACCACTCCCGGTTTCACCACCATCGACGACCCGGTGTCCCGCTTGCAGGTGGAGACGCTGGACGCGAACGCTCGTCGCTACGGTCTGCGCTATTTCGCCATTGGCGATCTGCGCCGGGGCATCGTTCACGTCGCCGGGCCTGAACAGGGCGCTACGCTCCCCGGAATGACCGTGGTCTGCGGCGATTCCCACACCTCCACGCATGGCGCGTTCGGGGCGCTGGCTTTCGGCGTCGGCACGTCCGAAGTCGAGCATGTCATGGCGACCCAGTGCCTGATTCAGAAGAAATCGAAAGCGATGCTGATTCGCGTCGATGGCCAGACCGGGCCGGGCGTCACCGCCAAGGACATCGTACTGGCCATTATTGGTCACATCGGCACTGCGGGCGGCACCGGTTACGCGGTCGAATTCGGCGGCGACGCCATTCAGACGCTGAGTATGGAAGGGCGGATGACCGTCTGCAACATGGCCATTGAAGCCGGAGCGCGGGCGGGGATGATCGCGGTCGATCAGACCACGATCGACTATCTACACGGTCGGAGTTCCGCGCCGACCGGTGAGGTGTGGAATCAGGCCGTGGCCGAATGGCGCGAACTGCACAGCGATTCCGACGCGGTATTTGACCGGGTGGTCACCCTGGACGCGGCGGCGATCAAGCCACAGGTCACTTGGGGCACCTCGCCGGAAATGGTGGTCGCCATTGATGGATCCGTGCCAGATCCGGTCCGCGAAGCCGATCCCACCAAGCGCAACAGCATCGAGCAGGCGCTGCACTACATGGGCCTGCAACCCAATACGCCCATCACCGATATTTCGCTGGACCGGGTGTTTATCGGTTCCTGCACCAATGGCCGGATTGAGGATTTGCGCGCCGCGGCGGCGGTCATCAAGGGTCGCAAGGTCTCGGGGACACTGAAACAGGCGCTGGTGGTGCCGGGTTCGGGACTGGTCAAACAACAGGCCGAGCGCGAAGGTCTGCATCAGATTTTTCTGGCTGCCGGATTCGAGTGGCGCGAGCCGGGTTGTTCCATGTGTCTGGCGATGAACGCCGACCGATTGCTGGCGGGCGAACACTGCGCCTCCACGTCCAACCGCAATTTTGAAGGGCGGCAGGGGCAGGGCGGACGCACCCATCTGGTCAGCCCGGCCATGGCAGCGGCAGCCGCTATCGCCGGTCATTTCGTCGATGTGCGCACGTTCTGAGGAGTTTGCTGATGAGAGCCTTTACCCAACTGGAGGGTCTGGTGGTGCCGGTGGATCGGGCGAATGTAGACACCGACGCCATCATTCCCAAGCAGTTTCTGAAATCCATTAACCGCACCGGCTTTGGCCCCTACCTGTTCGACGAATGGCGCTATCTGGATCATGGCGAGCCGGGGATAGACTGTGCCGGGCGGCCGTTGAATACCGCCTTCGTTCTGAACCAGTCGCACTATCAGGGCGCGAGCATCCTGCTGGGGCGGGAGAATTTTGGCTGCGGCTCCTCGCGGGAACATGCGGTGTGGGCGCTGGATGAATACGGTATTCGCTGCGTCATCGCGCCCAGTTTTGCCGACATCTTTTGCGGCAACTGCTTCAAATCGGGCCTGTTACCCATCGCACTGGACGCTGCTATCATCGAGCGCCTGTTCCGCGAAGTGGAAGCGACGCCCGGTTATCGGCTATCAGTCAATCTCGCCGCGCAGACCGTGACGCTGCCCACTGGCGAGTCCATCGCCTTTGAAGTCGATCCGTTCCGCAAGGAATGTCTGCTCAACGGTTGGGATGACATCAGCCTGACCCTGCGCCATGCCGACGAGATTCGCGCCTTTGAGGCTCGGCGGCGGCAGGCGGCACCCTGGCTGTTTGCCTGAGAGACCCTCACCCCCAACCCCTCTCCCATGGGGAGAGGGGAGTAAAAAATACCATGACCGCCAAGATTCTGATTCTCCCCGGCGATGGTATTGGTCCGGAAATCGTCGCTGAGGCAGTGAAAGTGCTGGAATGCCTGCGCCAGGAACACGGCCTCGATGTCGCGCTGGACTATGGCCTACTCGGGGGTTGCGCAGTGGATGCGCTTGGTTCGCCATATCCCGAGGCCACCCGCAGCCAGGCGCAGGACGCCGATGCCATTTTGCTGGGCGTAGTCGGCGGGCCGAAGTGGGCATCGCTGGACCGTCCGCAGCGCCCGGAAAGCGGTCTGCTGACCCTGCGCGCTGATCTGCAATGCTTCACCAATTTGCGCCCGGCTATTCTCTACCCACAACTGGCTGCTGCTTCAATCGGCATGTTGCCGTCGGCGTCGCTGAATGCGCAGGGCAAGGGTTTGTACGAACCGATTCACGGCTCCGCGCCGGATATTGCGGGCAAAGGCATCGCCAATCCGCTGGCGATGATTCTGTCCGTGGCGATGCTGCTGCGCCATAGCTTGAATCAGCCGGAATTGGCAGAACGGGTAGAACATGCTGTCGGGCAGGTGCTGGATCAGGGATTGCGCACCCTGGATATTACCGCCACCGGTATGACGGCGGTGGGTACCCAGGCCATGGGCGATGCCGTAGTGGCGGCGTTGTAGTGAAAGTTTGGTTATCACGTTTTAGGGCGGAAGTGACCGCTCTGGGCACATCTTCAAGTTGAGGCATGACAATGATGAAGCGTACAGGTCTGGTCGGCTGGCGGGGCATGGTGGGTTCCGTGCTGATGGAGCGGATGCGGGCGGAACATGATTTCGCCCTGATCGATCCGGTGTTTTTCACCACGTCCAATGTGGGGGGCGAGGGGCCAGCCATTGGCCGCGAAACGCCGCCGCTCAAGGATGCCCGGTCGCTGGATGAATTGAAAACGCTGGATGTGATTATCACCTGCCAGGGCGGTGATTATACGAATGAGATGTATCCGCAACTGCGTGCCGCTGGCTGGAAAGGCTATTGGATTGACGCCGCCTCCGCGCTGCGCATGAAAGAGGATGCCGTGATCATTCTCGATCCGGTCAATCGCCAGGTTATTCAGAACGCGCTCGCCAGGGGCGTCAAGGACTACATCGGCGGCAACTGCACGGTGAGTCTGATGCTGATGGGTCTCGGCGGGCTGTTCGCCCACGGGCTGGTGGAATGGATGAGCGCCATGACCTACCAGGCCGCCTCCGGGGCTGGCGCGCAGAATATGCGGGAACTGATCCAGCAGATGGGCGCAATTCACCACGCGGTCGCGGATCGGCTAGATCAACCGGCTTCGGCGATTCTGGAAATTGACCGCATCGTCGCGGATACCTTGCGCTCCAGAACTTTCCCCACCGAGCAGTTCGGCGTCCCGCTGGCCGGTAGTCTGATCCCCTGGATCGACAAGGCCATGGATAACGGCCAGAGTCGCGAAGAATGGAAAGGGCAGGCTGAGACTAACAAGATTCTGGGTCGAGCCGATCAACCCATTCCCGTTGACGGTCTCTGCGTTCGGGTGGGCGCGATGCGTTGCCACAGCCAGGCGCTGACCATCAAGCTGACCCGCGACGCGCCCCTGGATGAACTGGTCGAAATCATCGGCAGCGCCAACGACTGGGTGAAGGTCGTACCCAACGAGCGGGAACGGTCGATCCGCGAACTCACGCCTGCCGCCGTCACGGGGATGTTGAACGTCCCGGTGGGTCGGTTGCGCAAGCTCAACATGGGACCGTATTACCTCGGTGCTTTTACCTGCGGCGATCAACTGTTGTGGGGCGCCGCCGAACCGCTGCGGCGAATGCTGCGGATGCTGTTGGAAGCCTGATTTTTTTGCCTGCTTCCCGGTATCCAAATCGCAGAAACGCGCTTTAGGGAGTATCTTTTTAATTAAGCTTTGAACCCAATGGCGGTTTGAAGTAAAAAAGCCGCTGGTTCGGTTATCGCCGGCGACATCCATACCAATCCCGCCGGGACCATGACCCTCCGGCGGCGGAAGGGAGACAGGTCATGCCGACCAGGATATTACTCCAATTACTACTCTTAGCCGGGCTGGCAGCGCCATTGGGCGCCTTCGCTTTAGGCGTTGGTCCGCTCACCGTCCGCTCGGCGCTCAATCAGAATTTTGAGGCCGAAATTCCCCTGCTGGTGAACAATCCTGCTGAACTGGTGGGGTTGACTACGGATTCCATTCGGATTCCGCGTCAGCAGGTGTTCACCGATATGGGCATCGAACCGCTGGAATTCCTCTCAAAACTGCGCTTTGCGGTTCAGACCACCGCCGGCGGTTCCAGCTTCATCAAAGTGGTGTCCGTCCAACCGATTCGTGAACCCAGCTTCGATCTTTTAATTGAAGTGGTGTGGCCGCGTGGCCGGTTGTTACGGACGTTCCCCGTACATCTTGACCCGGAGTTATACGCTGATCGGCAGCCTCCGCCCCCGCCGGTGGAAGCGCCACTCCTTGCATCACCCGCCATCGCTGTAGCCCCTGCAGATTCCGGTTTACCGCCGCCGGCGTCCCCGGTCAGTTTTGAGGGTGCATCACTCTATGGCCCGGTCAAGCGAGGAGAAAATCTGACGCGCATTGCCGAGAAGGTACGTCCTTCGCCCGCTGTTAGCATACCGGATATGATGGCAATTCTGGTCGCGGGTAATCCTGAGGCCTTCACCAGAGGCAATCCCAATACACTACGCGTTGGCGCGACCCTCCGAGTGCCGTCGCCACAGGCGCTGGGGATGACCGGCCAGCCTACTCCACCGCCGGTTCCCGATGTTGCCGCAGTGACTCCACTCGAACCGCAGGCCAGTCCGCTACAAACGCCGGTGGAAACGCCGGTGCCACCGCCGGTTACCCAAACACCACCGGTTACAGAAACACCACCGGTTACAGAAACACCACCGGTTACAGAAACACCACCGGTTGCCCAAACGCCACCAGTTACGGAAACGCCACCGGTTGCCCAAACACCACCAGTTACGGAAACGCCACCGGTTGCCCAAACACCGCCGACATCACTGACGCCGCCACAGGAGATCATTCCCCAGGCAACCGTGCCGCTGGAACCGCCGCCGCCGGTAGTCGATACCAAGCCCCTGGAGGCGACACCGCCGCCGGTAGTCGATACCAAGCCCCTGGAGGCGACACCGCCGCCGGTAGTCGATACCAAACCCCTGGAGGCGACACCGCCGCCTGCGGTAAAGCCGACAGTGCCGCCTCAGGAAGCCGGTATGGATTGGTTGTCCAATCCGGTGGTCTGGGTGGCTATTGCCCTGATCGTGTTAGCGGTTGGCGCGGTCTTGTTGTTGCCGCTCCTCCGGCGTCCGGCGCGTCCGAAAACCACGGAAGAGACACTGTATGGTGGTGAGACCGAAGAGGCTGGGTTAGCTGTGGCTGAGGAACCCCGAACTTCAGTTCGCAAGCCGGAAATAAAACCCAGAAAACCGGTTCAGGCTGCCGCTGAAGAAACAGCCGCTAAACCACCACCACCTGTGGCTGAACCCCCGGTTACCCCGGTAGTTACCCCGATAGCTAAACCGGTGCCCAAAGTGGCCGCGCCACCCCCCAAGCCCATCGACGAGCTATTGAAGGATATCGATTTCAATCTGGGTGATGAACGGTCACAACCGATTACTGAAGGGAAAGGAGCCTCACGCGGCGGGGTGGCGCGCCGGATGCCCGATGCCGAACCGCCTACCGCGTCGGTGACCCGGACTAATACGCCGTTACCGCCGGTGAAGCCAGTCCAACCGGCTCCCATTCCAGCTCCGGCGCTGGAGCCGCTGTCGGAATTACCCTCCGGATTGCAGTTGGACAAGCTGGAGTTTGATCTGGGCGATCTGGGATTGGAGTCCACCCGCAAGCCGGCGGAATTGCCGCCACTGGAACTGAAACCCGCCGCCCGGTCTGCACCTGCCGATGATTTAGCCGCAACGATCGATTTGCACTTGCCGGATTTTGAACCCATAAGCCGGTCTACGACGGCTGCGGAACCTCAGCAACCCAAGGCGTCGGATTTTAAATTCGAGTTTGCCGACGTCAGCGAGCAGTCCGGCAACGAGAACCTGACGCTGCTGGATGATGAGTTACGAAGCTTTGGCGATGGCGATAGTGGGTTCGATTTGGGCAAGATGGAACTCAGTTTACCGCCGGGCGGCAGCGATACCGGCGCCGATTACGTCGAAACCAAGCTGGATTTGGCCGCGGCCTATCTGGATATGGGCGACCAGGTCGGGGCTCGCGGCCTGCTGGATGATGTTCTCAAGGAAGGGGATGCGGCGCAGAAACAGCGCGCTGAAGATCTGCTCAAGAAACTGGGCTGATTTTTCAGCCTGCCCTCCCCCGCAACGGGGAGGGCGTCGATTGTGGGGATAACGAGATTAACGCAGCGAGGCTGTAGATACCGGTTCGGCCAGAACCAGCGCCCGATCCGCTGCGCCCCGTTGCGCCAGTCGCGCCATGGTTCCCGCCGGCAGCCAGACCATGGTGCCTGCCGGCAGCGGGATGCGTCCACTTTGCGCAGGGGGATTCCAGGCCCGGTTGAGAGCCGTCAGTTCGCTGGAGTTGACTTCGTAATGGCTGGCCAGAGTGGAAACCGCCACCGTTTGCCGGAGCCGAATCCGATCCAGATTCAACGGTGACTCATAACTGAGGCCTTCCGGGAAGAACTGTTGCGGATTACGGGCGATGTTACGCGCCGCTAGGAATTCGGTATAAAAATTCCGCGAGGCGAAGCCGAAGCCCTTGCCCGAGTAATTTTTGACGATGGCCGCTATGTCATCGCCCCATTCGCTTTTCGCCCGCGCCATGCCGCCGACCCCGTGATTGTAAGACGTGATCGCCAGCGGCCAATGGTCTAAACGGTTGTGGGCTTTCCCCAGATATTTTGCCGCGCCCTGAGCGGAGGCTACCGGATCGCGCCGTTCGTCGACTGCCGCATTCATCATCATGAATTGTCGGGCCGTTGCGGGCATGAACTGCCACATCCCCACCGCGCCTACGGAAGATGCCGCATGATTCTGGAAAGAAGACTCGACATGCGGCAGATAGGCCAGATCCTCGGGCAGACCGGCCTCACGGAACACTTGGCGGAACATGGGATCATAGCGTCCGCTGATTTCCAGACCGCGTTTAAACCGTTCGCGCATCCCGCGCTGGTTACGCAACCGATCACTGACACCGACCATGGCACCAGATCCGCCGGTACTCGACTGAATACGGTTCGCCAGTGCCTGTTCGTTGGGTGTCAGCGGCGCACGGGTAGCAGCTTTGGATTCCAGTTCACGGAGCGCCGTCTTAAGACCCTCATAGCGCAACTTCAGATAGGTCTTCTGATCCTCGGTATAGCCTTCCCCGGCCTCGCCGGGCAGGGTCATCACCTCATAAATCAGATCCATATAGCGGTTGTCGTGTAGCGCAATCTGACTGCGCCCCCACACCGCATAGACGTTCTGCCAGAAGGCGATCTGCGGCTGTAAAGCGGACGGAGCCGGGAAGACCTCATCATGGGTTGCGATGGGAATTCTGGCCGGCGGTGGTGCAGGTGGGCTGGCGCAAGCCGCCAGCACCAGCGTGGTCAGAATGATCGAAAATCCGCGCAGTCGTAGTCGCATAAACGCTTCCCCCTCTGGTGGCGCGATGAACAGGATTTTGGATTCGTTCGTTCTTTTCTGGAACATCCCGAACCCGGCACTACTACAAAAATGTGTTGGTTTTTTTAGCGGGGCAGTACGCCGGAAAAATTCAAAGTCCAGCGTCCATCGCCGCCCGGTGGTCCCAGCAGATTCATAGCCTGGCGCAGCGCATTATTATTGGGATCGCGAACCGACGCCTGACCGTTGAACCGATAACGGCCATCCGGCAGCAGGTTGAACGTGCCTTCCAGCGCCAAGGGGCTGTCATGATCCTGAATAACGCCCTGCACGCCTTCCGGGTCAGCCGGGGTCAGTTGCGCGGTAAAATCACCCAGCGCCAGGGGCTGACCCAAGGTTACACGCAGATTCAGCAGATGGACAACGCCATCCGCCGCCAGCGGCTGACCTGCCGGGTTTAAGCGAACTTCGCGCAGGTTAAAATCCACCACACCCTGCACCGGCCATTTCGGCTGGCCGGCGGCGATGGCTAACTCGGTCAGGCGAAGATTCCCGGTGAAGTCCCGAAGACGCCGGTAACGCGCCGGGTTAATCGCCGCTTTTCCAGCCAGCTTGATATCCGGATCGTCGGTCCGCCAGTCCCAATTCAGTTGGTCAATCTGTACCCCACGCCAATTGATGCCATTCGCTACGCCATCCGTTGCGTCGCCCTCGACGGTTTGCACAGTCAATCCCCGGAACTGCTCGGTGAGCGGGTCGATGACCATGGTCGCCGGAGCCAGCAGCAGCAGGGATCCCAGGAACGCCAGCAGACCCAACACGCTGTAGCGCAGAACATTTTTCATGGTCGGGTTCCCTGCAGGATCAACCGGGCGTTGATGATGAGGATAATGGGATGTTCGCGCTCCAGGGTGCCGATCCACGGGAGCAGTTTGTCGAACTCGACGGCATCCAGTCGGGCGCTCAGCTTATCCTCACCTTGCGGGGTAATCTGCTTGAGCGCTGCGCCCAACCCGGCCGCTCGTGCAGTTTGATCAACGACCGTCAGCAGGGAACGTCCATCACTTTTAGGTCGTGTTGTTCCACTCAGGCGTTGGATTTCCTGAGCCGCCTGCCGCATCCAGGCCAGATCAGTGCGCTGTTCAGCGATATTCTGCTGGAGTCGGCGATGGCTGACCTGAAACGGTTCCCAGACCAGCACATAGACCAGAATAGCCAGCGCAACGGCCAGGCCGCCGCTGACCAGAGCGCGTTCACGGGTGGCGAGGCTCTCCCACCAGGCTTTCACGAGGCCGCCTTTTTCAGCGTGACTTTACTTTCCATCCGTCCCTCGCGTTGCGTCGTGCGGATTTCCGCCCGCAGGCCGGGTTGTTGTTCCAGTTGTTGCCGGAGTTGATCCAGCAGTGCCGGGTTACCGCCCTCCAGCGCCAGATCCAGTTGCCCTTCACGATAGCTGATGCCGCGCAGGGTGATGTCGGGAAACCGCACCAGAGGTTGTGCGCCCTGATGGAGCAGTTCGAGAAACGCGCCGCCCGTCGTCCCGACGGGGGCTAACTCCCGTAATCGGGTTTCCAGTTGGATTTTGGGATTCACGATCCGGGTCGCACCGGGAACGGCGTCCTTGTAGACCTGCTCCATGGCGGTACTCAATGCGCTCTGTTCCCACTGCAACCGCACATGTTCCCAAAGCAGTCCGATCCCCTGGATGAGGAGCCATATACTGGCCAGAATCGCTGCCGACCGCCAGGGTCGCAATCGGCGTTGCCACTGCATCTGCCGACTGTAGGAGCCTTGCAGTAGATTCAGGACGGTATCAGGCCGATAGCCGGTGGCGAATAAGAGCAGAGGTTCGACCGGCTCACTTTCAATCTGTCGGGCTACATCCACTGTGAGGGGCGGCGGATTCCCCCAGATACGCAAGCGCTGCGGTTTGGCGTCGCCCGCTTCGGCCAGCGCCTGGTTCAGAAACAGGTCCAGCGTCTCCGGGTCGGTGACGAAACCTTCCCAGCGGCTGGTGCGCACCACAATCCGTGAGCCATCGGCCAAGAGGCTCCATTCCCCCGCTTGCCAAGGTAGAAATAGCGGGTCGGGAATCACGGCGAACGGGGTGAGTCCCGCCTGGGTAACGGTTTCCAGCCAGCCACGCAGTGCGGTGTGATCGACCGTCGCCACCGGCAGGTGATCGCCATCCGGGGCTTGACCCAGCGCAAAGTGCAGGGTCTCGATGTCGTCGGCCAGTTGATCTTCCAGGGCGTAAGGCACGGCGCGCGCCCACAAGGCACGTTTGCGACCCGGCAAGGGAATCCGATGCAGGGTAATCGCCTCTCCCGGTGCCGCCAGCACCCAGCGGCCGCCACCGGCCTGACGAGCCAGTTCGGCCAGGGAGCCATGTTGGACGGCACCATCGGGGCGCAACCATTCCGCCTGATCGGGGGCGAGCAACCGGAAAAAATTCAAGGGAGCGGGCACGGGGTCTTAATCCTGGTGGCCAAAGCTGCGTCGCAGGACGCGAACGCCATTTTCGTCACGAAAAATCATACTGTATAACATGGCGCGGCCATCGCCCACCTGGGCTTCGGCCTGCACTAAAAAATATTGGCTATCGACGCTCAGCAGCGCTTTCGTCGGCGCGTCCAGAGTGATTTTTACCGCATTCATCCATTCATCCACGGTTTCGTAACCCTCGGCGGGACGCTCTTCCAGCGAGCGTTCCAGATCGGCTAGTTCCAGTTGGTCATCGAGCGCCGCCAGAATCAGCGCCGGAGCGGTATTGACGTTGAGCGCGACACCGGGCGGCAAGGCGCACACCAGGGGGGCCAGTTTATCGTAAATTTCCCGGTCTACGCCCTTGACCAGACGCAACTCGGAAATATGCGTGAAGGGTTGGTTGGCGGCCAGATAAGGCGGGTTCAGCACCGTATAATCGCTGTCCTCAGCGCCATCCGGGAACAGCGCATCCGGGTCAGGATCAATCCAGTCAGCCATCGCCTGCGCCAGCTCCGGTTTTAACTCCAGCCGGGTTAACAGGCGCTGCAAAAATTGCAGTTGCGCTTTGTCGAGTCCCGCCTTGCCGGTAGCAGGCTTGGGCGGCTCGGGGGTAGCGGGTGACTTCGCGTCTGGATTTTCGGGATTTTCCGCAGACTTTGGATCTTTCGGTGAACGATCCGGGTTGGCGTCGGGGCGGGTTGCGGAATTTTCTGGCGGGGGTCGCCATAGGTTATTGAGATTGAAGCAGCCCTGCAGATCGCGGATTTTTCCCGACAGAACGCCATTATCGACGGGCAGCGCCGGGGGCAGATTGGCCCATATTTCGCCGGGGTGATCGATCTGGTTTTCCTGGCGGTCGCGCATCAGCATCAGTCCTGCCCATTGTTCAACGCCCAGCGTATAGAGCCGGGCCTGCTGCTGGTGTTGCAGGACGGTACTGCGGCGAATGGCGATTTGCTGCACGGTAGCGAGGCTGATGGCGGTCATGCTGGCCAGAAAGACAATCAGCAGGACGGTAATCAGGGCGACGCCGGATTGACGGTGAACCAGTGGGTCAGCCGGACAATGGTAACAGGCGGGTAATGGCACCCCAGTCCTCCAGCGTCAGCGTAATTTCCACCGCACGCGGCGGCAGATTCGGGTTGGATGGTTGATCGCCCGAGCTTTCATCCGCAGGCGGCGGCCAATCATTCCGCCACTCATCCTCCTGGTCGAGGAATCGTGCGCGAAATTCCTGCACTTGGTCGAGCAGCAGCGTTTCCCGTGGCGCACCCGGCCCACCGCGATCCAGCACATCCCAATGCAGACGTCGCCCGTGATTGACCCAGTGGATTATCCCAGCCAGTGCGCGTCAGAATCAGCACATCATCCAGTAAATCCCCGCCGCGCAGCGCGGGTTCAGGATCGCCATATTCATCACGAATACCGCGCGGCGTCGCTTGTTCAATATCCTGAGCCAGGCGAAACACCGCCAGTTGCACGTCCGCCAGCCGCCGGTTTTGTTCCTCCACCGCCGCACGAGTGAACAGTACACTCCGCAATCCGCTGTAGGCCGCAGTCGCCATGATCGCGAAGACCGCTAGGGCGACCAGCAATTCCAGCAGGGTAAAGCCGCGAGTAGTCGAGTTCATGGCGTTCTGGGCGGCGACGGCTGGGGTTGATCTTTGGGCGGCGGTGGCCGGGTAGCGGGATCATCCGGATTTTGCGCAGGCAGCTCTTGCGGGGGATTAGCCTTGAACGCGGTGAGCGTACTCAACACCGGGCCATTCTCGACCGAGCGAACTGTGACCTCCAATCGGCGCAGATCAGGATCATCGGTTTTAGCGAAACGGCTTTCCCATAGCCAGGCGCGATTGGCCAACTCGGCGCTACCCCGCACGATACCCTCATCCGGCCAGGGTTCGGCGGCCAGCAACTGTTCATTGACCTTATTGAGCGCGACCCAACTGGCGAAGGTCTGGTCGCGCAGCCAGGCAGTGCTGGCAATGCTTTGCGTAGCCGCGTTGATGATTGCACCCATAGCGATGGCCAGCACCGCCATGGCCACCAGCACTTCCAGCAGAGTGAAGCCGGACATGCGCTTCATCGGGTCACTTCCCCGACTGTCAACCGGCCCATGGCGTCGCCGGCGACCCGATACAAGGGCGCATCCAGCGCCTGATCGTCTA
>JFJP01018701.1_pt1 | contig 14752 bp, 10 predicted proteins | sample 431651 | NCBI WGS metagenome assembly JFJP01 (sample SAMN02602958, study PRJNA72255) | Microbial mat metagenome, whole genome shotgun sequencing project. | biome: fresh water; feature: sink hole; material: water; isolation source: purple microbial (photo- and chemosynthetic) mats found in...
CTCCGTGATATCCGGACCCAGATCGCGCGCATCGCCGGGCACCAGGACCGGATGATGCGCGAGCACTGTTCGGCGGACGATCTGCGCGTGATCCGCTGGGAATCGGCCGGCATCCTGGCCTGCCACACGGCCGTGGTGGCTGCCGCCATCTGTTTCCGGGTATGGGAACCGCTGGTCTTCATCACCCTCGCCTGGCAGATCGGATCCCCGTTCGAGGGGCTCTGGCACTCGACCGAGCACATCGGCCGCATGTACAACACAAACGACCAGCGCTGCGCGACGCGATCCGTGCGGGTCAACCCCTTCATCCGGCTGCTCTACTGGGGGCTTGATGACCACGTCGATCATCACCATTACCCGATCGTGCCCTCGCGCAACCTGCCCGCCCTGCATCGTCTGCTTCGCGACGACCTGCCGGAGCCAAAGGGCATGATCGGCTGCTGGCGCGAGATGTTCGCCATCGCCCGCGAGAAGGATGAGTACCCCGCCAACGAATTTATTCCCAGGCCCCCTGCGCCTGAGTGATTCGGAATCTGCAATAGCCATATTCTTTACTTGCATCAGGTGGCGACTGGATGCAGAATGCAGATTTCACATATTGGAAAAACACCATGACAACTGAAAAGCAGGTGCTTGATGCCCTTTCCCGGATTATCGACCCCGATTTCCAGCGCGATATCGTATCGCTGGGGTTTGTAAAGCATATCAGGATACAAGGCGGCGACGTCGCCTTGACGATCGAGCTGACCACGCCCGCCTGCCCGATCAAGGACCAGTTCAAGGCCGAGGCCGAACGGGTGGTCGCGGCATTGCCGGGCGTCAGCCGTGTCAAGGTCACGATGACCGCGCGCCAGCAGACCACGCGCAAGCTGGCCAAAGGCAGCGGACTGAGCAAGGTCGTCAACATCCTGGCGGTGAGTTCCTGCAAGGGTGGCGTGGGCAAATCCACGGTCGCCGCCATGCTCGCGCGCAACCTTGCCCGGCGCGGCTTGCGCGCCGGTATCCTGGACGCGGACATCTTCGGACCCTCCGCCCCCACGCTCTTCAACATGCACGATACCGGCGTGGAAACCACGCCCGACCAGACCATCCTGCCGCGCCAGTACGAGAACCTGAAGGTCATGTCCTTCGGCTTCTTGACCGGCGACAAACCCTCGGTCATGCGCGGCCCGATGGTCTCGAATTTCATCCAGCAACTGCTCCACCAGGTCGAATGGGGCGAGTTGGACTGCCTGGTCATTGACTTCCCTCCTGGAACCGGTGACATCCAGTTGACGCTCTCGCAATCGGTGCAGATCGACGGGGCCGTCATCGTGACCACCCCGCACGAGCTTTCACTGGCCGACGTGCGCAAAGGCATCATGATGTTCGATACGGTCAACGTCCCTGTGATCGGCGTCATCGAGAACATGGCGTACTTCGAGTGCGACGGGTGCGGCAAGCGTCACGCCATATTCGGCCCGTCCGGCGGCAACACGCTGCGCGACCGCTTCGGGCTGGAGACACTGGCGACTCTTCCGATCAACACGATCATGAGCGGAGGCCTGGAAACGTTTGCCGCCACGGCGGAAGCGGCCGAGGCCACCGATGCCGTCATGCGCGCGCTCGGCAAGCAGTTGATTTCCAAGCCGGTCAAACCGGAAATCGAGACCACCGCCAGCCACATCATCCTGGAGTGGCCGGGCGAGGAGCCGATCCGCATCCCGAACCGCGATTTGCGGATGGCCTGCAGTTGCGCACTGTGTGTAGACGAGATGAGCCGACGCCCGATCCTGGATCCGGCCTCGATACCAAACGACATCCACGCCGAAGAGGTGCGGACCATCGGGAATTACGCGCTCGGGATCACTTGGTCGGACGGTCATTCCACCGGATTTTTCCCTTACCGGCGGCTGCGCGAGATGGGCCGCTGAAGAACCATGGCGCTTCAGAACCAGTAGAAAAGGAACACGAAAGCCACCAGCATACAGAGGACACCGGCCGCAGTCCAGGCGAGCTGCATCGGGGATTTCTCCTCGATGCCATTGCGTACGCGCTTGCGGCTCCCGGCCAGTTCATAACTGAAAAGCAGGCAGAACAGCCCCCATCCCGCCAGGGACGCCAGAGAGAAGGCCGGAACATCCAGGAACCGGCACATCAGAAAGCAACCCGCCGTCCCCCCCGCAATCGCCAGTAGTTTTGTCAACTTCAACATATTCATGCCACCCCGCCTTGTCGCTGTCATACTCGTAAACTAATAACAGGCCCGCCCCGATATATCCAAGCTTTTTATAAACATACCCCCATCCGCAGCCGACGGGCATTCCTTTATTGCCAGGAAACAGGAATTAGGTTTAACTGGGTCCAGGATGGAATCGAAACGACACCCACAGCTAACATGATGCTAACACCCGAGCGGTAGTAATAGTTTACAGCGTGTCGTGTGGTGGGCATTCATGCACCATTAAGGAGGTGTTTATGGCTGGCGAACGGATTCTGGTGATCGAGGATGACGAGGATATCCAGGAACTGATCCGGTTCAATCTGGAAAAAGAGGCCTATAAGGTCAGTTGCCGGGGAACCGCCGAGGATGGAATTAAATCACTGGCTGTCAAGATACCCGACCTTATCCTGCTCGACCTGATGCTGCCAGGCATGGACGGGCTCACAGCCTGCCGCCGGATACGGTCGGAGGAGAATACCCGCCAAGTGCCATTGATCATGGTCAGCGCCAAAGGCAGCGAGGCGGATGTCGTGACCGGGCTCGAACTGGGGGCTGACGACTACATCACCAAGCCGTTCAGTCCGCGTGTGCTGCTTGCCAGGGTGCGGGCGACCCTGCGACGGGCGGGGGAGCCTGGTGACGATGGCGGCGAGATCATGCGGCGTGGCGATATCGAGATCGACAACCTGCATCACGAGGTTCGCCTTGCCGGCAAGCCGGTGGAACTGACGCTGACGGAGTTCCGCGTGCTCGAAGCACTCGCCCGCCGCCCGGGTGTCGTTTTCACACGCTACCAGATCGTCGATGCCGTCAAGGGCGAGGACTATCCGGTTACCGACCGTTCCGTGGATGTCCAGATCGTCGGGTTGCGCAAGAAACTGAAGAAGTACGGGAAGCACATCGAGACGGTGCGCGGCGTCGGCTACCGGTTCTCCGCCCTGCCAAAAGCAGGAGACGCATGAGAAGACGTCTACTGCGACAGATATACCCCACGTACCTGCTGATCATTCTGGTCTCGCTGTTTATTGTATCCTGGTGCGCGCTGCGGTGCATGGAAGCCTTGCACCGTTCACAACTGGAACGTGACCTGCTCTCGCAGGCACGGCTGCTGGAACGAACCCTGCATACCGGCGAAAGCAGCCTGCTCTCCCCCGAACGGATCGCCCAGCTCTGCCGCGAGTTTAGCCAGCTCCTGCCAATCCGCATCACCGTGCTGCTGGAAAATGGCCGTGTGATCGGTGACTCGGATGCGAACCCCGCCTTGATGGAGAATCACCGCAACCGTCCTGAAGTGAGGGCGGCAGCAGAAGGCGCCCCGAAAGCCGTAGAGCGCTACAGCTCCACCATCCGCCAGCGGCTGCTTTACATGGCGGTACCGGTGAACGTCAACGGGCAGACCGAGATGTTCGTGCGCGTCGCCATGCCCCTGGACGAGATCGACCAGGCGATGCGCTCCATCATCCACCGTGTTACTATTGCCGGCCTCATTGTCGCGCTTCTGGCGGGCTGCTTTGCTTTCTGGGTGGCCCGGCATGTGACTCAGCCCTTGAAGCAGATTCGCGAGGGTGCGCTACGTTTCGCCCATGGCGATCTCTCCTATAAGCTGCCAGTCACCGGATCGGAGGAAATGGCCGCGCTTTCAGCCGCCATGAACCAGATGGCCACCCAGATGGATGACCGGATCAAGCAGCTTTTAACAGAACGCAACACACGAGTGGGCGTTTTCGAATCCATGACCGAGGGGCTGCTTGCCGTAGACAAATCCCGGATCGTGGTTGAGTTGAACCGTGCAGCGGGGACCTTGCTCGGCATTGATATCGAAAAGACCAAGGGACAGCCCCTGGAAACACGGGTGCGCAACACCGAGCTGCACCGCCTGCTGGCCACCGCCATTGACAGCGACACCCCCGTCGAGGGTGAAATCCAACTGAACGGGGAAACCTCCCGTATATTGAACGTGAGGGGTTCCGCCCTGTGCAATCCCGACGGCGACCACATCGGAGCCCTGGCGGTCATGCAGGATATCACACGGGTTCGGCAACTCGAACAGATGCGGCAGGATTTTGTCGCCAACGTGTCGCACGAGCTGAAGACCCCGATCACCTCCATCAAGGGGTTTGTCGAGACCCTGCAGGACGGGGCGGACGCCGACCCGAAGGCCCGGTCGCGCTTTCTCGGCATCATCGCCAAGCAGGCTGAACACCTCAACGCGATCGTGGCTGATCTGCTGATGCTTTCCTCCGTCGAGCACCAGACCCGGCAGCACCTAGTCTCGCTGGAACCGTTGCCGCTGCGGCCGGTACTGGAATCCGCGGTCGAGGTCTGCAACGTGCAGGCGACCGCGAAACAGATCCCTGTCACGATCACCTGTCCGGACAACCTGAAAGCACTGATCAGTCCGCACCTGCTGGAGCAGGCGGTGACGAACCTCGTGGATAACGCCCTCAAGTACAGCGACCCCGGAGCACTGGTCAACGTTACCGCCTCGACGGAGGGACCGAATGTGATCATTGACGTCCAGGATACCGGGCGAGGGATCGAGCATCGACATCTTGATCGACTGTTCGAGCGTTTCTACCGCGTTGACAAAGGACGCAGCCGCCAGCTCGGCGGTACCGGGCTTGGCCTGTCGATTGTCAAGCACATCGCGCTGGCACACGGCGGACGCATCACCGTGGAAAGCACACTCGGGGAAGGCAGCACATTCCGCCTGCACCTGCAAAACGCCCTTTAACAGAACATCAACCCGGTTCTCGCGCAATCCTAACACAGAGATCCTTTAATACAGCCGCTTTCAACCACGAAGCCAGAACCCTTCGCCCATAAGGAGGAAGCCATGCTGGCAAACAGGCAAAAAGGAATATCACCGGCCGATTCAAAACAAGTCACAAGAGGAATGGACCGCCGCGGCGGAACGGCCAGAACGGGTTCGGGATTTCAGCTGGCTTTGGCCCAAGACTTATGCCTATAGTGCAGGGTCGAATTACAAATCGAGGACGGACGACATAAAGGAGCAACATGAGCGTTTTCTTTTTCAAGGAGATGGGACGGGTCAAGATCAATATCCTGGCACTCGGTACCATGGTTGAAGAAAACCTGCACAAGGCGGTGCAAGCGGTAATCAACCGGGATGGTGAGCTGGCAAATGAAGTGATCGGCAAGGACTCGGATGTAGACACCATGGAAGTGGACATCGAGGAGGAACTGCTCAAGATCATGGCCTTGCACCAGCCGGTAGCCGTCGACCTGCGGTTCCTGGTGGCCACGCTCAAGATCAATAACGACCTTGAACGTATCGGCGACCTGGCGGTCAACATCGCCGAACGGGCCGTGGTGTTGAACCGCAAGCTGCACGCCACCATGCCTGTCGATCTGGCTCCGATTTCGCAGGCCGTGGAGAAGATGCTGCGCGACAGCATTGACGCCCTTGTGAACCTGGATACCAGCCTAGCCTCCGACGTATGCAGGCGCGACGATGCGATCGATAAGATGAAACACGACAACGACGACATCATCAAGAAACGCATGGTCGCGGAATCGGACAAGGACGCCATCGACGTACTGGTCGCGTTGCTGCGCGTAACCCGTGATCTCGAGCGCGTCGCCGATCACGCCACCAACATCGCCGAGGACCTGATCTACCTAACCGAAGGCCGTATCATCCGCCACCACGCGGAGGAATATCTCCAGAACACGACTACCGCGTGACGCGATACTGCACTGTGCCTGAACAGACTTGGCATGATCGGCAACGCAACCCCATATCCACGGGGCTAAGCGCCATGCGCAATGCAAGCCCTCACTTGAAAAGCGAGTCGATGCCCATGGCCTGCTTGCGGGCGAATTTCGGCACGAGGCGCTGACGCCATCGGCCAAGCAGAGGGTAGATGAGCGAGAGCAACCGCAGGGTGATTATACTGTCGAGCAGCCGGTAGCCGCGCTGCTCGCGCAGCAGCAGGCGGCGAATCCATGCGAAGCGCACCAGATGCCAGCGGGGCGGGGCAAAGGTGAACTTGACGGCATAGCGCGGCTTCCATTTCTGGCGGTAAGCCGCGCGCTGCGTACGCAATTCCTCGATCAGGGCTGCCTCATCCGACGGATCGGCAAAGATGTAGGTCCGCAGCAACGCCAGTATCGCGAAGGTGTCGTATTGCAGGTCGAGTCCCTGGTCTGGAATACCGGCGGCACGGGCGAGGCGGCGCATGGTATCGAGCTTGCGCAGGGCCGTCTGGGCCTCGTTGAGGCAAAGGACGTGGTTCTCGACCATGTTGCGGAAGACGCGGCGCACGGCTGGCGACATCGTTAGTCGGTCCCAGAAAGGGAAAACCAGCGGAGGCACGCGTAAGCGCCGGAAGAAGAGCTTGCGCGCCGCGAACTCGCGGACATAGAGCAATTCGCGGATGACGTCGTCCGCCAGCGTCAGGAAGGCAATCATGCTCTCGGGCTCGACATCCGGCAGACGCTTCTCGCAGAACCGGCGGATGGCGGTCTCGCACGTCTCACCCCGGCACAGATCGGCAGTGACGGCCGTATTCAGCTCCACCCAGATTGAGGACTCCTCCACCCAGGTCAGCCGCCTGAACTTGCCCCATCCGCCGGTCTGGCACCAGACCGAAGCTCCGGCCAGTCCCGGAAGAGCGCCGAGTTGCTGGAGCACGCGCTCATACTCCCAGCCGACGAAGGCGGGATACTCGCCGAACCCCTCGTATTCCCGGCGCGTTTGGAATTCGACGAGGGTGCGCAGGCTCGCACGGAAGAAATGCCCGTTGACCGGCAGGTAGCGGAAGAAATCGCTTTCGCCGTATTTCATCGAGATGATGAGACGGTCACTTTTTATCCCGTCGAAAACGCGGGCAAAGGTCCGCCGGTGCCAGATCAGGTCCCCGATTGCATAAGCCCCGACAGTCCAGGTTCGGAAAAACAGCGAACGATTATGTTTCTCGAACACCGGCAACAACTCGCGCAGGAACCGATTAGCCTGGGCAGGTGTCCGAATCAGAAGTCGGCTCAGGAAATCGCCCTTGGTGCCGATCGCGTCGCTCTCGCCGATACGGAAGATGATGCCCGCGACCGCAGGCACCGCCTCGAAAAGGGCGTCCAGCCGCGCCGCCAGCCAGCGGGTGACTGACGTCAGCTTTTCGCCGGTGGCGGCGGAAAGAGCCGGATGGAGACTGAAGACATCGCTCGTGATCAGCACACGCAGGCCGGCAGAATCGGCGATCGCGAACAGGTCGCGGTAGAGCCGGCCATAGGCGTCAAGAGTGGCCCGGACGTCCTCCGGATACCCCTCCCAGTCGACCAGATGTGCCAGGTCATCGAGCGTCACGGCGTTGTAGCCATCCGCCGCGGCCCGCCGCGTGTACGCCGCGAAGTCCTCGCGTAACTGCCGCGCGGCGGGACTGGCGGCATCCAGCAGGCCCGCCTTATCGACATGGGCGAACGGGATCTTCGACCAGTTGACCCGCTTCTTGCCATATCCCCGGAAAAACGGGGCAATGCCATCAATGATCAGCCATTCGGGGTTCTGCATGCTCACACCCGGTCCCGGACCACGTTGAAAACGATCCGCGAGTCGGTAACCTCGCTTCTCCCCGTGAAGAGGAATGCGAACACAAACAACCCCTGCAGCGCCAGCAGCATCAGCGGCGTCCAGATGGCGGCAAGCCCCATTTCCAGATCAGGCGGCGGCAGGTTGCCGGTCGGGAACACCAGCGGCAGACAGGCGGCATACAGCAGGCAGATCGCACTCATGAACTGGTAGGCTGAAAACCACCGTGCCCCACCCCGGTAATCAGCCCGCATGAACTCCGAAAGCACCCGCCATAGCTGGGTCACCACCAGCGTCAGTAGGAAGGCTCTGAAAGCATACCCAGCCAAATACAGGATCAGGCCAGCGGTCCCTGCAACCAGATAGAGCACGTTGGTAAACGCCTGCACCGGCACCACCGGCTGATGTTCGAGCCCCGACGCATACGCGATCTTGCGGGTCGCACCAACATACCGGAAGGCGATGGCGCGCATCCGGCCTCGCCACGATGGCGGCAGCGAGTCAACGGGCCGTCCATAGCAGCAGCCGAAACTGATGCAGGCCAGCCGCCCGATGCCCTCTCCGAAAGCATAGGCAATCGAAAACGCCGACAGCACAGGCCATACGGCAACGGCGGGGCCACCCAGGCAAAGCGAAAGGCACCCGGCACCCCATACCAGCCAGGGCGACAGCAGGATTCCGACAAAGGAAGCTCCGCCGACCGTGAGCGTGTGTCGCTTCTTTTCCACCAGGAAAGCCACGATACGCGCCGCCGGTACGCAAACCGCGATCAAGACCGCCAGCATGGCCGTCATCAGCACGGGCGGCACCCCGGCAGAGGCCCCGAGTATGAAAGCCAGCGCGGCGGCGGCAGTGAAGGCGATGGCATTGAACAGCCCGTAATACGTCAGGTTCAACCCTTGCCAGCGCCCATCGTCAAGTTTGCGCAGCGGCACGGCCGCCAGCATCTGCCAGCGTTCGCCCGGCAGATGCCGGAAGCACCAGGCCGACAACCCGATATTGGCAACTGCCAGGGCCCCGATAAAAGTAACTTCTAAGCCTTGCATGCGATGGTCTCCCTCACGTTCAATTCCGTTTCGACCGCCATCTCGCCCAATCCAAGCGCGTAACGGCTCCGGACCCCGGTTCGGCGGCGGTTGGCAGTCAGATCCGCAGCCAACCGGATGCGCCCGGGCTGGAACAGCAGGATATCGGTCGAGCTTCCCGGATGATAAAGGCTCTTGGGTTGGCCGCGTTCCAGGAACATCCCCGGCTCTACAGCCCGCGGATCGTCGTAGCACTCAGCGCTGTAGCACTGCTCGATCCGTCCGATCATCAACGCCACCACCTCGATCATGGCCACCTTGCCGACCTGCGTGCCGCCCGGCACATCGGTATCGATAATAGTGACCACCCGCTTGTTCTTCGCAAAAGGAGAAGCCACCTGCATCACCGCGCCGGGATTGCAGGAGTGGTAGCAGCCATCGACCTCGAAGATATCCAGCACGGTCCCGCTTACGGGGACATGGTTGTAGTGATACTTATCGGGCGTCAGCCGGAAGATCGCGAACTGCCCGCCCGCGAACGAAGGGGACCAGCGGGCGGCCTGAGAACCGAAAAGCTCGGGCAGGGTGAAGAACTTCTCCTTGACGAAGAACAGGTCGGTTTCATTCAGGTCACCGGCAATGACCCGTGCGTCAGCAGGGGAAGCGATGTCGCCAACCGCGGTCGACAATGGACGACAATCTCCATAGCGGATACGCCGTTCAAAAAGTTTGCGGACGGTATCAAATGCCTCGGGGGGATCGATGCATTCGTCCAACTGAATCCCCATCGCGGACGCCATTCTCAACACGTTGCGCGTCCCCGTCCTCAGCCCCGGAAGATCGAATTGCAGCCACCCCAGCACAGCGGACGCACGCGCCTGCGTGCAAAGGCGGAAAAGAGCCGGCGCACATTCACGCACGCCTCCGTATAGTTGTGACACCCAGTGCTCCCCGAAGAACTGCTCGTCGACAACCCGGCCGCTACGACGTTCGATATATTGATGTGGTGTCATGCTTTTCCTGGATCATTATCCCGGATCACCAGCAACAACAGATGGATCAGCTTCTCAAGAGTCTGTCCATCGAGTGTCTCCGCCAAAATCTGCGTTTTGATTCTTGCTAGTGCTTCCAACGGGGCTGCCCCGTCAAAAACCGCCCAGCAGGCACGCCTCGTTTCATCATCGGCGTCACGGCCTGCCAGCGTCGCGCAATCCTGTTGCAGCACGCACAGGGCGCGTTCCATCTCCTGCCGCCGCAGGTCCTCACGGTAATACCGTTCGGCCTCCCCGTTGAATGTGTCGCCGCTACAGGCGTGGGCCGTACGACGATTGAGCCGCGACAAGATGGCTGCGGACAAACGGTTGACAGCTGCGGACGGATGGTGCGGGACCAGCCGCGACTCAAGCTCGTCAAGAACAGGGCCGGCATTGAGGTCGCGAACGAGATCCGCCCCTTCCTCGCGCAAGATCCGCAACAATGCGCGACGGTACTCGTCGAGCCTGACGCGGATCGAGCCCTGATAGCGACGACTCGGGCGGGTACGCTCCGTCCGTTCCAGCAGGCGGTGCATGAAGCGGTCCTCGGAATCGTACCGGACATAGAAGGTCGGGATCCCGGCGGCGGCACCGAAGAAGATCTGGCGACGCTCGCTCTCGGCCTGCGGCGTGTCGGGGATATCGGCATGTGAAACCTCACCGCGCGCGATATAACGATATGCCAGCGCCGTCAGCAGTACCTGCACGCAGACGGCGGAGGGCATATCGCCGAGCGTGTCGGCGAACTGGCTGTAGTAGCGGGCCTCGAACCCGCTGAACCCCATGTTGGCGAAATCGCGCAGCCGCCATAACCGGTAGACCGGCATCCGATGATCGTACACGCCCTGATCCATCAGGTCCTCCAGCAGCCGGCGATCATTGCCGAGCTCGCCATCCAGCCCCGGACATTGGCTGGTGCTCAGAAGAGCCACCGGATAGTCAAGCAGCCGGAAATCCGGCACGAAATCACCCTTGAAACGAAACAATCTGCTGATACCGCGGTCTAGCCACGGCGGACCGAACGGGGTCAATGCCCGCCCCAGCACTTTGAAACGCCCTTTCTTCTTCCAGCGCCGCCAGAGCATGCGCAGGCGCGTCCCGTCCAGCTCATGCGGCAGGAACCCCAGGATCTTCTCCGGATGGAAGTCGACGAAATCCAGTTTGAACGGGGAAGCACTGAACGTGCCGACGAACAGCGGAAGGAAGTATTCCACGATCTTCGTGGCCAGGTCCCCAACCTGTTTCTCATCCGCCGCCTTGAACGCGCAGGCCGGATCCGCCATCCATTTCGAGAGCAGCCGGCTGCCGATGCTGATGTGGATGCCGTTGTTGGCCAGTCCGGTATTCGACAGGGTGGGCAACACGACCAGGTTGTTCTGGATAATGCCCGCCTCACGCATCTTGAGAACAGCATTGAGTTGACTGCGCGAGAGCACCTGATGACAAAGGTGCATATAGCGATGCTTGCCCTCGCCGTCGTTCCAGCCGGAAAGGCAGGGACTCATGAACAGCTCGCGGTAGAATGCATCGGAAACCAATTCGTTGAGGCGTTTCTGCCGCACTGGCGGATGCGGGGAGGCATAGACAAGCACCCGCTGACCGCGGTTCGCAAGCCCCATGGCGGTGTTGGCATAAGCCGCGAGCAACTGCGTCAGCAGGAACCGCCGTGCGGTCTCACGGGCCACGCCGACGCCGGTTGCCCCGTCGGCATTCAGCGGAACCGGGTAGAACGAGCAGATCTCGGGGGACGTATTGTCGTTGAGGAAACAGGACTGGATCCGCATCGCGTAATCCCGCACGAGGGAGGAACCGTTATGCGATACATGAAGCAAGGCCAGCTTGAGCAGGTAGCTGACCGGAACACGCAGCAGGTGTTCGCCGTCCTGCTCGATCATGAACCGCCCGGCATCCGAACGCAACGCCCCCTGAGGGGCCTGCTTGTCGGCGAGCAGGTCGCGCTGAAGGCAGGCACGAGCCGATGGATTCATCACCGCCTCGGGAAATCGCACCCAACTGTTCTCCCACACCTTTTCCGTATTCTGTTCAAGCCAGGCATCCAGATCGAGCAACCGGCGGCGCGGGACGTCACCGGAACAGGCACGATCAACCAGATTACGGTAGTGGCTCGATTGCCGGATGGTCTGCACCAGATCGATATCGGCGGGCTCGCCGCAGACGCAGACCTGCCACTCATTCTCGACGCCAACCGTCACATCCCCCGCGCGGAAGAGCGCAGGATCAGCCAACAGTTTCAGGATCGGTTGCGGTATTGAAGACATCATCATGAGGATCAATAATGGGCACCTTGCGAATACGGGCGCGGATACGTTATCAAAACCACATTGATTCTGCCTTTCATTGTTAGGGTTGCATTAGCATTAGGCAAAAACGCAATTACAAACAACATCCTAACCGGACCCTTGCGCGCCACTAACCAGGAACGGTTTGACTATGACTTCATGAAAGAAACAGACGTTGGCAACCAGCACACATGCAAGGGCGGCTGCAAGGCATCCACCATGCAAACGCAGCGCGGAGCCCGCTGCGACCTCCACATCCACAGCAAGTATTCCGACCGGCCTTCCGAATGGTTCCTGCGCCGCATCGGGGCTCCGGAAAGCTTCATGGAGCCAGCCGAGATTTATCGCCGCTGCCGTGAAGCAGGGATGGACTACGTCACGATCTCGGATCACAACTGCATCCGCGGGGCGCTTGAGATCGCCGACATGCCGGGAGTCTTCATCTCCTCGGAACTGACCACCTACTTCCCAGAGAACCGCTGCAAGATCCACTGCCTGGCTAGCGGGATCACCACCGGACAATTCGAGGACATGCAGTCCATCCGCGAGAACATCTACGACTTACGCGCCTATATGCTCGAAAACCGGATCATCCACAGCATCGCTCATCCCCTGTTCCGGGTGAATGACCGCCTGTCCATCGACCTGGTCGAGAAACTGATACTCCTGTTCAACCGCTTCGAGGGAATCAACGGCTCGCGTTTTCCACGCGCCTGCGCCGTCGCCAACGCCATTTTCAGCAGCCTTGACCGTGAAACCATCGAGAGGCTGGCGAACAAGCACGGGCTCGTGCCAGACGGCGACACACCCTGGATGAAACGCTTCACCGGCGGGAGTGACGACCATGGCGGTCTGTATGCCGCTCAGGCATTCACCGAGACACCGCCCGCCGCGACCGTGTTCGATTACCTCGAGCATCTCCGGGCCGGGCGTCATACGACCGGCGGCCAGGGCGGATCGAGCCTGCAACTGGCCCACAGCCTGGTACACATCGCGCAGGCCTATTTGCGGGAGCGTCTTGCCGGACGTGCAGGCGGCCCCAACCTGATGTCCATGCTGCTGCAGAACCTTTCCGGCAAGCCCGGGCAGCCGGAAACCGCGGAAGCACCGAAAAGCGCCATGCGACGCCTATTCGAACCGATGGTAAAACGCCATCGTCTAAAGCAGTTTTCGGAAACCGAACGCCTGCTGATCGAGGATTTCATGGCTATCGCCCGTCAGGAAACCGGTGAAAAGCCGGCCACCCACACACATGATGCCCGCTTCGAGATGGTGGCCCGCCTGGCGCACCAGCTCACCTTCCTTTTCATGAACCGCTGTGTGCAGAAAATGAAAAGCGGCGACCTGATGGGATCTGTCCAGTCACTTGCCTCGATGGGTCCGGTGATACTCGGGGTCATGCCCTACTTCGCGGCCTTCTCGACCCAGCACAAGGACAACGAATTCCTGCGGGAACTCTGCGCACACTATCCGGCAGGCAAGCCCGCGCTCGTCGGGCGCGGCGGCAAGGCCTGGATCACCGACACGTTCTATGAAATCAACGGCGTCGCCAAGACCATCCACAAGCTCGCCGGCCTTTCCCATGCAGGGGGACGCCCGATCACCGTCCTGACTTCGCTCGAGAATGCAGGCACGTGCGATTTTCCCGCCGTCAATTTCACCCCCCAGGGGACCTTCACCCTGCCGGAGTATCCGGAAGTCCGACTTTCGCTACCGCCCATTCTGGATGTAATCCGTCACATCGAGGAACGCGACTACGACTCCCTGATCATCTCGACGCCTGGCCCCATGGGGCTGACGGGACTTCTGGCAGGGCGGCTGCTGAACCTGCCCGTGCGCGGGATCTACCACACCGACTTCCCCCACTACGTCGAGAACTGGACGGACGATGCCTCCATGGGCGAACTGGCCAAGCAGTTCATGCGCTGGTTCTACCGCAACATGGAGACCATCTACGCGCCCACCCGCGCCTATGCCGACATCCTGGCCGACATGGGATTCGAGCGTGAGCAACTAGCCGTGTTGCCGCGAGGCGTCGATCTCGATGATTTCAACCCATCCTTCCGGCAGGAGGGGTTCTGGCAGGGGCATGGCCTCGGCAAGGCGGCATTCACCTTCGTCTATGTCGGGCGTGTCTCCTCGGAGAAGAACATCGAGATCATGCTCGAGGCCCATCGCCTGCTCGTCGAGGAAGGCCTCGATATCGCGCTCGGGGTGGTCGGCGACGGGCCGGAGCGGGAACGGTTGCTCGGGAAATACGCATCCAACGGCAAGGTGGCCTTCACCGGGTACCTGCACGGCAAGGAACTGGCGACCGCCTACGCCAGTGCCGATGCCTTGGCATTTCCCAGCATGAGCGACACCTTCGGCAATGTCGTGCTCGAGGCGCACGCCTCCGGAATCCCAGCCGTCGTATCCGACAAGGGCGGCCCGCAGGAAATCGTCCAGGCGCACGGTAGCGGCCTCGTTACCGACGCCAGCAACCCCGCCGCCTTCGCCCTTGCCATGCGAACGCTGGTCGAGGATCGACAGGCCTACGAAAATTACTGCCGGGCGGCGCTGGCATCCGCCCGCGCCGCCCGCTGGGAAGCCGTACTGGAACTGCTCTGATTGATCATCCTGCGCTGCCGGTTACTAGCTGT
>JFJP01005649.1_pt1 | contig 14750 bp, 14 predicted proteins | sample 431651 | NCBI WGS metagenome assembly JFJP01 (sample SAMN02602958, study PRJNA72255) | Microbial mat metagenome, whole genome shotgun sequencing project. | biome: fresh water; feature: sink hole; material: water; isolation source: purple microbial (photo- and chemosynthetic) mats found in...
GTGATGCGGAATACGCTTACAACCATGTTGTGCAACCGGAATTGCTTTTGTACCTTGCGAAGGCATCCGGCGTTGACAGTCAACTGGTTGCCGCGGCCAATCGTGCTTTTGAAAAGCGCACCTCTCTGATGCAAGCTGCTGGCGCAATTCGGGCAATCGTTCCATGGGGAACAGTGGCGGCTTGCTTGTGGCCAACTGCTAGGCAAAACTAGAGGCCCTACAAACAGCGCCAGCCCTATGCGACAATGGGACTGTGCCGCTACCGCAACAGGGGGTCACATTTCATTTTTACGGTATTTTTGACGGTATTTCGGGAATTGGAAATTGGAGAACCTAGCATTCATGCGGGTTACAGCCTGTTTTCACATCCCTGACGGTGCACCATTTGGTGACTTCGTAACGTATCAGGCAAGCTCAATACCCGCGTGGCTTATTGCTACAGCGGGTTTTCATTTTTTATTGAAAACCCATGTCCAGACTGCTGATCGCAACACTGAGCCTGCTGACTGCCACTGTGGCCCTGACGGGTTGCAGCCAGGAAGCTCCCGACAACCACCCCAATCAGCCTGTGAGCAAGCGTCGCGCCGTGTTCAAGGAGTTCACACGCACGCTGGAGCCTATGGGCATGGTGGCGCGCGACCGCGCAACCTACAACGCTGCCACCTTTCTGGCGCAGGCGCAGGCGCTGCAAAAACTGTCGGCCCAGCCCTGGCCGCTGTTCACCCCCGACAGTGACTACCCACCCACCAAGGCCGACTCCAAAGTCTGGCAACAGCCCGACGACTTCAAGAAGGCGCAATTGCAATTCCAGCAGGTGGTCGATGAACTGGCCGAGGCTGCCACTGGCACCGATCTGGACCGCATCAAGACGAGCGTCAACAACGTCCAGAAGAGCTGCAAGACGTGCCATGACGCGTTTCGCAAAGACCGGTTGTATTGAAGCTACTTCCAGACGCCTGAATCTTGGCCGCTGATTCATTCGTCGCTTTGACAACGTGGCCCAACAGGCCATCGCCCAACTGTGCGCGGCCTCCAATGCCGTGGCGCTGCAAAAAGTCATGGTGACTGAGCACAAGTCCTGAGTGGCTCACGTAAGGTTGTCGTCGGCTCATCAGCTCGGGGGTACTTCTTCGCATTCTTCAAGAGCTTGTCTGCAATTGCGAGGTCCAGATCCACGCCCGTGTGGTCGGCCAATTGCAAGAGATAGAGCGCGACATCTGCCAACTCTTCACCCACACGCATCTGCAGCGTCGGGTTCAGTCTGGTGGCGAGGGACTCTTGCGGTGTCTGCCACTGAAAAAGTTCCATGAGTTCGGCAGCTTCGACCATCAGCGCCATGGACAGGTTCTTGGGCGTATGAAACTCCTCCCATTTTCGGTCTGCGGCAAACGTTCTGAGGGTCTGCTGCAATTGAATGATGTCCACGATGCCTCGCCTTCCTTGTTGATTTTCAGACTATACAAACACGATCCAAGGATCTTCGCCAGAAAAAAAGACCCCGAAGGGTCTTTTCTGAAATCCAAAAAGAATCAACTTACTTTTTGGCAGCAGGCTTTGCGGCCTTCTTGGGTGCGGCAGCTTTCGGAGCAGCAGCTTTCGGAGCAGCAGCGGCAGGTGCTCCCTTCAACGCAGTGCGCTGGTCACGCAGTGTGTTGATCTCGGCGCCAAGCTTGTTCTTGCGCTCGGTCAGTTTTGCAATGTTTGCGGTCAACTTTGCAATTGCTTTTGCAGTCTTGGACTCTGCAGGCTTCTTTGCAGGCGCCTTGGCAGCGGGCTTGGCCGCCTTGGCAGGAGTTGCCGCTTTCTTGGGTGCTGCAGCCTTAGGCGCAGTCGTCTTTTTCGCAGTTGCCATTTTAAAATTTCCTTATTGAATGTACTGACGGAAAGAATTTGTCAGTGCCGTATTGTCGCAAGTAAACTGACTCCAACAAAAAAAGTTTTCCTGGAAAGGTTTGAAATGCCCATTTATGAATACGCCTGTGGTGGCTGTGGAAACAAGTTTGAAGCGCTGGTGCGCACCGATTCGGTGGTTGCATGCCCGAGTTGCCAATCGCAGGACTTGGAAAAATTGCTGTCGGTGTTTGCAACTACCGGAGACACTGCCAAGGCAGCACCTGTGATGCCAAGCCCGTGTGGCTCCTGCGGCCACCCTGATGGGCCGGGAGCCTGTCGTATGCAATGAAGACCAGCGGGTTCACTCGGCATCAACAGCCAGTGTCATCCAATTGCGATGGGTTGCGCCTGGCTGCAATGCGATTGCACGCTCCGCCACATCACCGCGTTCCACACACAGATAACCCACGTGGTTGCCCGCGCCAATGTCGGGCATGTTCCGGTCATTGACCCCTGCATTCCACACTACCGCGCAGTGGGCATCCGAATCGATGCGCACCGCGTGGGTGTGCATCTTGAGGGTCTGCACGGCCGGCACATCCAGATAGATGCGATCCATCGCTGCGGGAATGGAGACCTCACCCTGCTGCTGCCTGCGGCTCAAATTGTCCAGCTTGTCGATATAAAAAGTGTCATCGAGCCCCACTACGCGCGTCTTTGCAACATCGTCCACGGCGAAGTAGGTATGGAATGCAAAGGCCAGTGGGGCGACAACGTCGCTGTGGTTTTCAATAGTGAGCCCCAGCGTCAACACACTGCCAACGAGCACATCGAATCTGAACTTAAAAGCATGTGGCCACAGAGCATTTGTGGACGCATTGCCCTCAAGTTCAAACGCCAGGCGTGTGGCTCCGGTGCTTATGGTCTGTGCGTCCACCACAGTCCACGCGGTGGTTCTGGCAAATCCATGCATGGATTTGCCGTCGGTGCCCGGACCAAACCAGGGCAGGCACAGTGGAATTCCGCCGCGAATCGGTTTGCCAGATTCCAGCACGCACCGGGGCGAAACCCAGAGCATTTCACGCTCCCCCTTTGGCTGAAAGGCCAACACATGCGCGCCTTGCAAAGCGATGACGGCACGACCGAGCCCATTGTCTACCAGCAGCAACGGCAGACCGGCATCGCCCGGTTGATGCAGCGCCGGGTAGACGTCAATGGAGTTGGCAAACTGAATCCCGCTATCCATGAGGCGTGCTTGATCAATGGGCTGGGAGTGCATCTGATACTTTCCTAAAAAAGGCGATTACAGCGCGTCCCAGTGTAAGGTCGACACACGGGTCCTGCCCATTTATGCTGCTGGCCAACGCCAAAACAGTGTCATACCTTCCAAAGTGGACTGGTATGGGCATATGATTGATTCTCTCCACTAACTCCATTTCTCTCATCATGAAAACTTTGATTGTTGTATGCGCAATGGCATTGCTGGTTGTGGCTTGCGGTGGTAGCTCGGTGGACCCCAAAGCGACGGGTGCGCAAAAAGAAACGTCCACCAACAAGCCCGCATTTGAGACGCCGCCCACGCCCGGTGGAAAGAACTAGTTGCGGCTTTCTCCCTGGCGACAGGTCGCAGGGGGAATGTTTGGCACACTGAAGGGCTTCTCCAATTGTTGACTGCAAGGAATCTCCACCATGAAACATCTCAGCGGCCTGGACTCGGCGTTCCTGCATCTTGAATCTCCCGAAATGCCGATGCACATCGGCTCGCTCCATGTGCTCGATCTTCCAGAGGGTTACACGGGAGATTTCTTTGAAGATACCAAAGCCAATGTGCTACAGCGCCTGCACTTGGCGGATGTTTTTACACGCAAACTGGCGCACATGCCGTTGGACTTGTCGAACCCGGTGTGGGTGGAAGACGAGGACATTGACATCGACTACCACGTGCGCCACGTGACCTTGCCCAAGCCAGGCAGCAACCGTCAGCTGCAGCAGTACGTGGCGCGGCTGCATTCCAGTCTGCTTGACCGCAGTCGCCCCTTGTGGGAGTACTTTGTGATCGACGGTCTGAAGAGTGGCCAGATGGCGCTCTACGTCAAGGTGCACCATGCGGGCCTCGATGGCCAGGCGGGGGTACAGGCGGCCAAGGCCATCTTCGATCTGGAGCCCACGGGACGGGTCATCAAGCCGCCGCGCCTGCGTGCCCGGCGCAACCAGTACCAGCTCGGTGCTGCGGAATTGCTCGGCGCTGCGGTGCGCAACACCTTGCACCAGTCGGTGGGCCTGGTGCGTTCGATCCCGATGCTGGCAAGGGCAGCGAAAGACACCTTGGCTCTGCCGCGGGACGCAAACGGCAAGCGCATTTGGGCGTTGCCCAAGGGCGTCAAGATTTTTGCTCCACGTACGGTGCTCAACGTCGCCATTACCAACCAGCGCACCTTCGCCGGGCGCACCGTGCCCTTGCAGGAGGTTAAATTCATCGCGAAGGCGCTCGGGGTGTCGCTCAACGACGTCGTGCTGGCCACCACGTCGGGAGGCTTGCGCAACTTCCTGCGCGAAAACAATGAGCTGCCGCTGGAGGCCTTGTCGGCGGCGGTACCGGTCAGCCTGCGCCAGGACGGTGACACCAGCGCCAACAACCAGGTCAGCATGGTGTCGATGAACCTCGCGACCGACACGCCGGACCGGCTGGAGCGCCTGCTGAAGATCCATGCGTCGTCAGAAAAAACCAAAGTGGCGATGGCGCGCTTGAAAACAGCAATCCCGATCGACTTTCCGTTGCCTGCAGCGCCCTGGCTGATGTCGGCATTGGCATCCCTGTTCAGTCGCTCGCGTCTGGCCAATGTCATGCCGCCGCTGGCCAATCTTGTGGTCTCCAATGTCGCAGGCATTCCGGTGCAACTGTATTTTTCCGGAGCCAAGGTAGTGTGCTACTACCCGGTGTCCATTCCGGCGCACAGCATGGCATTGAACGTGACGGTGCAAAGCTACAACGGGCGCCTGGACTACGGCCTGATTGCCTGCCGACGCGCCTTGCCCGACATTGACGAGTTGGCCGACGCGCTGCTCGATGAGCATCGCAAACTGCTAGAGCTTGCGCAGGCCAAAGTTGCTCCCCAATTGAGCATCGTGAACCAGGCAGCAGCGCTTGCGACCGGTGCGCGTGCGCCCGTGGCGCGCCGCGGCGGCAAGCTGAAGGCAGTTGCATCGTCCAGCAGAAGAAAGCGTGCCGCCAGCGCCACTGCCTGAAGTCCCGATGCAGAAAATTCAAACGTCGCAAGCCGGCATTGCGCCACCCGCAGACACTGCAATGCGCCAATTGCTGGGTCTATTTGAGCTGCAGCAGCTCGCAGCGGACCACTACCTTGGCGAAAGTCTCGACCTGGGTTTCCGCAATCTCTTTGGCGGGCACATTCTTGGTCAGGCGCTGCGTGCGGCGGGCAACACCTGCGAAGACCGGTCAGTCCATTCGCTGCATGCCTACTTCATCCGTGGCGGGGACCCCCGGCAGCCGATTCACTACAAGGTCGAACGCATCCGCGATGGCACGAGCTTCAGCGTGCGCCGGGTGACGGCCTCGCAAGAGAACAAGACAATTCTGACCCTGGCTTCGTCATTCCAGATCGAAGAGGACGGGTTTGCGCACCAAGCCACCATGCCCGATGTCCCGCCACCCGAGTCACTCACGATCCACCGCGACACCACGCGCGAAATGGCGCAGGGCGATGACGACCAGATCACCAGTGACCGTGCCATCGAAATCCGCCATGTGGACCCACTCGACCACTTGCAACCGGAGATCAGACCGCCTTCGCAATGCACCTGGTTTCGTGCGGTGGGTGCGGTTGCAGGCAAGCAAGCATTGCACCGGTGTCTGCTGGCCTATGCCTCGGATTTTGGGCTGATGGCTACCTGCATGCGCCCGCACGGCGTAACCTATTACCAGCCCAGTATGGTAACGGCCAGCCTGGACCACGCCATGTGGTTCTACCAGGATGTGCGTGTTGACGAGTGGCTGCTGTACGTCTGCGAAAGCCCGGCCGCAGCCCATGGGCGTGGCATCAACCATGGCAACATTTTCCGCCGCGATGGCACCCTGGTGGCGTGTGTGGCGCAGGAGGGTCTGTTCAGAAGGGCGGCAAACCGCTGAACGGCAGGTGCTACGTTAAACTGCCCACGCAGCATCGCGTTTGCACTCTGGTTTCTTTTCTCTTTATCAACTTCAAGGGTACGTCAATGAATTTCCTGAAAAAACTCGTGACCTCGGTGGGTCTGCTGACCCTGGCATTGGGCAGCGTGCAGGCTCAGAACAAGGAACTCGTCGTTGGCTCCAGCGCCACCTACCGACCGTTCGCCTATGAGAGTCCGACCAAGGAAATTGTGGGCTACGACGTGGACATCATCAAGGCCGTGGCGCAAAAGGCGGGTTTGCAAATCAAGATTGTCAACACCCCCTGGACTGGCATCTTTGCCGCGCTGAACAATGGCGATGTGGACCTGGTTGTGTCCGGCGTCACCATCAATGACAAGCGCAAGCAGTCGTACGACTTCACGACACCGTATTTTGAAGCGCGCCAACTAATTGCAGTGCATGAGAGCAGTACCGCCAAAGGACTGAAAGATCTAGCGGGCAAGAAGATTGGGGTGGTTACTGGCAGCACCGGGGACGACACGGCTTCGCGTGAGTTTGGCAAGACCAATCCGGATATTCGCCGCTTCGAAAGTACGCCCGTGGTTATTTCCGAGTTGGCCAACGGTGGCCTGGACGCCGCCATTGGCGACAACGGTGTGATTGCATTTCGCACGCAGGAGCACAAGCATTTGAAGACTGTGGCGGACCCCAATTTCCCTAAAGAGTTCTTTGGCATCGTGGTGAAGCAGGGCAACAAGGCACTGCTCGACAAGCTCAACGCCGGTCTGGCGGGTGTCAAGGCCGATGGCAGCTACGCGCAGATTTACAAGAAATGGTTTCAGGCCGAGGCGCCCGTATTGCCTGCAAACTGATGTCCATCGGGCGCTGACCTGATGGAGCAAGTGCTCTGGTTCGGCTGGTTTCGAGCCGACATCATTGCCGAATATGGCGTGATGTTCTGGCGCGGTCTGTTGATGACCATTGGCGTGACGATCATCTGCATCGTGCAGGGCACTGGCCTGGGGCTGGCTGTGGGCATGGCGCGGCTGGCCGAAGCGCGGCATGCACCCGCACGCCAGATCTGCACCTATTTGCTGCGTTGGCCCTCCACGGTGTACGTCAGTTTCTTCCGGGGAACACCGCTGTTTGTGCAGATTCTCCTCATGCACTTTGCCGTATTGCCGTTGTTCATCAATCCGGCCGATGGGCTGATTATTTCGGGCTCCGCGGCGCGCGACCTGAAGCAGAACTATGGTGCGTTTCTGTCGGGCATCCTGGCGCTCACACTCAATGCAGGAGCCTATATTTCCGAGATCTTTCGTGCTGGTATCCAGTCAATTGACCGCGGGCAGATCGAGGCCTCTCGCTCGCTGGGCATGAGTTTTTGGCGCACCATGTTCCATGTGGTATTGCCGCAGGCCTTTCGCCGCATGCTGCCGCCCCTGGGCAACAACGCCATCGCTCTGCTCAAGGATTCGTCCCTGATTTCTGCCATTGGCCTGGCCGAACTGGCCTATGCGGCGCGCACTGTGGCAGGCGCCTATTCGCGCTACTGGGAGCCCTACCTCACGATTTCGGTCATGTACTGGGTGCTGACGCTGGGCCTGGCCTGGGGCGTCAAGAAGCTGGAGGTTCGCTATGGGCGAGGTGATACGCGTTGAAGGGCTGACCAAGCACTTTGGCGAACTCGCCGTACTTCGCGGTATCGATTGCGCCATCCATGCCTCCGAAGTGGTGTGCGTCATCGGACCCTCGGGCTCTGGCAAGAGCACTTTTCTGCGCTGCCTCAACGGTCTGGAGGAGGCGTCTGGTGGAACGGTGTTGGTCGATGGCGTGTCGGTGCACGATCCGCACACCGATGTGGATCGCCTGCGTTCGGAAATCGGCATGGTGTTTCAGCGCTTCAACCTGTTCCCACACAAGAGTGTGCTGGAGAACATTACCCTGGCGCCGACCAAGGTGCGTGGTTTGTCGGTGCCAGAGGCGCACGCGCGCGCGATGGAACTGCTGGCCAAGGTGGGCCTGCAGGACAAGGTGCACGCTTACCCCAACCAGTTGTCGGGCGGGCAGCAGCAGCGGGTGGCCATTGCACGGGCGTTGGCTATGCGGCCCAAGATCATGCTGTTTGATGAGCCCACCTCCGCGCTGGACCCCGAAATGGTCGGCGAAGTGCTGGCTGTGATGCAAACGCTGGCGGAAGAGGGTATGACCATGGTGGTGGTCACGCACGAAATGGGTTTTGCCCGCAAAGTCGCCGATCGCGTCATCTTTCTGGATGAGGGATTGATCGTCGAGCAGGGCGCACCCGATGCGTTGTTTGATTCCCCCCGCGAAGAGCGCACACGCCAGTTTCTCAGCAAGGTACTGTGACCACGGTCGCATTTTTCAGGAGCTCCAATGCCAGCAGCCCGCCGTCCCATCGCCATCAATGATTTGTGGTCGCTCAAACGTCTGGGCACAGGCAGTGTCTCGCCCGATGGTGCCTGGACCTGCGCCACGGTCACGTCGTATTCCATGGAGAAGAACGAGCCGACCACGCAGCTCTGGCTGCTCTCGACCGACGGCAAGACGCAGCGTCAGCTCACGCGCGGCAAGCGCGATGGCGATCCCCAATGGTCGCCCGACGGGCAGTGGATCGCCTTTACCTCCAAACGCGGTGAAGGCAAGGACGCCGACGAAGAGTCGCAGCTGTATTTGATCGCCGCACACGGAGGTGAGGCGCGCAGGGTTGGCTCGGTCGCCACCGGCGTGAGCGCTTTACGCTGGTTCCCCGACAGCCGCCGTCTGGCGTTCGTATCGTGGGTCTGGCCTGAACTCGGCACCGGTGCAGAGCAGGCCAAGCGTTATAAGGCGGAGCAAGATGACAAGGTCAAGGCCACGATCGTGGAGCACAACCACTACCGTTACTGGGACCACTGGTTTGCCCGTGGTCGCAAACCGCATATCCATGTGGTGGACACGCGCAGCGGCAAGGTGCAAGACCTGTTTGCGGGCACACCACTGCATCTGCCGCCGAGCGACCCGGATGCCACTTTGTTTGACATCAGCCCGGACGGCAAGGAACTGGTTTTCACCTTTGACAGCAACCCAGATCCGCGTGATTTTTCGTACACCGATATCGGGGCCATGGACATGACCACGCGCAAGTGGCGCACCTTGACCGTGCGCACCAAGGCGCAGGCCGGCATGGCCTGGGAGTGCCCGCGCTACGCACCCAACGGACAATGGATCGCCCTGCTGGGAACCGACTTCGGCAAGCAGCACAACGAGCAAACACGTGCCTGGCTGCTGGAGTGCAAGTCTGCCAAGTTGCGCGAGTGGACGGGCACTTGGGACCGCGGCGTGCAAGGTCCACTGTGGTGGGCCAAGGACAGTTCAGCCACCTACTTCGTGGCGGAAGATGGGGTGGCGCAGCCGATCTGGCGTCTAGCAGTTGCCGACACGGCTCCAACTGAAGTGTGCCGTGGCGTTGGCATGGGAGGAACTGCCACCGACTTGCGCCTTAGCGCCGACGGCTCCATACTGGTGTATGCGCGTTCGAGTCAGCAGCACCCACCGGCCTTGATGGCCTGCAAAGTCGATGGCACCGGCGAGCGGTCGATCGAGCGGTTCAACAAGCGCCTGCTCGCTGGCCTGCAGATGGGAGCCGCCGAGTCGTTAACGGTGCAAGGTTTTGGCGGTGACCCGGTGCAGATGTGGGTGGTGTCGCCGCCGGGCTACAGCAAGACCACCAAGAAGAAATGGCCGCTGATGCAGGTGATCCACGGCGGCCCGCACACCTGCTGGAACGACACCTGGCACTGGCGCTGGAACATGCAGATGTTTGCCGCTGCAGGCTACGTGGTGGCGGCGGTGAACTACCACGGCTCCAGCGGCTTCGGGCAAAAGTTTCTCTCCAGCATCAACGGTGACTGGGGACGCCGTGAAATGGCTGACGTGGAGGCAGGCACCGACGCCCTGCTGGCGACCGGCACCATCGACCCCCAGCGCATGGTGGCCACCGGCGGCAGTTACGGCGGCTACATGGTGGCCTACATGAACGGCAACGTGCCGCCCAAGCGCTACCAGGCCTATGTGTGCCACGCCGGTTGTTACGACTGGGTCTCCATGATGGGGTCGGACGGCTATTTCTGGTTCGGCCATGAGCTGGGTGCCTACCACTGGGACGACGAAGCCCGCGTCATGCGGCAGTCGCCGCACCACTACGCCGCCAACTTTGCCACGCCCACGCTTGTCATCCATGGCGAGCAGGATTACCGCGTGCCCTACTACCAGGGTCTGGCCTACTACAACACCCTGCGCACCCGCAGCGTACCGTCCAAACTGGTGTTCTTCCCGGACGAGAACCACTGGATTCTCAAACCCCAGAACTCGCGTCTGTGGTACCGGGAATTCACCGGCTGGTGCGATCGCTACACCGCTCCCACCACCCGAAAGATCAAGGCAAAATAGGGCGTTAGCGCCCGTGGAATAAGCGTAAATCGCTACAACTACTATAGCAAATGACCGATCCAAAACCCCCTGCCTTTCGCCAGTCAGTACCCCTATCTGCGCCAGCCAGCGTTTGAAGTGCGCGGCCTTGGGTGGACGGAATGGACTGGACGATGCGGAACAGCCCTTCGGTGTGCGTCATTGGTTAGCTGGAACTGGAAAGCAGCGCTTTGCCAGTCTGCCACGCTGGCATGTGCGGGGTTGAGCTATTTGCTGCCACCCAACAGGTTTCCAGCTTCTTTGGCAAACGCTTGGGGTTGGGTGGGCAACTCCAGTGCGCAGATCGCCAGCGGCCAGTTTGTGCGGGGCGGTTTGAAGCTCGGCGTGTAGTTGCGTGTTGCTTATGCGACGGTGTGCTCTGTCATCTTCAAACCATCCAGTCTTCAAGCTTCAAGCCAGGTATCCGCTCAAAGTGGCGTGTGTTGTGAGTCACCAGAATCAGTTTTTCAGCCAGTGCGTGGGCAGCAATCTGCACATCCATGATGCCGATGGGTTGCCCTTTTTTCATTAGCAGTGTGTGCGTTTCGCCATAGATGTCGGCTGCTTGGGCTGTCCAAACCAATACGGGAAGAACATCCAGCAACTGATCAATCGCGGCACGCCGCTTGTCCTGGGCGCTCATCCGGAATTGCCCGGCACGAATTTCAGCGCGTGTGGCCACCGATATTCCGACATACTCGTCGACCATGGCAGCGTGCAATCGGTTTGCCAGGCTCTGGTTTTGCGGCCTCAGTGCGTAGCTGATGATGTTGGTGTCCAGCAGGTGGGTAATCATTTGGTGGGCTTGGGCAATGCTACAGGGCTAGGCGATTCTTCCGCCCAGTCCTCGAATGGGTTGCGCGGGTATTCGACTGGCGCAGCTTCATCGCGAAACGAAAAATCTTCAGGGAAAGGGTCGTCCGCAATCATCTTGAATAGTGCTTTGAGCCGGAGTCGGCGTTGGGTTTCGCTGTCTTTGGGCTTGAGGGTGATCTCGCCTGTGATTTCGTTTTTGGCAATCCACATCTCATTCACGTTCACACGAAATGCCTTAGGCAGGCGAATGGCCTGACTGTTGCCCGTGGTAAAGATTTTGGCGGTTGCGGTCATGCTGCACCCTCTCTAAAAGTAGATATGAAAACGTATCTACTTTATCACCGGTCAGGTGATCAAGTCAAAGCCGGTTTTGTTCCTCCCAGCCTTCGTTGCATCCATAGGTTTGGCACCACGGCTCGTAGAAAGGTTGGCAGCGTTTTTCCGGATGAACTGTGCCACGATGGCGCCCACCGCGGCGAGTCAGCACAAACGTGTGTTTGGGCAAGAGAAACTTGATGCAAAAAGGGGCGAACACGCCCGTACAATAAGCGTAAGCAGCTACAAAATATATAGCAAATGACCGAATCCAAACCCTCTGCCTTTCGACGTGCGGCACCACCGCCGGGACGTGCACCCATGCCTGCCGGGCAAACCAACACCGCCGCGGTTGGCCCCAACGGCACCATCCGCCTCAACAAGCGCATGGCCGAGTTGGGCATGGCGTCGCGCCGCGAAGCCGACGACTGGATCGCCAAGGGTTGGGTCAAGGTCAATGGCCGGGTGGCCGAGATGGGCCAGCAAGTGGCACCTGATGCCCGCATTGAAGTCACGCAACAGGCCAAGGGTGCCCAGGCCAATCAGGTCACGATCCTGATCAACAAGCCGCTGGGCCTGGTCAGCGGTCAGGCAGAGGACGGGCACCAGCCTGCCATCACCCTGGTGCAGCCACAGAACCGCTGGACAGAGGACAACGCGCGTTTTTTCTTTCACCCCAGCCAGCTGAAGAGCCTGGTGCCTGCCGGACGGCTGGACATCGACTCCACAGGCCTCCTGGTGCTCACCCAGGACGGGCGTATTGCCCGCCAGCTGATCGGCGAAGACGCCTCGATGGAAAAGGAATACCTGGTGCGGGTGGTCTATACCGGTGTTGCCAACGAGGCAGCTGCCACATCGGCTGCTGCCACCTATGGGCCGCGACCGCCACCGCCCACCCAACTGAGCCGAATCGACGACGATGATCCGGTGAGTACCGATGTGCAATCGGTGTTCCCCGGCGACAAGCTGCAGCTGTTGCGCCACGGTCTGAGCCTGGACAACCAGCCGCTAAAACCGGCGCTGGTGGAATGGCAAAACCCGGAGCAGTTGCGCTTTGTGCTGACCGAGGGCAAGAAGCGCCAGATACGGCGCATGTGCGAACTGGTGGGCCTCAAAGTTGTGGGATTGAAACGGGTGCGGGTGGGCAAAGTCATGCTGGGCAATTTGCCGCTCGGGCAGTGGCGCTATCTGGCGCCGCACGAGAAGTTCTAGCCATGACGCAGCGCAAGCCACCACGTCGACCGATCGACCACCTGCAGCCGTCCGATTTGCGGGCAGCGGCCCAGTTGGCCACGCAGGCTACGCGCGGCGTCACCCGCATTACCGAAGGCGTCCACCAGGCAGTGTGGAGTGCGATGGGTGTTCCCGGTGGCAAGCCCGAGCAGACCCGGGGTATCACCGGCTTTGTCTATCGCACGGTGCACGGTGTGACGGAGCTGGTGGGCAAGGGGCTGGAGGCTGCCTTTACCCGGTTGGAGCCGTTGCTGGAGTCTTTGGTGGATGCGCCCGAGCAAACGCCCGAGCGCGAAGCGGTGCTGGCCGCCCTCAATGGTGTCATGGGCGACCGTTTGCTGGAAAGCAATAACCCGCTGGCGACGCCCATGAGTTTGCGTTTTCAGGGCCGGGTGCTCACCCCGCACGCCATGCCGGCGGTACAGCAGGTGAACGGCAAGGTGCTGGTGCTGGTGCACGGCCTGTGCATGAACGATCTGCAGTGGTCCATGACCGCTGCCGATGCGCATGCAAGCGTTGGCACTGGCACGGTGGTGAACCACGGCGAAGTGCTCGCGCGGGAGTTGGGCTATACCCCGGTATACCTGCGCTACAACACCGGCTTGCACACCTCGATCAATGGCCACGAATTGGCCCGCAGGCTCGAAGAACTGCTAGAGCACTGGCCGGTGCCGGTGCAGGAACTTACCTTGCTTTTGCACAGCATGGGCGGGCTGGTGGCGCGTAGCGCGGTGCACAGCGCGCAACAGACCGCCATGCAGTGGCCCCGTCACCTGAAGAACATGGTCTTTCTGGGCACCCCGCACCACGGCGCACCGCTGGAGCGCGCCGGCAATGTGCTGGACGTCATCCTTGCAGGCACACCGTTTTCCAAACCCTTTGCGCGGCTCGGGCAATTGCGTAGCCCTGGCATCACCGACTTGCGCTTTGGCCATGTGCTGGACTCCGACTGGCACGGACACGACCGTTTCCGGCGCGGACCGGACCGGCGCACACCGTTGCCGCTGCCCGAAGGAGTAGCCTGTTTCACTGCGGCTGCGACGCGTGCCACGCGGCGCAGCCTGCTGTCTGAGCGGGTGATCGGCGATGGGCTGGTCCCCTTGGCCAGTGCGTTGGGTCAGCACCAGGAGCCCCAGCATCGACTGGCTTTTCCTAAGGCCCGCCAGTGGATTGGTTACCGCATGAACCACTGGGATTTGTTGCGACACCCGGACGTTACGCGCCAGATCGTGGCCTGGCTGCGGCCCGGACCGTAGTTCAAGCCCGCAGGTAGGCAAAGGCCCACCATTGCGCCGATAATCGGGCGCCGCCGAAACCTTGTTTCCCCGAAAGAGATGCCCATGATGCGAATTGTTCTGCTTGCCCTTGCCTTGTCTGTCGGCTTGACTGCGTGTGACAAGATGTCGGGCGCGGGCGAGAAGAGTGGGAAAGAAGCCGCCCCCGTCACGCTGAAAATCGCGCCTGAAGACGTGCTGGTGGTGCAGGGTAGTGCGCTGGCGTCCGGGCCGGTGGTCACAGGCTCGATCCAGCCGGAACGCAAGGCGGATTTGCGAGCAGAGGTGTCAGCCATCGTGTTGCAGGTGCTGAAGGAGAACGGCGATGCGGTCAAGCGCGGCGATGTGCTGGTGCGGCTGGACGAAACCTCCATTCGTGACAACCTGCAATCGGCCGAGGATGGTGCCCGCAATGCAGCGCTGGCACTGGACCAGGCCGAGCGCAACCTCAAGCGCCTCAAAACGCTGCGCGACTCCGGTATGACATCGCTGCAGGCGCTCGACGATGCCGAAGTGCGGCGTAACGCTGCGCAAAGCGAAGTGTCAGCATCCCACGCTCGGGCCACCCTGGCGCGGCAGCAACTGCAAAGGACGGTGGTGCGCGCACCGTTCGATGGCGTGGTGGGGGATCGCAAGGTGTCGGCTGGTGACACGGCATCCATTGGCAAGGAATTGCTCAA
>JFJP01039029.1_pt1 | contig 14749 bp, 6 predicted proteins | sample 431651 | NCBI WGS metagenome assembly JFJP01 (sample SAMN02602958, study PRJNA72255) | Microbial mat metagenome, whole genome shotgun sequencing project. | biome: fresh water; feature: sink hole; material: water; isolation source: purple microbial (photo- and chemosynthetic) mats found in...
TATTCTTTTAGTTTTTGAATTTTGTTGTTATTTAAAAGCGATTTCATTTGTAAAATCGCCATTTTATTTAGTTCCTTTAATCGTTCCGATTGAGTTAATTCTTTGTGAATCAACACAGCATTCATACTTTCCATATTAGATAAAACTACCAATTGTTCAATATTGGCAGCATCGCGTATATTACCTTTCAAATCCGGATTTTCCGCTCGCCACTGTTTGGCTGTTTTTCCAAACAATGCTACGTTCAATATATCAGCTTCATTGGCATAAACAAAACTAATTTGCATGGAGGTTAATTCAGCTGGTATAAGGTTTTCTTTAATCGCATCTGTATGAATTGTATAATTTACTTTCGATAAAGTGCGCTGAAAATTCCATTCCAATTTTAAACGGTCATTTTCATCGTTTTTGAGACGTTGAAATTCCTTAACCAAATAAATTTTAAACTCGGCACTTATCCACATTCCAAACTCAAATGCAATATCCGGATGAGCATAAGTGCCTCCATATCTTCCAGCTGTAGCTTTTAAACCAATTGCATTTGTTTTTTCAACCCATTCTTTAATGCTAATTTTATAATTATTCAACCCTGCTTGACTTTTAATTATGGCATATTCGCCATAATTAAAATCTGGATTGTAAACTCTTTCCCAAACCCCTAAAAACTCAACAGTATTTCGGTTACGTAACCAATCTGAAATAAAAAAATCACCATCTTTGGCTTTGAGCATATCGGTAATAGAGATATAATCCCTTCCATCCGTGTTAATTATGGTTATCTCGCTGCCTCTTACAATTATTTTTTTACTTTTCACTGTTTTAGATAATTAATTTGGTTCATTTTTTTAATTATACCGAATTCGGTGTAATTAAAATTGAGATTTTTTTGTCTTAAATCTTTATGGTATTATTTTTCGTACGCCAAATACCCTATCGGCTTTATTGGCTTTTTATTTTGTTCGTTTTGGCTTGCCATTTCGGTCAGTGCCTGATAAATATCGCTAAACTGCATATTTGTTTCGAGCATAAAAGTTTCCAACTTTTGGTTGAGTTCGGCATATCCAAGAGCATACTGACGAAGTATTACAAATGCTCTAACAATTTGTATGTTTACTTCGATTGCCTTTTCGCTTTTTAATACACTTGCTAACATAGCAACACCTTGTTCTGTGAAAGCAAAAGGTAAATATTTGCGATGTTCTCCTCGACCTAAATTCTTTAAGGTCGCAAATTGCGTCCTTAAAGAATTGTATTCTTGATTCGTTAGTTCAAACATAAAATCGGAGGGAAATCGATTTATATTTCTTCGAACAGCTTCTTTCAGACGCTTTGTTTCTGTTTCGTACATGTCCGCTAAGTCAAAATCGAGCATAACTCGCTGCCCTCTTACTTCATAAATTTTATTCTGTATGATTTGCAATTCCATAGTTATTATTTTTCGTACGCCAAATATCCTATGGGCTTTATTGGTTTTTGATTTTTTTCGTTTTGGCTTGCCATTTCTGTCAAAGCCTGATAAATGTCGCTAAACTGCATATTGGTTTCGAGCATAAAAGTTTCTAACTTTTGATTTAATTCGGCATATCCGAGAGCATACTGGCGTAGAGCTATAAATGCACGTACAATCTGAATATTTATTTCAATGGCTCTTTCGCTCCGTAAAATACTTGCAAGCATAGTAACGCCATGTTCGGTAAAGGCGTAAGGTAATTTTCTGGTTCCACCCCAACTTGATATCACAATTTGTGACATCAAGTTATCAAATTCTTTATTGCTTAATTGAAACATAAAATCAGATGGAAAACGTTTAATATTTCTTTTTACTGCCTGATTTAGAACTCTGGTTTCAACTTCGTAAAGTTCTGCTAAGTCAAAATCAAGCATTACTCTTTGCCCGCGAATCTCGTATATTTTGTTTTGAATAATTTGCAATTCCATAGTTAGTAAAATGACATTTCTGTTTTTGTAGAGACGTGGCATGCCGCGTCTGTACGGTGTAATTTATTTCCAGCGTCAAAAGTAAAAAATTTAATCCACTTTACCAATATCGTATTGGGAAAAATAAAAAGAAAATCGGCGTTGGGTTACCAAAAGCATACAAAACACCCTACAACCGAGCAATTTTAACTTGCCGGGATGCAGGGTGTAATTAGTAACCTTAAAAAAATAATTTGTTAAACTAAACCAGTTTCGTTTTTAAACGGACTTTGCTGATTAAAATTAGATGTTTCACTTGGCCCAGGAGGTGGTGAAGACGATTCCAATGCCAATGAAATTTCGTTATCGAGAAGAATCTGCTCAATCTGAGGAGCTATGTATGCTTTTTTTGTTTCCATAATATTATGTTTTTTAACTGCCCCTAACCCCTAAAGGGGGATTAGATTAGTCCCGAATGGTCTTTTCTTACTCTCCGTCAGCTGACGGACTGGGGGCAATATTGTTTTATTTAATAATTACTTTTGTTGTTTGATTACCCACCTTTACTACATAAACTCCGGTTTGCAGTTTGCAGTTTACTGTTTGCAGTTTGGCAGTTGTTTTACCGTTTTCAATTAACATTCCTACTGAATTGTAAATGCTATAGGTTGCTTTTTCAGAGCCTGCAATCACAATGTTATTGTTTGCATCGACAAAAGCATACATGCTACTGTTTTTTGCATTTGCAATATTGGTAGTAACCGAAGGCGATTTAAACAACAAACTGAAACGGCTTGTAGAATTAATAGCATCCGATGTAAATGTATATGCATTATCGCCGTTCAACTCATAATCAACCACATCCACTTTATCACGTAAAATAACTCGTGTTCCAGCTTCGAAGTTTTTCAATTCAGTAGCTTTTATGCTAAACGAATTGGTTTCATTGGTCTGTCCGTTTACAAAACCAAGTGGAATTTCGGTATCGTATTTTACTTCACTCATCCCATTGATAACTAATTTTTCGACACCAGCAGTTGTATAAATTTCGGGAATAGCTGCATTGTAGTTAAACATTTTAGGTGAATCATAGCTGTCCAAATTATCAGAAGCATTTGCATTAAAATAGAGCACAGTTTCATCGTTTTCGATTGTGTTCGAAACCTGCAAACGAAGTAATTTCATAGCTGAATTTGTTGCTTTTGGGGCTCTGAATACACTTCCAGCTTCATCTTTGTGGTCGCGACTTGTGTTCAAAAATTGAAGCGAACCAGTTTGTCCTGTATTTACTTTTACCCAAAACGCCTGCAAAGGTGGTATGTAATCGGTAACAGTTGCCGGAACACCAATTCCACCTTCACCATCTACAGGGTGATAAGTATAGAATTTATAAGCAGAACCATCGTGTGTACGATACCACATGGTTTCATCAAGATTAGTTTTTACTGCTTCCGACCATTTTACATACGAAGGATATGGATTACCCACCAGATTGAAACCAGTTTTGGCCGTAGCAGTTGAAGTTAAGCCTGAAATTGTTTTGTTACCTGTATTCAACGTGCCACTAAAATTATATGTTGTTGATGTGGTTGGTTTTACAATATATCCAGTCATCAAAGCATAGGTATCGCCCGAATTTACCGGAGTCCATGTAGTACCATTATTCAACGCTTCCACGTATTTGTAATACGTTGGACCCGCCGATGCTGTTGCCCCTGTTACCGGCGACGACATATACCAGTTCCGCGACGAAGCAAGATATTGCTCAACATTAGCTGCGTTTGTACCGCTAATAGATGCAGGTGTAAGAATAGTTGCTGTTCCACCGCCACTTGTCGAAAGCAGATTTAATGTCCCGTTATTGGTCATTGATGTGGAAACGGTGAGTTGTTTTCCAGCGGAAATGTTTAAAATACCTGATGCGTTTATAGTCAATGAAGGTACTGTAAGATTACTATTTAATGTTGCACCGGCAGTGTTGCTAATGTTTATTATATTGTATCCAAATGAAGGAATCGTTTGACTGGAAGTTCCGTTAAATATAATTGTACCCTGATTTGCAGATGCAATACTTCCCGGATCAAAATTATTGGCAATATAAAGATATGTAGCTGGAAAAGTTGTGCCACTACCTGAAAGTTTTAAATTATACACGTTAATTCTGGGAATTACTTGATTTGTTCCATTGAATTCTAATGTAACCTGATTAGGATCGAATGATGTACTAGATGTTGTCAAAGTTCCTGCAATTGCAATTGTTCCGGTTTCTCCATCAGCATTTCCCCAATTTATTGATCGAGGAGTTCCATCATCAATAATTAAATTGTTATAATATCCCGGAACAATTCTATTGTTTCCAGCAAAAGCATATTGAACAGTACCACCCCATGTTAATCCACTCGGTATATGGTAAACAGTATTGATATCACCAATTTGCAAGGTACCACCTCCTGTTGACCCAGTAAAACCTGTGCCACTGTAAATGTAAATGCCAGACGGTATATTTAATTTTGAGTCTGAATTTAAAGTTAAAATATCTCCAATGGTTAAATGGCTACTTGCAGTATTCACACCGCTTGTATTACTAATTGTCAAGCCACCTGTATATGTTCCTGCTGTAACTGATTGACCACCTGTTGCATTATTGTATTCCACATTAAAACTCCAAATTTTTCCGGAAGGAACTGCGGCAGTAGTTGCTTGAGTTTGTAATTTACCTGTTCCGTTGGTTGTAGTTACAGTACTCAAAGCGTTGGATTGCATATTTAAAATTGCACCACTGTTTATGGTTAAATTAGTTGTATTCAATGCTGCTCCGGCTGAAACAGTATTCGTAGTATTAGCAATTGTCAAACCATAGAATGTGATTGGTGAATTAATAGATTGCGCATTGGTACCGTTCAAAGTTACATCAACAATCTTTCCAGAAGCGGTAACTGTAGTAAAATTGCCATCATTAGTAATAGTACCACCAACATTTAATAAATGTGTAACCGCATTTGCCTGAGTGCCACATTTAAAAGTTCCTCCTGTATTTACTGTAATATCTTTATTCACAGTCAATGTAGTAGGTGTTGAACTATCAGGATATGTCAGTACGCCAGATGTTCCGTTCCCAACAACTATATAATCAGCATATAAAGTAGATCCGGCATTTAAAGTCAATGTTTTTGTATCATTTACGGTGAACGTTCCAATTGTACCTAATACCCCGGTTGTAGCCTCTGTTCCTGGTGATACATTTCCGTTGTATGTGATATTGATTCTGTCACTTGTACTTTCGCCATAAATCAATGCATTTGATACGGTGCCAGATGTACGTGTAATAGTTCCGTTGTTATTAATAGTAATATTATTAGTTGCATTATTGATAGATCCTGCTGTCAATGTTAGATTATTAACGTTTAATGCAGAGTATGGTACATAGGTGCCTGAAGTATTAATTTCAAAATTATTAATTGTACCAGTAAATATTTGTCTGGATGCCGTTAATATAGATGTATGAGTACTTGTAATACTAACCTTTGATTCTGATGCACTGGCATCTATAAATCCAGTTGTATTAAATGTAGATGTAGAGTTGCCTGTTATGTTTAATGTTACATCAGTGTTTAATTTAAGAGTAGGATTGTTACTTCCTGATGAAAATCCCAATCTAGCTGTTTTAAGATTTGAACACAAAGTCATAGTTCCTTTTGAACATGTAAAATTATAGAAGGTAACAGCAGGATCAACATATAAATTATTTGTAGTCGTAGTGGTGTTAAACCGCAAACCGCCAACAGTGCCTCCTGTAGGATTTGCAGTAAAATAATTAGTTGCATCCATTCCACTTAGTATGAATGAATTTCCATTTCCTAACATGAAATCTTGCGTTGCAGTCAAGCTAATTTTTGTTCCACCAGAAAAGGTTAATCCTGAGTTAACAGTAAAAGTAAATGCCCCTGCAAAACTGATAGTACTACTACCTGACACTGACAATGTATTAACCAAAGTAGCATTACCAAGCGTAATTGTTATTGGAGTAGCTGAGTTAATTGTCACATCATCGCCAGTACCTGGTGTTCCATTAGGTGTCCAGTTTGTAATGGTATTCCAGGTTGAAGAGCCTCCATTCCAGGTGTAGGAAATTGCCGACACATTCGCCACCGCCACCGCCAAAACGATTGATAAAAGTAATTTTTTCATATCCATATAATTTTAAATTTTAAAAGTTTACTTATTTATATTATTTCACGCTGCAAATATAAAATCATAAATTTGCATTGAATATAAAAATAGTTTCATTGTATGGTAGAAATGTTACATGGCAAAAATAATGCTGAAATACAGCTACTTACACAATAAAAACAAGGAGTTTTTACTTCTTGTTTTTATTTTATTTTGTTTAGTAATTAGTAGTGGTGGTATCTAAAATAAAGTTTTCCGGTTTGTTATTTCAACGAATATTGAGTGCCTGATGTAGAATTTATAGCAATAATTACAAATCCTTTTGAACTGATATTTTCGGTGTTATTTGTTGCAATAAATGACTCTACTTTTCGTCCACTTGTATCGAAAACCGTTACTTTGTCACCTATTTCCAAATTATATAGTTGGTTATTTATTCGGTAGGCTTTGTCTTTTTTTTTAAGTGTAGGATTGTTTGTCGAAAAGTTCAAACCTTCGTAAGCGCCTACGGTTGGGTTTGTTGCATTGCGAGTATTTCCTAACATGTCGGTGGTTGGTGCAGCGTAAAGTGTTGTTCCTTTTGTAAGACAATAGGAAGTTGGTTGCAGACTCCAGTTGGCAGAAGTTATTGAATTGATTGAATCGAGCGAAGTTTGTACTGTAGTTCCCCAAACAGCTCCGGCAAAAGTGGAAGGAGTTTTGAATTGCGGGGCATTGCTTGCTGCATTATTTAGCACTGCCAAATCGATGTATTTGTTTGCTTCGGCATAATAAGGCGCCGTGGTTGCCGAAGTGCTAATAGCTTGTGGAGTAATGTTATTGGCATATTGTAGCAATGGCTGTGGTGTAACATTGGTAGTGTTCACAGTAAGTCGAACGCTTTGATATGCCGCCGAAGTGCCAGGTGCAGCATTTCCCCAAAACACATTGTTTACCACATAATTATCATAGGTACTTGCTGTGCTGCCATTTTGTACAAAAAGCCCTGCTCCTTGTCCGGCGCTGGTGGCTGTGGCTAAAACATTTCCTGCTTGATCGAGTACAACAGCACGGTTATTTACGATGGTGTTATTGATAATTTGTCCACCGTTTTCGTTGGCCATACCACCACCTCGAATAACCACCGTACTTGCCGGATTGGCTGTGTTCCAATTCAAAACGCGGGCTTCGTTATTGGCAATAACACAATTAATAACTTTGGAAGTGCGCAAGGTGGAATAAACCCCTGCACCAAACATATATGGGTTCAAGTAAACAGTGTTCGAATTTTCGGGTGCACGATTCATATTGTAAATAATTCGGTTATTCCGAATAATGGAATTTTGCAACACACCACCAGAAATATACGCTCCGCCACCACGACATTGTCCGGCGCGTGTACCATTAATTTGCGATGCCTGTGCTTCGCAATTTTCAATTAAACAACCATCAATAACTGCATCGGCCACTGTTGCACAAACGCCACCGGGCGCATTGGCATTTACCTCGCCTGTAGAATTATAAACGCGACAATTGCGTATAATCGAGTTTTGAAGGGTACATTTTCCGGATATATTTACGCCTGCCGGATTACCGTTACCCAAAACAAGTCCTTCGTCGATGGTAATTCCATCAATTTTCACATCGCTGGCTGTACCACCAGTAACTTTGAGCACTGTAAAACTTAGCGGTGTGGACTTAAATCTGCCGCCCAGCAAACGAGTTGGGTTTTTAAATTCCCACGGCTCGGTTATGCCATTTTTGTCTGAATCTTCGTGAACTCGTTCGGTTGATGTGCTTTCAGTTCCAATAAATCCACCATAAATATTCAATATCTTACTGTCGATTGAAACAGAAGTGCTGAGTGAATAATCGCCCGATTTCATAAAAATATTATCACCATAACTGGCAATATTCAAAGCCGTAACAATTGAAGTGCAATCGTCCCAACTTGTTCCCGAACCGCTTCCCGTAGGCGAAACATACCACGTAATGGCTGTGCTAGAGCCATTGGTAATGTAAAAAGTGCGAGTAACCGCTGTGGCTGTTTTTATCGCCGGCGAAATTGTGCCTAAATGATAGGCTGTAACAGTAATTGGCAATGGAAAACGTGCACGAACAGGAATACTATCTTTGTCTATAATCAATTGACCATTAGTGATATGTGCAGGTCCATTCGCCACAAAATAACATACCGTAACGCTAGCCGAACTGCTTGCTCCCAAATTTATAGGAGCTAAATTGCTGATATTTACATTGGCAACAGCAGGAAATGTAATCACATTATCGGCTCCTATACTAAGCGTTGTAAGATTTACATTTCCCTGCAAAACCGACGAACGATAGGTAGCATCTCCCTGTTGACGTACAACAAAATAGTTGGTGCTTTTGAAACGCGGCACATATTCAAATGTTTTGGCACCGGTTTGAATCCAGTTGCCACTTTGCACTTCAATTTGTGACGGATTTCCTGAATTGGTAAATGAATTGTCGGCCTTATTGAAAAAAGTCTGCGTTGGATTAAAGCTATTATCAAAATAATCAGTACGATTAGGCATACGATAATAAGGTGCGGAACTGAGCGTAACCGAATGTCCATCAGCATTTAGAACGTATGGAATTTTAAGCATAATAGCTCGCCACCAATAACTTTGGTCGTCGTACAATCCATTAGCATCCACAAAACCAGTCACTTGTGCCATGCGTGTCATCGATACGTTGGCCATATCGTAAGCGGCTTGCGCAGTACGCTGACTAGGAAACCATGCTGCCGATTTTACCTGTGCCAATGTGAGGCTTGCCGTTGCCTGATTGGTGTAAGGAATGGGCTGGAAGGCATCACCCAAAAATCCGGCGCAAGGCAAACCCGTAATCCATCCTTTTGTAATATCCATTGCCACCATATTTCCTTGATTATCAAAACGCAAATCGGCAATATCGTCTATCCACCAAGCAATGTTCCGCAACAATGGTTTGCTGCAATCGAAATGTCCGGTGTTTGGGTCGAAAAAATAAGAAAGCGGTTGATTGTACGTAGAACGCTGTCCGCGCGTGTAAGAGTAAGTGCCTTCGGTACTGATATTTGCCGTTAAATCGCGACTGTAACTGTCCCATTCCATAAATTCACCTTGTGTAGAAAGTACAGGAACGGTTGTGCCATTTCCGCAATAAGAAGCTGCTTTGTGAATAATGGCAAAAGCAATATTATCGGGCGTGTTGGAGATAATGTAGCGCGGCATGGGATTGGTTCCCGAGTGTCCGGTAAGTATCCACGGAACAGTTTTTAGCTCGCTGTAACCTGTAAACGTCGAAAATGTTTGCAACATAGACTGAATTTGTCCCGTGGCAGTTACATCGTCGTGGTAAAAATTATCCGACGACCACAAAATAGCAAAACCGTGTTTGGCACAAACAGCTCGCACATCAGGGTCTTCCACCATGGTTTGTTCCAACACAGCGGTACTTGCTACCAAAACTGCATTTATTTTTTGGCATGCGGGTGGAATCCATAAAAATGGGGTTAATGTGTATGAATTTCCTTTATTGTCGGTAGTTGAAATGGATGTGCGCCATTGCCAATCCTGCCGTTTTGCTTGTTGGGAGTAGGCCGAAAAATTGGCTATTAAGCTAAAAATAAAAAATAAGGCAATGATTTTTTTCATAAAAGTTGATTTTTTGAAATAGTTTCTGATTTACCAAACAAAAATAAAGTTTCAAAAATCAACTGAATGGGATATTTGTTTCAAAAGATAAAACTATTGTAAAATCACAACTATTTTGTGGCTCCAATTGGAATCCAGGCAGGATTTTTCGAAGGTACGAGCGTTGGTTTAGCTTTGAGAAAGCCCATTTTTACCAAAAATCTATCAGCTTCTCGAATAGCCGCAACAACTTCTACTTCAGGTGTTTTCCACTTAACACACACAAAAGCGTGTTTGGTGTTTGGCAATAAAATCAGTTTACAATTATTGCCGGCATTTATCATAGCTTCAGTAAATCGTACGGATTGTTCGGGTAAAATAACTGTATCGTCGGTGCCATGCAAAACCAAGGTTGGTGGTTGGTTTTTATGCACATTATAAAATGGCGATAATTTTCGAGCAAGTTCAAGTTGCTCCGCTGAAGGAATTTGACTTTCGGGAGTTGGCTTTTTATCCAACGCTGCACCGCCAATAATTCGGTTGATAAACGGACTGGTCGTAAAATCGGAAAGCGGATTGTAAAGCACCATCGCATTGGGCACAGCACTTATTTTCAAATTATCGGTTGGATAATCAAAGCCATCAATTGTTCCCAAACAGGATGCTAAATGTCCACCAGCCGAATCACCCGCAACAATAATTTTATCGGGGTCGATACCCAATTCTTCAGCATGTTCGCGAATATATCGAATGGCGGATTTACAGTCGGCCAGACAATCAGCCACAGTAACACTTCCATCGGCTTTCACCAAGCGGTAATGAATACAAAAACCCACGGCACCACGACTGGCAAAATAGCGGGCATGCGGAAAGAAAGTTTCAGTAATACCACCCGTCCATCCTCCACCATGAATCCAAACTACTGCTGTACGGTTTTTAATCGGTTTATTTTCAGTTGGCTTGATATAGAAAAGTTTCACTTCTTCGTTATTCACTTTTTTAATTACTATTTCTGTCATGGCGGGGCCACGAAGAAGCGAATCTAAAGAAATAACAGGATTTTTGGATGAAGAATTTATACAGAGCAAAAATGCTGAAATTATCAGAAGTGTTTTTATTCTGTTCATTTATAAAATAAATAACGTATATACATTTTTATTGCTTATATAAATCTCTAACTTCACTGTCTTCCAGCGCTCTATCCCAAATACTAAACCCTGACGTTACAGCCGAATGACCCATAAAAAAGTCGAGTGCATCAGTAGTGATTTGTGTCGTTCCCGCAGCAGTGGCTGCTTTTTCGCCGTTTAGGTAGAGTTTCATTTCGGTTTCGGAGGCTGTGAGTACTACAAAGTACCACTTGCCCGGTTCAATTCTCGGTCCCCAAAAGGTATTGGGGTGTGCAAACAATCGTCCATTTTGAATACCACACGAAATAGTTCGGTAACTTTTGCCAAAGGCGTTGTAGCCATCTTTTCCGAATAAACGACCTTCTTCTTGGTTTGTTTTAAACCACAGAGCAACCGACATGGCATTTTCGCGCATATTCAAATGGTGAACCCGCAAACCCGGACGCATTGTTCCTCTCGAAACATTTACATCCACGCCTGCGGCTAATTTCGAATCGTACGATTTAACCTCGATGGCTTTTCCGTTTGTTCCTTTGGTTGCTTTAGAATCGTGATTTAGCCAGAGTTGGAAATTCGCTTTCAGCGGATAATCGCCTGTTTTCCCATTCCAGTTTCTGAAATCAACTGTACCAAGCGGACCTGACAAAACCGTTTCTGCAATTACTTTAGTGGCATCTCTAAAAACAGTATTTCCGTTCAAAGCGATTGTTTGACCGTCGGGCAATTCCATTTTTACGGTTGTTTCACTCATTCCAAAACGAATAGAAATGGCATGCCAGCCTGCTTTCAGTCCAATTTTACCCGAAGGATTTCGACAGAAAACACCGTGTTGAACCACAATTTCGTTATCAATGCGGATTTGGTTCTGACAAGTAGATTGTTTGGAACCCAAAAATGCAATTTCGCCCGTATTTAAAGTGGATTTAAATTGATAAATACCATCCAAAGGTGCATAGAAATTGCCCGAATATACGCGCACCACATTTCTGCTTTCCGATGATTCCATAACGGAACTTCTTTCTGTTTTATAGGGTTTTAATCCATCGATATCCAAAAAGTCGTTATCGCGACGCTTGCCTGTTTGGTCAAAAAGTTGCAATTCGAAACCTGCTTCCAGCTTCGGTAAATTGCTTAACGCTTCCAGCCATTTGGGTTTCGATTGAGCTTCTGTTTTTATAGCTGAATTCGGAATATGACTCAAATCATTATTTGTTACTGACTGATAATCAGAACCATTTATTGCATATTTTACTTCGAAAGGCATGGGTTCCAGACTGTTGATATTCCAGAATATTGGATCGCAAATAATCAGTTCAATGGGATGCCAGCCTTTGTCGAGAACTACTTCGCCGCGGCGATGTGCTTGTTGATTGTGGAAAACGCCTGTATGTTCAATCACCGATTGATTTGCAATATCCAGCGTTATCGGTCCGCAGGAATTGACATCAAATTTGTAAACTCCGGTTTCATTCGCGTAAAACAAACCCGTAAAGCGGTAAAAGCCATTGGTCTGGTCTATCAATCGTTGTTTTGAATGTGCCTGTGGCAATACAAATTCAGTTACAATCGTTGCAATAATCGGTTTTTCCTGATTTAAATCGGGCATCGTTGTGAGCGAAGCTTCAAAAAATCCTTTGTCGTTGTAAAGCTTAATATTTTTTTCGTAAACACGAGCCAATAAACCTTTTTGCATATTCTTTTGAATATCAGCAATAGTAAGTCCTTTTGCAGGTGATTTTAATACAATACCAACTTTCAGCACTTCACTTTTTTTCGTTCCAAAACTCCAATCAGGATTGTAAACAATCGCTTTTAACTCACAAGTAGCATTTACGGCAAACGGTTTCTCATAAATCGTTGAGTTTTCATTCGGTTCGCTGCCATCGAGTGTGAATCGAATTTCGGCTGGTGCAGCCACACGTTCAAAATGAATAGTTTCCGATTCGTTTGTCAAATAAGTCGGCACTTTATTTTCGTTGCGGGTATATCGCAAATCGTTGATATCAAAGCGTTCACCTCGCACTATCAAAACAGGTCGGGCAGGTCTGGCATCGCTTGTCAATACCTGCTTTCCGTCGCGGTTCATTTCCAATACCGTGCGTCCGCCATCTGTTTTTCCAAACTGATAAACATCCTTTTTGTTTCCGATTTGCACGGTAAGTTCGGTTCGGTCGGCATTCCAATTCGTTTTTGGAAGTGGTTCACCATGTTTGTAAGGATAAATCAGAATACGAAACTCCGGCGAAACAGTTTGTGCAGGAACAACCACCTGATTATAATCCTGATATTGTTCGAAACGCGGTACCGGAAAACCATAATCGGTATTGCGCCATAATACAAGTACCAAACACATCGGGTCGCCTTTTCTGGGTTTAATTTTTCCGGTTACTGAATCGCGGGGCATACCTTTTTTACCCAGAAATAAAGCATTGATACGACTAAGCGATGGATTGGTGTTCTGAAACTGAATTTCGGGCGTAAATGCATCCACCAGTTCCACATCGAGCGGAACAGAAATATTCCAGTCGAACAAATGCTTTTCGTTGTCTTTTTTGGCATCATCTATCACCAATAAATACGGATTTTTCCCTTTGGCAAGGTGTACGGTGCGGTACAATTGTTCCATCGGATTGAAGTATTTGTATTCTTCAATCAGCCGTGTTTCTCCACTCCAGGGACCGTAATCGGTATGTCCGAAGCCGTCGTAAAACTTAACTGTGCGCGGATTGAAAGCTACTTGTTTATCGCGTGTTAAGTCAAAATTACTTTCGGTAAATGGTGCATAATACGGAACTTTCGCTGAAGGAAAACGAAGCGGATGCACCTGCATCACTTTGGTGTACGAATAACCGTCTTTACCATCACCCGCAGCTGTTAATCCATCCTTCGATTCTGTTACGCCAAGCCAGGTGCCGGCAACCGGAGGCCATTGTTGACCTTTACCATCCACGGTAAGCATATTTTGCAAAAAAGTGGCTTTGGTAGCCAGCATATCGTTGTCCTTAATCCAGTTTACACCATCTTTCCAAAGTATAATACGGTTATTTTCAGAACCTTCATGTCCTCCATAAAAGAAATCCTGCTTGCAGGCAAAAGCAAAATGCAAATCGTCTTTTTTCCACGAATTTCGTGCATAAACATATCCACGCTGGTCGTCTTTCCATGTTGCAGGCAATTTCAGTTTGTCAATATTGGCTTGTAATGTCCAATCGGTTGGTTTCCCGTTTTTGTCGGTCATACCCGCATCGGCATAAAGCAGCAATAATTCCGATGTAATCCCCACCGGATTTGGCCATTTAGCTTTGGCATCTGTCAGAAAATCGTGCGACGAAAAGGTGGATTGATACAGAAAATCGATTTTCTCGTCCTGAGGATGGAAATAATGCATCATCCAAATCACATGAAATGCCGAAGCGCGCATCTCGTCGCGAATCAGCCATTTTCCGTTTTCCCAATGAATGGCCGACAGAAAAAAGCGCATTTTAGCCTGCAAATGGTCGTGTTTCAATAGCTTACGTTCACGCAGTCCAACAGCAGTAAAAGCCGAAACATTGAGCCACCCTTTGATGGTTTCGTAACACATGCCATCTTTATCCAAAAACCAGCTAAGCATGGCATTTGCTTTGTGACAGGTACGGTCGAAAATATCCTTATTAAATCCTTTTTCGCCTTCGATTAACAACATCAGTCGTACATATTCCATCCCAAAACCCTGATGATTGTTTATCATAAAATGGTCGGGATACATCATATAATTCGAAAAGCGGCGGGCAGTAATGCGGGCAATAAGCTGTCGGGCATAATCTCGTTCAGCTGGTTTCAACCAATCGTACAAATAATCGTAATCCAGCAAATCCCAAATTTCGGTAGGTGGGTCAGGGTTTCCCTGCGCCACTATGGAGCGCTCCACCG
>JFJP01006048.1_pt1 | contig 14748 bp, 9 predicted proteins | sample 431651 | NCBI WGS metagenome assembly JFJP01 (sample SAMN02602958, study PRJNA72255) | Microbial mat metagenome, whole genome shotgun sequencing project. | biome: fresh water; feature: sink hole; material: water; isolation source: purple microbial (photo- and chemosynthetic) mats found in...
CGATGCGTCGGGTCAGCTCGCCGCTGGAGTCGCCCAGCAGGCCCAGATTTCGCATCACAAAGTTGACGGCAGCGATGCCGGCCGGGGTGCTGCCAAATTTGGCTTTCAGCCGATTGATCAACTGGGTTTGAACCTCTTTCGGCGCGGTCTTGAGCTTTTCCAGCCCTGCCACCAGCTCGTTGAGGTTCATGGTGGTCTTGGCCTGGCGCAGCAGTTTGTCGAGTTCATCGACCGACTTGGCCGAGCTTGAACCCAGTTCAGTGACCAGCGTGTCCATGTCCTTGACCAGTTGGGACTCGGTCCAGCTGAGCATGATTTTGGACATGTTGTTGTTGAAATCGCCAATGTTCAAGCCTGCTTCGGCAAGGATCTGGCTGGCGCGTGCCGGGTTGTTGCTGGCTGCCTTGGCCAGCGCCAGCATCTTGATTTCGGCATCGCTCAAGTCCTGAATCGCGTTCAGGCCCATGTCCTTCCAGACGCGCAACACGTATTTGGCGTTGTCAGAGGGCCCTGCCTGCATGTGCGAAAAAAACAGCGCGTAGTCCGATGCAATCTTGGAGAACTTCACCCCCGAACCACCCAAGGACCCGAAGCCAAGACGCTCCACTATTTCAGCGGGAACGGCCTGGATGCCACCGGGCTTGAGGACCCAGTTGCCGCTTTCGTTTTGCATGAAGGTGCGCATCTTGTCCGGGTTGTCCAGGTAGGTCTTTCTGAACCAGTCCTGTCCGGTGGCGCCTGCGTAGTAGTCGGGGTTGGCTTGAGCAGCAAAATGGGCATTCATGTTGCTGGACATGGCTTGCTGAATTTCACGGCGCAATGTGGCCAGAATTTCGTCTTTCGATTCACCGCGCGCCAAAGCCTGTTTGGCCTGGTTGTAAGCCTTGTTCAGGTCTTCAAAGCCGTAGTTGGGCAACTCGGTGGTGCACACCGCCAGACTTTCGGTGCCGAGCCGGCGTGGGATTTCTCCGCTGTAGCTCTTCAGGATCGGGTCGGAGTTGGCCTCGGCCAGCAGACTGGCGCTGTGACTTTCGTAGTTGCGGGCGATGGTTTGGGCGGCCTCATCGCCTTTTTTTCCCAGGTACACAATGTCCATGTCGCGGCCGGGATTCCAGGAGCCGGTGGCCGCAAATGCGGCCTGTGCCTCACCCAATTGCCGGGCGGAGGATTGTGCGACCTGACCGGCCAAGTCAACGCGCAGGCGCTGAATCTGGTCTTGCAAGGCACCAGGCAGCTTGTTCATATTCTGCTCGTACCATTTCAGGTCTTGGGTCAAGAGCAACAACGAGGCTCGACTGTATTTTTCCCCGCGTTGAATGCCAGCCAGAATGTGTTCACCCAGCGCATCGGCAGACGCAGGTGCCACCAGGGATAACGCCACAGTGACTGCGAGCCATAGTGCTGTCAGAAATCGTCTTGGGGTTGACCGGCTGTCGAATCTCATTTGCGCGTCCTTTCGGTTGCTGACGCAAGCCGTGAAAAGAAATTGCCTCAAACCATCAGCACCTCATGGGGTGGCTGCTGCACCGCCCTTGCGCTCGCGGTAGCGCCGATTCAGGGTGTCGCTGAACTCGGCGGCAGTGGCCGCATCAAAACGACCTGATCCAAACGCAGTTGCCCAACATGACTGGCTGCACTCGGACGAAGCACCCAGAAAATGTCGACTGGAGCACCCAAAAGCACCAATGCCACCAATACACGGCCCAGTACTTTCGCAACTGGCCGCTGTTTTGTGATCTGGGTCGTACCACACACCAATGTGCGCGGCCCAGCCACTGGAACATCGGCACAGGCAATCTGCGTAACTGCGTGTGGCGTTGGGGTCGGGCTGGGCGACAGCAGTACGCCAGTGGCAGCCCAGCAACACCACAATTGAAAGCGCCAGAGTGGATGTCAGTCGCTTCATCACGGACTTCGCCGGGCAGTTACAGCATGAACAAGCCTGTCTTACTTGACGATAAACACCTTGTGTTTTTCAAGGATTTTGCGGAATTCCGGGTGTTTGCGCATATTGTTCAGATCCGGGTCAAGCCGCAGGGCATCGTAGTCTGAAAAACCTTTGGTCAACGCGGCATCGATTTCATCAAGCGCCAGATCCACATTGCCCTTGAGTGAGTGCAGGCTGGCATAGTTGTAACGTACCGATGGACTGCCCGGCGACAGTTCTTTGGCGCGGCGCAGGTCGTCTTCGGCTTTGTTGAATTTCTTTTGCTGCATGTAGGCCACAGCACGGTTCGAGTAGCCCTCAGCGTAGTTGGGGTCTTTCTGGATGGCCAGTGAAAACTCCTTCAGGGCATTGTCAATATTCTCTTCGCGAATAACACCGTCACGCGCATTTTTTGCCATGCTGATGTAGGCGAATGCCTGTTTGATGTGGCTGCGTACATCCAGACTGGGTTCGGCTGAGGGCGCTACCGCGCCCGCCGATGCCGGGGCGGGTGTCATGGTGACTGCCATCGGGGCGGCTGCTGGTGCCGGTGCGGGGGCCTGCTGCATGGGGGCGGGTTCCGGGGCTGGCGGCAATGGGGCTGGGGCGGCCACGACTGGCGCTGGTGCCGGTGTCTCAGTGAGCTTCGACAAGCCCGGGATCTTGTCGCAGCCCGACAACACGATGACCGAGCCAATGAGAGTTCCCAACAAGATGGGTGAAGTTTTAGTATGGCGCATGGATCAGTCCTGGTAGATGGTTATCGGGTTGCGGATTGCGTCAGCCGCATGTCCCAGTTCTGCACGGTGGTCAGTGCTTGTGGATGCTGGCTTGCATTCTTGTGCCCCCATTCCTTTTTGGCCTGGTTGGCGACCCGGGGTTTGGCATAGTCGAACGCTTGTTGCACCGAACCACCATAACGGTTTAGACCATCGATAAAGTAGTAGGTGAAGATGCCGCTACTCAACTCGTTTGACTCCCAAGACTGTTCGTTAGAACTGCTGGCACCAATCAGCACCTTGCCAAAGGGTTCAATGGCGCTGGGTCCCATCGATTTGGCCGGTGTGCTACGAGGCGTGTCGTTTTCGAATACCAGGTCTTTGGCCCCCGCAAGTACGCGCCGACTGTATTCCTTGTTGACACCATAACCTTCGTTGTCGTCAGCACCCAGTGACTTTCCACCGGGTGGCAGAAAGCCGGGTACTGCGCGGTACGCGGCATTGCTGTAACAGGCATCCAGCACCATGACCAATCTCTGGGCGCGCAAACCACCAACAAACTCCTTGAGCATCTCCTCGTTGACTGATGTGTGCCAAACCCTCTCGCGTGGACTGGTCTCGGTGTCGTGCAGCACCACATGTACTAAGCCATTTTTGTCGGGCTGCGTGCCGTGGCTGCTGATGAAGACGGTCACCAGATCATCCTCGCCAGCGATTTGGCGCAACTTGTCCAAAGCCATCGCCACATTAGCGCGGGTGGCGTTTTCGTCGGTAAAGAACATCACGTTTTCCGGTCGAAATTGTCCTCGACGTGGATCCGTCAAGAACTGGCGGAAAGAAAACGCATCCCGCGCAGCGAACTCCAGCCCATCGATGCCAAACTTGAAACGGCTGACACCAACCACCAGTGCGTAGCGGTTGCGAATCGGCCCCGGCATGGCCCCGTCGCGCACAGTGGGTTTGAGTACATTGGCGCGCAGGAACAAGTTGCCAAATCTCTTTTCCCAGGTCTTGACGCGGATGTTTTCAGGGGTGACAGGCGACACCCACTTGGCACCGACCACCACTTGGGCCAGCGAAAAAGCACGGTCAACTTCAGGCTCATCAGCATAGTCGCCCTTGAGTTCAATCCGACCATAGGCATCGAACTCAACCCGCCCATTGGGAACACCGTTGCGGGCAAAAGCCGAGTTGATGATCTGTAAGTGCTGACTAGTGACCGGTGAAGGTTCGACCTGACCGGCCGCTGGCAAGGCGATGGCCCATAAAAAAGCCACCATCCACCCAAAAAAAGTCATACGAGGTTGGTTCATATAAAAGACCTGGTGCTCAGGATTTCTTGATAAGCACTTCCTGCGAAGCCTGGTCTTCACGGCCAAGCGCGCTGACCTTGAAAGTCACGCGATAACGTCCTTCGGCAACTTCGGCGGGCATGCCCATTTGACTATCTGCGCGTCGCGTTCCCAAAGCAGCCGTGATCGGGTTGGACTCAGCGCCCAGTTCTTTCCAGGCTTTCTCCTGTGGATCATAAAAATGCAGGGTGCGGGTTTCCAAGACCTTCACCTGTTGCTGCCCATCGGGTGCCATCACATAGTAAGAGCCAGTCATCTTCAGGTTGCCGCCGGGTACTATCTGCGCCGGGTTGATGGTGAAATTCTGAATCCGCACTTCGTTGCCGCGGCTCGCTGTGTAGCCCGTGGCTGCAGCGGTCTGTTGCGCATTGGCCACCGGAAAACTCCGGGTGTCCGAATAGTAGGCCAGACACTTGCCCCATGGCACCCACCACAGCTCCCTGGGCGCGGTCACTCTTGCTCGATACCAGCATGCCCAGCAGGGCACCCCCGATGGCACCTCCGATGACATACTGGTTGACGCAAGTCTGCTGAGCTTCGGCTCGCTGTTGGTCGGTGAGTTGGGTTCCGGGTGGGGGCAGCGCAGCACAGGCCACCAGCATCACGGGTACCATGATGGCCGACACAGAACGGGTAGTGGTTTTTTTCATTTTTCAAATCTCCCGGGTCGATCAACCCGATAAATTAGCCAGACGACATCACACAAGGCCAGCAGACCACAGCGAACGCCCAAGGCATGTGAAACAAAACCAATGATTCGGGCACGATACGCAGGGTCGGCAGGCGTTACCTGTGTTTGAGTTTGATTTCAAGCGTCAGGATACCGCCACCAGAAACGGCAGCAACTGGAACCAGGCCGTAATTCATACCTTCAGCTGAAGATTCCATGATCAGGTCTTTGGCACCACCGTTGACCGCCTTATAGCCGCCCTGTCTTGGGGACACCACGGCGTAGGAGCTTTGCATGCTGTCTTCCACCATCAGGTCCTTGGCACCCTTGGCCTTGAGGCTCTTGGCACTGTCAAGCGACGCCACCATGCTGGCGCTGGCCTGCTCGGGGGGTAGCGGTGGATAGGAGGGTAGCGCCGCTGAATCTGGCATTGGCGGCGGTGGCAGGTAGGGAGTCGAAACCGGCATCGGCGCTGCGGGTGCTGGCATGGGGGCGGGCGGCGGTGCTGACACCATCTGGTTGGAGGGCGCAGCCAGCGGACTAGGCTCGTTGGACAGCATGATCAAGACATTCTCGGTGCCGGGGTTGGCATCAAATCGCAGATTCGTGTTGGGTGGAATCTGTGTCAAACGGTGAGCCTGGACATATTCGCTGAACAGCACATGCATACGGCCAGAGGTGCCAATATTGGCAACCGTCAAATAACCGGGGCGGTTGGTGCTGGCAAGAATCTTGACGCGTTCACCGGTGCGAAACACGCGGTTTTTGGACACCGGGCGCATCTGACCGTCGTCGCCAATGGCCAGTATCTGATAGGAAATACCCACATATTTTTCGGCAACCGGCTCAGCCGCCGCCACCGGGCGGGGGGCATTGACCGACATGCCGATGGTGCCTCCGCCTCCGCCACTGTCAAAAATAGCCTTGGCACCCGTGGAAGCGGCCAGGGCTGACAGGGAAGCAGCGAACAGGCAACCGCCAAGCATCAACATCAAACTCCGATGCACTTCGGACTTTCTCATCATGGATCTCCTTTAAGGGCTCTTGCCAACAACTGAATGTCGAACCATTCTGAGCTTGCGACGGCGTTTGGTTTTGATATAAATCAAAAACAGCCGTTATTTTCCGTTCCTGAGTGTTGCCGTTCTGAGCGGGCAGCAGCAAACGCTTCAAACTCGGCCGCAGAAACGGGTCTTGAAAACAGGTAACCCTGTGCGTAATCACATCCCAGAGCCACCAGCAGGTCGCGCTGCAGTTCCGTCTCGACACCTTCAGCGATCACCTTCATGCCCAGCGCGTGTGCCATGGCAATGATGGCCCGGCATAACACCAGATCGGTGGACCCCGAACGCAGTTGCCGAACAAAAGACTGGTCGATCTTGATGTAATCGATGTCGAATTTTTGCAGGTATGACAGCGACGAGTAGCCGGTACCAAAGTCGTCGAGTGACACCTGAATGCCGTCGCAACCCAGGCTCAGCAGTTGTCCGAACACCTGGTCGCTGGTCGACAGCAGCAAGCCTTCGGTGATTTCCACGGCAATGCTGCTGCCGTCAAGCCCCAGGGACTTGAGCTGGGATATCCATGGCGTGTGCTCAGGGTTGGGGTTTTCAAACTGCACTGGCGACTTGTTGACGCTGATCTGAAAGTCCGGATGCAGCAGGCTGCGCCAGGCGCGCACTTGGTGGGCAGCTTGCTGAAACACCCACTCACCCATGCCGACGATCTGACCACTGGACTCGGCCACCGGGATAAATTCAGCCGGGCTGACCAGACCGAGCCTGGGGTGCTGCCAGCGCACCAGCACCTCTGCCTTGTAAATGACACCGGTTGCCAACGCCACGATCGGCTGGTAAACCACCCGGAACTGATGCTCGGCCAGGGCAACGCGCAAATCCTGGGTCAGTTGTGCCCGCCATTGGGCGGCCTCTTGCAGTGCCGGCGTGAAAAAACTGAAGCGGTTGCGTCCGGCATTTTTGGCGACATACAGCGCCTGGTCGGCGTTTTTCAGCAAATCCTCGATTTCTTCGGCATCCGCCGGGTAGATCGTGACACCGATGCTGGCAGAGATGAACACCTGTTCCAGCCCTAGCGTGAACACGGTACCCAGCACCTGGAGCAGCTTTTGCAGCACGGCTTCCAGATCTGCCACTTGTTGCAGCTCCGTCAGGATCACCATGAACTCATCACCCCCCATGCGGGCCACGGTGTCAACCTCGCGCACATGGTGCTCAATGCGTTGCGCGGCCTCGGTCAGCAGCACATCGCCCCAGTCGTGCCCGAGTGTGTCGTTGACCTCCTTGAAATGGTCCAGATCAATGAACAGCAGGGCCAACTGCCACCCGTCGCGGCGGCATTTTTTCAGCTCCTGCGCCAGACGATCGCGCATCAGGCGGCGGTTGGGCAAACCGGTCAGCAAGTCATAGTGGGCTTGCCGCCATATCGTTGCCTCAGAGGCCTTGCGCTTGCTGATGTCGGTGTGGGTGCCGATCATGCGCAGCGGCTTGCCCTGCGCATCACGGCTGATCACCATGCCCCGGGTCATGATCCATTTCCAGGAGCCATCCTTGCAACGCACCCGGTGCTCGTTGACATAAGTGGGTGTCAGACCGTCAAAATGCGCCTGCCGGTTGCGGTTGAGCTCGGCCAGATCCTGCGGATGGGTGCGCTCATCGAGTTCACGGGCGTTGTTGCTGATGTCGGATTCCTCCAGACCATACATTTGAAGCAGGCTTCTGGAGAAAAACTCTTCGCCGGTGGGAATAAACCAGTCCCAGACCCCATCGCCAGTGCTCTCAAGGGCCAGTTTCCAGCGTTCCTCGTGCTCCTGTAGCGCGGCTTTGGCCTTGACATAGTCGGTGATGTCGGCAAAGGTTCGCACCATGCCGCCGTCGGCCAGCAACTGCGTCTTGACTTCGAGGGTCCGGCCGGACGGTGTTTCGCGCAGGTAGTCCAGCGGCGGCTCGCCAATGCCGTTGGTCACGATAAAGGCGCGCGCATTGCTGCCCACCAGTTGGGCACCTGGGCCGAAGTCGCCGCGCTCATTCTGAATTTGGCTGACTGCTGACAACTTGGGCCGGCTGGCCAGCAACTCGGGCGGCAGATCCAGCAGCTCGCACACCCGCGGGTTGAAACCGATGATGCGTCGCTCGGCATCAAACACCAGAATGCCCTGGCTGATGTGCGTCAGGGTGGTTTGCAGCAGGCTGGTTTTTTCCTGCAAACTGGCGTTGAGCTCGATCAGCACCTGCTCGGCCTGTTTGCGCTCTGAGATGTCGGTATGCGTCCCGATCATGCGGGTCGGCCGGCCTTGGGGGTCACGGCTCACAATCATGCCGTTGGCCAAAATCCATTTCCAACTGTCGTCCTGGCAGCGCAGGCGCAACTCGATGGCATAGCTGGGTGATCGACCTTCCAGGTAGGCGGCCATGGCGACATGAAACCGGGCCACATCGTCAGGATGCACCCGGGACAAAAACTCTTCGTAGCCCTTGTTGAGTTCACCCGCGCCATAACCGATCAGTTCTTCCCAGCGTGGCGAATGGGTCTGGGCGCCGGTCAGCAGGTCCCAGTCCCAGATACCGGCGCCAGAACCTTCCAGAGCGAGTTTCCAGGGGTTTTCAGTCTGGTCAAAGGAGGGCGATGGCACGGCGTTCACGACAGGGCAGGGTAGGAGGGTCCGATGGGCTCAAGCATATCCAATCCAGTATCCCACGGCCATCGGGTCAACTGGCGCATGGCAGCAACAATTGCACCCGCAGACCTTGCGGCACGCCAGCCAGCACCGTCGCGGTGCCGCCGTGGCGTTGCATGATCTCGTTGACAATCGCCAGCCCCAGACCACACCCCCCCGGCACATCGCTGGCGCGCCAGAACCGCTCAAACACATGGGGCAGATCGCCCGGTGACAAACCTTTGCCATTGTCCTGAACCTCCACCAGCACCTGCAACGCCTGCGCCTGTACCCGCAGCGTCACCTCGCTGCCGGCACCGGCGTAGGTCAGGGCGTTGTCGATCAGGTTGCTCAGGGCTTCGCGCAGCAGCAGCGACTCGCCCATCACCAGCAGGTGTTCGGCACCCTCAAACCCCAGGTCGATGTGTGCCTTGAGGGCCCGAGGTGTCCATTGGCGCGCCACATCGCGCGCCAGCGCCGCCATGTCAAGAGGCTGCAGTTTGACTTCGACCTCGTTGCGTGCCAGCGACAGCAGTTGGTGCACCAGGTGGGCGCTGCGCTGGGCCCCGGACAGCACCTTGCTCAGGCGCTCGCGCAGGGCCACCGGGTCGGTTTCGGTCAGGGCCAGTTCAGTCTGACTGATCAGACCCGCCAGCGGCGTGCGCAACTGGTGTGCGGCATCGTTCAGGAAGCGTTTTTCCTGTCCCAGACTGCGCCGCACCGCCGACAGCAAGCGGTTGACCGCAGTGGCCAGCGCATGCACCTCCTGGGGTGCCTGTGTCAACTCGATGGGTGACAGGGCGGACAGTGCTGGCTCGCTGCGGTGACCGAGCTGCGCCTGTAGCCGGGTCAGCGGCTGCAGGCCACGAGAGATGCCGCCATAGACCAGCACACTCAAGGCGGTACCCAGCAGCAACAGGGGTGCCAGCATGTCGGCAATCAGCTCGGCGGTCAGGCGTTGCTGCACCGCCAGGCTCTTGGCCACCTGCACCCGCATGCGTTGCGGCGACTGGTCATCGCCGTAGTCCACCTCCAGCAGCGCCACCCGCATCGCCCGGCCATCGATCTGGGTGTTGTACAGCATGGTCTCGTGGGTCAACAGCGGTGCCGTGTCGGTTGGTTCGGGCAACTTGCCGTTGCCCAGTAGAAAACGACCCGGGGGCGAAGACACCATGTAGCTGACCCGGTCTTGCGGGTCCTGTTCAATAATGTCCTGGGCGGCCCGTGGAAAGTCGATCAGCAGCCCGGAGCCGACCGGCTTGACCTGACGCGCCAGCGACCGCACCGATTGGGTCAGTGACTGGTCAATGGCCTTTTCGGCATAGTTCAAGGCCACCCGATAGGCCAGCGCACCGCCCACCAGAAACAACACCAACTGAGGCACCAGCAGCCACAACAGCAATTGGCGCTTGAGTGACAGCCCTTGCCCGCGCAGCATCGGGCCGTTCGACAGCGGCGGTGGGGTGAAAGCTGCGTCAGGCATCGCCTGCGGGCTCAGGCCGCGTTGGTTTCCAGCAGGTAACCCAGGCCGCGCACATTGCGGATATTCAGCCCCGAATCGACCAGCTTGCGGCGCAGGCGGTGGATATACACCTCCAGGGCGTTAGAGGCCATCCCAGCGCCATCACCGGGCTCGGACTGCCAGGTTTCCAGCACCTCTTCGCGGCTGACCACGCGCCCGGCGTGGGTCACCAGCAGTGACAGCAAGGCCCATTCGCGCTGCGTCAGTTCCAGTGCCTCGTCGCCCAGCCAGGCTTGCGGCAATGTGGCATCCACCCGCAGTCGCCGCGTGGCATTGCTGGCCACTTCCAGCGTGCCACCAAAAGCCGGCAGCCGTGCACGGCGCAGCATGGCACCCAGGCGGGCCTGTAATTCGGCCATGTTGAAGGGCTTGGTCAGATAGTCATCGGCTCCGGCGTTGAGACCTTGCACCCGGTCGTCGACACCGTCGCGCGCAGTCAGGATCAGCACCGGCAAGGCGGGCAGGCGCTGGCGAATCCAGTGCAGCATCTCCATGCCGCTGATTTTGGGCAGGCCCAGATCCAGCACCACACCGTCAAAACGCTGGCTCTCCAGCAGAGATTGCGCGGCTTCGCCATCAGCGGCTGCCGTCACCTTGTGGCCGACCTGTAGCAGTTGGGCAGCAAGCCCGTCGCGCAACAGTTCGTCGTCTTCAATAATGAGCAAACTTGACATGGCCGCAGCATACCCCAGCGCATCTGCCCCTTAGGGCCCATTACCCCAACCCCTGCTTGACCGCGTCAACCCTGGCCTGGTGGATTAATTCACCTAATTTTTGGCCTGTAGCGCCCGTCGTGATTGCGCTGGCAGCTATGGTTTTTGTATCGACCCGTTGCATGATGGCCAGCACGGCCAGCAGTTGCTGGCGTTGCGGGTAGGTGTGCTCTGAAAAGCCCAGCCGGCCCCGCACATCACATTCACAGGCCAGCAGCAGCGCGTCAAAGCGCTGTGGCTTGCGCAGCGCATCGCAGCGCTCGAGCAGGCGCACCAGCGCCGTCGCACTGAAGTCGCCGCAGCGGTGGATGTTGCTGTGCTCACGCGCCACCACATCGGCTAGTTCGCGGCACTCGGTGGGGACGCGCAGGCGTTGGCAGGCCCCCTTGAGCAGTTTGGCACCGCGTTCCTCATGCCCGATATGGCGTGGCAGCACGTCAGACGGTGTGTTGCCCTTGCCAAGGTCGTGAAACAGGCAGGCCACGCGCACCGGTAGCGGCACTTGCAGGCGCGCACACATGTCGAGCACCAGCATCAGGTGCACGCCGGTGTCCACCTCGGGGTGGTAGTCGGCCCGTTGCGGCACGCCCCACAGCCGGTTCACCTCGGGCAGCAATCTGGCCAGCGCCCCGCAGTCGCGCAACACGTCGAACATGCGCGAAGGCTTGGCCTGCATCAAGCCACGGGCCAGCTCTTGCCAGACCCGCTCGGCCACCAGGTGATCGACTTCACCACTGTTGACCATGTCACACATCAGCGCCAGGGTTGGCGGGGCCACCGTGAAGTCGGCGAACCGCGCGGCAAACCTGGCCACCCGCAGGATGCGTACCGGGTCTTCGCGAAACGCCGGGCTGACATGGCGAAACACCCGGTCTGCCAGGTCGCGCAGGCCGCCGTACGGGTCGACCAATGCGCCAGTCGATTGCCAAGTTTCGGGGTCGGCCGAAACCTCGACATCAAATTGGCCTCTAGCGCTTATGTAGTCTGCGCTGACAGCTATGGCATTGATAGTGATATCGCGCCGCGCCAGATCCTCTTGCAAGCTAACCTCGGGTGATGCGTGAATGGCAAAACCGTGATAGCCCGGCGCGGTCTTGCGTTCGGTGCGCGCCAGCGCAAATTCGTCATGGGTTTGCGGGTGCAAAAAAACCGGAAAGTCCTTGCCGACCGGTACAAAGCCATGGCGGGTGAGCGCCTCGGGGGTGGCCCCCACCACGACCCAGTCGCGATCCTTGACGGGCAGGCCCAGCAGCGCATCACGCACCGCACCGCCAACCAGGTAGATCTGCATCAGGCTTGCGCTTGTAGCCGGTACGGCTCTTCAAAGTCGAGAAAGTCCTTTTCGGCGCAGGCGCCGTCAATCCAGGCTTTGACGCCTGGCAGGGCACACACGCTTGCCACATAAGCCTGCACGTCGGCTGGCAAGGGCAGTGCGTAGGTTTCCAGCCGGGTGCACACCGGGGCGTAATAGGCGTCGGTGATGCTGAAGTTGCCAAACAGCATCGGGCCACCTGTGGCCCGCAACTGCGCCTGCCACATGCTGACCAGGCGCGCCACATCGGCGCGCACGCCAGGTTGGTCGCGCCAGATCAGTGCTCCGGTATCGGGCAGGCTGGCCTCAATGTTCATCGGGCAGGCACTGCGCAGGGCGTTGAAGCCGCTGTGCATTTCGGCACACAGGCTGCGGGCGCGGGCGCGGGCCGCCTTGTCAGTCGGCCAAAGCTGCTTTTCAGGAAACTGCTCGGCCAGGTATTCGACAATCGCCAGCGTGTCCCACACCACCTGTTCGCCATCAACCAGCACCGGCACCTTGGCCACCGGGTTGATTTTGCCGATGGTGGTTTTGAATTGCGAGCCCGGGGTGAAGGCATCAAAACGCAGCATGATTTCTTCAAATGCGATGCCGGCCTGTTTCAGCAGCACCCAGGGGCGCATCGACCAGGACGAGTAGTTTTTGTTACCAATATAAAGTTTGAGCATGGCAGTGGTGAGCAGTCAGATGGGTTAGCTAAACGAGCGGATTGCAACGACGCAATGCGCCCGTCAGAGCCGCCAGAAATGGGATATTTGTGATTTCCGCATCCCCTAGGGCAGTTCGCGGTTTTCCGCGGCTTTGGCATCACGCGGGCCGATCAGGCCGAGCCGGGTCTTGAGCGACTGGGTTTGCCCGGTGATCATGGCCGCATAAATGGTGGTGTTGGCCAGCACTTTCTTGACATAGTCACGGGTCTCGGCAAACGGAATGTTTTCGGCCCAGATGGCCGCTTCCATCACCGGCGCGCCGCTCTGGCCGCGCCAGTTGCGGGGTCGCCCTGGCCCGGCGTTGTAGGCCGCAGCGGCCAGCGGCATCGAGCCGGCAAAATCATCGAGCACCAGTTTGAGGTAGCCGGTGCCGATGGCAATGTTGGTGTCGCGGTCATTGATCAGGTGTGGCTTGAAGTCGGACAAACCAATTTTCTTGGCGGTCCATTTGGCGGTGGCGGGCATCACCTGCATCAGCCCACTGGCACCCACGCCGGAGCGGGCATCGGTGATGAAACGGCTTTCCTGGCGGATCAGGCCGTAGACATAGGCCGGGTCCAGCCCGATGTCGCGACTGCGCGCCAGCACCTCTTTTTTGTGCGGCATCGGAAAACGCTGCGTCAGGTCGATCATGTCCCGGGTGCGGTCGCTGGTGTTGATGCAGCGGTCCCACACCTCGTGCTGGCAGGCCAGGTCGGCGGCGGCCAGCAGCTCACGGTCGGTCATGCCGCCGTCGGTGTGCAGGTTGGTGCTGTAGTTCCACTCGCGCACACCCTCGGCACGAAGGCCCAGCGCAATCGCCGCCAGCGCACGCTGCAGGCCGGGGTTGCTGCGGGCCTTGTCTTTTTCGTCGGCGCTCAAGGATTCGGGGCTGGGCGGCGGGGTGATGCTCAGGCCCAGCGCTTCCTGGGCCAGCATTTCGTAAAAACCGCGCACGCTGGCGATGCCTTGCAGCAACTGGCGGGCTTGCTGCTGGTCGGCCTCGCTGCGCCCGGGTTGCAGCAGTGCGCGGGCACGCCAATAGCGCCAGACCGGCTGGCTGGCATGCTCCGGGCTCATGGCCTCGATGGCGGCCAGCGCGTCACTCCACTGGTTGCGCCGCAGGGTCGCACGGGTGCGCCAGCCGAGCTGATCGTCGCTCATGCCGGCCGGGCTGGCCTTGCTGAAATAGCCCAAGGCGTCGTCAGAAAGATTCTGGGCCGACTGTTTGCCAATGGCACCCCAGGCCCAGGCGCGCTGCGGCGCGCTCAGGTGCCGGCTCCAGTGCGTCTCAAGCGCGGCCGCTGCGCCCTCGGGGCTGCTGTCGGCCAGGCGGACCAATGCCAGCACCGCCAGCTCCTGTGTCAGCGGTTTGCTCGACGGCGGCTGGCGGCTCAGAAAACGTGCCGGGTTCTGGGTCAGCTCGGCCAGGGCTGCTGCGGCTTCAGGCACCACAATGTCAACTGCCAGGCGGGTGGCCTTGAGCTGGCGCGCCTCCAGCGCCAGCCGGGCCTTGTGCCAGATGTCGGCGCTGCTGAGGTGCCTGGCGGCAAAGTGCTTCTCGGCGGCCAGGGCGCAACCCAGACCCGAGTCCTTTTGCCGGTACCACTGGGCTTTGACTTCACTGGACAGATCGGTGCCGGCCAAAATCTGTTCCATGGCCAGGGTGTAGCAGCGTACCTCGTGGTCGTCATTCATGCGAAAGTTGGGCGCCACCACGGCAAACCGGCTCCAGTCGCGGCGCTGGCCCAGCAGCAGCAGCCAGTCGTTGCGAAGCCGGTCTTCCTGGTAGCTGCCCTGGTAGCGGTTCAGAAAATCGGAGATTTCATCGGCGCTGGCGCTGTCAAGCCGGGCCCGCAGCTCCCAATAGGCGGCCCAGGGTTCGAGGACGTGGCCTTTGGCCAGCGGCAACAACTCGGTCAGCCGCTTGCTCTGGCCCTTCTGGAAGGCGCTGCTCATGTCCAGCAGCACCTCGTCTGCCTTGGGGGCGGCGGCATACGCAGCAGGAAGCGTCACCAGCGCCCCCGTTAGACCAATCAATGTCAAAATGTTTGTGAACTGCATGTGGAGATTATGAATAACTCTGATGAAAAAAGGGCGCTGGACAAAAAAGCCTTGCGCAAAACCCTGATCGAGCAACGTCTGAGCCTGCCCGACCGGCTGCAACGGGT
>JFJP01039030.1_pt1 | contig 14748 bp, 7 predicted proteins | sample 431651 | NCBI WGS metagenome assembly JFJP01 (sample SAMN02602958, study PRJNA72255) | Microbial mat metagenome, whole genome shotgun sequencing project. | biome: fresh water; feature: sink hole; material: water; isolation source: purple microbial (photo- and chemosynthetic) mats found in...
AGATTAGCTTCGTTACCATTAACGATTGACTACTATTCTCACTTATAGTATATATGACCCATTTTTTATGAAAAGGGTAAATACACCTCAACAGCCACTAAGAGCTGTTGAGGTGTGTAGTATTAAACAATTATTATGCTAAAAGTTCTTTATCAGGTATAGATATACTAGAACAAAGTATATCTGATTCAGGTTCTATATCATCGTCCTCATCATCAGGAATATTTAGCTCATCTAAATCTTCTTCAGACTCTAGTTCAAACCCCATTTGTTACACCTGATATATTTTCAACTTTAACTTGATCTATAAAGAAATCAGTTAAATAACTAATAATAGAAATAAGGGCAGCTTCTCTTGGATTAATATCAGGGTTAATCTTTTCTACTTCACGCATACCATTTAGTATTTCATAACTACTAGTAAAATAAAATCTGCATTTGGTAACTAATTCTAGACATATTTGATTAATATCAAGTATATCATTACCAGTTAATCCATCTACATATTCACCGCATATTTTTTTAACTGTCTCAACATGATTAGGGTTAATAGCCATATATTGACGTTCTATATCAGTTAATTCATTTTCACTTATAGATTTATAAATAAGATTAAGCATGAATTCTTTTATAGATCTAATATTATCTTTTTCTTTACGAAGTGTATAGTATGTTTTATAATTATTCCATTTTTCAACTAATTGTTCTTTTTTAGCTTGTATCATATCCATAGTACTATAAATACGATCCGATACTAATACACCTAAAACAGCTTCTTCAGTATTATTCTCTAACCATTTTTTATAGATAATGTCATTAACTTTAATAGTTTTACTATTGCCATCTACACTAAGTATAAGTACTTCTGAACGCATAGAGTTTTCCATACCTTCAATAGCACTCATTAGTAAAGCACCGCAATAATCTCTAATACCTGAAATAAGGTTACGATAACTATTTAAATCCATATCAAGACCATCTGGAACAGAATCATATAAACGTCTAGCAACTAAATATCCGATAAGAGATTTAGTAAACATTTCAAATGAATTTAAATTTCTAATTGCATTATGTTCTAAAGTGCTATTCATGTAATTAAAGAATAAATTATATGATTCTGTTATACAATTAGAATCTACATTAGCTAAATGAGTTAATATATCATTATCTAAACTATTGCTACCTACTGTACATAGTAACAATATTTCTTCTTTAGATTTGCTACCAATTGTTATAAAATCTGTATCTATAATATTACCACCTTTATAATTTTCTAACATATCTACCAGCATATTATTATCAGCTACTAAAGGTTTCTTAAACATAATTATATTGACATCATTCATAGCGTCATTTATGTTAAGTATATTAGTATAATCTATAACTTCTTGTGTAGCTTGTTTATAAATAGGTAATATAGTTTCTTTAGCTACTTTAATATGACTAGAAACACTATTAACTAATAAAGCGGTATACTTATCAACTAGTTCAGTATGTAAACTAGAATTATCTATATCACTATATGTAGCAGCATGTATCATGTTTGCTATAACCGTGACAGATAATTCATTTCCATTGTCTGGTAACAAAGGAAGAGAACTATTTACTAGTTCAGATAACATACTACCATTAATAGCATTTATACATTTACCGCTATTAATTATATCATTAGTTATACCGATATTACTTTCTACTGTATTTACAGTAAGCATTCAGAACTCCTTTTTTGTAGATAGTGTCCTAGGGTAAATTTTACCCTAGGCACAGTAAACTATTTTTTAAATTATCTTAAATAGTTGATTTTAACGTTTAGACAAGTTTTCCTTAATACGATTTTGTATTAAACCGGCTAGTACACCTGTAGAAACTTTAGTACCATTAATAGTACTAGCTATATCATTACCAGAAACATCACGCATAACTTTAAAAACTATATCGGTTATATTACTAACCGTTGCTAAAGTTTTTATAATAGCTTCTGTATTATTAATCGCCATTATTTTTACTCCTATATAATTTAACAGCTTGTTTACCTATGACACGCATCAATGTAGCTGTAGTACCTATTAACATAGGACTAAGTACGATACGAGCGAATATACTTCTAAAACCAAAGACAGCATCTATTTTATCACCATTCTCAGCAGTCATTTCATAATTCATGACTTCGCCTACCACAGATTTTAATTGATTACCAAATACACCTTTATCACCAACACCCATAGGGTTATTAACAGTTATAAATATCTTAATCTCAAGTGTGTCTAGTTCTAAAGGTTTGCCTTCTACTCTATACTCACTATCTACTTTACCTGTGATAACTGGTTTCATAGAAGATTTTTTTGTATAAGATATTTTACTGTCACTAGCAGACGTTATCTCTTTTAATGAACTAGACATATCATCTAATTCGCCATGGTAATATACTTCAATATTTTCAACTACTCCATTATATTCAGCACTAGGAGCCTGTTGAGCTAAATCTTGTAATATATCTAAGGCTTTTTGATCAAAGTTATAGCTAGTAGAAATTTCATCTTCTATAGTCATTAACTTATCATTAGCACCTATCTTATCACCGATTTTAACTATACCATGTATATTTTGTTTAAAGTTAACTACAATAGATTTTACTTTAGTTGTTTTAGAGATTAGTTTAGTAGAGAAGTTTTTACTTATAGCACTAGAATCTTCAAAAGTATTATTATTCTCCATAATAGCTACTTTACAATATGCAACATTTTTAAGTACTATAGATTTTGGATCGTATATATCTTGTTCATAGAATTCATTATTATAAACTAATATTTCATCTTTAATAAATTTATCACCTACTTTTAAATTAGTAACTATGGTATGTGGGTAATAACTACCTTCAGCCCTACCATATACTCTACCTAATTCAAGACCTGTACGTTTACCATCGGTATATTCAATAATAATACCTTTTTTAGTTCTATTAATCACAGTACCATCAGCTTCAGCAGCATATGCAAACATTTGTGTATTTCGTTTACTAGTTATATATTCATAACCAGTTCTAATCACAGGAGCTTCATATCCTTCAGCACTAATGACATGTGAATTCATGATGTTAATAAAGTTGACGCGTTTTCCATCATCATTTATACTAAATGGAGCTAAGTTAGCACTCATAGACATTACATTAACTGTATTACTATCTACTGTGTCATTAGTTCTACCTCTAAGATCTTTAAAATTAGGATTAGCGGTCATATATGTATTAACAGATACATCGACACTATCAACAGTAGCTTCAGAAATAACACCATAATCACTTAAGTGAAATGATCTAGCTTCTTTTTGTATAGCATCTTTATTTCTACCACCTTCGCCTACATAAGTAACCACGTCACGTTCTTTGATATCTTGTAAAGGGTTAATATCCTCTACTAGTTTAAGACTGTTATCACCAACTATATCATTCCAAACATCGTAAGGTCCTAAATCCACCTTACTACGACCATTAATATTTTTATTTTTAAAAGTTTTAATTGATCTAGTTAGTTGTTTATAGATAAATCCAGAAATACGCTCATAACCCCTTATACGCATCTGAGTAAGGTCTTGGCTATCTGGGTAGTTATATGTGTCTAAAAGCTCTACAGAACGCATCAGAAGCCCTATAAAGCTGGTTGGTTCACCCATATCTTTAAGTATAGATTCAGTGATAGGATCAATGAACAATTGATTAGTTAATTCTATCTCTTTTATATATACACTACTAATACCTTTTTCTTGAAATAATACAAAATAACTATCTTTATTATTCATGTCAGAGGCATGTAATGATTTTATCTGTTTTTCATACTGTAAGAAACCACCCATAATTTTACTAGTGATCCTATCATTTTTATTAAATGCATATATAATATCTTTGAATTTAACTGTATATTCACTATTAACAGCTTCAGATGCTTTACCTATAATTCTATATTTAGCATCTATAGCTAATAATAGTTTATCTAAACCTAATAAATATCCAAGAATTATACCAACAGGTATTTGTTTATCAAATATCCTAAATTCAGCAAAATCTATAGGAGCTTTTTCAGTATCTATTTCTAATACTTCATAGATATCACCTAAACTCTGCATCTGGTTATTTTCATATTTAAAGAATACATTATTTTTATCTATAAACAGTAACTGATTATTACTTATATACCCACAAACTCTCACACCATTAATTTCTACTTTAGTTAGAAGATCTTCACTAATCTTAGTCTTTATTACTTCTCTATCAAAAATAAAAGTCATATCATTTTTAATAAAACTTTTATAACGATGTGAAATAGCATTATAAATATATGGTGCTTCAAAATAATTGTTGTAACTATCACCAGGTGCTAATTCAATAATTTCTTTAAGCCTATATTTTTTAAAGATCTGTCTATATAAATACTCACTGCTGCTATTAGCTTTTAGCCTAGCTAGTTCTATAAAGTTTTTACCGTAATAACTAACTAAGCTAACTTTAGTAGGAGCTATCTTCCTAATGGGCAACATTAGGATTTTTGTGGACCATATCATCATCCTCTTATATCTAAGTAGGATGCCTACCGTTTCGGACTAAATACTATTTTATTATAGTAGTTAATCCTACTCTACTCACTTAAATTGTTCAATGGAACAACCATTCCGTTTATAGAAATGTCATTAACTGTGAATACACAGCGTAGTTTTCGATGGCCTCTGAGCACACTCCGTATCCTTCCTAGGACTTAGGAGCTTCGCTGCGTCGGTTATGTCTTTTAGTAATGTTTTTACTATGCTCAACACTTCCATTACTGGGTTGAGTATCATGCTATATTTCTATGCGTGAGTAGTAATTACTAAAATTAAAGACGTTTTCCCGCGATTAGGTAGGTTTGTTTGTATTGTATTTCTACAATACGTGGACTTGCCGAATAATAAGCGTTTTAATCCACTCGTTGAAGACGTAATAATGCCTTATTACTACCTATGGTTATAGTACTATCCATCTGTACTTTAGGTAGTTTAAAAGAAACAGTGCTAGGCATACCATCTAAAGGTACTAACTCTAACCTATGGTATTCATAATCACCTAGTACACTACTTTCTACTTCCATACTATGCGACTTAACAATAACACCAGCTTTTTGTATACTGTATATCATATTAATTATATCTTTATGATATAATGTTTCTATATAATCTTTAGTTAAGCTATTACTTGTAATATTACCCATATTTTTATCTATAACAGTAATAGGGGTACTTACTGTAGATCTATTTTCTCCTATGGTTATATCTTCCTTAGTATAACCTATCATATCTTTTATCTTTTTACCATTATAAACATTATTACTTTCATTATAATCATTTATAAGTTTTTTATATTTTTTGTATTCGTTTACAGTTATAACATCTTCTTTAGCTAATGTTTCTATAGTTTCATTTAATTGTTCATTATAACTAAGTGTGTTATTAATCTCTTTAAGGACATCTTCTTTAGTTAATTCAGTTTTAGTGGTTATTTTATCAGTTTCATTTAAATTACCTTTAGTATCTAATTTAATACCAGTATTAAGTAACTTCACTTTGTAAAACTTATCATAAACTTCTAATTCATCATCTACATCTTTTAACTGATTATCTATATCATCTGTATCAGTTAGAGATAACTCATTAGTTTCATTAGGTTTATTTACTTTAGATTTATTCTGCACTCTAAAATGTTTTAAGTTTGGATTACTATAAGAATCTTCATCATCTATACCATCATTAATATTATCTATGGTATCATCGCTGTCATCTGTGTCAGATACTTCAGTCTCGATTATCTCAGCTTGTTCATTATATAATTTCTTAATATTAATAACAAAACGTAGTAATAGTTTTTTTAAGATTATATCAGGATACTGAATAATTGTAGTAAACTCAGTAGTATTTTCCTGACCTTTGATAAAACTATTTAAATACCCTAAGTTTAATAAAACATCTATATCTTTATAACGGAATATAATATTGATTTGATTATATTTACTAGGATCTATGGCATTGAGTACACTTTTTGATCTATACTCATTATCTATCCATTTCCATATTTCAAGTAACAAATACTTTTCTTTAGTATTAAATAACTTAAGTAATTGTATAGATTCTCTATTCATATACATTTGGAATACAGCAAAACTAGGAATATCATCACTTACATTAAGAATAATAAATTGATTTTTAGTAGTATTATTAGCTATATTGTTAATATTATTAAATATAGTACCATAGGTATTATGCCATTGATTATATATAGACATAGGTGTATCTACGTATTTATATATATTATTAAGATAACTATGATTTTGTATAAATAGTATTAAATCATTATTTATAGTTCTATAACCATCTGGAATATATCTATAGTTTTTATATTGTTTAAAAAACTCTTTAGTTTCATTTCTTACTAACCAAGGTTTTTTTCTAAATGATCCATAAGTATTTTCATTATATTCACTAGTAAAATCAACTATAACTTTACCTTTATACATATTTAGAAAACTTAAACTAGTGTCTATAGGATAATTACTTTCTATATCACTGTAGTAATGAAATAAAGAAGCTCTAGGTAAACTTAGTAGTCTTATAGGTATAGGTGCTAATAGCTGCGATATTTTTCTTATACCATATTGGCGGTAAAAGAATTTGTAGACAGGTGCTGACATAAGATTCCTTATTTTGTTAGAGTGCCAAGTACCAATGTACTCACATCCGTTTCACCACTAAAGAACATATTGTTATTTACATCAACATAGTATTCTCTAGACGATAATTTCCTTTTTACTTCTGTTTTTGCTTCTTCAGTTAACACACATGTGAAACTAACAGTATCCAATGTACATTGTACACCCACTAGGGATGTTTTTGATCAAGCCGCTATACTTGAGTGTATAAGAGTTATCCTATACATCCGATGCTTTTACACCGGTTGAGACTATATCTTCACCTTAAATAAGGTGTTCTCCATTTCGGGTTCGCTTGATACCCTACGTCTTTCGACTAGTCGTTGAACCTTCTCCGTATCTTTTCTAGGACTTAGGAGCTTGGCTGCTGATTGCCCATTGTTACATCCGCACACTTGTCTAACCTTTTACATCTGTTTTCACGATGCATGTGGTAGTACGGCTTTAGAGGTTTCCAGCAATTAGAAGAATTTTACGACAGCAAATACTTACCGTCAAACCTATTGTCCAGTTAGTTCGTTACGCTAACCCGGTGTGCTTAGACACCCGCCTATACTTTTCGCATAGGAGCAGACCATATCTTCATCTTCACCTTTACGTGATCAGATGCTTCCCATTTCAGAGCTACTAGCTCCTACACCTTGCTTAAGGGTTGGTCGTTGAACCTTCTCCATATCCTTTCCAGGACTTAGAAGCTTGGCTGCTGATTGCCCATTGTTACATCCATATACTTGTCTAACCTTTTACATCTGTTTTCACGATGCATGTGGTGATACGGCTTTAGGGGTTTCCAGCAATTAAAGAAGAATCTCATTTAACATTTCTGTCAAAGAGGACTGTTTCAAGTGATGCAAAATATCAGAGAAATACGAGAATATAATACCAGTTGGCTATACTGATTTTTTTTACGCAGTTAACGGCTAATTAACTATCTTTAATAACAGGCCAAGGATCATTAGTGACCCCTAACCGAATTTGATAACCATTTACCATATTTTTACCTCTGGTAAATGCGGCAGTCCTTATTTTGTTATCCTCAGTTTTTATAATTTTACTTAATTCAACTGCATTAGTAGCTACAATTACTTCTTTAGTATTAGGATTGTACGCCATTATATCTTTTTGTAATCGATATAAAGCATCTTCGATATCAGGAATAATTTCCCATTCCCAGTGACTAAGTTTAGCTTGCCATCCATCTATAAATAAAGGTTGCTTGCCTCTATTGATGGAAGTATACACATCCTTTTTAAGCCAAGTTTCAGCGTTATAAATATTAGGAAATGTAAGTTTTTCATTAGTAAGAAGATTTCTAAAGTTTATTTCATGTTTACCTTTGTAGGTAGAATTATTAAATTCTTCTAAAGTAAAAGCTCTCCAAGGATTTTTATCGTATTTATGTTTAAATTGATAACCATTGTAGATCTCTTGTCTTCTATTATTAGCACTATCTTTAATAACTTTATATTCCACGAACGTGTCTTTAGGAACGTATTTAATATCAGTATATTCTTTAGTACTGAGATCACGGCAATTTCTTACCACAATAGGCGTAGAATTAGAATTGTTTTTTCTAGCAACTGTTTTTATTCTTTCAATGGTAAGTTCATCTGGTTCTATCCAGTCTCTAATATCATTTTTAAGTTTAAATTGAGTACCATCATTAAACACATAACCAAAAGATTTATTTGTTGCTCGATAACTTATAGCTTCTGTTGTTTTAAAACCCATTTGTCTGGCACATTCTGCCATAGAAGGATATTCTATCACTTCTTTAGTTAAAACATTTCTCACTAAAATATTTGTATTTTGTGACCTTAGACTATTGGCTACAGCGTGTTTATTATTATCTGTTCTGCTGATAAATTCAAGATTTTCTAATTTATCATCTCCAGGTATGCTGTTGATATGATTTACTGTCAAAGTATCAATGTTATTAGGGTAATCTAAAAAAGTAAGAGCCAGGCATCTATGACGACTGATCATACGTCTTTTATTACCTAATGATATACTACCTTCGTAATAACCATTAGTTATATTTTTCTTTTCTATATGTTTAGAAATATACATAGACACTGGTGTATTATTTATAGTATTATATAAAATACCTTCTGAATTAATAGCCAATTTAGTTAAACCAGGGACATAGTAAAAACCGGGTTGCTTCACATATTCTAATTTACCTCCTTTAAATCTATAACCTATGTTACTAGCATGTAGATTATATTTATTACTATCTATGTGAAATGCGGTTATTTTATCATAATCTCCAATAGGAATATATAAGTATTTAAATTGAATAACCATAAGGTCCGCTATTCTGTACTCACGTTCACCATCCCAGCCAAGGCAATGAACAGTAGCGTAACCTTCATGGTCTAAATTATACGGTATGCTAGAGCCACTAGCATTTTTTATACAACCATCTACATTAATAAAGTATTGGTTGTTGCTTCCTTTTAATTCAATGAAGCCTTCTGTATTCTCGTATCTTTTAAACATATCATAGACCTTTGGTAATTAGTTGTAATTTCCACCATACCATTGGACGATAATACATATATTTTGCATCACTTGATGGATTAATCAGCAGTTAATTTTTTAAGGTGATTGAGAGACGGTGATAATGATTCAAAGAACTTTTCATTCATCAACGGAAATTCAGCACAGATATTTTCAGTTAGTTCCCAGTTGTCATCTAACTCTCTTCTTATCTCTGATTTAATAGTCGATTTAAGATATATCATACTAGGGTATATACTACCATACTCAATAACAGGGTATCTAGTAATAAACACTGGTATATCTTTAATATGTCTATATACACTTAACATAAATAATTCAGTGTAAGTGATAGGTTCAATAGTTCCTGATTTAATAAACTGTTCAGGTACATCATCTTTATCTTGTATAATCTTAAAGGTACCATCATTACCTTTATATATTAACAATAAATAATGTCCATTAATTTCTATAGCAGCATGTCTAGTATCTTCTCTACTATATATATTGAACTTTTTCTCTAAACCTTCAACAGTCATCCATTCATCATATATCTTAGAAGTAAAATTAACTAGTTTCTTTTTATAATTTTTATCTACTAAAAATATAGGGGAGTTATTACCAGGGAAAGCTAAGCTTAAATATTCATCTTTGACTAGCTTAGTAGACAAAGGGTGTATAGCCTTTAGTAACTGATATAAACCAACAACTGTATCATTGGCTGTAACTGTCCTAGGATCATTAGCTGTAGTTATATTAGGTATATAAGCAGTGATAACATTTCTAGTAGAATTAAATATCTTTCTACTAGCCCATTTATCCTGTATCATACCACGTTTACCTTCTAACATCTCTTTAATATATAGATATATTTCTAATATAGTTACTTGAATATTATAACGTATATTATTAACATATTCATTATTTAATGAAATATTGATGTCCTTGATAAGATTAGAATAACCTATAACTTTTCTATATAGTTTATTAATATCATTTTCAACTTGTTTATTATTCTTATCTATTTCTATATCACGTAAACCAGCCGGTAATACTATAAGTTTATCTATAGTATATTTACCTCTATATTTCTCTATGAGTTCGATGTGGTAATCTCTTTTAATACTATTATTTCTAGCTAGATCTACTTTATCAAAATGACTTATAAAGAAATGAAATCCAGTTTCACCTTCTATTGGATCAGATTTGATAAAGTCCATAGTTTCTTTGTCAAATATAGCATAAGTTTTACCAGCTATTATTTCACCGTACATAAGTTTTAATTTAACTATAGTCTTATATACAAATGGATGATATACTTCTATATTCAAAGGTATATAAGCAAAGGTAGTTTCTCTTTTAGGATTCCCTACTCTACCAAAGATCTCATTACTAAATAAACCTTTAGTATGAAAGTTTTTACTATTACTTTCAAATATATCTAATAATTCTATACTAGGAAGACGTTTACCTATGACATCATCAATGATAAGTAAATCTAAGTTCATTGGTAACTTTTCTGCGCGCATAACTATATTTCCTATAAAAGGGCAATGCTTTGGACAAGTATTAAAAATAGGAGTTTAAAATGGGTTTATTTTTTAAGACAGAAAAAAAATCTAAGAAGGTTCAAGATTTAAGTATAGATGATGGAAGTGACTTAGATTTTGATTTTGATGACTTTGGTATTGATGAACCTAAAAACGATAGAAATCCTGTAGAAAAAGTATCTACTGGTATTAAAAATTCAATAGAAAGAAATTTAACTGATCCTAGTAACTATAAGAAACTAGTGCTAGGTGCTTTACCTAAAGAGTATAGTGAGATAGATAGTACTCTTACTAGTAATTATGAAAAACTATCTACTACTGTAATTAGTGCAACTAATACATTAAAACCAGAAATTACTAAAATATCTAATAAACTTAATAAACTTATACCAGAGAATCAGCGAATTTTAAGAAAAATATATGATAAAACTTTAGGTAAGTTTAAAGAAGAAGAGTATAATGATAATGAACGTGTTGATATACAACAGCAACAGATAACTAAAACATTAGAAGAAATCTTTAATAAACAAAATAAAGTAGATATAGAAACACAAGCTGTTAGTGATTCTAAAGAGTATGTTAAAGATAGTATTGAAAATAAACGTTTTATTGATAACTTTAGTATACTTAGTGGTATACAGGCAAATACAGCATCTCTAAGAAGTTACCAAGACAATATCACTATTTCTTATCAAAAGAAATCGTTAGAATTACAATACAGAAGTTACTTTTTACAAGCTGAGTTACTTGGTAGTATTAAAGAACATGTATCTTATGTTAGAACTGAAAATAAAGCAATTATTAAGAATACAGCATTACCAGATTTCGCTAAAATATCTGCATATGAAAAACTCAAGGATGTATTTAGCACTAAGTTTGCTGAAAAGACACATGCTGCGTTATTTAAAACTGATTATATCGGTAATTTAATAACAAGTATAACTGATAAAATTACTCAAGCTGTTGATGGCGTAAGTTTAGCATTTTCCATGGCTGGTGGCATGGAAGATATGGGTGATCCATTAGAGTTAGTTTCAGAACGTGCAACAGATACAGTTTTCAATAGTTCTAGAGATTGGACAGCTGAAAAAATAAAAGCGTTGATAGATAAAAATCCTGCTTTGGCTAAACAACTTTTAACTAAAGGTAAACAATATCATAACCGTTTAATAGGTAATGCTGATGCTTATGTAGAAGATTATTCTAATGATTTAGATTATAAATCATTAGAAGAAGGAGGTATAAAAGGTAGTCTAATGGGAATATTAGCTGAACTGCTAAAAGGAGGTTTAAACAGTGGTATAGATACTAAATTAGAAACTCAAAAAGATCTAAAAGGTATATATAAACCATCTATATTTACAGATAAAGCTCATACTTCTATAACTGAGATTATACCTGGGTATCTAGCTAAAATATATAGAGAATTATCTATTATTAGAACAGGTGATATTAATACACCTATAGAATTATATGATTTTAAATCTAGTAAGTTTAAAACTAGTACAGCTTTAGCTAAACAATATAAAGAAAAAATAATAGATTCTATAAAAAACAGTACTTCTTCTAAATTAGCACGTAAAATGTCTGAAAATATATCAGCTGGAGATGAAAGTAAACAACCTGAAATAAATAGTTTTATAAGCGATATATCAACTACTCGTATGATATATGATAGTAAAAATATAAAGAATTCTGATTCATATAAATCTTTATCACAAGAAGCTAAGAAACTTGTAGATACTTATCTAGATGATGTAGAATCAGATGAACTTAAGAAAGCTCAATTTGAACAACATATATCAAGTATTAAAAATGGTTATGATGACCCTAGAGGTAAACTAGAAGAAGCTATTAAGTTAGGCCATGGTGATATTATAAAACAACTAGGTCTAACTAATATTGATAAAGATAGTATGCATAATTTTAACATGCAAGCCTATAAAGACGCTATATCTGAAAAAGATATTTCAATTAATGAAGATAGTTTAGCACCTAATGCTAATAACATAAACTTAAATTCTTCAGATAATGTTATTAATAAGATTTTTGATCTATCTGATGCAACTATTACTTCTTTATCCGGTAAGATATATACACCTATAGTGGATGCTATTGAAGAGTGTTGTGATAAAGATCCTATAGATTTTAGTAAACCTATAGTTACATCTTTAGATACTAACTTTAATAAGCTTATAAGTGTAGTAGATGCAGCTGTCTTTAAAATAACAGATGTAACTAATAAGTCTGATGGTAGTATTACTCCTATTGAACCTAGTACTACTAATGCTATATATAATAACTTTGGTATATCTGATACAGTTATTACTTCTTTATCTGGTAAGATATATACACCTATAGTAAAAGCTATTGAAGAGTGTTGTGATAAAGATCCTATAGATTTTAGTAAACCTATAGTTACATCTTTAGATACTAACTTCACTAAGTTTATAAACAAAATAGACACAACTATCTTTAAAATAACAGATGTATCTAATAAACCTAATAATATCGATATAACTCCCACTCAACCTAGTACTACTAATCCTATATATAATAACTTTGATCTATCTGATACAGTTATTACTTCTTTATCTGGTAAGATATACACACCTATAGTGGATGCTATTAAGCCTTTGTATAATAAAGATCCTATAGATTTTAGTAAACCTATAGTTACATCATTAGATACTAACTTTACTAATCTCATAAGTAAAGTAGACATAATTATTTCTAAAATAAATAATATGTCAACTAGATCTAATAATAGCAATACTAACTCAGGATTTATTAATTTTGATATAAATTCCTATACTGATAAAGTTAAACAGTTCTTTTCTAACTTATCTAGTTATTCTATACCTGATGATATTAAAGAACAATATGCTAAAGTATTAGAAAGTGGAGTAAAAACTAAAGAAGAAGTAATGAAAGAAATTAAATCTAAATATAAAAAGACTAAGAAGAAATTAGGTGATATTACTTTAAGTGATATAGGTAGTAAAATAGGTGAAGGTTTATCTAGTGCAAAAGATACTATAATTGACAGTGGTAAATGGCTGGGTAATAAAGTTGGTTATTACGGCCCTAAAGCTGTATCTGGTTTAAAAGAAGGTGCTAAATGGGCTGGTAATAAAACAGCCGATTTTGCTAAAATGGCTAAAGATCCAGTTTTTAATGCAATGAACAAGATCTTTGGTACAATGATGGACTTTAGCAGGTCTGCATTATCCATAGGTAAAGACCTTATACTAGATAAACTCCCTAAAGGGATAACTAGTGGATTTGGAATGATTAAATCCTTTTCAAATAAAGTTAATAATCTTTATTTAAGTTCTGATATTTATGTCAAGGGGGAAACAGAACCTAGATTACATGCTAGATTACTTAGAAATGGATATTATTTACTAAAGGAAACTGGTAAACCTATATTTAACTTTAAAGATATAACTGGACTTATTGTTGATAAAGAAGGTAACGTTGTTTTATCTTCAGAAGATCTTAAAAAAGGTTTAGTTGATAAAGAAGGTAAACCAATATCCACACCTTTTGAGAAACTAGTCACTTTTGCTGGAGATGTATTAAAAAGTGGTATAAACAGAGTAAAGAATATTGCCACTGGTATAGGTGATTTTGTTAAAAGAGGTTTAAATATAGGAACAGGTCCTTATGGTTCTGGTTCTGGTAGTTTTAATGATAAAATTCTTAATGTATTAGTTGATATACGTAAGATATTAAATAAATGTTTATGTAAAGTACCTGATGATCAAATAGATTCTTCTACTGAAGATAATCATAATATAGATATTAATCAATCACCTGTAGATAACACTAGTTCTAAATCACAAAGTTCATCTGGATCTATTTTAGGTGGATTTAATAACCTTATATCTAAAGTTAAAGGTTCTAATTTAGCAGGAAAGGGTTTAGGTCTTTTAACTAAAGGTAAAGGTAAGTTAGGAGCTTTAGGT
>JFJP01018702.1_pt1 | contig 14747 bp, 14 predicted proteins | sample 431651 | NCBI WGS metagenome assembly JFJP01 (sample SAMN02602958, study PRJNA72255) | Microbial mat metagenome, whole genome shotgun sequencing project. | biome: fresh water; feature: sink hole; material: water; isolation source: purple microbial (photo- and chemosynthetic) mats found in...
CGCCGAGCGAGAGGTTGCCATTGACCAGGCGGAATAGCGCGGCTTCCTGGCCGGGGTTCTCGCCATAGCGCAGGCCCTTTTCGACCCCGTCAATCCGCCAAGCAGCCTTCTCGTAGCAGAGCGTCTGGCGCTTGCCATCCGCCTCTATGTAGCTGATCTCCATCTGCGGAGGGAAATGGTCATCCATGATCGTCTTGTAGGCGGCCTTCAGGTCGGGTGTCGACATCGTGCATTCCTTCGGTTCTCGGTTAAAGGCAAAAGACGCCGCATATGGCAGTCCGCGAGTAACAATGCCCGGCATCCTAGCGAAAACCCGCCGCCATGACAATAACAGCTTTACCGCAACTACGGTCATTCGTTGTGCAAACTCCGCTACCCGATTGCTACTTGACTGCCGCACGGCCTCTTAATAGCCATTCGACGCTCTCGGCGATATGGGCGTCCGCATCGTCGGCGCCACGCGGCAGGTTGAGCTGGATCGAGAAATAGGCCCAGCGCTGCACTTTCCCATACCACAGGCGATCCAATCCCATACGCAGGATACGGGCCCAGTTATAAGGGGTATGCGCATCGGGCCCCTCGAACCAGTACACGAAGAACTGATTCGGGCGCACGGTATCCGGCGCCTGCCGGGGATACATGGGATAGACAGCCACATCAAACCGCTCGCCATTGGCATCCTTCGCCGCGACATAGCGCAGCGTACCGATCCGGACCCCCTGCGCGACCAGGCACCATTCCGGTCGATGAATACCCTCGCGGGAGGCACCGGTCACGAGCATGATCACATGCCGGTACACATCGCCGCCCTCATCGCGGTAAAGCCGCCGTTCGATCTCGACGTCGGCCGGCAGCAACCGTCGTTCGGCTGCGGACACCGTGTCGAGCGGGGCTCCACTGACCGGGCAGATCCCCGCCTCGATGATGTCCGCTTCGCGGAATGCCCGCGTCACCTCCGGATCGGTGGAGTAATAAAGCCGCTCCCCCTGCCAGTCCCCGATCCGTTCCGGCAATCGCCAATACGCCGGCAGCGGATCCGCCGGCTTCACCCGCGCCGCCCGGTGCAGCAGCGGCACCGCCGCCGCCAGCAGCACAAACCACAGGATCATCGGCAAGCGGGCTTTCGACGGGATCATCTTTGTGACTCCAGATATTCAAGATTTCTGTGACTTTTGTGCATTTTGTGGCTAAAACCCCAATTCCCCATCATCTTGCCGCACGTAACCGCTTCAGCCCCGTTTTCGCCTTGTCCATCAACGCATTGATGCCGATCACCAGCAGCACGGCCAGCACAAAGACAAGGTAGCCTGAATAATCGTGATAAACCTTCAGGCCCGCCTCCTGTCCAAACGCAAGGGAGACAATCGCTATCGTGACAATCCGGCCCACATTCGCCAGCGCGGCAATCGGTACACTCATCGCAAACAGTAGCCAGCGTTCCCAATTGCGCGGGCGGAAAACATAGGCATAGGCGGCCGTCAGCGCCATCAGGGCCATGATGGATCGAATGCCGCTGCAGGCGTCCGCCACATCCAGCTTAAACCCCTGGCCGGCTGTTGAATATAACGCCGTCCCCATACGCGTGGTTGCGATCCCCAGCCCGTTCAGCAGCTCCGTCGCCAGCACACTGCCGAACAGGCGCAACGGAAATGTGGCCTGGGCCAGGAAGCTGACCGGAATCGCGAAGCAAAGGAATGCCAACGGGAAGCGCATCAGTTTCGCCGCCGCTGCGCCGCCAAAGCTCCAGGCCAGTCCCCAGAGGGCAACAATCAGACCGACGGCGGACACATGCGGGATCTGCATCCGCAGGCCCGCGAAATGCAACCCGACCGCCAGGGCCAGCAATACCGCACCAAACACATGGGGCTGCGGAGCCTCAAATGCCTTGAGCAATTCCGCACGCCGACGCCACAGTAGCCAAAGGCTCACCAGCGGGATCACCAATCCATGTGAATAATCCACCGCCTCAGTAGACTCACTCGACCACATCATATACAACCAGCCGAACAACGACTGGCGTGAAGCGTTTTTCCAGACCGTAACACCATAGACGTGAAAAAGCCCTGCCAACAGAAGCAGGCCGGCAGTCGGCGCATACCACGGTTTTAAACGATCTGGTTTCGATATCATGCCCGGGATTGTGCCCCAATTTGAACAAAACGACCAGCGCAAATTCCTGCGGTGCTCATTATCCGCACCGCAGCGGGTTCGCAGCCCCGCTGTACTTTCCGTTGCCGTACAGCAGGCGCTACGACCTGCTTCAGGGGGGATAGCGCCAGAGCAGCCAGAGGAAACGCGGGTTGCCGATGAGGTAGCGCCGCCACAGCCGCCGGGGTTCCTTGCACAGCCGGTACAGCCATTCCAGCCCGGTGCGCTGCATCCAGCACGGGGCCTGCGCCAGGCGGCCGGCATGGAAATTGAAGGCCGCACCGACCGCTATGAGCACCGGCGCCTCGAGTTTTTCGCGGAATGCCCCCATCCACAGATCCTGCTTCGGCGTACCGAGTCCCACCCAGACCACATCAGGCCGGGCCGCATTGATGCGGTCGGCCATCTGCTGTTTCTCCAACTCGGTCAATTCCCGGAACGGCGGCGAGATTCGCTCCACCACAGCCAGCCCCGGAAACTTCGTTTTCAGATTCTGTTCCAGCAACGCCAGCACATCCGGCGCGCCTCCGTAGAGACAGTGCCGCAGGCCCGCACCAAGTCCCGCCCCGCAAATTTCCAGCATCAGGTCCGGCCCGTAGCAGCGCTGCACGTTCGCCGCCGGAAACGCCCTGCGCCCCAGCCACACCAGCGGCATCCCGTCCGGCACCGCCAGCATACCGCCGTTGACGCTCGCCGCCATGGCCGGATCGTCCACGCATTCGAGCATGGTATGCACCGTGCAGACGTTGATGTAGCCTCGCTCACGCGCGGCCACCATCGCCAGCACCCGATCAACCACGACCGCCGGACGCACCGCGCTGATGCTTGCCGCCAGCACCGGGAACCGCGGATCTTGAACATCGTCTATCATGACAGCCTCATTCATTCACCGGCCGGAACCCCGGCTCCTTGCAATCCGACCGAAGCCAGCGCACCGTTTCCACCACACCCGCGTCCAACGTGAAGGGTGGATCCCCTAACGCCGCCATGGTTGCATCCATAGGGGTCCGGTAGTCCTGGGTCATGCTGCGCACCCGTGACAGCGTTATCGGGAATCTGATACCGACCTGCACCAGGACGCTGCCAATCATCCCGAGCAGGCGCAGAACCGGCCGGGGAACACAACGTACACGACGATTGCGCAGCGCCAGCGAAAAGGCATTCACCCATTCAATAATATCGACCGGCAGGTCCCCCAGATAGAATACCCGGCCATTCACCTGGCCGGCGGGGGCCTTCAGAATCCGGTCCATCTGCCAGACCACATTGCCGACATAACCGTACGAGCGGATCACGGGAGCGCCAGTCGGATGCAGGTACAACCCGCGCTGAATGACCCGCCAGGCTTCACGCGCATAGCGTGAATGCCAAGGGCCCCATATATTCACCGGGCGGACCAGTGTCCAGACGCATTTCAGACCGGCCTTCCGGGTCGCTTGCTCCGTCAGCACCTTGCTCTGCCCGTAAACCGTATGCGGGAAGAAATCCTCGTCGTGCCCGGGCAGCCGTCCCGGGCCGCAAACATATTGTGACGATACGATAATCACCCTTTCGATCGAGGCGCAGTCTTGAACAACGGCCAGAATGTTTTCCGTCCCAATCGTGTTGACGGCATAGTCCCTCTCAACGGTCGTGTTCTCATCACAATCGGTACGGGCCGCCATGTGAATCAGATGCGTCGGCGCGTACGCGCATACCGCGTCCCGCAAGGCTTTCCTGTCCATGATATCTATTTTCCGCCAGGAACTGTGGTGCGCCGGATTAAGCGGAGGATGCAGATCCAGATTCTGTAGATCGACGCCGCAACCGCTGAAATAGGCGACTGCGTTGGTGCCGATAAAACCGGATGCTCCTGTGATCAGCAATCGCATACACACACCTCGCTATAAACCGTTCGTATCTTATGGTAGAAAGGCTCGAATTCGAAATGGGATTCAAACCGCCGGCGTCCGGCCTTCCCCATCTGTCCACGAAGCTCCCGATCCTGTAGAAGCCGGGCCAGCGCTTCCGCGAGAGCCACCGGATCCCGGGGCGGAACCAGCAGCCCCGTCACCCCGTCCTCGATCTGTTCCACCGTTCCGCCAACAGCGGAGCCCACCACGGGTTTGCAAAGGGCCATCGACTCCACCACCACACCACCGAAGGGCTCCGGCAGCCCCGAGGCCATGACCGAGACGTCGAGCGCCGCGTAGGCCGCCTTGATGTCGCTCACGTCACCGGTCACAACCACACAATCATCGACACCCAGCTCCCGGATCCGCTGCCGCAGACGCGCCAGGTGCTCTTCGTTGCCGGGGAACGGGCTCCCGATCAACAGGTAGCGCACGTTCGGGAAACGCGGCTTCAACACGGCAGCAGCCTCAACCAGGACGTCCTGCCCTTTCCGGACGAGCTTGATACGCCCCACCAGCCCCACCAGCAGCTCTCCCTGGGTCGCGTAACGGTCCTTGAACGCGCAGATTCGTTCCGCAGGCACCGGCTCGAACTCGGCAGCAGGAAAACCGTTATGGACAATCCTGACTTTCCCCGCCAGGGATTCTGCGAACTGACCCGCCACCGCCGCCGAGACGGCCACGATCCGATCCGCCCCCCACCCCATAAACCGCCGGTAAACACGCCAGAACAAACCGAACTCCGTGTAGCTCTCCCGGATATGCCAGACATGGGGGGTCCCTGTCAGCCGGGCGGCAATCGCCGGCGTGTACAAGACCGACAGATTGGAATGCAGCAGATCCGGCTTGAACGCGCGGATCAACCGGCAAAGCCGGAGCACGGAAAGCGGCGAGCGAAACAGAAGGCGAAACAAACCGGCTACATGGCGGAAGGCCTGCCGCTCGATCACTGGCAGGGGCCGCAGCACGACGGTGTCCACATGGGCGGCGAGCAGCGCTTCCCGCAAAGGTCCATCACAGGGGAGCACCGCCTTCACGACCACCCCGTCCCGGACAAGACGCCCGCATAAGCGGAGGAAAGAGCGAGACGCTCCGTACAAATCGGCCCCGTTGTGAATAAACAGCAGTCTCAAGCCCCACCTCCACCACGGCACGCAGCATCGTTCAGCCACCGGTTGTGATTAAGCCATCCTGACAGCAGGAACCAGGCGTTCAACGCCACCCCCACACGTGGATTACGCGGCAGCCGCCGGTAGATTTCGCCCAGCAGTCGCTCGCTGGCGGTGCGCTCCCAGTGCCGGCAGCCGAGAATCTCATCACCAACCCTGGCCTTGTTGTTCATGAAAAAACCGATCCGGTCGAACTGGAAGTAGCGCTTGCCCAATTCATGATCCGGGTAGTCAATCTCGCGGTGCAGCATTTCGCGCAGCAGCACTTTGTTGGAAAACATATCCGCGTTGAACCGCGCCGCGCGCGGCAGGTTGAAATAATAATTGATCACGTCGGCATCGCACCACGGCAGCAGGCACTGTTTGCCAGCCGCCTGGCAGGCCACCATCGCCTTCAGCGCGCAGGAGCCCTGATCATAATGGCGCCCACGCACGCATGCCCTGAAATCAAACACATCCTGCCGCATCCACGCCGCCAGCAGCGGAGCCCGGAAGGTACCCTCGGAAATTGCCTGCGGATAAAACCGTGCGACTTCCCGCATCCGTAGCAACCCCTGCAGGAAGCAATGGTCCACCGGATCGCGCAGAAGCTGGTCCGCTTTCGTTCCGAAGGGAACGATTGTTTCCAGTACACCAGTAAGCCTTCGGCCACGGATCCTCAACCATGCGCGCCGACGGTCGTTACGAGATGGCACGTGCCCCATGTAAACATCGTTGCCGGAACCGTCCAGTACCGTGTCGGCGGCACCGGCCCGGGCAACGGCAGTCACGTAAGGCAGTTGGCAGTCGTCGGCACAGGGCAGCGGCGCATTGCGGAAAAAGGCGGACAACAGGGTCCCGTCCTCAGGGCGGGCTGCGGTAATGCGGATACGTTCATGCGGCAGCCCGAGCTTCCGGCACAGCCCGCTGGCATATCCGTCCTCGTCCTGATCCGTATCCGCGACAAACGTCAGGCAGCGGACATCCCGCCGCCCCAGTCGCGCCAGCGCCGCTGCAATCGCCGTGGAGTCCTTTCCCGAACTCAGCATCAGTGCCGCCTCCCGCGCACCGGTCAGGGTACGCCCGACGGACTCGGTCAGCAACGTCATCAGCCTTTCCGGATCGGGTTGTTCATCCTGCCGCGACTGTGCCGCGAAATATGGGAATTCAACACTCTGCGTCTCCGTCCAGCCTGCCCCCGCCCGGACAAACGTTATCTGGTCGCCGATCCCGAGCGTCCGGACTTCATTGAAAATACTGCTCGGCAGCGGCACCAGCCCAAGAGTCAGGAACTGTACAACAGCGACCGGACACACCGTCAAAGGCAGCCCCTCCGCGCGAACATAATCATACAACCGCGCGGGGTCGGCATCTGCCAGCAGGTGCCCGCCGGCGCAATACACGTGCAGAAGCGAGGCGCCGGTCACGTCCCCGCGCATGACAACCGTGTCGCCGATGCGTGTACAGAACCCTGCCACCGGGGTGTTCGTGGCAGTATCACCGCCGTCATTCCGGGCGTCATAATGGATCTCCGGCAGCATCATTCTCCTTTTTGCAACCGCCCCTTCCCCGCCTGTGTCGGGACGAGGGATTCTTCATATACGGCAAGCGTCTGCCGGGCAATGGCGGGCGCGGAAAACCGTTCGCGCAGTGCCGCCGAGTTTTCGCCCATGGTCTTCAGGCGCTGGCGGTCCGCGTGCAGGGCGAGCAACGCCGCGCAAAACGCCGCCGGTTCACGGGCGACAACCAACCCGTTGGCATTGCCCAGCAATTCCTCCACGCCGTTGACCGGTGCCGAGACGACGGGCAGACCGAACCGGATCGCATCCAGCATGACCAGCGAGAGCGTCTCGTAGCAGGAAGCCACCACCAGCACATCCGCTTCCCGGTATGCCGCCGACACATCGCTGCAGAAACCATGGTACTTTGCCGTGCCGACGCGTGCCAGCGCTTCCACCGCATCCAGCAGATGGGCCTCGCCGCGGCCGGGGGATCCGGCCACATGCAGGCATACACGGATCGGATCCCGGCCGGCATTCGCCTGCCGCACGGCCTCCAGCAGCAATGGAAAGCCTTTACGCTCCCAGCGCCCCAGCGCCACAAACAAACAATTCAGGACATCACTCATGGCAGTGAATTCGGCACGACGGTTAAAGGCGCACAGGGACGGTACCATTTTTGAATATCACGGGAAGATCCCAGCGAAAGGGCGATAATCACACGCGTACGCGAACTCCGGCAGACGTGCTTCTGGACGGCTATGCGCAACCGCGAGAGAAGGCTGGACTGCAGCGCAGCCGCCAGCCCCGCCAGCCCTCGCTGCCGCCCGGCACCGCAACGGCGCGAGGAATCCAGCAGCGCCGCATCACAACAGTGAAAGGTGGATACGGTACCCAGCAGGGATTCCGCATCCACCGTCTGGACCACATCGGCCCGCAACCCACGGATGCGCAGCCAGGCATAGACAAACAGGTGCGACAGATGGAACCCCAGGAATCCGGCCAGCATCCCGCACCGCCGCGGCACGAAGGCGCGCACATAGGTGATGGCACGGTTCATCGTCAATGGACGAGGGGAGCCGCCGATGCAAACCACACGATGCGCATCAGCCAGCGCGCTCATCACCCGAAGCAAAGCCGCCCCGCTCGGATTGGCGGTGTTGAAATCCTGCGATATGGCAACGATGGTGAGGGCCTTCATGATTCCTTTTCTCCGCTCCGCCGTGCGTCAAAGAAAAGATGCGACGCAAACAGTCCCGGATAGACCCGGCCTGCAAACGCGAATGGCAGGCTGAGGCCTTTGACAACCGTCCTGAGCAGTCCTCTGGTCTTGTAAAGCACCGGGAAATTCAGCAATGAGAACGGACAGCCGACAATGCGCGGCGCGGCCATATCGGTTTCCGAACGAAGAAAACGCCTGAGCGAACGGCTCGTGAAAAACCGGATATGCGGGTCGCACCAGGGGGCCCGCAGGGCGGTCGACGGAGCGCCGCCTGGATTGAAGATGCCAGCCAGCAGGAAAAGCCTGAGCGGCAGGAAGGCGATATTCGGAACAGAGCCGGTCAACAGTCCGCCGGGTTTAAGCACCCGGCGCATCTCGGCCAGGCAGGACTGCGGGGCGAAGAGATGCTCAAGCACCTCAAAAATCACCACCAAGTCAAACGTGCCATCAGCGAACGGCAGCGACTCCATGATGTCGGCCCGGTGGACATTAAATCCCCGTCCACGGAGTTCGTCCACCGCGCTTTGCGAAATATCGACCCCTGTATAATCCATGCCGCGGTCCTTGAACCAGGCGGCAAGCCTGCCGCTGCCGCAACCGACATCCAGGATACGCATGCCGGGCTTGAGCACGTTCTCAAGACGCCGGAATTCATACAGCGAGGTCTTGCGCACGCGCGCCGACCAGCCCAGGACGCCCTTTTTCCAGTATTCATCATAATACGCCGCCTGCCCGTCCTGCATCACTCAACCTCCTGTCCCTGCACCAGTTCATCAACAGCACCGTCCGGCGCCCGGTCCACCTTCGGTTTGAAATCCAAGTCAGCCGCCGCCATTCGCGGGAGTAGCCCCGCCAGGAAAAAGAAGATCGGCGTCATGAAATTAACCCCGCATGAGTACCCCATCAGCACAGAGGCGAAAAGAAAAGCCAGGCACCAGTAAACAGCCGTCGTCGTCACACGGGAACCGCCGGTTCTCCCGAGCACATGGAGCGTATCACGGATAACCGCGATATAGAAACCCCAGAAAAGAAGCAAACCGGCCACGCCAAGGTGATAGATGAGACCGGCAATGAAATTATGCTCGACCATCACGTCGATTCTGGAGAACCGCTGGTAGGCGTGCAACGGATCAAACACAAAGCCCTGGCCGAGCAGCCCGTTCTGCTTCACCACCAAGAGCATGGATTCCACATCGGCCAGTCGCGCATTCAGCGTGCCGATACTGCTGTAACGGTTAAGTGCATAGCTCGACATGCGCGGAACCAGAGGCGCGAAGTTATCAATCAGATAACGGGAAAGGGAGACAATCAAGGGGAAGACAATCAGCGCGAGCAGGAAGAACTGCCAGGGTTTTCGAAGCATGCGCTTTTGCAGCAGATAATGGCAACCGATGATCGTCAACACACCAAACCAGGGAGTCCGGCTGGTCGTGAAGAATAGTCCCAGGAAGAGGATGCTTGTCAGGAAAAACGACTTTCTTTCGGACTGGACTCCCGTCGCGCGCAGGAAACGGACGGCCGCAAAACTGATGACCAGGAACAACCCCCAGTTCAACGCGTCCTCAAAGAACGCATATCCATTGAACCCGTAGGAGTAACCGGAAAGATAGGCATACAGCTTGCGACCCTGAAGCGAATATCCGGCGGTATTGAACGCCCAGGCCCGGTCAATGATGGTCGGCCCGCCAAAAAACTGAACCCCCCCGTAGACAACGGAAATCGCAGCAATCACGGCAAACGTCTTCATCAATACTGGCAGCTTATTGACGGGGTATGCCCCTCCTGCAAAAAACATCAGGAATATCGATGCATAACGCAAAAGTGCCGCCAAACCGGTAAACCAGGTTCCGTTCCGATAGGCACCTACCAGCGTCGTGACCACCGTCACGACACAAAGCCCCAGCAGATATTTTGTCGCCGGCGACCGGCGCCAGCGGTCCCGTGAGGAAAACGCGACGATCAGGATCACGAAAAAGATTAGGTAAGGCGAGAACTGTATCCCGTAATACAGCGTACGGGAGGGGAACCACAGGAAGATCGCTCGTTTCAGGAACTGGCTGACAGCCCCTGCCGCAACATAAGCGATGATCAGGGATTCCAGCCGCAGCCGCGAGAATGAGATCGTCAGCATCAGCACCAGCACACCCAGGATAACCGCCTGACTGACAGGCTGGAACAGGTGCACTCCGACCATGATCGCCGCGACGATAACCACACACCATTCAACAGATCGTCTTGGTATTATTTCCATATCAGACCACGGACTCCGTCTGCCGCCTGCCCCAGAGGCATGGTCCGGCCAGCATAAAAAGGATCAACGCATATAAACACCCGCTCAACGCCCGTATTCCAAGGGCTCCGTACACACCGTAGTAAATAACCGCCTGATAGCCAAACATAACGGTGAGGAGTGTAGACAAAACCGTGGCGGTAAACAACCAGCGGGTACGATTGAGCACGCGTACGGCACAACCGATGCCAACATCACCCAGGGCCCGGCTCAGCACCGCAATCCCCATCAGCGGCATGGCCGCGAGAAACGAGCGGTAATAATCCTGCTTGCCGTAAAGGTACTCGAACAGGAACGGACCCGACAGAATCATCACAGCCGTATAAACAAGCGCTGCGCCGGCGGTTCCGCCAGTGAGGATCGCGATGATTACACCGAACTGCCGGCGACTGGATGAAACGGCCGCGCGCGACACCCACGGCAGGGCAATCATGGCAAGCGCGGTCAGCATCTGCTGCATCGGCATAAACACATTTTCCACCGCCCGCAAGGACGCCGCTTCGCGCAGGCCCGACAGCAGCCCAAGCAGAGGAGCGAACATCGCGGTATTTACCCAGGCCAGAACACTACCCGCCAGCAGCCACCGACCGTAATGCCAATGAGCATCGGCAACCCGCCTGACATCCGCCAGCAGCATAGTCATCCCGCCCGTCCGCTCCTGCGCACCCGGGGCGGAGGAACGTCGGCGGGCGTCAATCCGCATCGCGGCCAGTAGGCACAAACATCCCAGCAGCGATGCGCCGCCGGCAATGCGCATCCCGCAAACCGCATCCAGGGTGCCATGCTGGCGACAGACAACCAGTCCTGCCAGCGTCGACAGGATATAGACCACACTGCCCCAGAGTGACAGCTCCGGACGCAACAGGTAATAACAATACCGTCTCAGAAACCACAATGACAGGATCGCCGGCGCATAGATGGCCACGGCCCCCAGCACCGCACGCAGGGCATCCGGTATATGCGGCACCCCGTAGACGACCGCCAGCGTGATCAGGCTGAACCCCAGCACCACGATGCCATGCAATCCCAGGGTGACGCGCAGGTAGAGACGCGGCGCATCCGCAAAGGATGACGGACCGATCACATTGATCGGTTCCAGCACCAACGCATTGTGCACCACGATCAGGAAGAGTAGCAGCGAGAACGCTACGACAAACTCACCGTACTGTTCCGGTGGCAGCCAGCGCGCAAGCAGCACATGCAACACAAAACCGGCCCCGGAAAAGCACCCCTGATCGACAGCGCCACCCCCGATTCTGACCAGCCAGCGCCTGAGGAAGGCGGGTGTTGCCGCTTTATGCATACTGTCCACCGTCTTCCTCTGTCCTGTTAAGCGCATTTTCCAACCGCCGACCCATAGAACCGTGCGAGCCAGCCACTCCGGCACAAGCTGTCATGCAAAGCCGGGAAAGAACCGAAGGGGAGGATTCCCTGTTCATGACCGAGACTCCAGAAGCAGTTTATTATTCCGGCGCAGCTCGATGCTTTCCGCGTCGCTCGGGAACAGGTTCTGGCGCGGCTTCTTTTCCTGCACCTTGCTGGCTTTCTTTCGTGCGATCAAAAAACGGCCTCCCATTGCGTATTCTGTAAAAAGGCGGCCATTATCGCACGGCTTCCCCGAATGTCAATTCAGACGGGGGCATTTACGATGACCAGACGAAACCAGATGAACCGCTCAATACGCACCAATGCCGAAAAGCACGATACGGATGGTCTGGAGCGCAATACTTATATCCATGATCCACGTGTGATTGCAGAGGTAGTAGATATCCAGGATGCACATCTGGTGGAACCCGAGGTTACTTCGTCCGGATATCTGCCAAAGACAGGTAAGGCCTGGTAAACCGCCATGCCGGATATAGTGCCAATCCTGCTCGTATTTGAGAAAATCCCGTTCCGGCAATGGACGCGGCCCGACGATGGCCATCTCGCCCTTGACGACGTTGATCAGTTGCGGTAGCTCATCGAGGCTGAAGTGCCGCAGGAAACGGCCCACCGGCGTAACCCTGGGATCGCGCCGGATCTTGAACAACGCCCCGCCACTTTCGTTCTCAGACTCGATCACGTCGAGTTCCTCCTCTGCCAAGTGCCGCATCGTACGGAATTTATAGATAGAGAAGGGCTTGCGATTGATCCCAATGCGCTTTTGCTTGAACAAGGCTGGCCCCGGACTCGTCACTCGAATGAGCCAGCCAACCAGAAACATGAATGGAGCGGCCAGCAGAAGCAGGCAGGACGCGCATAGCACAGACAGGCCATGACGAACAACACCAAGCCGCTTGCCAAGGGGCCGGGAGTTGAAATGCACAAGCGGTATGCCTTGCAGCGTATCGCAGGGCAGGCGAGCCGCCGTAACCAACACATCCAACTGATTGGACAGGATCTTGACCGGGATTCCCATTTCGGCTGTCAACTGAAGCACCTGCATGATTTGCGGTACAGAAAGCGCAAGGTCAGCCACGACAAGCATATTGAACTTGCCATCTTTCAGTGTCGTACGCACTTTATCCAGCCATGCAGGGAATGGAGTCTTCCCCGCTGCCGGCAATCTTGATCGACAATGAATGCCATGCGGCACCATCACGTTGAAGAGGTCATGAATCAGCTCGGCTTGCACCCCATCGCCGACCAGCAACGCATCGCACCGGTCCATATTCCACTTTGCGCGGGCTTGCTGCAGAAGAATCCGCGTCAATCCCCGGAACAAAGGGGTGAGCAGGATGTTCAGTGCGATGAGCGTGGCAAAGAAACTGCGGGGATGGTGGGTGTTCCGCGTGAAATACCAATAGGTGTAGAAAAACGACAGCGCGATCAGGTTGCACAAGAATATATTCCACGTGTCAGCCCGTTTCAGAAGGAACCGCCGCCCGCCATACAGATGCCGCAAGGCATACAGAATGCCGATTACCAAGGCTAATATTAAGATGATCCGGTATGCTGACTCATAGTAAAACGACTCGAAGAGGTCATCGGCGCCACCTGCCGGAACCTCCAGCAGGAAGAGGGTTACATGATCATAGAAGACACGACCGACCGCACTTTGGAAACGGAACAGGACGGCAAGGTAATACGACAATATGATCGCAAGCAAATCCGCGAACAAGTAAGGCAACCAGGGATATCGCATTTCATCAGCTTTTTCGAACATGTGCTGGACCTTACCATGACCATTTGCGTTCGGCAAGTTGGATGCTACCCTAACAGGTAAACGAGCCCAGTTTACGCGGCGTCGGAAAGCTGGTGGCGCAGGTAGGCGAGGTAGCCGGTGATGTCCTCGTATTCGCGGCAGGTCAGCGAGGTGAACGCGGCCGTCGCGTCGGGATCATTCTTGCAGCACATACGCCCTCGCAGCGCCTCGAATGCCAGAATAGGGTTCGCCTGGTTGAGATTGATAAAGTCTACGCACGCTACGTCCGGTACCGCATCGCAGAGGTTGGTGTAGTAGCGAAGCGTCGCCTCGCCAGCGGCGAGAGGCACGCGAAAAAGCACGGCAATGTCGAGATCGCTTCCAGGAGCCACCGTTCCATCAGCAGAGGAGCCGAACACGGTCGCGCAGGCGACATTCGAATCCGACCGGAAAAATGCAGCTAGGCGGTCAAAATCAACCGTTACGGAGTCAGCTTTCATGTGATGAAACCTCCTTGATGAAGTCATCAAAATCACCGAGATGTTTGGTCAGGATAGCAACGATGATCTCGGGATCTATATTCTCGTAGCGGTGTACCATGAAATTGCGGAAACGGATCATATCCCGGTAGCGCTCGGCGTCCTGGATCACCCCTAGATCCTGGAGCATCCGCAGGGCCTGATAGGATTCCGATGAGGGGGGCTGGTTCTCGAGACTGCCAATCCGGTTGGCAATATCGATCATCGCCTCGACCGAAACCTGGAGGGTGCGCTCGATGCCCCCCTGCAAAAAGAAGTCCGAGATCAGACGATCTGATGTCACCGGCAAGAGTGATCGTAATTTACGCGTGTTTTCCGCAATCCGTTCGATCTTGCGCTGTATCACCCCGTTATATGTCATCACTGCTTTCATAGGCGGCATTATGGCATTGCCGTTCAAGATGTCAAATCAGACGCGCAATATGAAGCCCACACACACGCACCCACATACGGTTCCCGGAGTCTCCCCACCTTTTGCTTTGTGCCTTTTGTGCCTTTTCGGGGCACTTCACCCCATCACGGCACGGACGCGGTCCTTGAGGCCGGTGCGGCGCTGGCGGATTTCCGTGTTGCGAATGGCCATGCCGACGGCCTTGCGGCTGCCGATGATGCACACCAGCCGCTTGCCGCGGGTCACGGCTGTGTAGAGCAGGTTGCGCTGCAGCAGCTTGAAATGCTGGGTGGTCAGCAGGATCACCACCGCCTGGTATTCACTGCCCTGCGATTTGTGGATGGTGCTGGCGTAGGCATGCACCAGCTCGTCCAGTTCGGAGAAGTCATAGACCACGTTGCGCCCGTCGGACTCGACGGTGATCTCCTGGTCCTCCTCGTTGACGAAGGTGATGCTGCCGATGTCGCCGTTGAAGACTTCCTTGTCGTAGT
>JFJP01039031.1_pt1 | contig 14747 bp, 5 predicted proteins | sample 431651 | NCBI WGS metagenome assembly JFJP01 (sample SAMN02602958, study PRJNA72255) | Microbial mat metagenome, whole genome shotgun sequencing project. | biome: fresh water; feature: sink hole; material: water; isolation source: purple microbial (photo- and chemosynthetic) mats found in...
CTCAGCAGATTGCTTTCTCTATCTGTTTTTTCCAATTCTGTAATTTCTGACATTCAGAAAAGGGAAGATGGAAAATTTTGGATAGCTACCAGTAAAGGACTGGTGTTGTATGACGCTTTATTAAATAAAATAGAAAAGCACTACACACATAGTGAAAATGATCCCCAAAGCCTCTATTATGATGTTGTAGATATTGTTTATCCTGACAGTAACAATAAACTTTGGATTTCAACACAGGAATCATTGGATGTTCTGAATCCTGAAACAAATGTTTTCACCCATTTTACACGTGAAAACTTACAAGGTCTTTCGCATTATAAAATAACGGCCATTCTCGAAGACAGGGATGGATTTATTTGGGTTGGCACCTATAATGGACTAAATAGAATTGATCCCAAAAGCAATCAGATTATACAATATCTTCCAACTTCAAATCAGAAAAATCAGATCAGCGATGGTTATATCAATACAAAAGGAATCTTTGAGGACAAATCAGGATATATTTGGGTTTCCACAAAAAACGGGCTGAATAAATTTGATCCAAAAACAAATTCATTCAGCAGTTATTTCCAATCTGACGGGCTTTTAAGTGATAATGTTTATCAGGTAAATGAAGACGGTTCAGGCAACCTTTGGGTGACATCGGACAAAGGGTTATCGAAACTAAATCTGAGTAATAAAACCTGCATGAATTACACTTCTCTGGATGGTCTGGATATCAACATCGCTTCGTTTATGAAAGATAAGTCAGGCTTCTTTTACATTGGCGGAAGGCACGAAAATTACTATCGATTTCACCCGGACAGTATTCGTGATAATTTGGTGGCTCCGGAAGTGTATCTAACCAATTTATATCTGTTTAATAAACCGGTTGGTATATTTCCTTTCGATAAATCCTCGCCTTTGAATGAAAATCTGTCAACAGCCAAAAAGCTCGTATTAAACTATAAACAATTTGATTTCGCTTTCGAGTTTACCGCCTTGAACTATAACCTGGCCGAAAAAAACAAATTTGCGTATAAAATGGAAGGTTTTAATGAAGATTGGATTTATACCGACGCAAAAAGAAGAATAGCCGGATACACCAATCTGGATCATGGTGACTATGTTTTTCGGGTAAAAGCATCTAACAATGATGGCGTATGGAATGAAACAGGTACAAGCATCCGTTTGAAAATTCTCCCACCTCCATGGAAAACGAAATTGGCTTATTTCATTTATATTTTAATCATTGCGATCAGTTTCTATTTCATCCGATCCGTTATGCTCCGTCAGTTGTATTTGAAGAATAGCCTTCGCCTTGAACATCTTGAATTGGAGAAAGAAAGGGAGTTTGACGCGATAAAAACGAAATTTTTCACCAATATTTCGCACGAGTTCAGAACTCCATTAACGTTGATTTCAGGTCCAATCAATAAACTGATCGCTAAGGCAAAAGAAAATAAAACTGCAGAAAATGAATTAAAATACTTACAACTAATTGAACAGAATTCAAAACGTCTGGCGCAGTTGACCAATCAGCTTTTAGACTTTAGTATGATTGAAACAGGAACAATGAAACTGGAATTGTATCAGGGAGATGTGGTGCCGTTTATTCAGGATATTTGCGATAGGTTCACCCTTTTTGCTCTAAGCAAGGACATTACGCTGGAATTTTCATCTTCCGAAAAATCGGTGAATGCCTGGTTTGATCCGGATAAATTAGATAAAATAACGTCCAACCTGTTATCCAATGCAATTAAATTTACACCCGAAAACGGGAAGGTTTCTCTGCATATCCAAAAACAAAATCGTTCGAATCATGTAATTATAAAAGTAAAAGACAGTGGAATCGGCATTAAGCCGGAAGAATTGAGTCATATTTTCAATCGGTTCTATCAGGTTGCCAGCTCAAACACCAGCATTTTTGAAGGGAGTGGAATTGGTCTTGCACTGGCCAAGGACATGACAAAACTTTGCAATGGTGATATTACTGCTGAAAGCACTGTTGGCTATGGGAGTGTTTTTACAGTGGAATTACCCATTGATATAAACCAATTCGAAAATTATTCCGTATTGTCTGAACTAAAAAAGGCTGATTCTGAAACAGAGGCTGCATTTAACTTTGTGCCTGAAACCGAAATTCAGTCAGTTTCTACACCGTCGGTGCAAATTCTAAATGAAACTAATCCAACTGTCCTTATTATTGAGGACAATATAGATATGCGATTTTATATCAGCGACATACTAAGCAGTTCTTGCAATACGGAAGAAGCTGAAAATGGAGTTCTTGGTCTTGAAAAGGCCTTTCAGATCAGTCCCGATATTATTATCTGTGATGTAATGATGCCAGGAAAGGATGGAATTGAGATCTGCCAGATTCTCAAAACCGACAGTCGCACAAGTCACATTCCAATTATCCTACTTACTGCATTAGGTTCAATAGAGAATAAAGTTAAAGGCCTCGAAACCGGAGCCAACGACTACATTACCAAACCATTTAATCCTGATATTTTACTCCTTAAAATAAAAAACACGATTTCTTTGCGACAAAAGGCAAAAGAATACTTTATTCAAAGCATTGAACAAAAGGTAAATCCCAAATTCCATGGACAAAATATTCAGCCTAAAGAATTTATAATAAACAGCATAGATGAAAAAATTCTTCACAATGCATTGGAAATCGTTGAACAGAATATCTCCGACCCGGAATTTAATGTGGATAAGTTTTCCTCTGCTCTGGGAATGGAAGCCTCAACACTTTATAAAAAGCTCATTGCCTTGATTGATATGCCTCCCGGTGAATTTATCAGGGATATCCGCATGAAAAGAGCGGTTCAGCTTCTAGACCAAAATAAAATACCAATTTCTGAAATTGCCTATATGGTAGGTTTCGACAGTCCCAATTATTTCAGTAAGGTATTCAAAAAATACTACAACATTTCTCCGACAGATTATATCCTTCAAAATAAAGATAAGGATTCAAAAAGTTAATTCGATTTGGCTGTTTGTTTTCCAAATTCAGGCAGAATAAAGCTTCATTCAATCTGTTTACCAGTATTATCAATTTTCTTACCCGCCCAAATGCAACGGCTTTGATAAATTTGCTCAAGACTAAATTTTTTATGGAGCAATGAATTTTAACACTTTAATCAAGCAATTGAAGAAAATCAATTCATTGGTAGTCATAGAATTTACCCTCTATGCTATTATAATTATAGTAATATATACCTTATTTCTGTTTTTAATTTAATCAGATTTTTCTTTAATATCCAATGATGAAAACCGTTTAGGAGTCCAATTGAAATAATAGTCATTTAAATTTTCAACTATGAAAAAAAATCTACTTATGATGATACTGATGATTATATTCATTAGTCAGTTCGTTTCTGCACAATTCAATGCCAGTTCGTTTAAAACGCGGGTCGATCTGGAAGCTATGCCATTGCGACCCGGAAGCCTTGCGGTGGGAGATTTAACAGGAGATGGTCTGCCTGAGTTTCTGGTAGGTGGCGAATGGCAACGCAAAATAATGATTTCCAATAATCAAAGTACAGCCGGAAATCTTTCATTCCCAATCAATTTCTCCTTCACAACAGATTTCAATGATGGAACAAAAACGGATGGAATTTTCAACAATTCCTTAAAAATCGTGGATATCAACGGCGACGGTCTGAAAGATATCGTGATGAGCGGCTATTGGAACGGCGGAATGATTAATGGAGTCGGACCCAACCAGCCAGGAATAATCAATATCTATCTAAATAAAGGTACCAGCACGGTTCCCGCATTTGATGCCGTTGCCGATAAGTCAATTCTGGCCAACGATTACGACGACCAGAATGATGGAAATACCTACATCGATGTGGCTGATATCAATGGCGACGGCAAACCTGACATTGCGGCAAAACGCACCTGGAGCGCCGGACACACTGCTTTTCTGAATACTTCGCAGGGAAGCATCCTGAGTTTTGGTGCCGGTATTCCGCTAAACGGCGGCAAATCGGCCTGGAAAGACGGAATCCGGATTGTTGATATGGACAAAGATGGCGTAAACGATATCATCGGACTGGCAGAAACTCAGGTTTGGCTTGCCAAAAATACAAATAATACCTTCCCCGAATCATCGGTTAAGTATGACGTTCCTGCTCCAAATTATATGGATATTGCTGATATGGATAACGATGGCGATAACGATTACGTAGTTGTGAGCCAGAATAATATTGTGGTCGGGGTAAACGATCATACTCAAACCGATCTGGCGGCCAAATTTCCACATACTTTTTTTGATAATGCCGGAACCGGTGATTTGAAACAACTGGCATTTGGCGATTTGGATAAAGATGGTAAATTGGATTTGGCCGTTACTCAGTCGAACGGAAGCGATCTGGAAGGAAATTTGCTGTTGTATAAAAATACATCGACTGCCAACAACGTATCGTTTACCGGGTTTTCAGGATATCCGGTACTTAAAGACCCTGGAACAGTGCGCATAGCCGATTTTGACGGTGATGGGAAACTGGATATTATTGTCCATCATTTTCTGAATGGTCAGGATGCAGTTTCTATTTTCCTGAATAATCTGGACATTCCTGGCATCGCAGCCATTACTCCTGCAAGCGCCGCTGCCAGCGAGCAGATTGTGATCATCGGTTCAGGATTTAACGGAGCTACCGAGGTTATTTTCACCGGAACTTCAGAAAACAAAGTGCTGGCCGCTAATTTCACTGTTGATGCTGAGGGAAAAACCATCACATTGAAAGTACCTTCAGGAGCAAAAACCGGCAAATTAAAAATCGCAACTGCTTCAGGAACCTATTTTCAGGAACAGGTATTTACTTTTGTTCGGCCAGTTCCAGTGATTGACGGTCTGGCAGAAGATTTATGGAATACGATCCCATCGGAAGAAATTACCCACATGGTCACGAATTATCAGGTTGAATTCGATGCTGCCGACCTATCCGGATCGTTTAAAGCCTATTGGAATACTGATGCGCTTTATATTTTAGGTACAATAAAAGATGATGTACTTGTACCTCCGGCATCATCCAGTGCCGGAGATTGGAACAATGACTATTTTGAAGTTTATGTAGATGCCGACAATTCAAAGAATGTACTGCCTGATGGTTCTTCCTGGGACGTTAGTGCTTATGACGATAACGATTCACAAATGCGCTTTGTATATGCAACCGACTCGGTTTCAGGCGGTAATGGCTGGGTTAATAATAATCAGGCTTCAAAACATCAGGTAATTGTTAAAGAAGTTGATGACATCGATAATCATGGCTATACCATCGAGATAAAAATACCATGGACAGCTATGGGAGCAACTCCGATAATGCCTGCAACAGGGATGAAAATCGGTTTTGATATTGTACTTGCCGATAATGATGGAGCTGGAAGGGATCGGGAAATGGGCTGGAAAACCTTTTACGACCAGATTTATCAGAACCCTGCCATGTTTGGAACATTCGAATTACTCGAAAACGGAACACTTTTATCGCTCAACGACAATGAGAAGCCTTCTGATATTACCGGGCTAACCGCCATATCGACAGGAAACTCGGTTACTTTAACATGGAATGCTTCAACCGATAATATTGGTGTAACAGCTTATAGAGTATTCGATGAGACAGGAAAGCAAATTCTTTCGACCACCGAGACCCAGGCAACGATTAGTAAGTTAAAATTCAACACACCATACAGTTTTCTGGTTCTTGCAATTGACGAGGCTTATAACGAGTCTGTTGGAGATGGGATTGAAATTCAAACACAGGCGGATACCGAAGCTCCAACAACTCCTGGGAATTTCACGGCTTTAAAAACAAACCTGAGTGTTAAACTGACATGGACTGCATCAACGGATAATGACAAGGTTTTGAATTACAAAATCTACCAGAATGATGTGCAGATTAAGATTACTACATCACTGAGTCTCACTGTAAACTCGCTCTCCGACAATCAAACCTACAAATTTAGCATTGTGGCCACCGATGCGGCTGGAAATATATCGGAGCCTGCTGTTGCTGAAGTTGAAATTGCAACAGGTATCGAAGAATTAACTTCCGAATTCACAATTTACCCGAACCCGGTAACCGATCAGCTAACTTTAAATTCGGGAATTTCTATAGCCTCAATAAAAATCATGAGTATTAGCGGGAATACAGTATTTAGTAAAAAAGATGATTTTGGCACTCAGACAAAAATAAACACATCATTTCTAATTAAGGGACTTTATTTTATCAAAATATCGACTTCAAACGGTAATGAATATGTCCGGAAATTTATCAGGCAGTAAACCCAAATGCACACTAAATAAAAGCTTACTCCATCAATTTCATGTTTGGGGTAAGCTAATTTTTTACCCTAATTAAAAAGAACTCATATATTATTATCAAATAAAAATGAAAATCAAACATTTATTATTGCCGATCCTATTTCTTACAGCAGGCATTCTGGAATCGGCTGCCCGTGTAATTTATGTCAATCATGCACAAACATTAGCCGGAGACGGTAGTCTGGCACTTCCTTACCAAACCATTCAGGAGGCAGTCAATGGCTCCGCTTCGGGTGATACGATTATGTTGCGGAAAGGAATTTATCGTGAACAGGTGATTGTAAAAAAATCAGGATTAAGTTTTATGCCTTATCAGAAGGAAGAAGTAATCATATCGGGAACCGAGCCTCTGCTAAGTTGGGAACTGGTTAAAGGAAGTATTTATAAAACCGTCATGAATTGGAATGTGACTGATGGCGGGCAATCAAACCAGGTTTTTCTTGATGGGCAAATGATTTATGAAGCCCGCTGGCCCAAAATGAAAGGCAATGACATGACTTACATGCCCGACAATGCCAAAGCCAAAGAGGTGAAGCAAAATATACTGCTGGGGAACCTGAATTACCGCGATTTCTATTTCGACGCATTCAAAGAAAAGACAGGAAGATGGGATGGCGCCCAGGTTTGGGTGAATCTTTCGCACAATGGAAACGACGGGCAGGGATGGACAGGCACAGTGGTAAAAACCGATTCGGTGAAACACATAATCACCATCGATGGCAGAGGACTGAAAATTGAAGAACTACCCTGGGGACTGGGCAAAAATACAGAATTCTACCTTTTTTCACCTAAAGCAAGCGCTGTCTATAGCTCTGGTGGAGTTGCCGGTATTCTGGAGAAAGGCGAATGGTGGAAAAACGGAGACACCCTATATGTTAATATGCCCAACGGACTTCCTCCTGCCGATGATGAAACAAAATCAAACTTAATTGAAGCTAAGAAACGGATCTATGCCTTTTCTCCTGATCCCTTGTTTATTACCATGGCAGGTGCAAAAATATCGCGATTGAAATTTTTCGCCACCTCTCTGACAACTGATATCAACGCTGCTAACCGACCTGACTATGCAGCCAATGCACGCGACAATGTGATTGACAGTGTGGAAGCCAGATACATTACCCATTTTACCGATCAGAGAGGCGATTATCAGAAGCAATGGGCCGCCAAATCAGGCTTTATAATCAGCGGATACAATAACACGGTTAAAAACAGCACATTCATTTACAGTGCGGCCTCAGCCATATCGGTTGTAGGCAAGAACAATAAAATCTGGAACAATACTATTCGTGATGTGAATTATTCAGTTTCCGAATCAGGTGCATTGAATACCGGGCAAAATGGTACTCAGTGTATCGACAACGAAATCGCTTACAATACGATCAAAAATATTCCGCAGCAGGCTATTGATATTCAGCAATTTTCTAATTCAGATATCAACAAACCCGGAATGGGAAGAATTCACCATAACATCATTTCCAACTTTATGATACGCAATTCTGATAGTGGAGGTCTCGATGGTTTTGGTAAAAATGCCAAATGGGTTCGTTACGATCACAATATCTTTTACAATGCCACCAATTTTCTGGCCATTGGCATTTACCTTGATTTCGGCGGAGAGCAGATCATCGATCATAACCTGTTCTGGAATGTTGAGCGTCCGGTTCAGATGAATCAAAATTTAACAGTTGGCTATTGGCCGGTAAAAGTGTATAACAATACAGCTTTTGCCGATGGTTTATCAAAACCCGGCATTTTTAACGGAGTGGGCACATGGGGTCCGAAGTTCGACGTTCGAAACAACATCATGTCGGGCAGTATTCCTGCCGGTCCTGCCGGCTCAATCATTCGCAGTAACCTTTCAGTAACCAGCACGGCCACGCAATCAGAGCTTTTTACCAACTATCCGGCCAACGATTATACACTAAAATCATCCGCTGTCAAAGCCATTGATAAAGGGGAATATGCTCCATACACATACCCGATCAACGGTATTCCTGATTTAGGTTGCTTTGAATATGGGATTGACCCCTGGAAAGCAGGTGCAGGAAATTTCGAACCTGAATTTGTGCTGACCGATACGGTTCAAACCATCGTGGTGAAATCCAATGAGGCCAAAACCACCAAATTTATGATGCACGCTTTGGCATACTGTGGATTTAAAGGAGAGATCACCTTATCACTTGAAAATATGCCTTCAGGAATTACCGGAACTTTAAGTTCGAATACCGTTCCGGCAAACGGTTCAGTCGAATTAAGCCTTCAATCAAACAATGTACTGAAGTCAGCACAGACATTTATTTTAAAAGGAGTTTCCGAAAATCTGACCTACGAACGAACCTATCCAATTATTACCAGTGATATTCCGAGCAGAATCGACATTCAGGGGCAAGGGATTACCAGCATTTATCCCAACCCGGCATCCGACAAAATCAATGTCAACATTTATTCAGAACATAGTCAGCAGATTATCCTGCAAATTTACAACTGCCTTTTTAGTCTTTGTATAAGCAAACAAGAAAGGATCGAGCCGGGTGTAAATGAAAAAATTATCGGTATTGAGGGACTCTCCGAAGGAATTTACCTGGTAAGAATTTCTTCGCTGAACGGGACGAGTCTGGGAACCTATAAATTCATCAAGCAATAACGATATAATTTTGATAATGAATTCATACCGATATACTATTTTAATCGCTCTTTTTTTATTCGTTCTTGTCTCAGGCGTTCAGGCTAAAAATTATTACCTGTCGGGTAGCGGCAACGAACAGAATAAAGGTACTTCACCCGAAACATCATGGAAATCAATCGATCGCTTGAACCAGCAAAAGCTCGTGGCCGGCGATTCTGTCTTGTTTAAACGAGGGGATAAATTTATTGGTGAAATTGCAGTAAATGCATCAGGCACAACTAATAAACCGATTGTTTACGGAGCTTTTGGTGCAGGAAAACATCCGGTGATCAGCGGTGCCATTCAAGTAACCAACTGGGAAAAAGCTGAAAAAGGCATACAGATTGCAAGTGTATCCAATAAAGTGTACAATTTATTTTTCCAAAATAAACAGCAAATTCTGGCCCGTTATCCCAATCAGGGCTACCTGACCATCGACGGCGGATTAAAAAGTAAAGTATCCTTTTTCGATGCCGACTTAAACCAGAATAATGAATACTGGAAAGATGCCAATGTCAGGTTTAAATCGTACGATTGGGAGTGGAGGACCAGCAAAGTAACCAATTTCTCAAATCATCAGATAACAATAGCAGACAGTTCGTCTAATCAGCTCAATGCGGGTTGGGGCTATTATTTCGACAATAAACTGGAAGAACTCGATACCATTGGGGAATGGTTTTATGACGGGAAAGAACGAAAACTTTATTATCTGTCAGATCAGAAAAACGGTTCGGGTGCAGTAATGGAAGCCAGTATTTATGAAAATGGGTTTAAGGTGCAAAATGGGATTCAAAACATTGAAATAATAGGCCTTTCCATCAAGATGTTTCACCATTCTGGAATTTTCGCTGAAGGCAACAACCAGAACATAAAAATAAGCGGCAATTCAGTTAGCAACATTTCGCTGACTGGTATTTTGTTTGGAAAAAATTCAAATGCCTGCACCATCGAGAATAATACAGTAATTGATAACAACGGCAGGGGTATTTTTGCTTTGGAGCCGAAATCCATGAAGATCAGCCACAACCAGATTTCCCGGATTGGTTTTGTTCCGGGCTATGGCATCAGCGGCGTAAATGGAATGGTCGGAATTGGAATTGGCAATACCGAAGTTTCAAAGAATTTGGACACTTCAATCGCTACGAACAACCTGATCAGTTTCAATAAAGTGGACAGTACTGGATACGGAGGCATTCGTATGGATGGTTCAAACAGCATACTTGAATACAACGAGGTGAGTCATGTGATGTATTTTTTAAGCGATGGCGCTGCCATATACTGTTGGGCAACTGGGGAAAATTATACCCACGATAACATCATCCGAAATAACATCATTCATGACGTTTTCGGAAACAGGGAAGCAACTCCATCAACTGAAGGCGTAATAGCCAATGGCATATACGTCGACAACAATTGTTATAATATTAAAGTCGAAGGCAACGTCATTTATAACCTGACCGGCTCTGGAATTCACATAAATTCTGATGCTTATGACAATGAAGTCCTGAACAATACCATTTACAATTCAGGAACTGGAATATCAATCGCTGAGTGGTCGAAGCCCAATTCAACTTTCGGAAATAACATTTCAGGGAATACCGTGTTTTGCAAAAACCCAGACCAGTCGGCTGTTGAATTGATGAACTGGCTGCTTCCGTACACTCATTCTATGGGTACACTTTCAAACAATACCTATTATAATTTCTTCGAAAAATACTATTTCAAAGAAAGTTATCTGTCGGAAGATAAGGAAGAAAAACTGAGTATCCGATACACTTTTGATGGCTGGCAAAGTAAATTGGGATACGACAAAGATGGAAAAGCTTACGAATTAAAATCGGAACTGGCCGATTTTTCAAACTCGCGCATCTTTATTAATACGGAGCAAATCGACAAATCAATCCGCCTCGTTAATTCTGAAAGTTACAACCTTCAGGGAAAAAAGATTGATTCATTGATCCTTCAGCCTTTTGGTTCACAGATTGTTTTGTACAAATAGATGCTGCAATGTTACGATTTCAGAAATCGTTTTAACAAAAATCCAAATTGAAACCAAATCTCAAAATATTGATCCTTTGAAAAAAATCCATTATGTACTTTTCTTTCTGCTTCTAATAACGATTCAAATTCAGAATCTGACTGCTGCAAATGAACTCAAAATGCAAGCCGTTTTTGGGAGCAACATGGTTATTCAGCGGGGCATCAATGTCCCTGACTGGGGTAAATCAGAGCTTGGCAATTTGGTATCCATTGATTTCGCCGGATTGCAAACCATGGCAACCGTCTCCGGGAATGAAACCTGGATGTCAAGACTACCGCAACCTTCAGAAAGAGATCTGCAAATTAAAATCGAAAAGAAATGAAACAATGTATTAGTATAATCTGCATTTTAATTTCAATAATCTTTATCTCTGCTTTTGCAGAAGGAAAAGACCAGGAGCTATTGCCTTATAAGAATCCAAATTTATCTGTAGAACAGCGTGTAACGGACTTAATTTCGCGCATGACTGTCGACGAAAAAGTGGCACAGTTGCTAGGTACGACCGACAAAACGGCATTGTGGGATTCGAAAAGAAAATTTTCAGAAGAAAAAGCATCTAAAATACTGAATAACGGCTGGGGTCAAATTGGTTTAGGTGCAGACGATCCGCTTTCCACCAAAGAAATTGCCATTTTTACCAACCAAATTCAAAAATACCTGATTGAAAAAACGAGACTTGGTATTCCGGTTTTTATTCATGGCGAAGCGGTGCATGGCATTGCACCTGGTAATGGAAATAGTTACCCGAGTCCATTAGGATTGGCAAGCATGTGGAACGATTCACTGTGCGAAATTATTTTCACCAAAGTTGCTGAAGAAGCCCGTACCAGAGGGGTAAATCATGTCCTGTCACCCAATCTCGATATTGCCCGCGACCCTCGCTGGGGACGAGTGGAAGAAACATGGGGTGAAGATCCTTATTTGGCTTCGCGTATGGCGGTTTCTATTATTCGCGGTTTTCAGGGACGAGATAAAAATAAAATTGACAACCGTCACGTGGCAGCTACACTCAAACACTTTGCTGGTCATGGCTGGCCAGAGAGAGGAATGAACATTGGTCCAGCGAATGTGGACGAACGCACCTTGCGTGAAGTTGTTTTGCCACCGTTTAAAGCTGCGGTTCAACAAGCAAATGCCATTTCAGTCATGGCATCGTATAATGAGTTGAATGGAGTTCCGTCTCATATCAATACCTATTTATTACAAGACATTTTGCGTAAAGAATGGGGTTTTAAAGGAATGGTTGTGTCCGATTACGGCGCAATAAACGAATTGATGGATATACACCATGTGGTTACCAATACAACAGATGCTATACTTAAAACACTAACAGCAGGCGTGGACATGGAATTGCCAATGCCAGATTTTTATCCACACATTACTCAATTGATTAAGAAGGGCAAAATCGATGTGTCGCTGTTGGATAGGGCTGTTCGAAACGTATTGACCGTAAAGTTCAAAATTGGGTTGTTCGATTTTCCTTATTGCGACCCCAATGAAGCCGAAAGATTAGCTGAAAGTCATCGCGATTTAACGCTACGAGCTGCTCAGGAAGCAATGATATTATTGAAAAACGAGAATAATCTTTTGCCAATAAATCCAGCGAAATACAAACACATTGCTGTTATTGGCCCCAATGCCAACGAATGTATTATTGGCGGATATAGCGGCAATCCGAAAAGCAGAATTACCACCTTACAGGGAATTACTGAAAGAGCTGGAAATGGCACCGAAGTGTTATACAGCGAAGGTTGCCGTATTTTGAAAAAGGATTCGACTTACGGTGGGTTGATTTATCTGGAAAACCCTGAAGAAAACCGAAAACGCATTGTTGAAGCTGTAAATGTAGCAGAGAAAAGTGATATTGTGGTGCTTTGTCTCGGCGGCAATCAGCATACCAACCGCGAATCGTTTCCCCTGAAATGGAACCACATTGGCGATCAATCCAACATTGAATTATTAGGTGAGCAAAACGAGTTAGTCAAAGCCATTCTTGCTACCGGAAAACCTGTTGTAGTTTTTTTATTTAACGGACCGCCTATTGCTTTTCAGTATATAAAAGAAAATGTTCCGGCAATTGTAGAATGTTGGTATTTAGGCCAGGAAACCGGTTATGCAGTGGCCGATTTGCTGTTTGGCAACATCAATCCTTCAGGCAAACTAACCATATCAATACCTCGTTCGGTGGGACATATTCCTGCACACTACAACTACAAACCTTCAGCCCGACGCGGATATTTGTTCTCCGAAACCAGTGCACTTTTTCCATTTGGATATGGTTTGAGTTACACCACTTTTGCCTTTGACAAAATTGTTTTAAGCAAAAAAGTGATGTCGGTTTCGGACTCAATAACTGTTTCTGTAGATGTAACCAATATAGGAAATAAAAGAGGTGCAGAAGTTGTTCAACTTTATATTCGTGATAAAATCAGCTCTGTAACACGTCCTGTAAAAGAACTCAAAGGGTTCAAAAAAATCTGGCTTAATCCAGGACAAAAGCAAACAGTAACTTTCTTTATTAAGCCGGAATCGTTGGCATTTTATGATAGCAATATGCATTATATAGTTGAGCCCGGAGAATTCGATATCATGTTGGGAAATTCATCGGAAAATTACAAAGCGGAAACCTTAGTTGTCTCAAAATAAAACACAAAAAGTATTTTCTAAATCATTTTTCATATGAGAAATAAAGTTCATTCCAAAACAACATTTTTAACAATTCTAATTGTTTTTTTGGCTATCTCAAATTCATTATTCGCAACGAGTTACTACATTTCAAATTCGGGTTCAGACAAAAACAAAGGCACGTCGCCAAATGAATCTTGGCAAACCATTGCTAAACTTAACGCCACAAAGCTAAAAGCAGGTGATGTGATTTTGTTCCATCGGGGCGATAAATTTGAGGGCGAACTGGAAATAAATGCTTCGGGAACTGAAACGAAACCTATTATTATAACTGCTTATGGTAAAGGTGAAAAGCCAATGTTGTCGGGTGCTATAAAAATAGAAGGCTTTGAACTTTACAAACCAAATATCTATAAATCGAAACAAGAAAATGTCATAAAAACATTGTACAAAAAGAATGTAATTCAGGATATTGCACGTTTTCCGAACACGGGATTTTTGAAATTTTGTAATCAAGATGAGTTTTTGGGAATATCAGCAAAAAATCGCGATAATGTGGACGGGAAAAATGTTTCAAAATTTAGAACATATTCATTAACCGAACCAAACGGATTCTGGAATAACGCTTCCATACGGTATCGACCTGTCGATTGGGAATGGGGATTTAGCGAAATTGAAAGTTGGAAAGATGGCATAATAACCATGAAAGACTCTTGCAGATATGGTATTAGTCAGGGCTGGGCATATATTATGGAAAATAAAATTGAACTACTTGATACACTGAACGAATGGTGTTACGATAAGAACCAAAAATCAATTTTTGTTTGGAGCGAGGAACTTCCTTTGTCGAACCCGGAAGGAGTGATTTATGATTGTGGCATCAAATTGGCAAGTAACGTGAGCTTTATCAACATCAACAATATATCTTTTAATAAATATGAAAAAACAGGAATTTATGCAGCAAAAAACAATAATAATGTGGTTATAGATTCGTGTACCTTTCAGTATATGAATGGAATAGGCGTTCAGTTTATGCTGATTTCAAAAAACTCGGTGATTAGCAATAGTTATTTTACGCATTTGAACGGTCGTGCTATTTC
>JFJP01002118.1_pt1 | contig 14746 bp, 14 predicted proteins | sample 431651 | NCBI WGS metagenome assembly JFJP01 (sample SAMN02602958, study PRJNA72255) | Microbial mat metagenome, whole genome shotgun sequencing project. | biome: fresh water; feature: sink hole; material: water; isolation source: purple microbial (photo- and chemosynthetic) mats found in...
GGTTCTTTCGGAATGATGTACGGCTGGATGCTTTCGAGCTTCTCGATAAAGCCGGAAAGGTCCACGACCAGATCCTTCTCGATCGGGAAATGGGCCAGCGCTTCGATGCTGATCCGGTTCGGATAGTAATCGCGCAGGAAGGTTTCGCACGAAAGCTTCGGAATGCCGTTGATCATCATGCCGCAACTGCCGCAAATCGCCATGCGGCACGACCAGCGGTAGGTCAGCGAACCGTCAAAATTATCCTTGATGTACTGGGCGCCTTGCAGCACCGACATGTCGTCGGAAAAAGGCACTTTGTAAATCTCGGAATGCGGTGCTGCATCGCTTTCCGGGAGATAGCGCAGAACCTCGATTTCAATGATTTTCTGGGTATCAGACATGGGCCGCTTTCCTTTCCGCGTCAGCCTTTTCGCCGGCAGCGCCATAAACGCGCGCCGCTGGTTGAGACTTGGTGATCTTTACATCGCCGAGGGCAATGCTCGGTGCGCCGTCCGCGACGTAGTAGGCTTCCGAATGCTTCAGGAAGTTAACGTCGTCACGATTTACATAGGCTCCGTCGGGTCCGTCGAGACGCTGGTGAGCGCCACGGGATTCCTTGCGATTGATCGCCGAATGCGCCATCGTGCGGGCCACATCGATCTGGTAGTCAAGTTCAATCAAGGTCAGCCAGTCGGTGTTCCAGACGCTCGATTTGTCATCGATGCTGATGTTCTTGAAACGCTCGCGCAGTTCGGTGAGCTTGTCGCAGGTCTGCTGCATGGTTTCTTCGACGCGATAGATACCGCAGCCGTCTTCCATGGTTTGAACCATTTCCTTGCGGATAACCGACATCTTCTCTTTACCGCCGGTCTTGGCCTTGAGCGCCATGACGCGCTGCTCGATGGCTTGCGCCTGCTTGAGCAGACTCGCCGAGTTGCCAGGAGGCAGTGACTTTGCCCGCTTCGCGGCTTCGTCACCGGCCAGCTTGCCGAAAACGACGAGCTCGGTCAGCGAATTCGAGCCGAGACGGTTGGCGCCGTGAATGCCGACGCTCGAGCACTCGCCGATGGCGTAAAGCCCGGACAGCGACGTTTCGCACTTGCCGTCGGTCTTGATGCCGCCCATCGTGTAATGCACGCCAGGGCGGACCGGGATCGGCTCTTTGGCCGGATCGATGCCCATGAAGGTTTCCGCCATCTCGTAAATCAGCGGCAGGCGTTCACGCAAATAGGCCTCGCCGAGGTGGCGCAGGTCGAGGTGAACCACCGAGCCCAGGGTCGGATGCTCGATCGTGCGACCCTTCTGATGCTCGTACCAGAAGGCCTGGCTGAGACGGTCACGCGGGCCGAGTTCCATGTACTTGTTCTTCGGCTTGTCCTGCAAGGGGCCGAGGCCATAGTCCTGCAGGTAACGGTAACCGTCCTTGTTGACCAGGAAGCCACCTTCGCCACGACAGGCTTCAGTGAAAAGCAAGCCGGTAATCGGCATGCAGGTCGGGTGGTATTGGACAAATTCCATATCGCGCAGGGCGACGCCATGGCGATAGGCGATACCCATGCCGTCGCCGGTAACAATACCGCCCAGCGTGCTCTCGCGGAAGACGCGCCCGGCGCCTCCTGTCGCAAAAATCACCGATTTGGCTTCGATCATGGTGAATTCGCCGGTGCCCATCTTGATCGTCACTACCCCTTGGCAACGACCGTCCTCTTCGAGCAAGTCAACGCAGAAGTACTCGTCGAAACGCTGGATTGAAGGATACTTGATCGACGTCTGGAACAGGGTGTGCAGGATGTGAAACCCGCTCTTGTCGGCAGCAAACCAGGTGCGCTCGATCTTCATGCCGCCAAACGCACGGACGTTAACGTGTCCGTCCTCGGTACGACTCCACGGGCAACCCCAGTGCTCGAGCTGAGTCAGCTCTTTGGGCGCCTGCTCAACAAAGTATTCGACAACATCCTGCTCACACAGCCAGTCGCCACCACCCACCGTATCGTGAAAATGGTAATCGAGACTATCCGTCGGTTTCTTGACGCCTGCCGCGCCACCCTCAGCCGCCACAGTATGGCTACGCATCGGATAAACTTTGGACACCAGTGCGATCTTCAGTTTCGGATCGGACTCTGCCACTGCGATAGCCGCACGCAAACCGGCTCCGCCCCCCCCTACTATGACTACATCAGCCTTGAAAATTTCCACGCTCAATCCTTTCTCGCGTTACGCGAATTCAGCTACGACCAGCGCAAATAAAACACCGACAGAACGAACTCTGACGGCGCTTGATGCTCAACAACCTGAGATTATCGCGGTTTTTCAATTCTCCGGCAACTTCAGGAGCAAATTAGTGTCGCAGCATAGCTGCTGCCTGATTTACGCTCGAACAGGCCATTTGCCCGGCATTACATGCAAAACCAGCCAAGCCTGGAACGTTATGGCAGACGCAAAACAGCCCGCACATTGGCCGAAGTTGCGACCTGCACTTCTAGGCTAGATAAATCGCGCAACTCTGCAAATACGCTGGCGATCCGCCCGAGCTCTGCTGGGGTATTGCGCCCACCGGCAAGCCAGCAAGAAGGGATATCGGGCGCATCGGTCTCCAAAACGATAGCGTCAATAGGCAAAGTACTCGCCAGTCCCCGGATGCGAGTAGATCCAGGATAGGTCATAGCGCCACCGAAACCCAGCTTGAAGCCAAGGCGAATGAAGTCCTCAGCCTGCTGGCGGCTGCCATTGAAAGCATGTGCGATACCGCCCCGAACACCGATCCGGCGCAGGTGCTTCAGCACTTGATCAACCGAACGACGCACATGCAACAGCACCGGCAAATCGAAATCGCGGGCAAGTTTCAACTGTTCGCGGAGGAAATGCACCTGGCGTACAACGTCACCGCCTGCCACATAGAAATCCAGCCCGATCTCACCGACTGCAACGGGTGGCATAGCGCCCTCTATCTGGCATTTCAGCCAGTCGCGCAAGAGGGAAACGTCAGTGTCGTTCGCTCGCTCAACATAAAGCGGATGGATGCCATAGGCTGGAAAGCACCCTTCGTAACGTAAGCAAGTCTCACGAACAACTGCAAAATTAAGGGCCTCGACCGCCGGAACAACCATTCCCGACACACCCGCTTCTCGCGCTGCAAAAACCAGCGCATCGCGGTCTTCATCGAACTCGCGAGCATCCAGATGGCAGTGAGTGTCGATCAGCATCTTATTGATGTTCGGGCTTGTACACCACACCGCCTGAAAAGCTACTACTCCTGCTCGCGGGCAATACGCACAACGTCGGGAACTCGGCGCAGGGCCCGCATCAGGGCCGCCAGATGCGGGCGCCCGGAAACCTGGACAAGGAAATGCAACTCCGTGAACAGCCCCGGTTTTTCGCCATCCATATTGACGTGCTCGATATTGACTCCGGCCTGGGATATACCGGTAGCCACACGGCCCAACAGGCCGCGCACATTTTTGGCAGTGACCTTGATTTTCACGTCGAAGAACTGACCCGGGTCCGGATCCCATTCGACATGAATCCAGTTATGCGGCTCGCTATTACGCGATTTTCTTGCAACCCGGCAAGCGTGGGTATGAATGCGCAAACCCTGCCCCTTGCGTAACAGGCCAATAATCGGGTCTCCCGGAATCGGCTTGCAACAGGAGGCCAACTGGATAGCCATGCCCTCTGTACCGCGAATGACTAAAGGAGCAGCTACGTTCATCTCGGTCTGGGATACTTCGTCGTGCGCCGCCAACCGACGGGCAAAAACAGCAGCCAGACTACGTCCAAGGCCAATATCGCTGTAGATTTCCCGACGCGACTTCTTCCCCGAATCGCGGACAACCCGCTCCCAGACAATCGCGGGTATTTCAGCGGGAAGCACGCCAAGCGCCTGCAGTTCCTGATTCAGCATGTTTTCGCCAAGCACACTCGAACCGTCCTGCTGCAGAGCTTTGAGGAACTGGCGGATCTTGCTGCGCGCCCGACCGGTTTTCACATAGGTCAGCCAGGCGGGATTTGGATTGGCATGCGGGGCCGTAATGATCTCGACCTGATTCCCGTTGGCCAACTCGGCAGACAGCGGTATCAACTCATGATCGATACGTGCTGCCACACAACGGTGACCAATGTCGGTATGTACAGCGTAAGCGAAATCGATAACCGTCGCCCCGCGTGGGAGTGAAAGAATCTTTCCTTTGGGCGTAAATACGTAGACTTCGTCGGGGAAGAGATCCACCTTGACGTGCTCAAGGAACTCTGATGAGTCGCCAGCCGGCCCTTGCAGCTCAAGCAGCGATTGCAGCCATTTGTGCATCTTGACCTGCAGGTCGGCACCGCTTTCTTCGCTGTCTTTGTACAGCCAGTGCGACGCAATTCCTTCTTCCGCCAAGTGGTGCATGCTCTGAGTGCGAATCTGGATCTCGATTGGCGTTCCGTAGGGGCCGATCAGCGTCGTATGCAGCGACTGATACCCGTTTCCCTTGGGAATGGCGATGTAATCCTTGAATTTCCCTGGTACGGGCTTGTAGCGGGAATGCAAAGCGCCCAGCGCGAGATAGCAGGTAGGCCGATCCTGAACGATGATACGGAAACCGTAAATATCCAGCACTTGGGAGAAGCTGAGACGCTTATCAACCATCTTGCGATAGATCGAATATAGACTCTTCTCCCGGCCAAACACCCCGGCCTCGATATTCGCTTCCTGGAGTTTGCTACGGATGCCGTCAAGTATTTTGGACAACAACTCGCGACGATTGCCACGCACAGCTTTGAGCGCTCGCGTCAGAACACGGAAACGCAGCGGATGGATGTGCTTGAAGGAAAGATCCTGCAGTTGCCGCGAAATGTTGTTGAGACCGAGCCGCGTAGCAATCGGCGCATAGATTTCTAGAGTTTCGTGAGCGATACGCCGCCGCTTATCGGGGCGAACCGGCTCCATCGTCTGAAGATTATGACGCCGGTCGGCCAGTTTGATCAGCACGATGCGCAAATCGCGCGCCATGGCCATCAACATTTTGCGGAAATTTTCCGCCTGCGCGTCCTGGTAGGACTGGAACTCTATGCGGTCGAGCTTCGACAGCCCGTCGACCAGTTCGGCCACCTGTTTCCCAAAGCGCGCGGCGATATCAGCCTTGGTAACCGCTGTATCCTCCATGACATCATGCAGAAGGGCGGCGGTGATGGCCTGTGCATCCATGCGCCACTCGGCCAACGCGCCGGCCACGGCTAATGGATGCGTGATATAGGGTTCACCCGAGAGGCGGGTTTGCCCTTGATGCGCCTCTTCGCCAAAGCGATACGCTTCAAGAACAAGCGCTATTTCGTCCGGCTCGAGGTAATTTAAGGTATCAATGAAGACCCGATACGCCGGATCGTCATTTTCATAGGCCAGATTCTGCGATGGAGACTGCTCAGCACTCTCGTTGGCAGAGTTGGGGTCCGTAGCGTCGGTATTCATGATCGATTACCACGCAACCGGTTTTGTCGATCAGGCGTGACCGCGGTTGAGGACTTCCAGCCCGTACATGCCTAGAGCCAGTTCGCGCAGAGCAATAACCGTCGGCTTGTCGCGGTCGGCCTCAACCATCGGTGTTGCACCAGCGGTTATCTGGCGAGCGCGATAAGTGGCCGCCAGCGTCATCTGGAAGCGATTCGGGATAGTGTGAATGCAATCGTCTACGGTTACTCGTGCCATATTTTTTGTCCTGAAAATCAGAGTAGTGTCGCGAACAGCGCAGAGTGCCGCTGGCGCTGAGTGGAGTATTGAAGCCGCGAGGCGCTAACAACTGATAAGAGATTGCCAAGCGCCTGCTGCAAATCGTCGTTGATAATAACATAGTCGAATTCATCCACATGCCGCATCTCGTCGCGAGCGGCGGCAATTCGACGTGCGATGACCTCTGCAGAGTCTGTACCCCGACCAGAGAGACGTTCCTTGAGCGTAACCAGCGACGGCGGCAAAATGAATACGCCGATTGCCTCCGGAAAGGCCTTGCGCACCTGCTGCGCTCCTTGCCAGTCAATCTCCAGCAGCACATCGCGCCCGGCGATCATCTCGGCCTCAATCCACCTCTTTGAAGTCCCGTAGTAGTTGCCATGCACCTCAGCCCACTCCAGAAACTCGCCCCGGCTGACGCGCTCGACGAAATCCGGCACATCAACAAAATGATATTCACGGCCATCTTCTTCGCCGGGCCTCGGGGCACGGGTGGTGCACGAAATTGACACACGAATCGCCGGATCGCGCTCAAGCAGCATCCGCACAAGCGTTGTTTTTCCAGCACCAGACGGAGCTGCGACAATATAAAGATGACCTATCATGCGCTTTGCCTGAAAGATACGTGAGGAAGGCTGAATTGTACCTGTGAAATCTCTCTCCTAGACTACACAAGGCATTAGGACGAGAATCTGCACATCATCCACTTATTAACTTCAGAGGATATTCAATGTCGAGAAGAATGCTACTGCGGTATGGGCTACTCGTATTCGCCGCACTTGTGGCAGCTGGGGCCGATGCAGCGCCTGTGAAATTTGTCGGCTTCGATGATATGTCCTGCCGAGCCTGGGTCAAGTCAAAAGACGATGCGGAGCAGCGAAAAAGCTACCTGGCCTGGATTCGTGGCGTGCTAACGGGACATAACTATGCCAACCAAAGCCAACAGGTTTCGGCCATATCGACTGGCACGGTGGAGAATTTTGTCGACCGGTTCTGTGTCGAAAAGCCACAGGCTGAGTTCGGTGATGCGGCGTTGCGCATGTCGGACAAGTTTTCCGGGCGCAACGAAGCGATCACCAAGTAGAACGTACTGATTTCGGTCGCACTGCCGAAGAGCAAATACTCTGACCAACATGGTCTTGGTCAGAGAACGTATCCGGGAACAGGCTGTCATCACCGTGTTCCTTGCCCTAATGTACCTTTCATGCGAAGGAGAAGTTAATGAGTAAGTACTTCGTTACCTCTTTAACCGTCGCTCTGGCGCTTCCAGCGGCCACCGCGCTGGCCCAGACCAAACCACCAGTCGCCCAATTCTGGATGGATGTAGCCACCAGTAACATGTCGATTCCCGGGATGGACGACATGGACTCGGGTGCAGGCAGCATGATGGGAGGCTTCTTCGGGGGAACCAAGATGGGTGGCGGGGCGCCGGGGCAGTGGCTGGATACTGCATTGCACACGCGCCTCAAGCCAAACGGTACCGATGGCACTCATGCAATTCCTCCAGGCATGAATATGGGCAGCAGCCTGCCCCTGATTCCGGTCCCTGCGGCCGAGCGATCTGGCAGCGAAGGGCGCGAAGCTGGCGCTGAGAAACCCAAAGGCAAACTGGTTTTCTACTGGGGATGTAGCGATACAGTTCGTCCCGGCCAGCCAAGGGTGCTTGATTTTTCAAGCGCGGCACCCGATGCCTGGGCCAAGTTCATGGCCGGGCGTTTCGCTCCGGATCGTGGCGCCAAGGCAGTTGCCGGACGTTCTGTCTGGCCGAACGAACGTGATCGTCAACGCGTACCGAACGGCGCGTCGCTCGAAGGCGATCACTCCGTCAGCGGCGAAGGGGTGCCGGCGGGACTGCGCTTCGGTGTGCAGAACGGCTATGACTTCATGCCCAAGGTCAAGATGAGCACGACCGGCGATCCAAAAGCGTCGCTGAACGTCAGCTGGCAGTCGATCTCGGCGGCACAGGGTTACTTTCTGTCGGCTATGGGAGCCAAGGGCGAGGAGGAAATGATCATCTGGAGCTCCAGCGATCAACCTGATCCAGGTTGGGGGCTGATGGACTATATGCCGCCCACGCAGGTCAAGAAACTGATCGGTGAGAAGGTTGTTCTGGCACCGACTATTCAGAATTGTGCGATCCCGGCCGGTATCTTCGGTGGCGTTGAAGGTGCCATGGTACGCATGATCGCTTACGGGCCTGAACTCAATCTGGCGTACCCACCACGCCCCGAAAACCCGAAGACGCCTTGGAATCCTGAATGGGCAGTTCACGTACGCATCAAGTCGTCCGGAATGACCGTTCTCGGCATGGAAGAAAAAAGTGCTGCAAGTTCTCCGGGCAAGGCCAGGATTGAGTCAAACGCGGCGGAAATGCCTGAATTGCCGAATATTGGCGGCGTGCTCAAAGGACTCTTTGGTCGCTAATAGCCACTGGAAATGCAATGGATAACCCCTTCATTCCGGCGAAAGCAGGAGTCTAGTGGTACACAAAATGAAACCTTCAGGGAGACTGCAATGAGCGTAGCCGACGAGATTGAGAAACTGAACAAATTGCGCCACAGCGGTGCGCTCACCGATGAGGAATACCAGGCGGCCAAGTCCAGACTGCTGGGACAGGGTTCTCCCGCCGAGGAGCCGCCGAAACCACATCCTGTCACCCCCGCAGTGCCGATGGATGAAAAATCCTGGTCGCTGATGCTGCATCTCTCGCAGCTTTGTGGATTCCTCATTCCCTTAGCCGGTCTCGTCGTGCCAATCATTCTCTGGCAAATCAAAAAGGACGAATCGGCTGTTGTCGACCGTCACGGACGGATCATCGCCAACTGGATGATCACCGCCTTTATCGCGGGCATTGTATTTTTCTGCTTAAGCTTCGTTCTGATTGGCATTCCGCTGCTCATCATTCTCGGCGTGCTATGTGTTGTTTTCCCCATCATCGGCGGCATCAAGGCCAGTAATGGCGAGTTCTGGCCCTACCCTATGTCGTATCGCTTCCTGCCGGTTGATTGACTACAAGCAGTTAGTGCTCGCCGGTTGACTGGACCGGCCTCGACCAGAAGCTCCTGATGGGCCTTCGCTTTTTTGCCTTTGCTATTCCCCTTTGACGCCCGCCATGCTCTGGATCAGACTTTTCCTCCCCTTCGCCGGCGCCTACTTTCTCTCCTATCACTTCCGCACCGCCAACGCCGTCGTCGGTCCAGTACTGAGCCAGGAGTTATCGCTCGGTGCCGCCGACCTCGGTCTGCTGACCAGCGCCTATTTTCTGGCCTTTGGTGCTGCCCAGATTCCACTTGGCATGCTACTCGACCGCTTCGGCGCCCGTCGTGTCGAGTCGGCACTGCTGCTGATCGCTGCAGCGGGAGCAGCGCTGTTCGCTACCGGCCAGAACATCGGCACGCTGGCCGTCGGGCGCGGGCTGATCGGGCTCGGTGTCTCGGCCTGCCTGATGGCCTCGTTCAAGTCCTTTTCCCAGTGGTTCCCGGTCGAGAAGCAAGCCTCACTTACGGGCTGGATCATGACCTCGGGCACGCTCGGCGCGCTGGCGGCATCGGCGCCGCTTGATGCAGCGCTGCACGTGACCAGTTGGCGTGTCATCTTTTTCGGGCTGTCCGGGATGACGCTGCTGATGGCCGCCTGGTTATTCTTCAGTGTTCCCGACAAGTTGGGCACACCACGCCCCGAGCCGCTGGCCGCTCAGTGGGCGGGTATCCGGCAGGTTCTGGCCAGCCGGCATTTCTGGCGTTATGCACCTTTTGGCTTCGCCCAGATTGGCGGTTTCATGGCCGTACAGAGTCTGTGGTCGAGCGCCTGGCTGATTCACGTCAACGGCTATTCGCGAACCGTTGCCGCTGACCACCTGGCCGCCATGAGCGTCGCCATGGTGGTGGCCTATGCACTGATCGGGCTACTGTCGACCAGCCTCGCCAGGCGCGGCATCGGAACCATTTACCTGCTCTGCGGAGGAATAAGCATGGCGCTCTTGAGCCTGTTGCTGATCATCACGCAGGCGACCGAATACCACTATCTGCTCTGGGTTGCCTACGGCGTGTTTTCCAGCGTCGGCACGCTCTCCTACTCACTAACCGCCGCGGGGTTTCCTGTCGCACTGTCCGGACGCGCCAATTCGACGCTCAACCTGATGGTCTTCCTCGGGGCCTTTGGCCTGCAATGGGGGATGGGTGGCGTGATCGACTGGCTCCAGTCCAGTGGTCACGGTGCGCAGATTGCGCACCGTGACGCCTTCATCATGCTTTTTATCGTGCAGCTGGCGACGTTTGCCTGGCTGTTTGTCAGCGCACGAAAACCGGTTCGCTGAGTGCAGCCACCAGCCTGGCGACTTGCGCCTGATCGCTGGCACTGCCGTGCTGATGGACCCGCAGGTAAATGGAACGTGCCAGATGGCGCAATCGCCAGGCCACTTCACCGAGCAACAGACAGACTTCGCCCATCACGTCTGGTTTTTTCTCCAGCACATCCACATGTGAGAGATCATAGGCACCAATCTCATGCAGACTCCTGTCAATGACGTGAATCGTCTCAAGCGCAAAACGACTAACACTGGCAACAAGCTCGGACACTTCACTACTGGTCTGCGCCTCGGCGATACGACGAGCGGACCTTATCTGCTGCAGAATCGGCAGCACCCGCTCGGCAAAGCGTCCGCTTACCGCAGGTGCGATATCGTTGTTGAGACGAGCCAGCGCGGTGGTAATGAAGCTGACAGCCGGAGGCGGGAACTCTCCGGAGACCAGAGTCAGAGCCACCTCAATCCGTTTGCAAAGGCCAGGTTCGAAGCCAAAATCACCACGCATGACCAAGGCACTAACGGTATCGGCCACACCGGCCAGTTTTCCCAACGGGCTCATCTCTGATCCGGCCAGCTGGAACGGATAGCCACTCCCATCGCCTCGTTCATGGTGTTGCAACACACTATCAACGACGGCGGTCGGGAAACGCGTGAATTCGCCAAGGAAAGCACAGGCAATACGTGGATGCGAGGCCACATGCTCCCATTCATCAGGCCACAACTCACGCTCGTCATTCAGGTACTCGGGATCGATATACATCTCGCCGATATCATGAACCAGCGCAGAAAGAATCAGCATGTCGGTATCGTCGTCGTCCAGCCCGGCACTGTGTGCCAGCCCTGCACAGATGATCATGGCGCCGAGGCGTTTGTCGTAATGGCTTCTGTTGTAAAGCCGGGAAAGGGTCAGTAGCAACTGGAGGGCACCGTGCAACGGCATGTGGCCCATCCCGCGCAAGGCCACCATTGATTCACTCGCTCCGCCCAGTGCGTCCAGCACCGGGTTCTGGCGCATCAGATCCAGGCAGTCGCCAACAATGCTATCCAGCGTTTCACCACCTTCGACAAGCAGGCAGTTCTCCAGAGGGTCTCGCAAACGCCGCTGCAGGAATGTCGCCCGGTGCGCTTGAGATACCTGCTCACCCTTAATCAGCAGCATCGTGCCGTATTCGTCGAAAATGTCGCAGGACGCAATGACCCGCTTCACCGCCGACAACCGGATGACGCTTTCCAGAAAGTAGGGATTCAGCAGACGGAAATAGTCTGCGGCATCTCCGGCCACACCAAACCGGCTAATAGTGTTCAACATTGAGAACTCCTTCTTCTGACCGTCACCCGGCGACCTTGACATGTTGTCGCCGTGATGCATTCCCGGAAGCGAAGCCTGATGCTCTCAAAAAATGAAGAAGCTGGGTATCCGTAGTTTGCGCTGAAATCGGCGGAAACTACGGAGGCGGATTGATCTCCGGCGCCACCCTAAACGGCCAGATCGACCTGCTGTAACGAGCCTGCACGGCCATCTTCACGCAGATAAACACCGCTGGCGCGGATTTGAGCGAGCATGCGGTTTTCGCTGTCGGTCAGGGTAAAGGGCGTTCCCACCGAGCCCAGGTAGAGTGCGCCGACGCCCTTTTCGCGCAACGTGCTCAGCGTATCCTTCCCGGCCGCGTCTTGCTGCCAGACGCGCAGGGTATCGAACGCCGCATCGGACTCGTCAAGCCAGGAATTGCCGTCGCTGTCGAGCTTCGCCAGATCGGCAAAACCGTTGCCGGAGCGCGTGCCAAACAGCTCGTTGCCATCGTTGATGCGGCCGTCCGCGTTGCTGTCGATGGCCAGATAGGCACTGCCGCTGTTAAAACCTTGCAGCGTTTCGGTTTTGCCGTCGGCGTCAAGATCGAACTCGAAGCGCTTTCCCGAAAGCTCGGTCGCCTTGCCGTCAAAGTTGATTACCAGCGGATCGCGCAATACCACTGAGCCGCTGTCCGTTGCCTTGCGCTCGCACTCGTAATCGCGGCACATGGCAAGATCAAGCCTGAAGTCGAGCATGCGGCCATCCGCTGTCTGTATTTTTCCGGTCGACGAGAAATCCGTGTCCTCGTGTTCGCGCACTGTCTCGATGAATTCGCTCTTCCAGCCCATCTTGACCACCCGCGACGGACGGTGGACGCCCTGCCCGGTGATCCCGGCATCGTCGGTCGCCAGCACTTCGCGCAAATCCGTGATCTGGCTTGTCTTGTTGCCTGAAATGAACTCCAGCATGCGGGCAATCAAGTCTTCGAGCATAAAAAGCAATTGCGCTTGCCGGTCTCCGCCTGTCGACGTTTCCCCGGCCTGCGACACCGAATCGAAAATCGTCCTGAAGCTGCTCTCGGAACTGAACCTGACCTCGCTCTCACTGGAGAAGTTATGACTGGCGCTCATCGTCACGGCCGATTGTTCTATCTTCATCGCTCGCTCCTTGCATGTTTGGGGAAACAAGCCAACGCAAGGCGCGTGCCAAAAACAAAACCGCAACTAATCAACGCGTTGTCTGCAACCCGGCAAAACTGGCCGGCAAGGAATACCGGCTCCACGGCAAAGAACGCCGCTCATCATACGATCCCGAGTACAGCCTTGATCGTTCGTACAACTCCGTTGTCGGCGTTGCCAGGCGACAGGAAACTGGCACGCTCTTTCAGAAGCGGATGCGCATTTGCCATCGCGAAAGAGTAGGTGGCCTCGTCCATCATCTCCAGATCGTTAAGAAAATCCCCAAAAACCATTGTCTGATCCCGAGTGATGTTCAAGGTCTCCTGGATGTGTCGAATGCCTGATCCCTTGTTGGCCAGGGGAGCCATCACATCCAGCCAGTGCTCGCCGGAGACGACAACCTGGTGGGTAGTGCGATAGCGTTCAAACACCGGATAAATCACCCGTTCGGACGAGCCAAAGGTGAACACGGCAACCTTCAGGATATCGTCCTCGACGGCCAGCAGATCATCGACCATTTCCAGCCGATGGTAGTACTTGGCCACCTCTGCAAGGAAGTTTTCATCGTTGGTTTCGATGTACGCAGAGCGCTTCCCGCAGAGAACCACGCCGACATCCGCTTCGCTCAACCGGAGATTCCGGCAAACCCGGATCAGATCCCGCGCAGCGCCCCTAGCCAGGCAGTCGGAACTCAGCTCAAGCCCTTTTTGCATTACATAGGTGCCGTTTTCGGCAATGAAGATCAGCTCGTCAGCGATCGGTTCGAAGCGTTCGACGAGACTGTAATATTGCCGCCCGCTGGCTGGGCAAAAGATGATTCCGCGCGCGTGCAGCGTGTCAATCAACGGCCAGAAATCATCATGAATCGCGTTGTCGTCGTCGAGAAGCGTGCCATCCATGTCACAGGCGATCAGCCGGATGTCAGGCACATGGTCAAGGCGGATGGGATGAACGTCGGAGTCTTTATCGGGCATGGTGGCGTAGAGCGAATTGGGGACGGAAAGGAAAAGCACGACACGGAGTATATACAGGCGGCAGCAAACGACAAAAAGCGGTACCGGGATACGGATGGACAGCGTCAGGGATCATTCGATTTCTCGCTGTTTTACCCTGCAAGAAGCAGTGTGTCGGTTGGGCTGAACTTGCGAAGCCCAACCGACACTATTTGCGTCACCCAGCGGGTGATTCGGGAAAATTTTCACCCCTTTGCGCTGACGAAATCGCTTGACGGCCAACGCCTTTTCCGAAGACCGCGCACTCTGTATCGAAGCCGAAATGAACGATTTCATCGTCAAGCCTTTCGACCCCAAGGTTTTGCATTCGACTTTGCTTAAATGGCTGGAAGCCAATGAAAACGGGCATCTTTACGACATGACTCGCAAGAGCCAATAGGCATGGGCGTCTCCGATTGCACCATCCGAAGAGTGCCTATTGACGCCGCCTTCGGACTAGACGACCGTCAGGCCGCGCGACGAGAAAACCTGATGCACCTGTATGACTGACTCGCGTGTCGGTGACTGCGTGTCGGCCAGTTGATACGGCAAGCGCAATTCTTTCCACTTGAACTCGCCCATTTTGTGGAACGGCGCGACCTCAACGCGCTCGGCCATTTTCAGCGACGCCACAAAATCAGCCAAGCCTTCGACGTTGGCCGGATCATCGGTCAACCCCGGAACGAGCACGAAACGAATCCACATCTTCTTGCCCATCTGATCCAGCCGCCGGGCAAAATCGAGCGTCGGCTGCAGTTCGACGCCCGTCACACGCCGATAAATCTCCGGATTGAAGGACTTGATGTCGAGCAGCACCAGATCGATGTCGGCCAGCATCGCGTCCGTGACCTTGGCGCCCAGATGTCCACTTGTGTCGAGCGCCGTGTGCAGACCGATCTCCTTGGCGGCGAACTGCGGTTGCACCAGGGGCTCGCCACCCGTGAGGGTTACGCCGCCCTTGGCTCGGCGGAGAAAGTCGGCACTACGCTGGATGTCGTCGAGCAGGAGGCTGGAGGCAACCAGTTTGCCCTTCTTCAGCTTGAAGCTGTCGGGGTTGTGGCAGTAGAGACAATGCAGAGGGCAGCCTTGCATGAAAATCACGTAGCGAACGCCCGGCCCATCGACGGTCCCCAGGGTTTCAATCGAATGCACATAGCCATTGACAGATTCGGTCTCGCGTGGGCGCGACTGTATTTTCACGGGGCAATCCAATCATGTAAGAAAACTAGGCCGGTCGAACCTGATCTGTTCGAGCGGCCTAGCTTGTTTGACACTTGTTTTGCGGCTTTAGTG
>JFJP01005650.1_pt1 | contig 14746 bp, 10 predicted proteins | sample 431651 | NCBI WGS metagenome assembly JFJP01 (sample SAMN02602958, study PRJNA72255) | Microbial mat metagenome, whole genome shotgun sequencing project. | biome: fresh water; feature: sink hole; material: water; isolation source: purple microbial (photo- and chemosynthetic) mats found in...
GGTGCTGATCTGGAAAATGCCTTTTTTGTCGGCATCCTTGATCACCGGCACCATCAGGCCATTGGGTGTGTCGGCGGCAAAGCCGATGTGGAAATACTGCTTGTAGATCAGTGCATCGCCATCCAGGCTGCTGTTGAACTCAGGGTATTTCTTGAGCGCAGCCACGCAGGCCTTGATCAAGAAGGCCAGCATGGTTACCTTGACACCACTCCTCTCGTTCTCTTTGTTGGTCGAAACCCGGAAAGACTCCAGATCGGTGATGTCGGCATCGTCATGGTTGGTGACGGCCGGAATCATGATGGCGTTGCGCAACAGGTTGGCGCCGCTGATCTTTTTGATGCGGCTCATCTCCTTGCGCTCAATCGGGCCAAACTTGGCAAAGTCCACTTTGGGCCAGGGGATCAGACCCAGGCCGGCACCGTCGTTGCCAGAATTGGATGCAGCTGGCTTGGCGCTTGCCTGAGCAGCTACAGTCTGAATAGCGCCACTCATCACCGAACGGGTAAATGACTGGATGTCCAGGTCGGTGATGCGACCTTTCAAGCCACTGCCTTTGACTTCCGCCAGTGGCACACCCAACTCGCGGGCAAACTTGCGCACCGAGGGGGATGCGTGGGGCAGACCCACGGGCACCGTGGTGGGGTTATGCGCAGGCACAGCCAGCACCGCTGCGCTTTGAATTGCTACCGAAGAGATAGCTGCTTGCGCAGGTGCGACGGGGGCTACAGCCACATTGGACTCCGAAGCAACTGTAACGGCCGGACTTTCTACCGGCGCAGCTACTGTCGCCGACCCTTCCAGTATCGCCAGCAAGTCGCCAATGTTGACCTTGTCGCCCAGCTTGACCTTGAGCTCTTTGATCACACCCGCCGTGCTCGACGGGATTTCCATAGACGCTTTATCGGACTCCACAGTGATCAGGCTTTGCTCTAACTTGACGCTGTCGCCCACCTTGACCATGACCTCGATGACGGTCACATCCTTGAAGTCACCAATATCAGGGACACGCACCTCGACCGGTCCACCACTGACTGCAACTGAAGGTGTAGCCGTCTGCGCTGGTTCCATAGGGGCTACAGCCTGATTTGACGTAGAAACTGCTGCAGATGCCACCGCAGCCGCTACAGGTGCCGCTGCTTCTGCTGCGCCCTGCACTTCCAGCGTCAGTACCACTGAGCCTTGTTTCACCTTGTCGCCCAAAGTCACCTTGATGTCCTTGACGACACCGGCGTGGCTGGAGGGGATTTCCATCGATGCCTTGTCAGACTCGACCGTGATAAGGGACTGCTCTGCCTTCACGCTGTCGCCGGGCTTGACCAGCAGTTCTATGACGGCGACTTCGTCGAAGTCGCCAATGTCGGGAACCTGGATTTCTAGTGTTGCCATGTTGTTCATCCTATTCAGTTGGGGTCAGAGCACATTTGCTGCGCAAAGTGATCTGACCCACAAGGTTTCAGTCGAGTTGAGGTCAGAGCAAATGTGCTGCGCAAAGTGGTCTGACCCACAAAGTTGTTCTCATGCTCAGGCGTAAAGCGGGTTGATCTTGTCAGCCTGGATGCCATATTTGGCAATGGCCTCTGCAACCTTGGACACTGGCACCAGACCGTCTTCGCTCAACGCCTTCAGCGCAGCGACCACGATGTAATGGCTGTTGATTTCAAAGTGCTCGCGCAGTTTGGAGCGGAAGTCGCTGCGGCCAAAGCCGTCGGTGCCCAGCACCTTGTAGGTCCGGCCCTTGGGAATGAACGAACGAATCTGCTCGGCATAGGCCTTGATGTAGTCGGTTGACGCCACCACCGGGCCGTTGGATGCGCCGAGTTGCTGTGCCACAAACGACACTTGCGGTGCAGCCGTGGGGTGCAGCAGGTTGTGTCGCTCACAGGCTTGGCCGTCGCGTGCCAACTCATTGAAGCTGGGGCAACTCCAGACGTCGGCTTGCACACCCCAGTCCACAGCCAAAAGTTTTTGCGCCACAAAACTTTCGCGCAGAATGGTGCCTGAACCCAGCAACTGCACACGCGGGCCGGCCGCACCTTCGGCACCAGGCTTGCACAAATACATGCCTTTGATGATTTGCTCTTCAGTGCCAGGGATCAGGCCCGGCATGGCGTAGTTTTCGTTCAACAACGTCAGGTAATAGAAGACGTTGTCTTGTTTCTCGACCATGCGTTTCAAACCGTGGTGCAGGATGACGCCCACTTCATGCGCAAAAGTCGGGTCGTAGCTGACGCAGTTCGGAATCGTTCCCGCCAAAATATGGCTGTGGCCGTCTTCATGCTGCAGGCCTTCGCCATTGAGCGTGGTGCGCCCCGAGGTTCCACCGAGCAAGAAGCCGCGCGCTTGCATGTCACCGGCTGCCCAAGCCAGGTCGCCAATGCGCTGGAAGCCAAACATCGAGTAGTACACATAAAACGGCACCATGATGCGGTTGCTGGTGGAGTAGCTGGTGGCCGCCGCAATCCAGCTGGCCATGCCACCGGCTTCGTTGATGCCTTCCTGCAGAATCTGTCCTTTGACGTCTTCTTTGTAGTACATGACCTGGTCTTTGTCGACCGGGGTGTATTGCTGGCCGGCCGGGTTGTATATACCAATTTGGCGAAACAGCCCTTCCATACCAAAGGTGCGTGCCTCGTCCACCAAAATGGGCACCACACGCGGACCCAACGCCTGGTCACGCAGCAGTTGGGTCAGAAAACGCACATACGCTTGCGTGGTGGAGATTTCACGGCCTTCTGCGGTGGGCTCCATCACACTCTTGAAGTTGTCCAACGCGGGCACGGTGAAGTGCTCGTCCGCCTGGGTGCGGCGGTGCGGCAGGTAGCCACCCAAGGCTTTGCGGCGCTCGTGCAGGTAGCGCATCTCGGGCGTGTCGTCAGCCGGTTTGTAAAACGGAATGTCCTTGATCTGGCTGTCAGGCACCGGAATGTTGAAACGGTCCCGAAACGCCTTGATGTCGTCATCCGTGAGCTTTTTGGTCTGGTGCACGTTGTTTTTGCCTTCACCACTCTTGCCCATGCCAAAACCCTTGACGGTTTTGATCAGCAGCACAGTCGGCTGGCCCTTGTGGTTCACCGCAGCATGGTAGGCCGCGTAGACCTTTTGTGGGTCATGGCCGCCGCGGCGCAGGTTCCAGATGTCGTCGTCGCTCAATTTGGCGACCATTTCCAGGGTTTTCGGGTCCCGGCCAAAGAAGTTCTTGCGCACAAACGCACCATCATTGGCCTTGAAGGCCTGGTAGTCGCCGTCCAGCGTGTCCATCATGATCTTGCGCAAGGCACCATCTTTGTCGCGCGCCAGCAAAGGGTCCCAGTTGCTGCCCCACAGCAGTTTGATCACGTTCCAGCCCGCACCACGGAAGGTGCCCTCCAACTCTTGCACAATCTTGCCGTTGCCGCGCACCGGGCCATCCAGGCGCTGCAGATTGCAGTTGATGACAAACACCAGGTTGTCCAGGTTTTCGCGTGCTGCCAAGCCAATCGCCCCCAAGGATTCCACTTCATCCATTTCACCGTCGCCACAAAATACCCAGACCTTGCGGTTCGCGGTGTTGGCAATGCCACGGGCGTGCAGGTATTTCAAAAACCGCGCTTGGTAAATTGCCATCAGTGGCCCTAAGCCCATGGACACGGTGGGGAACTGCCAGAACTCAGGCATCAGCTTGGGGTGGGGGTAACTTGACAAGCCCTTGCCACCGGTTTCCTGGCGGAAGTTCAGTAACTGCTCTTCACTCAGGCGCCCTTCAAGGTAGGCACGGGCATAGACACCGGGTGCCACATGCCCTTGTATATAGAGGCAGTCGCCCCCGTGGTTCTCGCTCTCGGCATGCCAGAAGTGGTTAAAGCCGGCGCCAAACATGTGCGCCAGCGAGGCAAACGAGCCAATGTGGCCACCCAGATCGCCACCGTCTTCCGGGTGATGCCGATTGGCCTTGACCACCATGGCCATGGCGTTCCAACGCATGTAGGCACGCAGGCGCTCTTCAATCTCGATGTTGCCGGGGCAACGCTCTTCCTGGTCGGTTTCAATAGTGTTGACATACCCGGTATTGGCCGAAAACGGCATGTCCAAGCTGTTTTGGCGGGCATGCTCCAGCAACTGTTCCAGCAAAAAGTGGGCGCGCTCGGGGCCTTCACTTTGGATGACAGCGCTCAATGCGTCCATCCATTCACGGGTTTCCTGGCTGTCCACATCCATGGCTGTGGTTCCGGCTTGCTTCACGGATTCTGATGACATGCGTGTCTCCTGTTATGTGGGGGCCAATATTAGTGGCGTCTGGCTGGTTTGTCGCGGAAGAAATTCTAAAGGCCTTTTTAATTTATTTCAAATAGTGTTTTATGAATTCATAATATGGAATATTGATCAGAATGAATTGATGAATAAAGCTTCTACACTTGACGCCATGCCCTTGATGCCCTATCTGGAAAACATCAGTCCTGCCAAGCTCACGCCTGTGTCGCGAATCCGCCGCTGGTGGGCTTCTCAAAGCCCGCATCGGCAAGACCGCTTTGCCATGCTGGCCCCGCTGGCCGCGGTCATGTTGTTTCTGGTGGCCATTCTTTCGGCTTTTGCTTACCTGCGTTTTGAAGAGATTGCACGCGAGCGTGAAGCCATTCACCGCGACGTGGAATACACACAGCAACGGCTGCGGCTGAGGTTGCTGGAGCAACAAGAGCAGTTCATGCGCTTCTCACGCGAGGTAGCCAGCCGCGAAATTTCACACGCCGACTTTGTCGCCCGTGCCGAAGCCTTCACCACACAGTACCCTGAACTGCAAAGCCTCACCTGGATGGATGAAAAGCAGCGCGTGCGCGTCAGCTTTGACCCCAGTGGCGAGGTCAGTCGTCTGTTGAAATCCGAAGCATCCAGTGCCCAAGACTCGCAGATGCTGATCAACTTCAAGTTGACCCGGGATCTGCTGATACCCATCTATTCCTCACCGCGTAAGGATACCGAAGGCACCACCCGCCTGCAATTGCATTTGCCTGTGATCGACAAAACCCGGTTCAAGGGTGACTTGCTGGCGCAGTACTCGGTGGATGGACTGTTCAGGTACGGCATACCCGATGAAATCAGCTCCAAATATGCAGTGTCGTTCCATGACGCCGATGGCAAGGTGCTGGCCGGCTCTTTGCTCAAAGAAAAGTCACTGACGCGGCACTTGTTGCCTTGGGCTAATCCGATCAATGCTTATGAATTGCCCATTTCCCCCATCGGCAACGGGCTGACTATCCGGGGCCAGGCCTACCGAACTTCACCGGGCGTGATTGGCAGCGCCTTGTTTTGGCTGGTGATCGTGCTCAGCGCCATCACCGCCTGGTTGCTACTGGCCAACTGGCGCCACACCCGGCGGCGCATCCAAGCGCAAGACGCATTGGTGCGCGAAACCGCCTTTCGCCGGGCCATGGAAAATTCCATGCTCACCGGCATGCGTGCTTTGGACATGCAAGGGAAGATCACTTACGTCAACGCCGCTTTTTGCAGCATGACCGGTTGGACTGAGGAAGAATTGGTAGGCAAGACTGCACCCTTTCCCTACTGGCCCGACCAGGACCATGATTTCCTGAAGACCCGCCTCTCTGAAGAGTTGGCAGGGCAAATTCAACCCAGTGGCATCCAGTTTCGCGTCAAACGCAAAGATGGGGAAATCATCGAAGCGCGGCTGTACGTCTCGCCGCTCATAAACGCCTTTGGCCAGCAAACCGGTTGGATGACCTCCATGACCGACATCACGGAGCCGAACCGGGTGCGTGAGCAACTTGCTGCATCGCATGAACGATTCACCACCGTTCTGGAAGCGCTGGATGCTTCTATTTCTGTAGCGCCGTTGGGGAGCAACGAGCTTTTGTTTGCCAACAAACTGTACCGCCTATGGTTTGGCACCGAGGCACAAGGCCATTTGCAATTGGTGGCTGAAGCGGGGGTGCCTGCATTGACGATTGGCGACGAAAGCAGTGACACGGTGGATGTATTTGCCGGCCTGCCCACAGATCATCTGGCCGACAAAGAGGCTGAAAGTGCCGAAATTTACCTGGGTAGCCTCGGCCGTTGGCTGGAGGTTCGCACCCGTTACCTGAGCTGGGTCGATGGGCGTCTGGCCCAGATGGTGATTGCTACCGACATCACGGCACGCCGCAGTGCCGAAGAACAGGCCGAAATTCAGGCCGAGCGCGCCCAGGCGTCCAGCCGCCTGATCACTATGGGTGAAATGGCCTCCAGTGTGGCGCATGAACTCAACCAGCCGCTCACTGCCATCAACAACTATTGCAACGGCATGGTGTCACGCATCAAGTCGCAGCAAATCACCACGGAGGAGCTGTTAGGCGCACTAGAAAAGACTGCGCGCCAGGCGCATCGGGCGGGCCAGATCATTCAGCGTATACGTTCCTTCGTGAAGCGCAGCGAGCCCAACCGATCGATTGCCAGCGTGGCCACCATGGTGGCTGAGGCCATGGAACTGGCCGAAATTGAACTGCGCCGACGCAACGTGAAGCTGTCCCAATACGTGGCGCCAGGCTTGCCCAATGTGCTGGTGGACCCCATCTTGATCGAGCAAGTTCTGCTCAATTTGCTGAAGAACGCTGCTGAATCGATCGATGCAGCGCAAAGGCCCACGGCGCAACGATTGGTGAAGCTGCGTGTAGCCCACGCTTTGGTCGAGGACAAGCCGGTGATCGAGTTCATGGTGACAGACAGCGGCCAGGGTATTGCGCCGGATGTCATGGCGCGTTTGTACGAAGCGTTTTACTCCACCAAGCCCGAGGGCATGGGCATCGGCTTGTCGCTGTGCCGCTCGATTGTGGAGTCCCACCTGGGGCGTATGAAGGCAGAGAACCTCTACAATGGTGAAGCCATCACTGGATGCTGTTTTACATTCTGGATACCCAACCCGGACCCCCAATCAGCTGCGCTCATCAAGCGCTCTGAACAACTAGGATTTCAGGTGTCGCCATGAGTTTGATCCCCAAAAAAGGTACGGTTTATGTCGTTGACGACGACGAGGCTGTCCGTGATTCATTGCAATGGATGCTCGAAGGCAAAGACTACCGGGTGCGTTGCTTTGACTCCGCCGAGTCTTTCCTGAGTCGATTTGACGCACGCGAAGTCGCGTGCTTGATTGCGGACATCCGCATGGATGGCATGACCGGCCTCGAGCTGCAAAACAAATTGCTGGAAGTCCACTCGCCGCTGCCGCTGGCTTTCATCACCGGACACGGCGATGTTCCCATGGCCGTGGACACCATGAAAAAAGGCGCCATGGATTTCATCCAGAAGCCCTTCAATGAAGAGCAATTGGTGCCTCTGGTTGAACGCATGTTGGAGCAGGCCAAGGAATCCTTTGCCGAATACCAGAACGCGATCAACCGCGATGCCTTGATGGCGCGCCTGACGCTGCGCGAATCCCAGGTGCTGGAGCGCATCGTGGCAGGTCGCCTGAACAAACAAATTGCCGACGACTTGGGCATCAGCATCAAGACAGTTGAAGCGCACCGCGCCAATATCATGGAGAAGCTCGGTGCCAACACGGTGGCTGACCTGCTGAAAATCGCGCTCGGCCCCAACGCCGTGAAAGCTTGATCGTCTGGCACGTTTTCAGCTATATTATTGATAGATAACTATGCCAGCCAGGGTTGAACTGGCTGGCTTTTTCATTGATGGAATGATGATGAACACTCCCGTCCAAGGCGCCCAAATCATTGATGGCGTTGTGCTTTCCCAAAAACTTCGTGCCGAAGTGACGCTGCGTGTCCAGGCCCTGAAAGCTCGGGGCATCACGCCTGGCCTGGCGGTGGTTCTGGTCGGTGAAAACCCAGCCAGCCAGGTGTATGTGCGCAACAAGGTCAAGGCTTGCCAAGATAGCGGCCTGCATTCGGTGCTGGAAAAATACGATGCCGATATGACTGAGGTTGCCTTGCTGGAGCGCATTGACGCCCTGAACCAGGACCCCAGCATTCACGGCATTTTGGTGCAGTTGCCTGTGCCTGCCCACATTGATGCCAGCAAAGTCATCGAAGCGATTTCACCCGCCAAGGACGTGGACGGTTTTCATATTGCCAGTGCCGGTGCCTTGATGACGGGCATGCCAGGTTTCTGGCCCTGCACGCCTTATGGTTGCATGAAGATGTTGGAGTCGATTCATTTTGATCTCAAGGGTAAGCACGCGGTCGTGATTGGCCGTAGCAACATCGTGGGCAAGCCCATGGCCTTGATGCTGCTGCAAAAAAATGCCACCGTGACCATTTGCCACAGTGCCACCAAAGACCTCAAAGCCATGACCTTGCAGGCTGACCTGATCGTGGCAGCGGTCGGCAAGCGCAATGTGTTGACCCAAGACATGGTCAAACCCGGTGCCGTGGTGCTGGACGTGGGCATGAACCGTACCCCCGAAGGCAAGTTGTGTGGCGACGTCGACTTTGAAGGCGTTCGCCAGGTCGCCAGTGCCATTACCCCAGTACCAGGTGGGGTTGGCCCCATGACCATTACCATGTTGCTGGTCAACACGCTTGAAGCCGCCGAACGCGCCAGTCAGTCTCACGCCTAATCGATCTCATTGATTTTTATGACCAATCCCCTGCTCTCCTTTGACGACTTGCCCCGATTTGACGAGATTCGACCAGAACACGTTGAACCGGCCATCGACTTGCTTCTGGCTCAGGCCAACTCCGCGCTGGAGACGGTGACCGGCGCAGACTTTCAACCCAGCTGGGCCGCCATTGCGGGTGTGCTGGACGTCGCCACCGAACAACTCTCGCGTGCCTGGGGCGTGGTGAGCCACCTCAACAGCGTGGCCGACACGCCCGAGCTGCGCGCCGCGTTCAATGCGGCCCTGCCCAAAGTGACCGAGTTCTATACCCGTTTGGGGGCGGATGAGCGGCTTTACGCCAAGTACAAGTCGATTGCGCCAGAGAGTCTGTCCCCTGAGCAATCACAAGCCCACAAAAATGCCATGCGCAACTTTGTGCTGGGGGGTGCCGACTTGCAAGGTACCGACCGAATCCGCTTTGCACAAATTCAGGAACGCCAAGCCGCGGTGAGTCAAAAATTCAGCGAAAACGCCCTGGACGCAACCGACGCTTTTGCGTACTACGCCACGCTGCATGAGCTCGACGGGGTCCCGTCTGACATCCTGCAAACCGCCCAATCGGCCGCACAGGCCGACGGTAAAGAAGGCTACAAGTTAACTCTGAAAATGCCTTGCTATCTGCCAGTGATGCAGTTCGCCAGCAACAGTGCCTTGCGCGAGCAGCTGTATCGTGCTTACGTAACACGTGCCTCAGACCAATCGGGTGATGACAGCCGGCAGTTTGACAACTCCGCACTCATCAATGAACTCTTGGCCCTGCGGCTGGAAGAAGCCCAGCTGCTGGGCCATGCCAATTTTGGTGCGCTGTCGGTGGTCCCAAAAATGGCCGAGTCGCCCCAACAAGTCGTTGATTTCCTGCGCGACCTGGCCCAACGCGCCCGACCCTTTGCTCAGCAGGATGTGGCGGACTTGCGAAGTTTTGCCAAAGAACATCTGGCACTGGACAACCCCCAGGCGTGGGATTGGCCTTACATCAGTGAAAAACTGAAGGAAGCACGCTACTCTTTTAATGAGCAAGAGGTCAAACAATACCTGCCACTGCCCAAGGTGCTGGCGGGACTTTTCAAAATTGTGGAAACCCTGTTTGAGGTGCAGATCCGCCCCGACCATGCTGCGGTGTGGCACGAGGACGTTCGCTTTTTCCGCATTGAGCGTGCCGCTCTCGCAACTGGCGATCAGGGTGCGACGCTGGTGGGCCAGTTTTACCTGGACTCAGCAGCGCGCAACGGCAAGCGCGGCGGCGCCTGGATGGACGACGTGCGTGCACGCTGGCTGCGCCCGGACACACAGCAGCTACAAACACCAGTGGCGCATTTGGTGTGCAACTTTGCTTCCAGCGTTGCAGGCAAACCGGCTTTGTTGACGCACGACGACGTCACCACGCTGTTCCATGAATTCGGCCACGGCCTGCATCACATGCTGACCCAAGTCAATGAGCGCGATGTGTCGGGCATCAGCGGCGTCGAGTGGGATGCGGTCGAGCTGCCCAGTCAGTTCATGGAAAACTTCTGCTGGGAATGGGATGTGCTCAAAAACATGACCTCCCATGTCGACACCGACGAACCACTACCGCGCGCCTTGTTCGACAAGATGCTGGCCGCCAAAAACTACCAGAGTGGCATGCAAACGCTGCGCCAGATCGAGTTTTCTCTGTTTGACATGTTGTTGCACACCCAGCATGATCCGGCTCAAAACATCATGCCCTTGCTGCAACAAGTGCGGGATGAAATTGCGGTTTTGCCAACCCCAAGTTGGTCGCGCACGGCGCATACGTTCAGCCATATTTTTGCCGGGGGTTATGCAGCGGGTTACTACAGCTACAAATGGGCTGAAGTGCTCAGCAGTGACGCGTATGCTGCCTTTGAAGAAACCATGGGGTCGGACGGACTGCCCAGCATTGACATGGGCCGTCGCTATCGGCAAGCCATTCTTGAAGCCGGTGGCAGCCGCCCGGCCATCGAGTCATTCAAAGCATTTAGAGGACGTGAACCCACGCTGGACGCACTCCTGCGACACCAGGGTATGGTTCAAGCCAGTTAAGGAGGACGTATGTCAAACCCGGCCTTAGAAACCTTTGCACCGCCCGCCCCGTTCAAAGCGAGGACGCGCACACTGTCGGCCCTGTTGTGCACTTGTATGCTCACGGCACTGGCCCCCACCGGTGCTGATGCGCAAACTGTTTACCGCACCGTAGGGCCGGATGGCCGCGTGACTTTTTCAGATACGCCGCCCGCCACGCCAGGCAAAGTCACCCCCGTCACACCCGGATCGAGAGACAGTGAAGCACAGGGAGCGGGATTGCCCTACGAGCTGCGTCAAATCGTGGCCAAGTATCCGGTGACGATTTACACCTCGGCGGCGTGTGCGCCTTGTGACGACGGGCGCAACCTGCTGCGTAAGCGGGGTGTCCCCTACACAGAAAAAACTGTCAGCACCGCGGAAGACGCCGACTCGCTCAAAAACTTGAGCAACAGCACGTCCTTGCCCATCCTGACGATCGGTGCCCAACAGCTCAAGGGTTTTTCCTCACCGGAATGGACTCAGTACCTGGATGCAGCTGCGTACCCAGATGGCAGCAAATTGCCCCCGGGCTATCGCAATCCGGCGCCTACGCCCTTGGTTGCGGTGCAGGCACCGGCAATAGTCGCTCCAGCGGCCAGCACACCGGCCGAGTCACAAGTTCGGCCTGGCCCAACGCCGACGCCTCGGCCCAACCCCGCTAATCCGGCGGGTATTCAGTTCTGAAGCGTCAGGCCGGCAAAGCGATTTGCTGGTTCACACTGAGCAGATAGTCGTTAAAAATGTGCTCAGCACTCAGCAATTGGTAGCTTCCGTCGGCGTTTTTGCGGGTGGTGTCTTTCAGACGGTAGGTGTAGTGCCCGCACGTCCATAGCTTGAAGTTGCGCATCTGCGTGCACAAACAGGTCTTGTCCATGACCTTGATGTTCTTGCCATCCGGGTGCAAAGCCAACTCACGGTTGTAAGACGTGATGTAAGCGCAGTTGCCATTGCCGTCCAGCAAGTAGCCGTAAGACTCGCAATTCGGGCGAATACCGTCACCAATCGCCGGTGATCCCTTGAGCATGCGCATGGGGTAACCGGTGGGGGAAATGGTGTTGACTTCAATGTCGTCTTCGCTGGCGCGGTAGTAGTCTTGCTTGACGTTGTCTGGCAGTCCGCACTCCTTCGCCACCGTGAAGCGGGTCGCGACCTGCACCGCCGCCGAGCCGGTTTCAAGAAACGACACCGCGTCACTGCCGGTAAAAATACCGCCCGCTGCAATCACTGGAATATTGAGTTGCTCAGTCTTCACAAACTCGATCACCTCGGCAATGATGGTGGCCAGATCGTATTGGGCCCAGTCCAGGCCAAATCCAAGGTGCCCTCCGGCCAGCGGGCCTTCCACAATCACGTAGTCTGGCTTGCGATCGAGTCGGGCGTTCTTACGCAAAAACAATTGCAGCGCGCGCACCGACGACACGATGATGCCCAGCTTCGCATCACGAAAACGCGGGTGATCCGCAATCAGGCCAAACGACCCCAAGTGCAAGCCCGCACTCAGGGTGATGCCGTCAATGCCGGCGTCCAGCGCCGAGGCCATGCGCACCTGCAGCGTCTCACGCGGGCCATTCATGGTGAGCTTTTCCATGCAGTTGACAAAAATCAGGCCATCGCCCTTTTTGGCTTCCATGGTGGCGCCCACATGGCGTCGCGTGGCCTCCGCCAGAATATCCAGGTCAAACTTGACTTCGGACTTGTCGGCATTGAGGATGTTGTGCTTGTAAAGTTTGGTCTTGTCCTTGACAAAACTGGTGTCAAAACGGCGGTCCGACACATCATTGACCATGGCATCAGAAATATGCCCGATGCCGCCTAAACGGGCAGTTTCCAGTGCCAGCTCGGCCGTGGAGATGTCTACTCCCATACCGCCGACGATGATCGGCACAATTTCTTTTTTTCCGAACTTCAGGCGAAAATCATCAACACGTTTCATGCAAATCCTTGAGCCGTTGGGCTCCTTCAGTGAGGCCTCATGCGGGCCAGACCCGGGCAAACAATCCAGGTGAAGAAGCGATCAATCATCAAGACAAAATAGTCTTTTCTGACCACAATTCTACCCGGCACCCCTGGCTCAACTGTGACAAACACAATACCCATGACGCTGACAATACCAGCTGCTTTTTTCTGCTCCATCGTCTGTTCAATCGTCTGATTCACCACGCTCCACATACACCATGGCCACATCCCCAAAGGCAACTAAACCTCCGCAATCCCTCAAGGGGGTGCGCATTCTCAGCTTGAGTCTGAACCTGCCCGGGCCTGCCGCCCTGCAGCGCTGCCGCCAAATGGGTGCCACCTGCATCAAGTTGGAACCACCCGCTCCACCCGGAGCCCACGCCGGGATCACCGGTGACCCCATGAGCAGCTACAGCCGCACCGCTTACGACGACCTGCACCAGGGGGTCCGCATCGCCACGGTCAATCTGAAAACCGAGCAGGGTCAAAGCGCGCTACACCGTGAACTGACCCGGGCGCACGTGCTGCTCACCTCTTTTCGTCCCGGTGCGCTGGCCAAACTCGGGCTGGACTGGAAAACACTTCACAAGCGCTACCCAACGCTGTCCATGGTGGCTATTTTTGGCGCCCTCAGGGACCGGGCCGAGGAACCCGGCCATGACCTGACTTACCAAGCCGAAAACGATTTGATCACGGGCCTGAATCTGCCCGCCACGCTGTATGCGGACATGGGCGGCGCACTGAGCGCGAGCAATGCTATCTTGCAAGCCGTGCTGCTGCAGCGTCAAAAGGCCAAGGGCAGCCTGTTTGAAGTGGCGCTGTCTGACGCAGCCGCCTACCTGGCGCTCCCCCACAGCTGGGGCGTCACTCTTCCAGGCACCGTGCTGGGTGGCGGGCATGCCGGATATCGCGTCTACCCCTGCAAAAATGGCCGTGTGGCAATGGCGGCCTTGGAGTCGCATTTCGCCAAATCACTGTGCACAGCCGCCGGTATTGAGTGGGCTGGCCCGGCCACCATGCTGGCAGCGCCAACGCACGACCAGGTAGCGAGTTTCTTGTCAACCCGCACCCGCAAGGCGCTGGAAGCCTTGGCGATCAAGCACGATATTCCGCTGCAAACGCTTCCAAAGTCATAGCTACCTGCGCTTATCTATCCTGGGCTAGAGCCACATTTTCTATAGAATTTGAAGCAGTACGATGGCGCGAGCCTCGATGGCTTGGCCCTGGCCCACTGGCCCCATCTTCTCGGCGGTCTTGGCCTTGACATTGACCTGATTCATTTCAAGGCCCAGCGTTTGCGCAATCTGCACACGCATGGCGGGGATGAAAGGCATCAACTTGGGCGCTTGGGCGATGATGGTGCTGTCCACATTGCCAATCTCAAAGCCTTTGGCCCGGACTCGCTGGGCTGCTTCTGCCAGCAACAGGCTTGAATTGGCCCCCTTGAACTGCGCATCGGTATCCGGGAAATGCATACCAATGTCGCCCAGTGCGGCTGCCCCCAATAGGGCGTCGGTGATGGCGTGCAATAGCGCATCAGCATCCGAATGACCCAGCAGCCCCAGGTGATACGGCACTTCAACACCGCCCAACATAAGCTTGCGGCCAGCGACCAGCGCGTGGATGTCCCAACCCTCACCGATTCTGAAATTCATGGATAGTTCTTTTGATGAAAACTAGGCTTGGCGGCTTTGCAACACCGCCTGCGCCAGTTCAAAGTCTTGTGGGTAAGTCACCTTGAAGTTTTGGGCGCTACCAGCCACCAGCTTCGGACTCAGACCCATGGCCTCAATCGCGCTGGACTCGTCAGTGACCGCGTCACCAGCCAACTCCAGGGCTTCAAGCAAACTGCCAATGCGAAACATCTGCGGCGTTTGCGCCAGCCACTTGTCAGCGCGTGGCAACGTGGCAGCCACCCTGCCGCCCAAGGACACCTTCAGCGTGTCTGGCATGGCCAGCGCCAGCAGGCCGCCCACCTCATCACTCAGACAGGCATCAAGCAACTGGTTGATTTGCTCAGGGGTGATCAGGCAACGGGCGGCGTCGTGCACCAGCACCCAGTCATGGGCTACAGCACCTTCATCCAGCAAGGCATTTAGACCATTAAAAACGCTTGTAGCCCTCGTGGAACCTCCGCAAGCAGCTATT
>JFJP01005652.1_pt1 | contig 14743 bp, 11 predicted proteins | sample 431651 | NCBI WGS metagenome assembly JFJP01 (sample SAMN02602958, study PRJNA72255) | Microbial mat metagenome, whole genome shotgun sequencing project. | biome: fresh water; feature: sink hole; material: water; isolation source: purple microbial (photo- and chemosynthetic) mats found in...
GCCCCCAGCAGCACCAGAAAAATCATCGCCGTGGCTTGTGCGGTGCCCAGCGCGCTGTCAATCAAGCCACGCAGGCGCATGCCACCGCTGACCACGGCCAGCACGCCGCAGGCCGCTGCGCCAATGGCAGCGGCTTCGGTCGGGTTGGCCCAGCCGCCGTAAATGCCCACAATCACCACCACAAACACCAGCAGCACCGGGGCCACTTGCAGTAAGGCTTTCAAGCGCTTGGCCCAGCTGGCGCGCGGACCCGCCGGACCGGCGCTGGGGTTGAGCGTGACAATGATCTTGATCACCAGCATGTAGCCTAGCATGGCAATGATGCCTGGCAATACCGCCGCCATGAACAGCTTGCCAATCGACTCCTGCGTCAGAATGGCATAAATCACCAGCGGCACCGAGGGCGGAATCATGATGCCCAGCGTGCCGCCCGCCGCCAACGCGCCAGTGGCCAGCGCCCCCGAGTAGCCAAAGCGCTTGAGCTCGGGCAAAGCCACCTGCCCCATGGTGGCCGCAGTGGCCAGCGATGAGCCACAAATGGCGCCAAAACCCGCACAAGCCCCGACCGACGCCATGGCCACGCCGCCCTTCATGTGGCCCATGAAGGCCTCGACAAAGCGGAACAGCGCGGCACTCAGACCGCCGTGGGTGGCAAACTGCCCCATCAGCAAAAACAGCGGAATCACCACAATGTCGTAGTTCGACAAGCGGGCGTAGGCCAGATTTTTGAGAAAGTTGAGGATCGGCATCGCCTCTGCGCCGGTCAGGTAGAAGTAGCCCGCTGCGCCCATGGTGAACATGGCAATGCCAATCGGCACACGCAGTACCAGCAACACCATCAGGCAAGCAAAAATGATGCCGCCAATGGCAATGCCACTCATGCTTTCACCCCGCCACGCATCCGGCTCATATACAGGTGAATGCCCACCATGTAAAAGCCTGCCAGCGCCAGCAAAAAGAAGCCTGGCACCATCAATATTTGCGCCACCCACACTGGCCAGCCCAGAATCATGCTGGTTTCGCCGGCTTGCCGGATGGCCAGGGCCCCCACCGTGGCGCGCCAGGTGATCAGCGCGCCAAAAATGCCCACCAGCAACGAGCCAAACGCATCAAGCCGATGAATAGTGGCGGGGCTGGCCTTGGCGGTAAAAAAGTCCACCTTGACATCGCCACCGTTCAAATGACAGTACGAAAAAAAACTGGCTGAGGCAAAGGCGGCAGCCATTTGCAGCATCTCCACGTCACCAGGCACGGGTGCTGCGTACAGTTTGCGCCCAACGATGCTGATGATGCTCATCACCACGATGACAACAAAAATCAGCCCGCCAATGATGCTCGACACCTTGGCGGCGTTGAACAACACATGGCCAAAAGGGCCAAAGATCAGCGACGGGGTGCCAGGCGCATCACCGGGAATGGGTTCTTGCATGGACGCTTCTCCAACAACACTGCCATGAATGGCAGCATCAATGCGTTGAAATGAGGAAAAAATGGCTGGTGTGGCCATGGCCACACCAGCCGCCGACTTATTTAGCGGCGTTCTTGGCGATCAGCGCCCGCGCATCGGCCAGCAGCTTCTTGCCGTCAGCGCCCTTGGCAGTGACATCTGCCACCCAGTCGGTGGTGATTTGTTCTCCAATCTTCTTCCAGCCTTGCAGTTCGGAAGCGGGAATCACGTTGTGCGCGTTTTTCTCGGTCAGCTTTTTGCCAATACCGTCGGCGGCCAGAAAGGCTTTGCCAATGGAGCCGGAGAATTCGCGTCCGCTGTTGGCATCAATGACTTTTTTCAGCTCCGGGCTCAAGCTGTCGTATTTGGCCTTGTTCATGGCAAACATGAAGGTCGAGGTGTAGATAGCCGACTCAGCCGGGTCGGTCTCGGAGTGGAACTTGGCAAGTTCCTGAATCTTCACCGATGGCACCACTTCGTAGGGCACCAGCGCACCGTCAATCACCGATTTGGACAAAGCCTCGCTCACTGCCGGCACCGGCATCGCCACCGGCGTGGCACCCAACGCGGCCAGCAACTTGTTGGTCTGGCGGGTTGGGGCGCGCACTTTCAAGCCCTTGAGGTCGGCCAGGGTAGCAATCGGTTTCTTGGTCATGTGAAACACACCGTCACCATGCACATGCAGTGCGAGCAGATGCACGTCCTTGAACTCGGCACCCACATTGGGGTTTTGCGCCACATAGTCCCACAGCGCCTTGCTGGTGCCTTCGGGGCTTTGCATCATGAACGGCAGCTCAAACACCTCAATCAGCGGAAAACGGCCGGCAGTGTAGCCAGGTAGCACCCAGATCACGTCAGCCACGCCGTCCTTGACCTGGTCAAACAGCTGTGGTGGCGTGCCGCCGAGCTGCATCGAGGGGTAAATCTGGCACTTCATCTTGTCACCCGACTCCAAGGCGATCTTGTCGCACCAAGGCTTGATGAACATGGTTTGCGCAGCCGACCCGGCTGGCAAAAAGTGATGCACCTTGAGCGTGACGGTTTGTGCTGATGCCGCCATGGCTGCCGTAGCCAGCGCAGTCAGCACCAATATCGACTTGAGGAATTTGGCTGAGAGGGTCATGTTGTCTCCTGTTGTAAAAGTAAAACCAGCGTGAATGTTACCCAGTGACGGCCGCCGCTGGCCCCGCCCAGATATGGGCTGGCACCAGCACTTCGCCGCGCATGATCAGGCGCGCGGTGCGCAGCAGTGCGGCTTTGGTGACATTTTGCGGGTTGGCCGGGTCCAGCCCCAGCGCCACACTGAATTCGCCGCTGGGGTGCTCCACCGACACCAGCGGATCCGTTCCCGGCGGCATCTCTGCCACGCCGTCGCACACCGAGCCCTTGAGCACACAGGCCGCGCCCACCGTCACCGCTGCCAGCACGCCAATGGCATCATGGCAGACATGCGGAATAAAGCTGCGGGTGGTGATGCTGCCACCGCCCTGCGGGGCGGCAATCAGCGTCATTTTGGGGTAATTCTTGGTGGCCACATCGCCCAGCCCCATGTGCAGTGAAACCTGCAGGCGCAGGGCTTCAAGGCGGCGCTTCAGGTCATCGTCGGCGTTCAGTTCGGCCACGCTTTCATAGCCGGTGCGCCCCACATCAGCGGCCCTGAAAATCACCAGAGGCATGCCGTTGTCGATGCAGGTGACGTCCAGCGTGAACGGCTCAAATCCGTCGCCACGGACGGCAATGCGGTCGCGTACCTGCCCGGTGGGCAGCAGGCCGCTGCACACCGAGCCAGCCGTGTCGAGAAAATTGATGGTCACAGGGGCGGCGCTGCCCGGCACGCCGTCAATGCGCGCGTCACCGGTGTAGTTGACCCGGCCACCGCGCGTTGACACTGTCACGTCGCATTGCATGTGGGTATTGAGCGTCAGCACCCGTGCCGTGGTGCTGTCGCCCTGCACTGCCACCAGCCCACGCTCAATGGCAAATGGCAGCACTGCCGCCAGCATGTTGCCACAGTTCGGCGTGGTATCGACGGTGTCGCGCTCAGGCTGCAGTTGGGCAAACAAAAAATCGACAGCGACACCAGGTGTCTGGCTCTGGCTGACGATGCCCACCTTGCTGGTCAGCGGATGGGCACCGCCCAGACCATCAATCTGCCGCCGGTCTGGCGAGCCCATCACCGCCAGCAATACGCGGTCACGTGTGGCAATGTCAGCTGGCAGATCAGAGGCCAGAAAAAACGGTCCGCGAGACGTGCCGCCGCGCATGAAGTAACAGGGAATGGCTGTTTGCATGGCATGGATTCTGACGGCTTTTAGCGCTTGCGAAAAGTCAATTTAGCCACTACCAGATATAACAAGTCGGCATAATTGCCAGCCAGCTATGAACAAGTCATTCGAACCTCAACGTGTTGTCAGGTAGCGCTGCCATCACCTCACCCCGTTGCCACATGGATCTGAAGCAGCTTGAATATTTTGTGCGGGTTGCCGAGTTGGGCAGTTTCACCCGAGCCTCGGTGGCACTGAACGTGGCACAGCCCGCCTTGAGCCGTCAAGTGCGCCTGCTTGAGGTGGAGTTGCGCCAAACCCTGCTGCTACGCAATGGCCGGGGTGCGCAGCCTACCGAGGCAGGCAAACTGCTGCTGGCGCACGGCCGTGGCATCTTGCACCAGGTGGAGCGCGCCCATGAGGAACTGGGTCGCGTGCGCGGATCGTTGGCGGGTCGGGTGGCAGTGGGCCTGCCCACCAGTTTGGCCCGGGTTTTTACGGTGCCGCTGACACGCGCCTTTCGCGCCGAACTGCCCGATGCCACCATTTCGGTCAGCGAGGGCTTGTCGGTGGCCTTGCTGGAGTCACTGATCGCCGGACGGCTCGACATCGCCGTGCTGTACAACGCTCAGCCGACCCCCGAAATTGATATCACGCCGCTGATGGAAGAAGACTTGCTGCTGGTGCAGCGGCGTCCGCCCGGCCCGCTCGAAGAGCCGCCACCCGGACCATTGGCGTTGATCGAGGTGGCCAAGTTGGCCCTGGTCATCCCCAGCCGCCCCAACGCCGTACGCATGCAGGTCGAGTCGGAACTCGCCAACCTGGGTTGCCGGCTGAAAATCGCGCTGGAGATCGACGGTGTCTCCGCCATTCTGGACCTGGTGGCCGACGGTGCGGGTGCCGCCGTACTGTCGCGCAACGCGGTGGCCAGTTCACTCAACCCCTTGGCCTACAGCGTGCGCACACTCACCGCGCCGCTGCTGCGCACCAAGGTTTCGGCCGCCAGCAGCTCCGTGCGGCCCGCAACCCTGACACAACAGGCTGCGCTGGCCTTGCTCAAACGCATCGTGCAAGACGGCGAATCGCGCACTGTCCACGCTGGCACCAACACGGCATAACCCCTCAATGCACCACCACACTGCCCGGCGGACGCAGGTCTGGCTTGGCAAACAAGTGCGCGATGTCAATCGCATCAAAACGGTACTGCTGACCGCAAAAGTCGCAACCGACTTCGATTCCGCCACGCTCTTGCAACACGCTGTTGGCCTCTTCTTCGCCCAGGCCCAGCAACATGCGGCTGACGCGCTCGCGGCTGCAAGTACACGAGAAATGCGGACCCTGTGCGCCCGTCAACGGCTCAAAGCGGCGCACGTCTTCCTGCCAGAACAGACGATGCAAGATCGTCAGCGCATCGAGCGTCAGCAGTTCTTCACGCTTCAGGCTGGAGGCCAGCAAGGCAATGCGGTTGAAGTGCTCGTTGATACCAATGTCGTCCTCGTTGTTCTGTGCTGCAGCGCCTGCCAGATTGCCCGCGCCGTGGACCGGCATGCGCTGAATCAGCAGCCCGGCCGCCACAGTGTCGTCAGCGGCCAGCACCAGTGTGGTGTCAAGCTGTTCGCTTTGCAACATGTAGTGTTGCAGCACATCGCTAAATTTCTCCAGCTTTTCGCGCTGGTCGCCAAACAGCGGCACCACGCCCTGATAGGGCTGCTGGCCGGGCTGACGGTTTTGCGGGTCAAGCGTGATGGCGCAGCGCCCGGCATTGTTCACATTGACCATCTGGCTCAGGCTGGCATCTGCCGCCACCTCCGTGGTGAGGGTGGCCGTGGCGCGCAGACCAAAGTCGGGTTGCACCTCCACCACCGCCAGCTTGACCGGGCCATCACCAAAAATCTGCAGCACCAGCGCACCGTCAAATTTGATGTTGGACTGCATCAGCACCGCCGCCGCCATCATTTCGCCCAGCAGTTGCTGCACCGGCAGCGGGTAAGCCCCGTGCGTGGTGTTGGCAGCACGACGGCGCAACACTTCGACCCACACATCGGTCAAGCGCACCAGCACGCCACGCACCGGCAAACCTTCAAACAAGAATTTGTGAATTTCAGACACGCTGTTCCTTTGTGGGTCAGGCCAGCTTGTTCAGCGTGGCTTTGAAACGCCTGGCGTTGGCCACATAGTGGTCAGCGCTGTGGCGCAGGGCCTGCAGTTGCTCGGGGCTGAGCGCGCGCACCTGCTTGGCCGGGCTGCCAATGATCATCACGCCATCCGGAAACTCCTTGCCTTCGGTCACCAGGGCACCGGCACCCACCAGACAGCCTTTGCCAATGATTGCGCCATTGAGCACCACCGCGCCAATGCCAATCAGGCTGTCGTCCCCAATCGTGCAGCCATGCAGCATGGCCTTGTGGCCCACCGTCACGCCGGCACCAATGGTCAATGGCTTGCCCACATCGGCATGCAGCACCGTCAAATCCTGGATGTTGGTGCGTGCGCCGACACGAATGCTGGCGGTGTCCCCGCGCGCCACCACGCCAAACCAGATGCCAACCTCTTCGCCCAGCACCACATCGCCAATCACCTCGGCGCTGCCTGCCACCCAGGCTGACTCGGGAATTTGTGGGGTCATGCCATCGACTTCGTAGATTGCCATTGCTGCGTCCTTCAGGTTTTCAGGTGGTTTGTGATTTGATATGCCTAGAATTGTAGGTTTGCACCGCCCGCACCGGCCCCCCGCTGCCTTAACACCATGCTCCCAACCAAACTACACAGCACGCATGCCTGCGCCCATCATGGCCGCTGAGCTGCGGACCCACGCGCTGCAACTGCTGCAAATTTCGGACACACGGGCCAAGGTTTTGGCCGTACACCAGATCAGCGCGGATGCGCTGAGGGTTGACGGCAGCGCCCATCTTGTCGAACCCCCCGGCGTGCCCGGACGGCCGGCGCTGCCGGTGCTGGTACACCCCAGCGCCCTTCGCACCCGCAGCGTTGGCAGCCCGCAAGGCCACGCCAGCCTGATCCACGCGCTGACGCACATCGAGGCCAACGCCATCAACCTGGCGCTCGACATCACCTGGCGCTTTGCCGGTCTGCCCGATGCTTTTTACCGCGACTGGTTTGCCGTGGCGCAAGAGGAAGCCCGGCATTTCGAGCTGTTGCACAGCCACTTGCGCAGCCTGGGTCACTGCTATGGTGACTTTCCGGCGCACGACGGCCTGTGGGACATGGCCGCCCGCACCGATGGCGATGTGCTGGCGCGGCTGGCTTTGGTGCCGCGCACGCTGGAGGCACGCGGCCTGGACGTCACCCCGGCCATCCGGCAAAAACTGGTTTCGGTGGGCGATTTGGCCGGTGCGCAGCTGTTGGACATCATCCTGCGCGACGAAATCGGCCATGTGGCCTGTGGCAACCGCTGGTACAACTGGCTCTGCGCGCAGCGCCTGCTTGACCCCATTGCAACCTATGCCGCGCTGGCTGGACAACACGCGGCACCCACGCTCAAGGGGCCGTTCAACCTGCAGGCGCGCCGCGCCGCAGGCTTTGGCGATGCCGAGTTGACGGCGTTGTGTGGTACACCTGCACTGCACGTCTGAGCCACATTTTTTTGAACCCATGTTTGGCCCGTTTTATGACCACCCCCGTTGAAATTGCCCGCACGCCCCCGGCAACGGCCGCTGCCGGTGCCACGTTGGCCATTGCCCGCCAACCCATTCTGGATGCCAAGCGCGCCGTGTTCGGCTACGAGCTGTTTGACCGCTCGCTCAGTCGCAGTGCCTACAGTGCCGCCAGCGATGCGGCGCTGCTGTTCAACCTGCTGTCCAACGTGGACACCGAGATTTTGAACACCCGCCAGCCGCTGTTCATCAACTGCACGCACCAGACCCTGGCGGGCGGCCATCTGGACCTGATCGAACCCGACCGAGTCGTGCTTGAAATACCACCGATGCCCCACGACCAAAACAGCCGTGATGACATTGACACCTTTTTGCAAACCCTCATTGAGGTTCACAAACGCGGCTTCAAATTGGCGTTTGACGAAAGCGTGATGACACCGCCGTACGCCGACTGGCTGGCGCTGGCGTCTTTTGTCAAGATCGACATCTCGGCGGTAAACCAAGCCCAGATCGCGGCCATCGCCCGCCAGCTGGGCCACAACGTCAATGTCTTGCTGGTGGCAGAAAAGGTTGAAACCGCCGAGCAATTCGAGCAAGTCAAGCTCGCCGGTGCGCAGCTGTTTCAAGGCTACTGGTTTGCCCGCCCATCACTGATCAAAGGGCAAACTATCCGCCCTTCGCAGGCGGCCATCATCCAGCTCATCAACCTGGTGCGCAAGCAGGCCAGCACCAGTGACATTGAAGAAGTCTTCAAACGCGACCCGACGTTGTCGTTCAACCTGCTGCGCTTCATCAACTCGGCAGGCTTTGGCCTGAGTTGCGAAGTCACCTCGTTTCGTCATGCGGTGATGCTGCTGGGGCTGAAAAAGCTGTTTCGCTGGGCAGCCTTGCTGATGACCACCTCTGGCAAAGCGGGCATTGCGCCGGCGGTGGGCCACATCGCCGTGGTGCGTGGCCGGCTGATGGAATTGCTGGCGGGCGAACTGCTGCCGCCCGAAGAGAGCGACAACGCCTTTGTGGTGGGCATCTTTTCGCTGCTGGACACCATGCTCGGTCTGCCCATGGCAGAAGCGCTGGCCAGCATTTCCCTGCCGCAGTCGGTCACCAGCGCCCTGCTCGACGGTAGCGGCGCTCTGGCCCCGTTCTTGCGGCTTACGCTGGCTTGTGAGAACGACGACGAGCAGCAGTTTGCACAAGCCGCCACCGAACTGCAGCTGACCGGCGACCAGGTCAACTGGGCGCATCTTCAGGCGCTGGCTTGGGCAGACAACCTGACCGCCTGAGCCACGCGCTGTTTCAACTCAACGAGCTTGCCCATGAAAAATACCCTTGGTTTGTTGGCCCTGTCGGCTTTTCTTACAACGGCGGTGGCAGAAACGGTGGGCGATGTCAGCACCACCTTCAAGCTGCTCAGCCCCAATGACAAAGTGGTGGTCGATGTGTTTGACGACCCTGCCGTGAATGGCGTCTCGTGCTACCTCTCGCACGCCAGAACCGGCGGCTACAAAGGCGCGCTGGGCCTGGCCGAAGACACCTCCGATGCTGCGGTGGCCTGCCGTCAGGTCGGCCCGATCTCGTTCAGGGGCAAGATTGACCAGCAGGAAGAGGTATTTTCTGCGCGTTCGTCTTTTCTGTTCAAGCATGTACGGGTGGTGCGCATGGTCGATGTCAAGCGCAACACGCTGGTGTATCTGGTGTACTCGGACAAGCTGGTGGACGGCAGCCCGAAAAACAGCGTCACCGCTGTGCCGGTGCCCGCCAGCCAGCCCATTCCGCTGGACTAGTTTCATATAACAAATAGGGCTCTAGCCCTTTCTGCATAAGCGCTGATAGCTATATTATTAATAATTCTCAGCGGAGCAGCACCGGGGCTGCATTAGCCTACCGTGCGCTGACGTAGCGCCTCGTACAGACACACCCCACTGGCCACCGACACATTCAGGCTTTCTACCGCCCCGCGCATCGGAATGCTGACCAGCTCGTCGCAGGTTTTGGCGGTGAGTTGACGCATGCCGTCGCCTTCAGCCCCCAACACCAGCGCCACCGGGCCGCTCAGGTCGGCCTGGTACAGCGTTTTGTCGGCCATATCGCTGGTGCCAATGATCCAGATGTTGCGTTCCTTCAGTTCGTTCAGCGTGCGCGCCAGGTTGGTCACCATGAAATAGGGCACGGTTTCAGCCGCGCCGCTGGCCACTTTGGCCACCGTGGCGTTGATGCCAGCGGCGTGGTCTTTGGGTGCGATGACCGCATGCACGCCGGCACCATCAGCCACACGCAGGCAGGCACCCAGGTTGTGTGGGTCGGTTACACCGTCGAGCACCAGAATCAGCGGCTGCTCGCGCGCACCGGACGGCTTGTCGGCTTGCGATGCCTCAAGTTGCTCCAGCAACTCATCAAGCGACTTGACCTGGGTCAGCTCATGCACCCGTGCGGCCACCCCCTGATGTCCGTGACTACCGCACATTTTGGCCAGGCGCATGCCATCGGCTTCAATCAGGCGAGCACCGGCTTCGTTCACCTTATCAACAAACTGGCGCATCCGCGCATCGCGCCGCGTCGGGTCAATGTAGATCTCAACGATGGATTTGGGCGCGGTTTTCAGGCGCACGCCCACGGCATGAAAGCCGAACAGAACTTTGGGGTTGGTCATGCGGCGGATTATCGCTGGCGCTGTTTTCGCCCTCCATGCCATGCCCGGACGGCGAAAAATTTTGTTGTTGGCAGGGTGCGCGAGGAGGAAAATGGCAACCATCAAAGCAGCAAGAAAGAAAGGTAAACATCATGACCGCCACCAGCACTGTCCACCGTACCGCACCCGACAGCAAGACCTTATTGCCGCTCGAAGTCGCGCTTCAGGCCTTCAACAAGTCGATCGACCCGTTCGGCATGTTTTCGTCGCAGCAAAACGCCCAGGCTGCCTGGCTGATGCACCCACAGGAGCTGATGAAGGAGGCCGATGGTTTTCTGGCCGACCTGATTGCGCTGCAAGGCCACGCCGCGCGCCGCCTGATGGGCTTGCCCGCCAATGAGGTGTATGAGCAAAACCCTGAAGATGCCCGCTTTGCCAGCCCGATCTGGACCGACAACGCGCAATGGGACATCCTGAAAGAGTGGTACCTGACGTTCACCAACCGGCTGCAGGAGGCCGCCCTGCTCAGCCCTGGTCTGTCTGAGCACGAGCGACACCGCGCCGCCTTCTGGCAGCGCACCATGCTCAACATGCTGGCCCCCACCAACTTTTTCTGGCTCAACCCGGTGGCCATGGCGCGCTTCCAGGAAACGCAAGGCACCAGCCTGGCCGACGGGTTCAATAACTTTTTGCGCGATGTGCAGGCCAAAGACATCCAGATGGTCGAGCCCGATGCCTTTGTGGTTGGCAAAGACCTGGCCACTACGCCGGGCAAGGTGGTTTTTCGCAATCGGCTGGTGGAGCTGATCCACTACGCGCCCAGCACCGAGCAGGTGCGTGCCATGCCCATTTTGATCATCACGCCATGGATCAACAAGTTCTACATTCTTGACCTGACCGCCAAGAAGAGCCTGGTCAAACACCTGGTGGATCAGGGCTTTTCAGTGTTCATCAGCAGCTGGAAAAACCCCGATGCCGACATGCACGACGTGGGCTTTGAAGATTACCTGCTTGAAGGGGTCCACGCCCTGGTGCAGGCCACCACCGAGTTTTGCAAGGTGCCACAGGTGCATCTGGTGGGCTACTGCATTGGTGGCACGCTGGTCAGCACCTACATGGCGTGGGCCAACAAGCGGTTTACACCTGACAAGCTGCCGGTGGCGCACTGGACGCTGTTTGCCACGCTGACCGACTTTTCGCACCCTGGCGAAATCGAAGTGTTCATTGATGAGCCCTGCCTGGAGGCACTCGACGAGATGATGGCCAAAAAAGGCTATCTGGACGGCAGCGAAATGGCCGCCTCGTTCCGCCTGCTGCGCTCCAACAGCCTGATCTGGAACTACTGGATCCAGAGCTACCTGCTGGGCGAAAAGCTGCCGCCGTTTGATGTGCTGTTCTGGAATGTGGATGCCACGCGCATGCCCCATGCGATGCACTCCTGGTACCTGCGCCAACTGTATTTGAACAACAACCTGATCAAGCATGACCAGCTAACCCTGGGTGGCGAGCCCATTGACCTGGAACGCATCGTGCAGCCGCTGTACGCGGTGACTGCCGCCGAAGACCACATTGCACCCTGGCAGTCGTGCTATCAGATCAGAAAATTCGTGAATGCCACGACACCGGTGCGCTTCGTGCAGTCGAGCTCAGGGCACATCCTGGGCATCGTCAACCCGCCCGTCAATCCACCCAAACGCAGCTACTGTGTGGCAGAACCCCTGGCGACAGAAGACGCGGAACACTGGCTGGCCCGCTGCGAAAAGCGCACCGGCACCTGGTGGGGTGACTGGACGGACTGGCTCAATGCCCGCACTGGCGAGATGGTGGCGGCTTACCCGACATCCAGCCGCAAGTTCCCCGCGCTGTGCGACGCGCCCGGGGTATATGTGATGGAAAAGTAAGCGCTAACTTGCATGGCTTGCATGGCTTGCAAGCCACCCCGAAGCCTGCAAGCAGGCTGTCATTGCGAACCCGATCCGCAATTCACGACTGCGAATCCACTGGACGGCAGGTCGTAACCCGGCTTGACAGCCGGGTTGTTTCACGTCAAAACACCGCACGCCACGCCGTCATTCCCAGGCAAGCCACTGGCACTAACATTGCTTGGTATCCGATGTTGTCAAACGTCCCGTGCAACTGATTCAAGCCCGACCTTTTGGGATTTTTTGAGACTTCTTCATGACCATTCACGCCGCGCTCAACCACGTCACCCACTACAGCTACGACCGCCTGGTCGGCTTGGGGCCGCAAGTCATCCGGCTGCGCCCTGCCCCGCACTGCCGCAGCAAGATCATTTCCTATTCACTCAAAGTTGAGCCAGAAGGCCATTTCATCAACTGGCAGCAAGACCCGTTTGCCAACTACCAGGCGCGCCTGGTGTTTCCTGACAAGACCCAAGAATTCAAAGTCACGGTCGATGTGGTGATGGACATGGCGGTCTATAACCCGTTTGATTTTTTTCTGGAACCCGAGGCCGAAGAGTTTCCGTTCAGCTATGAAGCCAATCTGAAGCAGGAGCTGGTGCCTTACCTGACCCCCGAGCCGGTGACACCGCTGGTGCAGGCGTATCTGGACAAGATCGACCGCAAGAAGCGCCGCAGTGTGATCTTTCTGGTGGACCTCAACACCCTGGTACACAACGACATCAAGTACACCATTCGCATGGAGCCGGGTGTGCAGACCCCCGAGGAAACGCTCGCGCTCAAGTCGGGTTCTTGCCGGGACTCGGCCTGGCTGATGGTGCAGTTGCTGCGCAACTGCGGTCTGGCGGCACGCTTTGTGTCGGGCTACCTGATTCAACTCAAACCCGATGTGAAGTCACTCGACGGTCCCAGCGGCACCGACCACGACTTCACCGACCTTCACGCCTGGTGCGAGGTGTATTTGCCTGGCGCCGGCTGGGTTGGTCTGGATGCCACCTCGGGCTTGCTCGCGGGCGAAGGCCATATTCCGCTGGCCTGTACGCCACAGCCCTCGGGTGCCGCACCCATTGAAGGCGGTGTCGATGAGTCTGAAGTTGAATTCGCCCACCACATGCAGGTCACGCGCATTTACGAGGCGCCGCGCGTCACCAAACCCTATACCGAAGACCAATGGGCCGACATCATGGCCCTGGGCGACGCGGTGGACCAAGACCTGCTCGACAGCGACGTGCGCATGACGATGGGTGGTGAGCCCACTTTTGTGGCAGTGACCGACCGCGATGCACCAGAGTGGAACACCGATGCACTCGGCCCAACCAAACGCGGCTTTGCCACCGAATTGGTGCATAAGCTGCGCAAGGAATATGGCGACGGTGGTTTTTTGCATTACGGACAGGGCAAATGGTATCCGGGCGAGCAACTGCCCCGCTGGGCCTTGAACATTTATTGGCGCACTGATAGGCAGCCCGTCTGGGCCAACCCGGCGTTGTTTGCCGATGAGCGCATCACCAGCCACTACACCAGCGCCGACGCGCAGCGTTTCACCCAACGGCTGGCCACCAAACTGGGTGTGACCGGCAAATTCATTCAGACCGCTTATGAAGACAGCTGGTATTACCTGTGGCGCGAGCGTCGCCTGCCGGTCAATGTCGATCCGTTCAATTCCAGGCTCGACGACGAGATGGAGCGCGCCCGCTTGCGCCGGGTTTTTGAGCAAAAACTGGACACGCCGGTGGGCTACGTGCTGCCGGTCAAGGTAGCGGGCTATGACGAAGCTTACGGCGCAGCCTGGACCACCGGCCCGTGGTTTTTGCGCGATGAGCGCATGTACCTGATGCCTGGCGATTCACCCATGGGCTTGCGCTTGCCGCTGGACTCGCTGCCGTGGGTCAGCGAGGCTGATTTTCCGTACATGATCGAGCTCGACCCCTCGACACTGCGCGGTGACTTGCCGCAGTACAACAGCCTGGCGGCGCGCTATGCCGCTGGCGTTACCGAGGCAACTGGCCCGGATACCGGTGAAAGCCAGACATCAAGCACCAGCGTCGGCACCCTGCCCACTGCGCCGGGCAAAGCCGGTCTGGCACTCGGTGCTGCCCGGCGCACAGCCGCAATGGCAGCGGCGGCGACGGCCAACGCCTCCCTCACTGTGCCTTACGTGGCGGGCAGTGGCCCCCAATCGGAAGCCGCCCGCAAGCTGCAAAGTGCCAGCGCGCCCACCGGCACCCCGGACTACAGCACCCACGCCCACACCCCGATGCAGCCAGAACCAGCGGATTTTGCCCGTGTGCCCGGCGCTCAGGAGTCTGCCCACTGGATCACCCGCACCGCGCTCTGCGTTGAAGTGCGTGACCCCCGTCGTGCCAACGGCCCCAAAGCCGAGGCCGTTGGTGAAAAATCCGGCGTGATTTACGTCTTCATGCCGCCGCTTGAGCGGCTGGAGTATTACCTGGACCTGTTGGCCGCCATTGAGGCCACCGCACAAGAACTGGGTGTACAGATCGTCATCGAGGGCTATCCACCTCCGCGCGACCCGCGTCTGAAGCTGCTCAGCGTGACACCCGACCCCGGCGTGATCGAGGTCAACATCCACCCAGTCACAAACTGGAAAGAGCTGGTCTATAACACCGAGTTTTTGTACAACGCCGCATTTGAGTCGCGTCTGAGCGCCGAAAAGTTCATGACCGACGGCCGCCACACTGGCACCGGCGGCGGTAACCACTTTGTGATGGGCGGTGCCACGCCGGCTGACAGCCCTTTCCTGCGCAAGCCCGAGCTGCTGGCCAGCCTGCTGTTGTATTGGCACAACCACCCATCACTAAGCTATCTGTTCAGCGGCATGTTCGTGGGCCCCACCAGCCAGGCAC